>Ga0193717_1000029_pt1 | contig 171852 bp, 149 predicted proteins | sample U2c2metaG_FD_145900 | JGI IMG/M metagenome (GOLD analysis project Ga0193717, IMG submission 145900) | Soil microbial communities from a riparian zone of the East river system, Colorado, United States - U2c2 | ecosystem: Environmental > Terrestrial > Soil > Riparian zone | place: USA: East...
GCTACAATATATTTGATTAAACGCTTATCAAAACATTGGTTCTTATTTGTCCTTTCTGTGAAAATGAATTCTGTTTCTTTTGTTTCCATACACTGTTTTTAGTGTATAGCTCTTTTAGGAATCGACAAAAAGCATGTAGAAATAAATGCCATAAAAAAGGCCGGTTCCAAATCATGAAACCGGCCTTTTCGTATAATTATTGAATCTGCTTAGCTCAGTTTAGCCAAAGCATCTTTAATCCTGGTTACCGCTTTTCTCAATTGCTCTTCAGAAGCCGCATAAGAAAGTCTGATGCAGTCTTCGTTGCCAAATGCTTCACCGGTTACAGTTGATACATGGGCTTCGTTTAGCAGGTATAGAGACAGGTCTTCAGCAGAGTTGATCACCGAATCACCGTTTCTTTTTCCAAAGAATGATTTGATCTCAGGGAAGAAATAGAACGCCCCGTCTGGAAGGTTTACTTTTACACCCGGGATTTCAGTCAGCAAAGCATAAACAATGTCCCTGCGTTTTTTAAATTCATCGACCATCACTTTAACCGTATCTAAGCCGCCGTTGTAGGCTGCAAGAGCTGCTCGCTGGGCGATAGACGAAGTGCCTGAAGTAATTTGTCCCTGCAGTTTATCACAGGCGTTTGCAATCTCTTTATTCGAAGCCATATACCCAACTCTCCAGCCGGTCATTGCGTATGATTTAGAAAAACCATTGATCAGGATCACCCTGTCTTTGATAGATTCAAACTCAGCGATAGAAGCATGTTTGCCTACAAAGTTGATGTGCTCATAGATCTCATCAGAAATGATGAAGATCTTTGGGTGTTTTTCAAATACCGCAACCAGGTCAGCCAGTTCTTCTTTACTGTATACAGACCCTGTCGGATTGCATGGCGAAGAGAACATGAATAATTTGGTTTTAGCGGTGATTGCAGCTTCAAGCTGTGTTCCGGTAATTTTAAAGTTGTTCTCAACGGTCGCATTGATGAAAACAGTTTCGCCTTCTCCCAGTTTGATCATCTCTGAATAAGACACCCAGTACGGAGTAGGCACAATTACCTCATCTCCCGGATCTACCAGGCACATTACCGCGTTGGCCAGTGATTGCTTAGCGCCTGTAGATACCACGATCTGGTCAAAATTATAGCTCAATCCATTTTCTCTCAATAACTTTTCAGCAACCGCCTTGCGCAGTTCAGGATATCCTGAAACAGGGGTGTAGTACGAGTAATTTTCGTCTACCGCATCCTTTGCTGCTTCCTTTACAAATTCTGGTGTAAAAAAGTCTGGTTCACCAAAACTCAGGTTAATAACGTCTATCCCTTTTGCGGACAGTTCTCTTCCTAACTTGGCCATTTTAATGGTCTGTGACTCAGATAGGTTGTTGATTCTTTTGGATAAAAATGTCATAATAATTGGTACGAAAGCAAATAAAATTTTGTGCGGATGCAAATATATGAACCTCATGGGATTATAGACTAAAAAAAATACTTTTTAATAGAATTCGATAGCTAAAGCGTATTTTTGACGGCTAAACTCAATCATTTGCAACCTAAAAAGAAAGCAATACTTATCGCTTTATGCATTAGCATATTGCTCATGCTTGCAAAATTTGTAGCGTACCTCATCACGCATTCCAACGCCATACTGACCGACGCTGCGGAGAGTATCGTCAACGTACTGGCCAGCAGCTTTGCGTTTTACAGCATTTACCTGGCCACCATCCCCAAAGATACCAACCATCCTTACGGGCATGGAAAAGTAGAGTATTTTTCTGCTTTCCTCGAGGGAACACTCATTACCATAGCTGGGGTAATCATCATCACTAAATCAGGTTATGATCTGCTCTATCCAAAGCCTATTCTGAAACTTTTTGAAGGAGCAGCTATCATAGGTGCCACCGGCTTTGTCAACCTGCTGGTGGGTTATTACCTGATCAATACCGGCAAGGAGCAAAATTCCATTACACTTGATGCCGATGGCAAGCACCTGATTACTGACGCAGTGACCAGTGCAGGACTTGTTGCGGGTGTAATCCTGATCAAACTGACCGGTTTTCACTGGCTGGACAGCGTCATTTCTATTTTACTCGGCCTTTATATCATTTACAATGGCTACAAGCTCACCAGGCGCTCGGTAGGCGGCCTGATGGATGAAAGTGACATCAGCCTTGTCAAAGACATCATTGATCTGATGCAAAAGAACAGGAGAGATCCCTGGATCGATGTACACAACCTGCGGGCCCAGCAATACGGTTCAGATCTGCACATCGACTGCCATTTTACTTTGCCTTATTATTTCGACCTGAACCAGGTACACCAGGAAATCTCTGCCATTGACAAAATGATCAACGGGAGTGCGCAGCGCAAGACTGAGCTCTTTATACATGCAGACCCATGTTTGCCTGCCTGCTGCAACTATTGCCATATGAAAGAATGCCCTGTAAGACAGGAGTCCTTCCGTGACGAGATCAAATGGACCATAAGGAATGCCACCAAGAACCAAAAACATTTTGACCAATGAGCTATTTTAATGTAAGGGTATACGGATTACTGATCAATGGGGAAAACCAGGTGCTGATCAGCGATGAACAGTCTGGCGGCAGAACCTTCAGCAAATTTCCCGGAGGTGGAGTGGAGATCGGAGAGGGCATCATTGATGCGCTCAAACGCGAGTTTATGGAAGAATGCAATGCAGAGATTGAAGTGATCCGTCACCTGTATACCACCGATTTTTATGAGCAGTCTTCTTTCAATGACAGCCAGATCCTGAGCATTTATTACCTGGTCAAAGAAACCAGGCCACTGCAGCTCACCTATAAAACTGTGGTCTTTGATTTTGATGAAAATACCCTGCAGTCCTTCAGGTGGATCAGTTTGAAAGACCTGAGCACCGATGATGTGACCTTCAGAACAGATAAAACCGCGATAGAACTATTACTAAAAGAAAAACAATGAACTTAGCAGAACGGGATAAAAAAGTAATCTGGCATCCATACACGCAAATGAAAAATCCGCTGCCGCACATACCAATTGTAAGGGGGGAGGGTGTTTACGTGTTTGATGAATCCGGTAAAAAATACATTGACGCAGTATCCAGCTGGTGGGTAAACATACATGGCCATGCGCATCCGTACATAGCGGCCAAGGTGGCCGAGCAGCTCAAAACACTGGAGCACGTGATCTTTGCCGGCTTCACCCATGAACCAGCAGTACAGCTTGCCGAAAGGCTCTTGCCTTTATTGCCGGGCAAACAGGAGAAAGTTTTTTATACAGACAATGGTTCTACGGCGGTAGAAGTAGCGCTAAAGATGTGCCTGCAATATTGGGTAAATACCACAAAACAACCGCGCACCAAGATCCTGGCATTTAAAGAAGCCTACCATGGCGATACTTTCGGTGCCATGTCGGTCAGTGGCAGGAGTATTTTTACGGATCCCTTTGCCAGCCTGCTTTTCGATGTCGAGTTTATAGACCTTCCCAATGAAAAGAACATCGAGCAGATCAAATCGAGGATCAGCTACCTGTCCAACGAAGTCGCCTGTTTTATATTTGAACCACTGGTGCTCGGTACAGCAGGAATGGTCATGTATGAAGCAGGACATCTGGACGAGCTGATCGCCGCCTGCCAGAAACACGGCATACTGACCATAGCTGACGAAGTGATGACCGGTTTTGGGCGTACAGGCAGACTGTTTTCCTGCGAAGCACTCCAGAATAGCCCTGATATTTTTTGCTTGTCCAAAGGGATTACGGGTGGTACTATGCCATTGGGCGTCACCACCTGCAACGCAAGGATATTTGATGCATTTCTGAGCGATGATAAGTTGAAGACTTTGTATCACGGCCATTCTTATACCGCCAACCCTGTGGCCTGCGCCGCATCATTGGCCAGTCTTGATATTCTGTTGAGTGCAGAAACCCTGCCCAACATCCAGAGGATCTCGGCAAAGCACAAAGCATTTGCAGCGCAGCTCAAGGACCATCCCAAGCTCAAAGCAGTAAGGCAAACGGGCACTATACTGGCTATGGAGTGGGAAACCGGCAATGATACTTCCTACCTTAGCGGACTGAGGGACCAGTTGTACAATTATTTCCTGGAAAGTGGCATTATACTCAGACCACTGGGAAATGTGCTGTATATTTTACCTCCGTATGTCATCAGTAATGATGACCTGGACTATATTTACCAAACTATTATTGAAGCACTAAATGATATATAGGCTTCATGACATACAAGCTTCGTCGTTCCTCCTCGCAATGACGAATGTACTAACCTGATACTAAGACAAGAATAAAGGACGATAGTAGAACATATAACAAACAGTGATGAACATCAAGCCGATCTTAGAAAACATAGTCAACGACAACACCTTACATGCCAAATGGCTAAATACGCTTTCCTACATGGAAAATGCAGGTGCCAAAAAGATCTCCGCATCTGAGCATAAGGAAAATGTAAACCTGATTATCCTCAAGCATGCCGCAGAAGAGCACCGTCATGCCTATTACCTGAAAAAGCAGCTGGATAAACTGGAAGGCGGGCTTTGTAAAACCTATACCAATGATGAACTGCTGACCCCAAACCATACCAAGTTTTACCTCAACGCACTCGATGTGGCAGTCTGCCGCTACCTCAAGCGGCATTTTAACCTGAGCGGTTATGAGTTAAAGTTCGCCGCTTACCTGTTTGTAACCTATGCTATTGAAGTTCGTGCAGATGAACTCTATCCTGTCTACCAGGATGTGTTGACCAGCGCCGGGAGCCGTGTTACCGTCAAATCTATTATTTTGGAAGAAGAAGGTCATCTGGAAGAAATGCTCAATCAATTGAAAACCTTCTCCCCAGACTGGGAAAAACACGCAGAGATCGTGATCAAAATAGAACAGGAGATGTTTGAAGACTGGATATTGAACCTGAGCAAGCAAATCGCCTGACCGGCGTTGCGGGATGACGCTTAAACCTTCACTACTTTCCCCGGTGTTATCGCATAAAAACGGTCCCCCGGCTCCGGCTTCACAATCTTCAGCCCTGTAAACACACTGAACGCCGGCATGACCAGGCAATGTTCAGTAAAATAAAAACAGGGAAACTTCAATTGCTGTCTGGCTCTGCCGTAAATCACCACCCCCGGATGGATATGTCCGGTAATATTATAGTATTCGTCAAATTCACGGGGTTTATCATGGATAAACCGGAAAGGTGCACACAACAGTTCTTTGGTATGCACCTCAATACCCAAAGCCTCATAGTCCTCATTCCGGAGCGCATCATGATTGCCTTTTACCAAAACTACTTTTAAAACAGGATACCTGTCGCGCCATTCCAGAAAAGCATTCGCATCACTGTTGATGTTATTGTGGAACATATCTCCTGTAACCAGCAGTACTTCAGCAGGATATTCTTTTAAAATCGCTGATAATCTTGCAAGGTCCGTCAGGCCAACCGTATCCGGTACCTGTATCCCCGATTTTCTGAAATGTGCAGATTTACCGATGTGCAGGTCGCTGATGATCAGCATCTTTTCCCTTTTCCAGTATACCGCCCGCTCTTTATTCAGTACCAATTGCTCTCCGCCGCACTCAACGATCATTTTTCTTTCTTGTATTTTTCTTTTCTGCCTCGGCAGTCATTCTTTCAATTCTCTGGCTCAGTTCCTCAGAACTCATGTTGTCCCGCAAACTATCCACTTTGATCGGAAAACACAAAGGCGTATAGCTGTCCGTTTTCACAATGACGAGTTTACTGGCCTGGATCCTGCGCAGGGCAGCTGCCAGCCTGGGTTCTTCTATCTGCTGATAGAAAGCCTCGTCATAAGCCTGCCGCAATAATAAGTTATGTTTATCATAATCGCTAAAAACGTTGAAAAATAATGCCGCAGAAGATTGCAGGTGCTTATTGGCCACATACTTACCAGGATAACCCTGGAAAACCAGCCCTGCAATACAGGCGATATCCCTGAACTTCCTGCGCGCCATTTCCGTCGCATTGATGCTGGCGATGATGTCCGCTGAAAGCCCCTCAGGAGTGAAAAGCAATTTGAGGTTTTCTTCATCCAGGGGGATGGGCTGTTCGCTCAGCAGCTCAAACCCATAATCGTTCATGGCAATAGAAAACGTAATGGGCTTCAAACGGCCCAGCCGGTAAGCGATCAAAGAAGCCATGATCTCATGCACCTGCCTGCCTTCAAAAGGATATGCAAAGAAGTGATAACCATCTTTGGTATTGATCAGTTCAATCAGAAACTCATCATCCTTAGGTACATGCGATACTTTAGCCTGTCGCTCAAACAAAGGTAAAATAAAGTCCAGTTCCTCATCATCATGCGTTTTATACAAGATCTCATTGTACTTCTTGCGCAGGATAGCGCCCAGGTTTGCGGTCAGTGACATGCGCCCGCCCATCCAGCTCGGGCTCATGGCTGTTTTCTGTTTGCTTTTGCGCACCAGCACCATCATTTCCTTGATCATGATGAATTCCAGTACCCGGCCGGCCAGGGTAAAATTGCTGCCCGGTTTCATTTTCGCGACAAATGACTCCTCCACCATACCCACAAAACCACCCGTCAGGTACTTGACCTTGATCATGGCATCGCTCACAATGGTGCCAATGTGCAGCCTGTGCCTCAGGGCAATCTGCCTGCTTTCCACTTTCCAGAGTCCATCAACTTTGGAAACTTTACTAAACTCATTGTAAGCAGTTAAGCTATCACCACCTGTAGTAATGAACTGCATGATCCAGCTCCATTCCTGGGGCAACAACTCCCGGAAAGCATGCGTTTGTTTCACTTCAAAAAAGACCTGCTCATCGTCAAAGCCATCACCCACAGCCAAAGTCACCAGGTACTGGATCAGTACATCAAAGGACATCACCACCGGTTCCCGGCTCTCAATGTCCTGCGTCCGGGCAGCCTCCTTTATGGCTGCCGCCTCGACCAGTTCGAGCGCATGCGTAGGCAGAAAATAGATCTTTGAAGTTTCATAAGGCGAGTGCCCGCTGCGGCCCGCCCGCTGCAGAAAGCGGGCAACACCTTTAGGCGATCCGATCTGCACCACCGTATCCACAGGCTTAAAATCTACGCCCAGATCCAGTGACGAGGTACTTACCACAGCCTTCAAAGCCCCTGTATGTATGGAATCCTCGATCCAGTTTCTCAGCTCATGGTCAATAGAACCATGGTGAATGGCCAGCAGGCCCGCCAGGTTCTCATCTTTGGCCAGTAAGGTCTGGTACCAAAGCTCCGCCTGTCCGCGTGTGTTGGTAAAGATCAGTGTAGTCTTGCTCTTGTGAATGATGGGCAGCAGCTTATGCGCCAGTTTATGCCCCAAATGGCCCGCCCAGGGCAGCATATCGATGTGATCGGGCATAATGGACTTAATGATGATCTTTTTCTCTATATCGGCTTTAATGACCGTTTTCAAAACATCCTAATAATGAACCAGCACGTCCAGCGCCTGTTCTATATTGCCAATGGTGGCCGAAATGCCCCAGATGAGCAGCAGTCTTTCCGGATGCTGTCTATTGATCAGCCCCTTGATCCTGGAAATGGCCAGTTCAGCCATCACACCTCTTTTGCTGCCCAGCAGCTCATGCCATTCATCTGCAACAATACACTGCAGCTGCTCAAAATAATTAAAAGTACTCTTTTGTGCCAGCAGCAGGTGCATGCTTTCCGGGGTAATGATCAGCACCTCAGGCATTTGTTTCTTTTGTTTCAGCTTCTCGCTTTGCGTAGTATCGCCGTTGCGTACACCTACCGTCCAGTCCATTTGCAGTTCCTCACAAACTTCGCGCATGGCGCGGGCAAGGTCCTTGGCCAGCGAACGTAAGGGCGTGATCCAGATCAGCTTTAATCCGGTATCCTGCCTTTTCCTGCTGGTAGTTTTTGGTTTTTTAGTATTTCCGGTTGTCTTACTGAAATCCGCCTTCAGGTCTTTAGTTATCCGCTGTTGCGAATTTGGCCTAGCGGTTTTAGTTCCTGTTTCCGCAGACCCCAAATCAGCCCTTTTGTTCAGCTCGTCAATCACCACTGCAAGAAACAAAGAAAAAGTCTTTCCAAAGCCGGTAGGGGCGTTTACCAGTCCGCTATAGCCTTCCGCATAATACGCCCAGGCATCCGTTTGAAACTTAAACGGCTTTTTCTTACCGGATTTCAGCCATTGCATCACCTGCTTATAGCCCTTGCTTTTTTCCAGTGGCAGTGGTTTATCCGTTGTCTTTTTTTTCAATGCCACCCCTTTAGATATCGTTTCTTTTTCCATTTCGACAGCGCTATAAAGTAGATTGCAGCAATTGTCTCAGGTCGTCCAGCGTATTGATCTCATCCGCCTTTTTATCCTTTCGCCACCTCGAAATCCTTGGAAACCGCAAAGCAAGCCCGGCTTTATGCCTCTTGCTCTCCGCAATCCCTTCAAAAGCAATCTCAAATACCAGTTCCGGTTTTACTGTCCTTACCGGGCCAAATTTCTCTATCGCGTTCTTTACCACAAACGAATTTACTTCTTTTATCTCTTTATCGGTCAGGCCCGAGTAAGCTTTTGCCACCGTGATCAGCTGATCACCATCCCGCACTGCAAAAGTATAATCCGTAAAGAAATTTGCCCTGCGGCCGCTGCCTTTCTGCGCATAGATCATCACGGTATCCACCGTATACGGGTTGACCTTCCATTTCCACCAGTCGCCCCGTTTCCTGCCGGAATGGTACAAAGAATTCAGTTTCTTGAGCATAATCCCCTCACTGTTGATGTCTCTTGAACCTTCTCTGATAAGAGCCAGTTCCTCCCAGCTGGCAAAATCCACCACAGGAGAAAGGACCACGACATTCGCGGTTTTCAAACCGCTGATGGTTTTAACCAGCAAAGACCTGCGCTTTTCCAGCATTTCTTCTCTCAAATCGCGCCCCTCATATTCCAAAAGATCATAAGTATAAAAACCAATCGGCGCATCGTTCAGCTGCGATTTATTGATCGTTTTCCTGTTCAGCCGCTGCTGCAGCACACTAAATGCCTGTACATTGCCATCCTTTACCGAAAGGATCTCTCCATCCAGCACAGTGCCGTCCTGGAGTTCATCCACTAAAAAATGTAATTCCGGAAACTGATCTGTGACCAGCTCTTCCCCGCGCGACCAGATGAAAAGTTCCCCATTGCGCTTCACGATCTGTCCGCGGATGCCATCCCATTTCCATTCCGCCTGCCATTCTGTTACTGCACCCAAAGATGCAGGCTCGGCCTCCAGTGCATAGGCCAGACAAAAGGGGTAAGGCCATGAATTGTCGGTATTGACGTGCGCACCGGCCATCAGATCCTCATAGCTGATCTCCCAGGGCTGCCACTTGCCCATAATGCTGTGCATCACTTTACTGCTTTCCGTATCGCTTTGTTTGGCCAGCGCATTGACCAGCATTTTATTGGACACACCGATCCTGAAATTCCCGGAGATCAGCTTATTGAAAATAAAGCGTTCCTGGGTTTCCAGACTGTCCCAGGCATTCAATATAGATTCTTTTTTTTCGGCATCAGACTTGTCCTGGAGCGTCGCCAGGTCATTGATCCATTCATGGAGTTTACGGTTGGTCAGATGTTTCGCCTCCGGCAATACCAGCGCAACGGTCTCACTGAGGTCGCCTACATTGTGATAACTCTCCGCAAACAGCCATTCCGGGATGCCGCTCAGTTCTACCGCCCATTGCCTGATCAAAGCGGTGCTGATCGGTCGTTTAGGCCTCTTTCCGGTAAACATGGCGATCACATAGGGCTTATCCAGATCATCAGCTTCCGTAAAATAATCGACCAGGGCGGCTATTTTGTCGTTGGTCTTGTTGCTCATCTCCAGCTGTCGGATCAGTTCTGTAAATCGCCTCATGCGGTATCCTCCTGTATTTTGCTTTCAGCATCCGCGCTTATTTCTGCTTTTTCTTCCTCTTCTTCATTGCCATATTGCGTTTTCACTTCCTCGGCTCCGATACCAATTTCATTGAGATATTTTGAAAACGTAGCGGTATATCCGTGTGTGACGAACACCTTTTCGGCATCCGTAGCCCTGATCGCCGACAACAAGCCAGGCCAGTCGGCATGGTCACTCAATGCAAATCCGGCATCGGCGCTGCGCCACCTTCTGCCGGCCCTAACCTGCATCCAGCCACTGCATATCCCTGTTGCCGGACTCTGCAGGCTTTTGATCCAGCGTCCGTCTGCCAGCGCAGGCGGTACAATCACTATTCCTTTTTGCAGTTGTTCCTTTTTAGTCTCCGGGCTGATCCTGATGGTTTCCGGCAAATCTACGCCTGCATTGATAAAAGCTTCATTCAGATTGGCAATGGAGTTGTGCACGTAGACATCAGTATATCCCGATAGTCCTTTGATTAGCCGCTGCGCTTTGCCAAGACTATAAGCCACCAGCACACTCGTCTTGCTGCGGCCATGGTTGTCAGCTATCCAATCTTTGATCTGTGAGAAAATGACTTCCTGGGGCTGCCATTTGTATATTGGGAGGCCAAAAGTGCTTTCAGATACAAACGTATGGCACTTTACAGGTTCAAACTGTGTGCTGATGCCATCATATTCTGTCTTATAATCACCGGACACCACGAAGATCTCGCCCTTGTATTCCAGCCTGATCTGTGCAGATCCAATGACATGACCTGCGGGAAAAAGGCTTACCTTTACACCATTGATATTGATCTCTTTGTTGTAAGGCAGGCTTTCGATATTTAAGTCCGGACCCAGTCTCTGGTTTAAAATGGGTTTGGTCAGTTCATGGCACAAATAGGCCTTATTGCCCCATTTTACATGATCGGCATGGCCGTGAGTGGTCACTGCCAGGTCAACCGGCCGCCAGGGATCAATGTAAAAGCCGCCCTGTGCACAGTATATTCCTTTATTGGTGAAAGTAATGAGTGCCATTGGCTAACAACAACAGCAGGTTAAATAAAGTTTTAAGCCTTTTTCCCTCATGGTTGCTTTTAATCTGCCTGGTAATTTGTATGAAATTTATAATGAGGTTTATTAATTTGTAATAGATTGTTTATAAGACTATAGATCTATCAAGGATCTACAAAGGATCTACAAAGGATTAAGCAAGGATCTACAAACTTATACTGCAGGAGATTCTCTCCTATACGGCAAAGGGTTTACAATTCGTCCTGATCAGAAATAAAATAGATAGATATGGTGTTCTAGTTTTCTTTCATTATTTTTACCACCTAAGATATAACGAATGCCAAATATACCAAGACTTGTACTGATTTTTTTTACACTTCTATCTTTAAGCCAGTTCTCATCAGCACAAAATAAATTAACAATTAACGGAAATGTCACCGATTCAGGTTCAGGTGAAACGCTGATCGGAGCCAGTGTAAAGCTTGTTGGCCCCGTTACCACCGGTACGGTTACCAATTCATACGGGTTTTATTCGATCAGTGTACCAGCCGGAAAGTATGAGCTTGCGGTAAGTTTCATCGGCTACAAAACAGACACACAAACTGTTGAACTGAGTAAATCGCTGAAACTTAATATCGCGCTGGCGGAAAGTAACCAGCTGAATGAAGTGGTCATCTCGGCCGAAAAAAGAAATGAAAATGTGGTCAATCCGCAAATGGGACTGCAAAAGATCACTGTAAAAGAGATCAATAATGTGCCTGTCCTGCTTGGGGAACGTGATGTGCTGAAGACCTTGCAGCTGCTGCCTGGTATTAAATCTGCAGGAGAGGGCAACAGTGGTTTTTATGTAAGGGGCGGTTCTACAGACCAAAACCTGATCCTGCTGGATGAAGCCCCGGTCTACAATGCCTCACATTTACTCGGCTTTTTCTCGACTTTTAATTCTGACGCGATCAAGGACGTAAGTGTCTATAAAGGCGGTATGCCTGCGCAATACGGAGGCCGTCTCTCTTCTGTTCTGGATATTAAAATGAACGAGGGAAACCGCAAGGAATTTACCGCCGAAGGCGGGCTTGGCCTGATCTCTTCGCGGCTAAAGGTAGAGGCGCCCATTGTAAAAGACAAAGGGTCATTCATGGTCAGTGCAAGAAGGACCTATATTGATGCTTTTCTGGCATTGTCTCCGGATAGTTCCGTGCGGGGCAATACCCTGTATTTTTATGATCTGAATGCCAAGGCCAATTACCAGATTGATGACAAGAATACCTTATTCCTGTCGGGATATTTCGGCAGAGACAACCTCGGGATAAATGAAACATTCGGCTTCAACTGGGGCAATTCAACGGTTACCCTGCGCTGGAACCATTTGTTCAGCGACCGCCTGTTTTCCAATACTTCACTGATCTACAGCAACTATAACTACGTGATCAGGAACCTGATGGAAGAAAATAACTTTGAAGTCAATTCCGCGATCAAAAATTACAATCTAAAAGAGGATTTTGAATATAGCCTGAGTGCTAAACACAGCCTGAAGTTTGGTGTCAACGCCATTAGCCATACCATAGAGCCCGGTAAGATCAATACTACCGGCGAATCCAGTGTAAATCAGGCGGATTATGAAAGCAGGAAAGGCATTGAGCTGGCGGCCTATGTGTCTGACGAATGGGCGGTAAGTGATAAAATAAACGTGGTCTACGGCCTGAGGATGAGCAGTTTTTCACCAACAGGCCCGGGCAATTTTAAAACCTACGATGAAGATGGGAATACCATCGAAGTTATCCCTTACAAAAAAGGACAGGTCATTAAAAATTACATCAATGCAGAGCCGAGGATTTCAGCGAATTTCCAGATCAGCCCAAACAGCTCCCTGAAAGCGGCCTATACCAGGAATGTCCAGAATGTACACCTGATGTCCAATTCTACTTCAACTTCCCCTACAGACCTGTACATCATGAACAGCAATAACGTGAAACCTGAAATTGCCGATCAGATCGCAACCGGTTTTTTTAAGAATTTTAATGACAATAAATTCGAGTTCTCGGCTGAAATCTACTATAAATTGATGCAGAACCAGATCGAATACAGAAGCGGAACAGATTTGAGGGGTAATAGTAATGTCGAAGCTGATCTGCTCTACGGCGAGGGGCGGGCATATGGTATAGAACTGTTCCTGAAAAAGAAATATGGACGGTTTAATGGCTGGATAGGTTATACCCTGTCAAAAACAGAACGTAAGTTTGATGCCATCAATAGCGCCAAATGGTTCAACGCAAAGCAGGACAGAACGCATGATCTTTCTTTGGTAGGCATTTTCAAGGCCACGTCAAGATGGACTTTTTCCTCGGTGTTTGTCTACAACACCGGAAATGCCGTGACCTACCCGAGCGGAAAATACCAGATCAACGGGCGCACCGTATTTTATTATACCGATAAAAACGGTTACCGTACACCGGCATACCATCGATTGGATGTGTCTGCCACGCTCGAGGGCAAGCCCGGAAGGAAGCTGCAGTCCAGCTGGTCGTTTGGTATTTATAATTTATACAATCGCCAGAATGCTTTCGCAATTGACTTTAAGGATGACCCTGACGATGCAACCAAAACCCAGGTGGTGCGTACTACATTGTTTGGGATCATTCCTTCAGTAACCTGGAATTTTAAATTTTAATAAGATGAAGAAAAGAACATACCTGATCGGGGCAATACTTTGTGTGCTGGCTATTGCAGGTTGTGAAAAAGTGATCACGCTGGATCTGGACAATGCGGATCCGCGGATAGTTATCGATGCCAATGTCAATGATCAGTTTGAGAATCAAATCGTAAGAGTTTCCAAAACTTACAGTTTTTCAGAAAGCAATAAATTCAATGGGATCAGCGGAGCTAAAGTAGTATTGACGACTATGGATGGAGATGTTATCAATTATAGTGAGACTGCGTCAAAAGGGATTTACAGAAGCCCGAGAATGCGTGGTAAACCCGGCGTGGAATATACCATGACGGTGACGGTGGAGGGTAAGACTTATGTTTCGGTTTCGGCGATGCCTTTCAAAGTATCACTTGACTCGTTGACTTTCAAACAGTTTGATTTCTTCGGGAGTATCAATACTTATATCGCTGCTAATTTTGAGGATCCTGGATATACAGCGGATCAGTACAGGTATATCTTGAAGGTTAAGGACAAAGTAGAGGAAGATGCGGTCAGTGATGACCGTTTTAACAACGGCAATCATGCGGCGAATGTATTGTACTATGAGCTTGACGATCTTGCAAACGGGGACACTCTGGAGGTGGAATTGCAATGCATAGACAGGCCTGTTTACAAATACTTCTTTACCCTGGAACAGATCTCGGGAGATGGCGGACCGCCGGTCTCTCCGGAAAATCCACCATCAAACTTCAGTAACGGGGCATTGGGTGTGTTTAATGCGTATACTTCCAGCAAACGTACTGCATTAATTAAGAAACCGTAGCTGTTAAAAACAACTGACTGACCAGCTGCGTTCCCAGTTTTCACCGGCCTGCAGGCCAATAATGCCTTCTTTTGTTTCCAAATCCTGATCGTGATTTGTACCGTCGGCAATCCCGCACCATGGTTCCAGGCATACAAAATCTGCGTCTTTTGCCGCCCAGATCCCAAAGAACGGGAAGCTGTCAAAGTTAAAATGCAGTCCATGTGGATTCTTTCGGTTGCGCAGGGTGATCCGGTCACTTTTTAAGGTTTTAAATACCAGCGCATCTTCGTAAAAGAGTTTATGATTCAGACGCAAAACATGCTCCTCCAGTTTTATCGTATCGGTTTCGTCGGTGATCAGATCACTGTCTATTTTATGGTAAACCAGTTCGATGTCCTTATTAAACTCTAAAAAATAGTCATCGTAAGCGAGTTCCGGATCTACCGGAGTGGCAAATGCCGGGTGGCCGCCTACTGAAAACAGCAATGTGTCTTTATGATCAGTGTTGACAACATGGTAAGTGCAGGAGAGGCTTTTGCCTTCAATTTTATAGTGCAGGGCCAGGCTGAATTTAAAAGGATATACTTTTAAAGTATCCTCATCATGAGTAAGGGTAAATATAACCGTTGTTGTGCTGACCTGGTCTGCTTTAAACTCACGGTCCCTTGCAAAGCCATGGCGCGGGAGCTTATACTTTTGACCATTGACGAAATAGGTATTGTCTTTAAGTCCGCCGACTATGGGGAACAACACGGGACTAAACTTCCCCCAGTACTGAGGATTTCCGTTCCACAGGTATTCAGTATCAGTTTCTTTGCTTTTAAAGCTTTGTAGTTCAGCACCCTTGGCTGAAAAGACCGCTTTAACATATTCATTTTCTATTGAGATCATATTTTTCACTGAATCGCTAAAATAATAAATTCAGCTTATCAAAACTCATATCCCTTGCATTATTGCTGTTGTTTGACTAGGTTTATGAGGATGTATTGGGGTCATCGGCATAACTTGTAACCTATCATGGACGCTGTAAAAAAAACGGTAACAATAACGGGCTGGCTAATGAGCAGACCAGCGCTCACAGGATTACTTGTTTTCCTTTTCCTGCTGGTTTTTATTGGACTGCTCACCAATCAGCGGTATTACTTTATAAAGGAGACCGAGCACCATGAGATGGCGCATGTGCTTGATGTGGTGAAACAGAATGTGGAGCAGACGTTAAGGGACAGTTATGCTACTACACTGACGCTTGCGCTTACCATTAAAGACAATGGTGAGCCGGAGAATTTTGAAGCCATTGCCGCAAAGCTGATTGACTCTAATTCCAATTTCCTTGCAATTCAGCTGGTTCCCAACGGCATAATTAAATACATCTATCCATTGAAGGGCAATGAAGGGGCTTTAAATGCAAACATATTTACGGTAAGCAGTGAGCATTCAATGAGGGCGCGGGAGTCTATCCGGTCCAGAAAGATGTACTTTACGGGGCCCAATCGGCTGAAGCAGGGCGGAGTAGGTATTGTCGGCAGGCTTCCTGTGTACAAAAAGGACAAATTCTGGGGTTTCTCTGCGGTTGTTATCAGAATAAATACTTTTTTAAAAGATGCCGGGATTGTCAACCAGAAGCATGAAAAATTCTATTTTCAATTTTCCAAGTACAATATCTCGAATAAAAGAGAAGAGTTTTTTCTTCCGGGTAAAACTGATTTTTCCGGTCATACTTACGATTCTGTAACTATTCCCGATGGAAACTGGAAGATCTACCTGGTTTCAAAGAACAGATATGATGTCATCGGTCAGCTTATATATCCGCTGTTATTCGGTTTATCGCTCGCCATATTGAACAGCCTGCTCATCAACAAGCTATTGAAGAAGCGACTTGAGCTCCAAAATGTGGTCGATAACCAGGCTTCCAAGCTCATTGAGACTGAGATGAAGTTTAAAACCATTTTTGAGGAAGCGCCAATCGGAATAGCGCTGATGAGTGCTGTTGACGGAAAGTTTTTGCAGGTGAACAAAAAGATGTGTAAGATTCTGGGGTATACGGAGCAGGAACTTTTTAAACTAAGTCTAAAAAACATCAGTTATCCTGCTGAGAAATTACCGGGTAATCTGAAAGGGCAGACAGATCTAAACTCCGATGGTCAGAATCAGCAGCAATATATTCATAAGAATGGCAGCGTAAAATGGGCAAATCTTATAGAAACGCCTCTGCTGGACGAGACAGGCGGGTCTGAGAGCAACATTATGATTTTAGAAGATGTGACTGATCTGAACAATTCTATAAAAACGATCACGGAGCAGAACAAGCGCTTGCTGAACTTCTCTTACATTGTTTCGCATAACCTCAGGTCTCATACCAGCAACATACAGGCAATTGCGGGCCTGATTGAGCAAAGTTCTTCTGAGGAAGAAAAGAAAGAGCTGGTCGTGCTGCTGAAAACGGTATCAGCTTCACTGGATGAAACAATGGTCAATCTGAACAAGGTGGTCAATATTCAGACCAGCATAGATGTGATCACCGAGCCGCTTAACCTAAGGGATTATATAGGGCGGACCCTTGATGTTTTGAGTGACCAGATCAATGTAAAATCTGTAGATATTCGTAATGATGTCCCGGCTGATACCATGGTAAATTATAATCCAGCGTATCTGGAAAGCGTCTTGCTGAATTTCATCTTTAACGCCATCAGGTATAGTCATCCGGATCGAAGGCCGCTCATCAGGCTAAACAGTTACCCCGAGAACGACCAGATGGTGCTTGAGGTTTCGGATAACGGAATCGGGATTGACCTGGATAAATTTGGCGATCAGCTTTTTGGAATGTATAAAACCTTTACCGGAAACCCTGATTCAAAAGGGCTGGGACTTTTCATTTCTAAAAATCAAATCGATGCCATGAACGGTATGGTGACCGTTCAAAGTATATTGGATGAAGGAACGACCTTCAGGATCTATTTTAACTAGGCCGGCTATCATGATGAACTAATTTTCCTTTTTAGCAGCGGCTTCTTCTTTCGCTTTCTTCTTGAAAAATCCCCTCAATAGAAAATTATGCTGCAAAGCTTCCAGGTTCTCATCCAACTTCTGACTGCTGGTCTCCATGTTTTTCACAATAGATTTTACCTGGTCTGCAGTCTTTTGGTCGTTCAGCAGGATACCGACGGCATTATCTGTCTGGGTCAGTTTTGCAGACGCTTTGTTGAGATTTTCAGAAAGTGCTGATGCAGAACTGGCGGTTTTCTGTAACTCATTTACAGAAGCTTCCAGTTTGGCGAATACCGCGGTATCTGTCAATAATTTATCAGCCAGGCCGCCTTTGGTATTGAGCGTTCTGGTAAAAGCATCGAGTTCCCTTGCCATTTTATTGGCAGATGCCGTGGTGTTTTTCAGGTTTACGACAATGGATTTAAAGTCGGCAGCAACCTGCTCATCGGTAAGTAAAGTACCGGCTGTACCTTTTCCTTCTACCAGGCTTCTGGCCAGGATCTTAAAGTCTGAGGTCACATCTACAAGGTTTTTATTGTTGACCTGGAAAGTTTTCATGATGTCGTCGGTCGAAAGGGTAGTATTCACCCTCAGCCGGTCGCCATCTTCAACGAACGGAAATTTTGGGGTACCGCCTGTGATCACGATGATCTTGTTGCCGATCAGTCCGTCAGAGCTGATGCTTGCCGATGCATCTTTATGGATGTACTTGTGCGCCTCTTCTTCAATGTTTAAAAATACCTGTACCTGTGAGGTCCCATAAAACTGGATTTTTTTGATGGTCCCGATCTTTACGCCGGAAAACCATACGTTATTGCCGGCCTTTACGCCTTGTATGTCATTAAAAACGACATCAACAGTAAAACTTTTTACAAAAGCTTTTTTCTGGCTCCCCAGTGTAAATACCCCTACTATAAATATCGCCAGGCCAAGAAAAATAAATATTCCTACTGTTATCTTACGGCGATTGTCTGATGCCTGCATAATTTCTATTGTATAAAATTGTAATCGTAAAATGGTTTTACCCGTTCATCACTGGTATTGAATACTTCTTCAAAAGTGCCCTGACGCTCAAATTTGCCATCCAGCAGCATGGCTACTCTGTTGCCAACTGCCTTAGCGCAGGTCAGGTCGTGTGTAATGATGATAGAACTGGTATGAAAGCGCTCCTGCACTTCGTTAATTAAGCTGTTGATCTCTAAACAGGTAATGGGGTCGAGTCCTGCGGTCGGTTCATCATAAAGCATGATTTCGGGCCTGAGAATCAGTGTTCGCGCGACACCAATTCTTTTCCTTTGTCCGCCTGATAGTTCTGATGGCATCTGGTTGATGGTATGCAGCAGGCCAACGGCATCCAGCATTTCTTCGACCGCACTGTTTACTTCGCCTTTTGTCAGTCTTCTCTGGTTGCGTACGAGCGGGAATTCCAGGTTTTCTCTTACAGTCATGCTGTCGTAGAGGGCGCTGTTCTGGAATGAGAAGCCAACTTTAAGCCGTAATGCCAGCAATTCTTTGTAAGTGATGCGGTCCACATGCTGGTTCAGGACCAATACTTCGCCCTGGTCGGGTGTGAGCAGGCCAACTAAGATCTTGATCAGTACGGATTTTCCTGTACCGGATTTTCCCAGTACCACAAGGTTCTCCCGTTTGTTCAAATGCAGGTCTACGCCTTTGAGTACATGGTAGTTGCCAAAAGATTTATACAATCCTTTGATCTCTATTACTTTTTCGGGGCTGGTTTGTTCTTTTGTCATAAAGGTTATGTTCTGAATAAACCAAAGAACTGAACGGATACGACTTCTTCGATGAAGATGAGGAACATACCGATCACCACTGATGAATTTGCTGCTTTACCCACGCCTTCAGTTCCTTTAGAGGAATTGTAGCCCTGGTAACATCCTACCATGCCAATGGTAAAGCCAAAAATAACGGCTTTGACGGTCGATGCAGTAATATCCAGGAAAGTAATGGACTCTAAGGAAGACTGAAAGAATAATTTTGCACTAGTGCCTTCACTCATTGATACATTGAGCAATGCACCCAGCATACCCACCATTGCAGTATAAAAGGTAAGAATGGGAATGGTTATAGTAGCAGCCAGCACCCTGGTGCTGACCAAAAACTTAAATGGGTTTGTTGCGGATACCTCCATGGCGTCAATTTGCTCAGTTACCCGCATGGATCCAAGCTCTGCGCCGATGCTTGAGCCTACTTTTCCTGCTGCGATCAGCGAGGTCAGGAGAGGAGCAAGTGTCCTCAGCAATGCAATTCCGACAAGAGAGGGAAGCCATGAGGTGGCACCAAATTCAGCAAGGGAAGGTCTGGATTGTTTGGTAAATACGACACCGGTGATAAAGCCGGTCAGCGAGATCAATGCCAGTGAACGGTAACCGATGTCATAACATTGTTTCATCAGCTCCTTGCCCTCATAAGGCGGAAGGAAACCCTCCTTAAAGAAACGGCCCATGAACTGAAAAACATCACTCAGTGTCATAAACATCCTGGACAGTTTGCCCGGGCGCTTAACTTCTTCGTCTAAAATTACAGGATTATCAGTCTTATTTTTCATGCAAAGGGCTTTCTTCTCATACCGTTCAATTCAGGATCTTACTTGGAGCGAACGCAAACACTGCCTAGCAAACCATGAGCCATAATTGCGCAAAGTTATTTACTTTTTTACATAAATAGTCAGGATGTTGAATTTTTATGATTTGAAATGAAATCCTTACATCCAGAAAACAAATCTATCCTTATTTACCTCCGGGCGGACAATAAGTCTGTAAAAATTTAGTGTAAGTTAATGCCAGGTGCTCAGAAGTGCCCGCTCCTTCGCTGATGCTGTGCGTTCTGTTCGGATAAGGCATCATTTGAAATACTTTCCTGTTCTTAATCAATTCGTTAATCAGCATCTCCGCGTTTTGGTAATGCACGTTGTCATCGCCGGTTCCATGGATATACAGCAAATTTCCTTTTAAGTTTTGTGCATAGGTAATGGGAGAGCCTTTGACATAAGCGTCTGTGCTCTTTAAAGGTGAGCCCATATATCGCTCCTGATAGATGTTGTCGTAGGTCAGCTGATTGCCTACTGCTGCTATTGCTATACCTGTTTTATAGATCTCAGGATACTGGAACAAGAGGTTTAAGGTAGAGGAGCCACCGCCGCTCCATCCCCATACGGCAACACGGTCTTTATCTATAAAAGACCATTCCAGAACTTTTTTAGCTGCCATGGCCTGGTCGCGGATGTTAAGCCTGCCTATATTCTGGAAAATGCTTTTGCGCCATTCCCTGCCCTTAGGCGCAGGAGCGCCTCTGTTTTCAAGGGAGATGTAGACATAGCCATCCTTAGGCATGTCACCGGCATAAAGTCTATTTTGGCCAGCACCCCAGGTATCCGTCACCGTTTGTCCGGCGGGTTCTCCATAAACATAGAATACCACCGGATATTTCCTGGTCTGGTCAAAATTGTCCGGCTTTTTCATCCAGCCGTCCATTTCAATTCCATCTTCTGTTTTTATTTTAAAGAATTCTACTTTATTTTTTGGCGGCCTGATCCTGCCCAGCTGATTGGTTATGCTTCCTTCCATGGTAAGCGGGTTCAGTGTAGTTAATTTCATCCATTCCTTTATCGGGGGAACTGAGGCAGTCTGGTACGTGTGACGGGCAAATATGCCGTTTGGAGAAATTTCATAAGTATGTGTGCCGGGCAGAATAGAAGGGGTGACCATTTCAGGTTTTCCACCACCGGACAGTTTGGTTTTGTAAAGGTATTTCTGAGTAGCATTTGCGGGTGAGGCCATGAAATAGACGATGCCATTTTTCTCATCTGTCATGGACTGCTCTATGACATCATAATCACCCTTGGTAATCAGTGTCTGCTTTTTACCGTCCTTGCTGATCCTGTACAGGTGGCGCCAGCCGTCTTTCTCGCTGGACCATATGAACTCTTTTCCTTCCGAGAGCCAGTCCCAGCCTTTACCTGCATCTATCCATGCTTTATCGGTTTCAGAGTAGATATTACTGATGTTTCCGGTTCCGGCATTGGCAACATAGAGTTTGCTTACATTTTGCTCCCTGTTTAGCTGCTGCAATATCACCTCATTGGTATTCGGGATCCAGTCCATTCTGGGAATGTAATTCTGTACCTTGTCGCCCGGAACATTCAGCCAGCTGGTTTTAGCTGTCGCGATGTCAACGACTCCCACTTTGCAGGAGGAAGGGTCCTCACCAACTTTAGGATATTCCACGGGAATGGTATAGGAATAGATAGAATCAGTGTTGTCGATCATCAGAAAGTTCCTGATTTTGGTCGCGTCAATTTGCCAGTAGGCAATGGATTTTCCGTCAGGACTCCAGCGGAAACCGTCCCTGCAATCAAATTCTTCTTCGTAAACCCAGTCAAAGGTGCCATTGATCAGCCTGTCTGTGCCATCCGTGGTCAGTGCTTTGGTGGTTTTAGCCTCCAGATCATCTACATATAAGTTGTGTTTACTTACGTACGCTACTTTATTACCATCCGGAGAGAATTTGGCGAACATTAAAGACGATGCCGGTTTTCCTTTTCCGACCTGGGTGATCTGATTGGTTTTCAGGTCAGCTACATAATAATCTCCGCGGGTCTCATACCGCCAAACTTTCTTACTGTTTGTATACAGCAGTACCCTGGTGCCGTCTTCAGAGATCTGGAAATCTTTGAAACCGTTTAGCCCGCTGTTTCCGCTGCTATAGATCAGGTTCCGGCTTACAATGGTCTTACGGTCATTTGCCGGCAGGGTAATGGAGACCAGTTCCCCGGCAGAAATCTCATAATAAGAATTGCCATCTTTTGTCCATTTAATGTCCTGTGCCGCTGATGGCAGTGACAGAGCGGCCAGAAGGACGAATGCGAGTTTAAAAACGATGTCTTTGAAGTTCATTTTCAGAGTTCTATAAATTGCTGATATACAGTTTGGAGGTATGCCTTAGCATCATTAAGGACATGGGCTGTTCCGCCTTTATCCTTAGGGTTGCTGTTGTACAATACCATTTTTCCAACATTGTCAAAAGTAACACATTGTTTGTTATTGAGGAAACCCATGCCGTTGTCCCAGCTAAAAAAAGCAAAAGGCCTGGTGTAGGGGTTCAAAAGATTTTTGCTCCAGATGAATTCCGGTGCCGGGATGTTGAGTTGTCCGAGTATCGTAGCGGCCACGTCGGCCTGACTGCCCACATTTGTGAATTTCTTTCCTCTGAACTCATCCTTTATTACATCTCCGTAAAATAAAAGCGGAATATGATAACGTTCTGGTACAAAAACATCAACCCTGTCCTTAGGCAGCACATGTCCATGGTCAGCAATAAATACGAACAATGTGTTTTTGTACCAGGCTTGTTTTCTGGCGGTATTCAGAAATGCATTGATGCAGGAATCGGTATAGTAGGCCGTGCTCTTAAATTTGGCTTTATTATCAGCTGAACCAAACCTGGGCTTGCCAGGCAGTACATAAGGTTCGTGATTGGTGAGGGTAAGTGTAGTGGAGAAAAAAGGTTGCTTTTCCCGGTTCAGGTCAGTGAGCTGCCGTTTAAACACATCTTCGTCAAACTGCCCCCAGGGGGATTTTCCTTTTACTTTGAAATCATTCCTGTCTACGAGCTTTTGATAATCGTGGCTCAGTATAAATGCTTTGTAGTTGTCAAATTCAGATTCCCCTCCGTAAAAGAAAGAGGTATTGTATCCGTTTTTGAATAGGGGTTGTGACAGGCCCGGGAGCTTTTGCAGTTTGTCCGGCCATTTTACAATACTGCCTGCCGCCAGTGTCGGGAAACCCGCCAGTGTGGCCATCAGGCCTTTGTCGGTACGGCTTCCGGATGAATAGATCTTGCTGAACAGCACACCTTTATTGATCAGTGTATCAAAGTTTGGGGTAATGTCTTCTTCGTTTCCCAGTGTTTTGGTCAGATCAGCTGTAAAACTCTCTATGATGAACAGCACCACATTGGGTCTGTCTGTTTTTAGGATATGGATTGTGCTGTCCTTTGCAGGTGTGTGCAAATCTTTTACGTATTTGCCTGCCTGCTGGCTGTTAAAATATAAATAAGGATTGCTGCTGGCTTTGCGTGCTGCGAGGGCGCTGGAAAGCAGGTTCCATCCGGTATTTACCGCGGCATGATTTAATACCTGTTCTTTAGAAAAATAAGCCATACTCTGGTTAATCGGCGAACCGCCCAGACCGCCCCTCACCAGCAGAAAGGTTCCGGCAAATAAAACGGGCACCGCAAGCAGCCTGAGCCAAATCGAAACGGCTTCAAATGTTAATTTCCTTTGCACCACCCGGTGCTGTATTACAAAACCCAGGACCACAAGCATAGCAAACATGGATATGGTCAGGGCAATAGGAGAGGATGCACTTGAAGCCAAAGCCTCATTGGGCGTAGAAATGGCAAAACCAACTGCTTTAGCATTGATCTTGCTGCCCCATTCCCGGTATATGTTAAAATTGACAACTGAAATGATGCTGAACAGCACAATAAGTACCTTGTTGTAAACGGAAAGCCATTGCAGTTCTATAATCTTTCGTCCATTGAGCAGCCAGTACATATAGCTCAGTACTGGAACCACTACAATATAGGCCGTCATGGACAGGTCAAGAGGTATGGCATGGTAAAAAGTCGCCGCAATCTCAGAAAATGGGATCGTGGCTATTTTTTTGGAGTTGATCAGCAGGAATATAAGTCGGTCAACAAAGAAAAACAACTGCCAGAAGAGGAAATACCTGATAAAAAAGAGTAGGCTTTTAAACATTTGTCCGTTTACTGACCACCCCCCTGCATCGCTTTGATTTCATCCATCGTTTTTAATTCGTAGCCTTTAGGTATTTCCAAAGACAATGGCGCGATCTTTTCTTCTTTAAGGTTTTTTAATGTAAGTGTAGATTTCACTCCGTTCTGGAACATGGTGAATTTTACTAATGTTCCTTTTACATCCTTAAAATCGTCTTCTTTATATCCTTCAGGAAGGTCAAAGTCTGTGGTCGACCATAGCTCATAGGCAGCACCGTTACTGTCTTTGTAAGTGTATTTTTCTGCATCATAAATACCTACTTTTTGCTTTTCGCCGGTTGCCTTAAAATCAGAAAATTTAGGCGCACCTTCTTTGCTTTTGTCCATATCTTCCTTGCTCATCTTCACCGCAAACTGTTTTTGGGCAATAGGCACATCTATCAGCAGCAATCCGGTCTTTGTGGTTTTATCTCCAAGGATCTTTATAAGCGCAGGTCCCTGGCTCAGTTCTACCTTTGACAGATTGTCCTTAAATCTTACTATAGTTTCCTTAGGTAAAACAGCGGCCATTGGCTCTTGTTCCGCTGTTAGCGAATATTCAATTCCATAAGTGAGAATACCTTCGGTGATCTTTTTCTGTGCCTGGGCAATGACGGCGGCGCTGATTAAAATGGCAGCTAATACTCCGGTCTTGATTGATTTAAACATGTTATGATTTTTTAAGTTTATCTGATTATAAGGGTTACCACTGTAATTTTTCCTTTGATAAAAATGCATTGATGCCTTTTTTAAAATCCTCGCTGTCCCTGACCCTGGCATTGATCTGTACGGCCATGGAAAGGCTTTTTTCCAATCCTGGATTGGTGGTCAGGCCTATGAGCTGTTTTGTTACCATTAACGAGTTAGCTGAAGTTTCAGTACACAAATTTAATGCAAATTCTTTCGTTTTTAGATGAATATCAGCTTTGTTTGTTACGCAGGTAATCAATCCATATTCCAATGCTTTTTCAGCAGAGAAAAGCTCACCGCTGAGCAATATCTTCTTTGCAATGGTTTCGCTGGTCTTGCGCAGCAGAAAACAGGATACTATAGCGGGAACAAAACCAAGCTTGACCTCTGTATAACCAAAACTGGCTTCGGGTACTGAAAAGATGATGTCGCAAACAGTTGCCAGTCCGCAGCCACCGGCTATGGCATGACCCTCAACCTGCGCAATCACGATCTTGGGCAGGTAGTAAATAGTGGTAAACAGGCGTTTCAGGTTTTCAGAATCGGCAAGGTTTTCTTCAAAAGTATTGTGCTGAAGCTGCTGCAGATAGGCAAGGTCGGCCCCTGCGCTGAAGGCGGGGCCATTCGCATTTAAGATGACTATTTTTGCTTCGTCATCCTCAGAAGCCCTGATAAAAGCTTCGGTCAGAAGGGATACCAGTTCTGGATTTAAGGCGTTTCGCTTCTCCGGCCTGTTTATCGTAATGGTAGCTATTCGTTCGGTGACAGTATATAAAACAAGGTTTTCAGTCATTACCGTTTGTGTTTTTATCGAATTACTATTGGATCAAACATAAATAAAATTGTTATTTAATAAGGATTATTTGCAGGATTATTCTTGTTTTAACAGAATCCAGTTTATCCTTTTCAATTGATGCTGATCAATTGCCGGTTTAATAAAATAGTGGAAATCCCTTTCATTGGGTTTTTCAAAAGTGATCAGCGTTATTTCCTGCCCGCAAATGAATCCACTGCTTATTTGATTACGGATTTTAAATGCAATCACTTTTTTTTGTTTCAGCACTATTAGTTTATCCATAAATAACAGTGACTGGAAGCACAGCAGGAATGTCAATGACGCAAACAATAAGCGCTTGCTGTAATGCGAAAGCGCTAAAATAAAAAGGCCAAGTGTGATGCAGAGCATCATGAGTTCTGCTTTGCTGATCCAGATACCTGATATCGTTGCATGAGGCAAATCGGAAATCTTCGATAAACCAGAATTGGTAAAGTTGATCAGCCATTCAAAAGCGCGGCCCGGTGCTTCTATTCTGAAAATCAACAGGAAGATGCCAAGGTACATCAAAAGTGCCGCAGGCAGTAAAATAAATAAGTTGCTGATCAGGAAATATACCGGAAACTGGTGAAAATAGTATACACTCAACGGATAAGTGATCAGCTGTGCCGCCAGGGAAATGGCCACGGCAGTCCATAGTTTGTTCAGCCATTTATTTTTAATATGCAGCCAGTTTTCAATTTTGGGCTGCAGCCATATTAAACCCAAAACCGCCAGAAAAGAAAGCTGGAAACCTATGTCCCAGATCTGGAATGGATTCCTGACCAGCAGGATAAACGCCGTGAAAGCGATGATGTTATAACTGTTTGTCTTTTTGACGAAGGATTTAGAGACGATAAATACAGATATCATGAGGGCAGATCTTAACACAGAAGGAGAGAAACCGGTTAGCAGAGCATAAAACCAGATGAATGAAAGGATAAAGGCCATTTTGACCGCCATAGACCAGCGCTTCCGGTCAAGGAACTGTAACAGCCAATTGAGGACTGCAAAGACAATTCCGACATGCATCCCTGAAACAGAAAGCACATGTATGGTACCTGTTTTGGCATAAATATTCATGGTCTCCCGGCTCAGTTCAGATTTATAGCCAAGGATCAGTGTTGAGGCAAATGCAAAAGCATCGTCATTCTTAAGGATCTTTCTGTAAAAATTTACCTGTTCCTTTCTAAGTCTCAAAGCAAAGGCGACAACTGGGTTTCCGGTATCTCCCCTTACTTTAATTAAATCCGCCTGTTTCAGAAAGGTCTGGTGATAAATGTTCTGCATGGCCAGCCATGATTTATAATCAAATTCCGAGGAGTTGTAAGGCGGGGCGATTTCTTTGAGCTCCGCTTTAATGATCAGCTCATCACCATAATTCAGGACAACAGGACAGGCGGGATTGACTTTAACAGCGACCATCAGGTTACCTGAAACAGCGGCTGCCGCCGGTTCTTTTTTATCCCTGCGCAGATTGTCTGATGGATTCTTATAAGTGTTGATTACAAGCGACTTAAATCTTATAATATTATTTTTATATTGAGGTTCATCACTTACCCTTATTTTTAAATACGGGTATCCTTTATTGTTGGCAAAATAATCAGGTTTAATGGACTGCTGATGAAATACGCAGGACAAGGAGCCCAGGGCAAACCAGAAGAAATAAAAAGCCAATCCTACCGTGCCCTTAAAAAGGTAGGCTTTCAATTTCAGGTAATATAGATTAATACTGCCTAAGCACACAAACAATAGCAGGCAGACCAGCGCACAGGTCCAGAGTAATTGGATACAAACAAATGGGTAAGCGACAAGAATACCCAATGCATAAGGAAGCAGAATCTTTACAAAAGGAATTTCATGGCTGTTCATCAAAACTGGTACCTCAGCTGAATGCTAACATCAGATTTGCTGCGGCCGTTGATCTCATCCAGACCTGAGCCAATCGTTTCCACGTCCTGATACAAATAGACGGCGTATCTTGCCCAAATGTCCATTGACTTGATTAACCTGTATCTTATATTCAGGTAAGCTCTGATGCCCTTGCCATTGTAAGCCCCTGAGCTTGCCCCGTAAAGCACATTGTCTTCATAAGCATAAATGCGGCTGTCATAAGAAGGAGTGTGGAAATACGCAAAGCGCAGGTTGCCGGAAAGCAAACCCCTGGCAGGGTTATAATCTGCATCTTGAAAGATCAGAAAGCCATATTCGTTATTCCTGCCAGCCTCTAAGTCAGGATTTCCTTTCTGATAATTAGACATTTCTGCACGCTGGTGACAATTAAACGTCTTATTGATCTGCCAGTTCCAGTCCAGTCTGAAGCTTTGTTTTTTTACCCTTTCCAGCTGTTGAGATTTACTGGCTGCATCCGGATTTTGCTGCTTTATTTCCCTTTTATACCTGATCAGCGCTTTAAATCTCTTGTTTGGTGTAAAGGCCGCCTGTCCGAGCAGTTCATACCCGGAAGAAGCAGAGTCTACCCTGTATTTTAACCAGGGGAACCTGAAGTAATCGCTATAAGCTGAAAATGTCCATCGCCTGGACGGCATATAATTCATGCCCGCATAAATGCCTTTTTCATTACTGATCTCCGTCGCTTCACCGACGCCGTTGCTGAAGAAGTTGTGGTAATTTCTATCATAATTTCTATGCAGTACTACGACCGATACTTTTGAAGACAAACTGGCCAGTGCCCCATTTATAAAAGCCCATCCGCTGTACAAGCTATGTGCCCATTCCCCATAAAAATAGCTGTTTCTGAACGTATAATTGTAATGAAAGCCGGTGTTGATCAAATGCTTTCCCCTAAATCCGTATTTGTTATACAGCTGGCTTCCGGTCACAAATTCATGCTGATAATCAGATTTGTAACCAACCAGCCCAATATTCAAATGATCAGCGGTGTATTGCAGCACCGAGCCATAAACCAGCTGTCCCAGGCTTTTCTGATTTTTCAGCTCCGTTGCCGTTCTGTGCAGTCCGCTGATGTTTATGTTTTGAAGTGTAGGGCGTCCATCAGCCGGATACTTTAAAGAAGCATCCAGCTTTCTGAATGAAACAAAAGAAGTAAGGTCAATATGAGGGAAGAGCCCGACAGTACTTGCCAGTCCCCGGAAAAAAGAGGCTTCATTTGAAGAATTATAGGGTCGCAGGCCGATATCCTTACTCGCTACCGAGGTCACATCGGGACCTTTCCCAAAAGAAAAGCCCGACCACAAGGTTAATCCCTGTCCAAATTGGAGACTATAATCACCAATAACCAATTTTTTTACCCTGCCCGCTTTATTAAGAGAAATGTGGAAGGACAAGTGGTCAGTTCCGGTCTTTCTTCTAAGGAGGTATTCTCCGGCATCTTTTTCCGTAACAAGCGCTGCCGACAGGAAATCACTGTAATTGTATTTATATCTTAGTAATAGCTTGTCAGGAGTGCCCAGATACCTGCTTCCAGGCAAATCGGTAAATCCTTTTTGTGTTTCCAGGATCCGTCCGTACCTGAGGATCAGGTCATGGGTGCCTTTAGCGTACAGGTTTGGGAAATTCAGACCGGATACATCTGAAATCATACCTGTGGTTATAAACGGGAGCAGCCGGTTTATCGTTTGCAGGTCAAAGCCGTCTATGGCCTGAAGCTCGAGTACATTGGCGAGCCTGCCGGCATTCCTGATGTGTTCAAAGAGATTGCTGATCTGCAAAGGCGACAAAAATACCAGTTCTTTTAATTGTGTGTGGCTGGCTTTGTTCAGGTCTATAGGGTGTTTAAGATGACAGTTCAGGCGCTCGCTCAGTTCAGACAGGTCGTAATCATCCGCCAGATTTTCTGCCAGACTTTCAATAATGTCTTTTACAGGATCGCGGTCCTGCGCTCGCAGACCAACAACCCAAAGCGTTAAAACGCTGATCATAATTAACCGAACTCCTTTTGACATAAACTGGCCAAAGAGCTGCAATTTTCAGCAAATAAGTAATTAATTATCCGGTTAAATTAAAACACGTTGAATATCAGGGGGGTAATATTTACTGCTTCAACGAATAATAACGGCTAGATCTCTTCGTTGAGCTTTAACAAGAAGTCTTTTAGTTTTTCAAGGGAAGCAATGATCTTTTGGTTTTCTTTTACCTCACCGCTGTTATTTTTTAAATGTTCTTTAGCGCCTTTCAGGGTAAACCCTTTATCATCTACCAGGTGGAAGATCATTTTTAAGTTTTCAATGTCTTCCGGAGTGAACAGGCGATTGCCTTTTTTGTTCTTTTTGGGCTGCAGCACGTCAAATTCTTTTTCATAGAACCTGATCTGTGAAGCATTCACACCAAACATTTGGGTCACTTCGCCCATCGTGAAGTACATTTTATTGATTTCCCGTTCTTTGTATGGCATGATTAGGGTTGATTATTAGTGTTTTACAGCTTTTATTTAAAGTATTCAAACTTAAATAAAGTTATGCAAGTATTAATGATTCAGAAAAAAAAATTAACATTTTCATGCAAATTACTTTGGCACACGCCAATAAGTGCATCGTTTATGTAAGGCCATCTTAGCGAATTAATCCAATAATATGCTAATTTTGTTCCTTTAATCAAGATAAAGATGACAGCTAAGGAAATCAGACAGGCGTACTTAAAATTTTTTGAATCCAAACATCACCACATTGTTTCATCAGCACCCATAGTCATTAAGAATGACCCTACGCTTATGTTTACCAATGCGGGAATGAATCAGTTTAAAGACCTGTTCCTTGGCGAATCCCCTGTTAAATATCCAAGAGTGACTGACACACAGCGTTGTCTGCGCGTATCGGGCAAGCACAATGATCTGGAGGAAGTAGGTATTGACACCTACCACCATACCATGTTTGAAATGCTGGGCAACTGGAGCTTTGGCGATTATTTTAAGAAAGAAGCCATTGCCTGGAGCTGGGAATTGCTGACGGAAGTCTATAAAATCCCCAAAGACAAGCTATATGTATCCATTTTTGAGGGAGATGAAAAAGAAGGTTTGCCGAGAGATACGGAAGCTTTTGAACTTTGGAAGCAATATGTGCCCGAAGAACGCATTATCCTGGGCAATAAAAAAGACAACTTCTGGGAAATGGGCGATACAGGACCCTGCGGGCCATGTTCGGAGATCCACGTCGACTGCCGCCCGGACAATGAGCGTGCGCAGGTAACAGGCAAATCATTGGTCAATGCCGATCATCCCCAGGTGATTGAGATCTGGAACAATGTATTTATGCAGTTTAACCGTCTTAAAGACGGCTCACTGCAGCCGCTGCCTGCACAACATGTCGATACAGGTATGGGATTTGAGCGCCTGGTAAGGGTTTTGCAAGGCAAATCGTCCAATTATGATACCGATGTTTTCCAGCCGCTGATCCAGTTTATTGCTCAGCACGCCCGTGTCGCTTATGGTGCTGATGAGAAAACAGACATCGCAATGCGGGTTATGGCAGATCATATCCGGGCCATTTCATTCGTCATCGCAGACGGACAATTGCCGTCAAATAACAAAGCAGGTTATGTGATCCGAAGGATCCTGCGCCGTGCGGTGCGCTATGCCTATACCTTTCTGAACCTTAAAGAACCCTTTTTAAACCAGCTGGTACCTGTATTGGCCAAACAGTTTGAAGGGGTATTTGACGAACTGCTGCAGCAGCAGGATTTTGTACAGAAGGTAGTTTTGGAAGAAGAGGTCTCTTTTTTAAGAACTTTAGCTACGGGCATACAGCGCTTTGATAACTATACTAAAAAGCAGGGCGAACTGCTGATGGCGGAGAATGCAATTGAACTGGAAAAATCTTTTGAAGACCAGTGGGTACACAGCATTTTGAAGGACCAGATGGTGATCTCCGGAGAGTTCGCATTTGAACTTCAGGATACTTATGGTTTTCCGATTGACCTTACCGAACTGATGGCCAGGGAGAAGCGCTGGTTTGTAGATATGGATGAGTACGGCAAAGCATTACTCAAACAAAAAGAGCGCTCAAGGGCGGCAACAGCCATAGACACCGGAGATTGGATCCTGGTAAACCCTGAACTGGAAGTGGAATTTGTGGGTTATGATGATGTAGAAGCTGAAACAGAGATCATCAAATACCGCAAGGTGGTTGCCAAAGGCAAAGAACAATACCAGATCGTCCTCAGCAAAACCCCTTTCTATGCGGAGAGCGGAGGTCAGGTAGGAGATACCGGCCGCCTGGAAGACCATAGCCGCATGTTCTTTGTAGAGATCACCGATACTAAAAAAGAGAACGGAGTTATTGTTCACTATGCCGATACCCTTCCCGGCGATGTAGAAGGACTGTTCTGGGCGGTGATAGACGAAGACAAACGCCTGCTTTCGCAGGATAACCATACTGCAACCCACTTATTGCATGCAGCCCTGAAGAAGGTACTTGGCAATCATGTGAACCAGAAAGGTTCATTGGTAAATCCGGATTACCTGCGCTTTGACTTTTCTCATTTCGCTAAAGTAACTGACGAAGAGCTGGCTAAAATAGAGCATTTGGTCAATCAAAAGGTAAGAGAGAACATTCCGCTTAAAGAACAGCGGTACGTACCTTACGATCAGGCCATTTCAAGCGGGGTGACTGCTTTGTTCGGTGAGAAATACGGCGATTTGGTGCGCATCATCACTTTTGACGATCATTATTCAAAAGAGCTTTGCGGCGGTACACACGCGCAGGCAACCGGGCAGATCGGTTATTTTAAAATCACGGCTGAAAGTGCCGTTGCAGCAGGGGTGAGGCGTATAGAAGCCATTACGGCTGATAAAGCAGAGGCTTTTATATTAGACCAAAACAGAGAACTTAACGAGCTCAGAACTTTGCTAAAAGGCAATAAGGATTTGAGTATCGCTGTTGCGGCCTTAATAGAAGAAAACAACAAGCTTAAGAAAGGAGCAGAAAAAGCAGTAACAGAGCATTCCGCCAATCTTAAACATGAGATCGTGCATCACCTTAAAACCGTGAACGGGATTAACCTGATCGCTACGCATGTCGACCTGCCAAATGCCGACGCTGTTAAAAACCTGGCTTATGCGGTTAAAGACCTTGTAGACGAGCTTTTCCTGGTGTTTACTACCTTAATAGACGACAAACCAGGCATCACTGTCATGGTTTCAGAAGACCTGGTGAAAGACAAGGGTTTAAACGCATCCAATATTGTAAGGGAACTGGCTAAAGAGATCCAGGGCGGCGGTGGCGGACAGCCATTTTATGCTACAGCCGGAGGTAAGGATCAGGATGGACTTAAAAGCGTGCTGGTAAGGGCAGAGGCACTAATAAATGAGCTTCCCGAATAACGCTAATTTGTTTCCCGATCCAACACAAATGTGAGCAGCCCAGCCACATTTGTGTGTTCATTTTGCTGATCATTCTCAGATAACCTAAAACCAAGTTTCTCCAGGAGTTTGACAGACGGAGTATTGGCTTCTGCCGGAAAACCAATAATGCTTTTTGCTTCCATTTTATCAAATCCGAACCTGGTCACACATTTAATGGCCTCAGCTGCAAGTCCTTTGCCCCGAAATTCAGGCAGCAATTCATAGCCGATCTCAGCTGTTTCCCCCTGGATGTCAAGATTCCATAAGCAGATGGTACCGATCAGTGCCGGATCTTGCTTGTACGAAATTGCCCAGTAAACGGACACATTTTCAAAGACCAGCTTTTCAATCTTATTGATATGGGCAATCGCGTCATCAATGTTTAAAGAAGGCACGATGCCTGTCAATGCAGCCACAGCTAAATCTGAACGTAACCTATAAATTTCAGGAGCGTCACTCAAGACCAGCTTTCTAAGCACCAAACGGTCCGTTTCTAATACCGGGAACAGGGAGAAATCAGGTGCTTTCATTTCGTAGGGCTTGATAAAGGAACTTCAATATAATGCTCTACTATTGGAAAGGGATCGTAATAATTGTGCAGCAGCGCCTTCCACTCTTTATATACTTCCGATTGCCGGAATCCAATGGTATGTGCTTCAATAGTTTCCCATTCAACCAGCAGTATGTATTTATTATCTACCTCAACGCATTTTTGGAGGGTATGACGGATGTAACCGTCAATCGAACTGATGTACTGCTCGGCTGTTCTAAAATCAGCCTCAAACTGATCGGCCAGACCGGCTTTAATGTATAGGATCGCGACTTCTAATACCATATTTCATTGCCTTTAGTCAAACTTAGCAAAATTATTTCTTCGTCACATTGATCTTATACTGGAAGCCCAGCAAAAAGTATCTTTTTAAGATCTCCTGCTCATTGGTTACGATAGAGTTAGCACCAGCGTACCTGTTTACTGAGATATTCTGGTTCAGCAAGTCAAAGCCAGAGAGTTTGAGCTGTCCTCGGTCCTTTTTGAACATAGCAAGCGTCGCATTCGCATGCATGAGATGCGAACTCTGTTGAAAACCCGGCTGCACGTTCGGGTTGTAAGTAAAGCTATGAGTGACCTGAAAACTCAATTTGCTGGTCGCTCTGATGGTAGCAGCATCATAAATCGTATGCGAATAAGTTTTGACAGCACGGTAATCCAGATCTTCGTACTCTGTCAGATTACTGCTGAAATAATAATTGAGGTTAAACCTCAGGGCAGTTTTATAATTTACAGACCCCGCAGCAATCACAGAATAAGCATAAGTATGCTGAGTACCCTTGTCGCCATTTAAGAAAAAGGGCACCCTGTTCAGACTGGGGCTCAGACTAACAGAAAAGTTTGCACCGATCTTTTGGGGGTTTCCCAGTTGCTTACCTATGCCGGCAGACGCTTGAGCATAAGTACTCGCATCGCTGTTAATCATAGTTGTTGTAATAGCACCATTGCCATCCAGCACATTTTGCTGTACAAAGCTGTTGGTCTTGCTGTTCATATACAAATAACCATTTATATTGAGCTTTTTGGCGGTGATGTATTTAGAAAAATTGAGCGACAAATTGTGCGACCGGGTCGGCTTCAGGTCAGGATTACCCACAATTTTATACAGCGGATTGATTTCCCTGGTAATGGGCTGCATATCTGCAATAGCAGGCTGGAGATACCAAACATAATAATCCAGGTAGAAATTCTTTGCGTTGATCTTCAGAGACGGCAGCACTACAAAAAAGCGCTGCTTCCTGTCACTGATATTGCTGTTGAAACGATTGATCAAATATTGAAACTCACCATCCAGGCCGAACCTGATTTCAATATTTGTATTGAGCTGGTAAATTACCTGAGGCTTAATGTTTTGAATATAAGTATGGCGCGTCAGATCCGTACTTTGCCCGGGTATAAAATCCTGATACCTGCCCGTGCCCGAATTCCTATCGTACAACAGAGTTCGATCCATAGCATCGTAATACCTCGTATAAGAGAATACATCCACAGTCAGTTTTTTAGTAAAAGGATAAACATAACTGGCTTCCAAAGCAGCCTCGTTTTTCCTGCTGTTATAATCGGTATACCGGTCAAACAACCTGGACGGTTGAGCAGCAACCAAAGAAACCAGGTTGTCATAATTGTACCTGTCTGCAGTGCCGCTAACCAGGGTTAAAGAATGTCCGAAATATAACACTTCCCCCTTCTTCCTGAAGTTATGGAAATAGTTAAACCAGTGAGAAAAACTCCTGCTCAGCACCTTCTCGTTGCTATTGATTGTAGAATTACTGAGCATTGGGTTCTGTGTATTGAACCTGCTCACATCTGTAAAATCCATATTTCGCTGAGGTGTATACTCAAACACCGGCTGATACTTAAAACTGTTGGCTGTATCGGGCTTATATTCAAAGAGGCCCTCCACAACATTGGTATGCTTGCGTTTCCTGGTCCCGCTGGCAGCCGAAGAGGTCAGCAGTGTACTGTCGATAGTTTGCTCAGTCAGCGACTTGCCCATTGTCCTGGAACTCGAGTTCACATTATAATAAGCAAGATTAACCTTCAGCCTGGTCCCATAGTCATTATTGATGTTTATTGCGTTGCTGAAATTATTGACAAAGCCGTTTACATAGTCCCCGTAGAAGTTTCGCTGATTGACCCGGCTGCTGCCCGATCTTTGAAAGCCACCCAACTCATTAAGATCACCGTAGCCATACCCCCTTGTATTTGAGTTTCCGGCAGAAGATATCAGACTAACCTGCAGCGTATCCCTGAATGTACTGAATATACCACCAACATCGTACCTTTCCCGGGTTCCCGCGCCAGCATAGACCTTTCCTATCGTGTTTTTTTTGATCGCAGATTTTAGTTTCAGATTGATGATCTTTTTCACATCGATCTGGCTCATTTTATGAAGCGGGTCATCGTCCCGGTCATCATAAACCTGGATCTTATCGATCATATCCGCATCCAGGTTTTTTGTAGCCACTGTACCATTGGCACCAAAAAAAACCTTGCCGTTTACCAATACTTTACTGCTGCCAGTGCCATTGATCACAATGCCGCCATCCATGTTGACCTGGACACCCGGAAGCAGCATCAGCAACTCTTCTACAGTGGCATTTGGCCTCGTCTTAAAAGCTTCCGCATTAAACTCTATGGTATCTTTCCGCATCACAACAGGCGATCTTTCTCCTTTTATGATCACCTCATTCAGACTTTTGCCCGATAGAGAAATCTGGCCGAGATCGTTAGCTTCTCCCGGTTTGAGGTCAAGTATTTGCCGGTAGGTATGATACCCAATGTATGAAATGATCAGCTTGGTGCCCCGGTTAACCGGCAGACCGGTCAGTTTAAACAAGCCATTCTTTTCGGTAATGGTGTAGGCCACAAGGGAGGTATCTTTGGCATTGACGACCGCAACCGTTGCAAACTCCAAAGGTGATTTCGACAGCGAATCAGTCACGATGCCTTTGAGTGAAGCTTTATTTTGAGCAGAAGCAAACAGGCAGGCTGCCGTTAAAATGAGGAGAGCGAGAAGTGTTTTCATAAAAAAACAGCCGTCTGGGCGGCTGATGTGTATTTGGTTATGTGCAAGTTTACAGAAATTTATTGGCTTTTGTAAACTGAATAGCGATCCGGAACAGGACTTATGCTTGGTTACAATTTACTAACCAATTCTGCTATCCTGTTGGAAATGCCCACCTCGTTATCATACCATGCCACGACTTTCACCATTTTTCCAATGTTCTTTGTCATACTGCCATCCAAAATAGAAGAATGAGTATTGCCCAGGATATCAGCAGATACCAGTTGCTCTTCTGTATATTCCAAAATTCCTTTCAGTGAATTTTCTGCATAGTGCTTAAACAACTCATTCAATTCCTTTGCAGAAACTTCTTTCTTCAGGTTGATAGATAGGTCAACAATCGAGGCATCAATTACGGGAACCCGGTAAGAATAGCCATCCATTATGCCTTTCAGATTGGGCAATACCTCTCCTATGGCTTTGGCAGCACCGGTTGTGGTCGGGATAATAGAGTACGATGCCGCACGGGCTCTGCGCAAATCCTTATGGGGGGCGTCCTGCAGGTTTTGGTCTGCAGTGAAAGCATGAACCGTAACCATATAGCCCGATTCCACACCAAACTCTTTATCAAGGATATACAGTAACGGCGCGATGCTTCCCGTAGTACAAGACGCAGTAGAATAGATTTGATCACCACCAATCAGTTCGTCATTTACACCGTGAACAATGGTTTTTACACCTCCTGTAGCTGGTGCGGTGATCAATACTTTTTTTGCGCCTGCATCGATGTGGGCCTGTGCCTTTGATTTATCGGTAAACCTGCCTGTAGATTCTATGACCACATCAATATTCAAAGCTTCCCAGGGTAGCTTTGCAGGATCTTTTTCACTCAGCAAGCGTATTTTCTTTCCGTTTACAATGATGTTTTCACCATCTTCAAGCACTTCACCCGGGAAACGTCCATGCGCGGTATCGTATTTCAAAAGATGGGTCAAAGTCTTGATGTCAGTCAGGTCGTTTACAGCTACAACCTCTATTTCCGGTTTATTTTCTAAGGCGCGAAGCGTCATCCGGCCAATACGGCCGAATCCATTAATTGCGATTTTCATTTTTATTATTTTTAAATTTGAATTTATGTTAGGGTTACCTCTGCTAAAGAAGTCCTAAAAGCCCTCCGGTAGTCAGAAGGGGTAACCATTAAGTGACGTAAAAAAGTTCTTCTCATAGATACCAGGCCACCCAGTCCACATTTTTCGGCAATCTGTTCCAGTGAAATATCGGTGTCTTCCAGGTATTTGCGCGCAGCTTCTACCCGTAGCTTCTCCATATATTTAGCAGGAGGGATGCCTGTTTGTTTGTGAAAGACCCTGGTGAAGTTTCTTGGGCTCATGTTGAGGTGATCTGCTAACCGCATGATGTCCAGCGGTTCGTGCAGGTGTTCCGTAACCCATGGTCGCAGTTTCCCGGCAATGTTGAGGTGATCATACGCAGGCAGCAGGTTACCGAATTGAACCTGGAAACCCGGCCTGTTGAGGTAAAACACCAGCCTCCGGGCCACCTGCACAGCGATTTCTTTTCCATGATCTTCTTCTACCAGAGCCAGCGCCAGGTCTATTCCTGAAGATACACCACCCGAGGTGTAAATCTTGCCGTCATTGATATAAAATGGATTGGAATCTACCTGGATCAGCGGATAGTTTTTCTGCAGCAGCTCGCTGCGGTTCCAGTGGGTGGTCGCGCGCTTGCCGTTTAGCAACCCCGCTTTGGCGAGGGCAAAAGCGCCGGCGCAGATCGAGCCAATCCTGCGGGTGCTTTCATCTATTGCAGCCAGCCAGGTGTAAAACGCTGCATAGTCAGGATCATCGAGGTTCTGAATGTTATTGCTCCCTGCAATCAGTAAGGTATCAATTGGGGTGGTGATTTCCATCACGCTGCGCGTGCAATTGATCTCAATTCCAACAGAGTTGGTTACCCGCTTGTTGATGGTAGGTGAAACGACAAGAACCTCATAACCAGCAGCTCCTTCTTTGAGCTCAATAATTTTATTGGCACTGTTAAACACATCGGCAGGCCCGGCGAAATCAAGCAGCAAGTGCCCGGTCATTGCGACTATTACGACTTGTTTTTTTGTCTGAGCTTTGCTAACCGATAAATCTTCCTGATTCATAGATCAAATTTACGGAATAAGAAGATAGGCTCAAAGGACATAAATTATACAATTCAGGCCATATCAGGATGGCCTGAATTAATTTTTTCATTTTCTTTGTTACTTTAACGCATTCGCATCGCCAGGGTATGAATAGTCAGCAGTTCCTCCTGATCAAGCTGATCAAACAAACGTTTTTCATGTAAATCAAATGAGCGTCCCGGTTGATGATTAAGACCTCCTCTCTGATCGCCGTTGTGAAAACACCAGCCCCCTGCACCGGCCTTCTTTGCACCAAAAAGATCATTTACATAATCCTTCATCAACGGCTGCCAGTTTGAATAACCCCGGCGAAATGGTTCCTGGTAGTGAACCGGAACCAGCTTTCCCATGCCTTTCATCCAGTCAAGATAATCCCTTGTCTTAGCAGCCGTTTCCGACGCAGATTCTGGTGTTCGCGGGCGATGCGGACTTATAAAGTCTACCTCAACCAGGTTTAGATAAGAATTCAGGTCATCTCTGTTAATGTCATTACCCGCCGAGGCGGTAATCAGCAGGTCCGGATAAAGCGCTTTCGCAGTTTCCCGCATCTTTTTGAGGTCCTTAAAGCTGACAAACCGTGAGTCGCCAACGTCCCGCTCATTGGCCAGGTCCAAATACCAGTTCTGATAAGATTTGAGTCCCGTTACGATCGAGCGCACTGCGCGCTCGTGTGCTTCTGTGGTTTTTAAAGAACGGCCGTTTGTATTGTTGCTGTGCGCAAGGGTAACATCTACGACAATACCAGCCTTGTCACATTCCTGCACGATCCATTTTAGTTTCTTCATGTACAGCTCTACAGGGTTTCCATAGTCGTCTATGGCACTGATATCGCTCGCTGATCCAGGCCAGTTCGCCCAGATGCGGATCCAGTTGAAACCATTCTTTTTGATATCGGCCAGGTCTTTTTGTATAAACGATTCCTGCGCACCCAATGCCCCGTAATAACTGATGCCGTATAAAAATACCGGCTTGCCGTTTAGTGTAAACGCGGTTTGGTCAATGCCTAGTTTTGTTTTGGACGTAATAGGGGAAATGGGATCATCTATAAATACTGAAGTCCATGATGGGCGGGTATCGTCATTAGTCAGGATAGAATAGGCCCTCACGTTCCTGACATACTGCTGTCCTTTTTTGATGTCCCAGATTCCCCCGTACTTTTGACCAAGATATTTTTTGAATGGATGTACGGCAAAGGCCTTCCAGGCAGGGGTTTCTGCGGGGAGTTTCCCCAGACTAATTCCTTCGCCGTCTACTGCGTAAGATCCTCCCTGAAATATGGCTGCAATAATGGGGAGATGACTGTCAAAGGCACGCACAGGAATGACCTGCTGCATATCATCTCCTATAGAAAGATGCAGCACAACATCCGCACCCATTAACTCAAGGCACCTGATGCTTTCAGGAAACCACATGTCTGAACAAATGCTGATGCCATATTTTACCCCTTCAAGTTCTATCAGCTTAAACTGATCGCCCTGTGCCCAGCCCCACCAGGTTTGTTCGCCAAGATTGGTGTGCACTTTACGGTATTTCCCTTTGAAATTTCCTTTGCCGTCGATCATGAACGCAGTGCTAAACAATTTTTTACCGGCAGATTCTACTAGCCAGCCTACGAGAGGTACGCCGGTTTTTAATGCCAGTTGGCGGTAACGTTCATACCAATATCCCTTACCGGGGATTTGCTCAGCGATTCCATTGATGACCTGCTCTGAGGGATAATCCCAGCCTGAAATGGCATACTCAGGGAAACAGATCAGGTCCGGTGTCGGTTTAGCTGCAGACGCCTCCGTAGCGAGCCTTTCAAAAACCCGGAAATTTTCCTGCAAGCCGGGGTTTCCTTTTTCGCTATGCCTGGTTCCCGCCTGTAAAGCAATGATATTGACTGTCCGGTCATTGCCGCTGTTCACGGGTGTTTGAGCTGATAAAAAGACGACAGGCAGGAACAGGTATAATAATGTAATCAATGCTGATATCCTGAGGGCTGGTTTCATCATGAAGCTGTGTTTTTTCATCGTGTGGTCACTTGTCGTTATCCAGCCAGCACCATTTCCTTATTATTCCTGCTCCATTCGCTCCAGGAACCTACATACAATTTAGGGATCGGTAAACCTGCGTAGTCCATAGCCAGAAGCGTGTGACAGGCGGTGATACCTGATCCGCAATGAACAATTACATTTTCAGGCTTCACATTTGCAAGTGCGCTTGTATACTTTTCTTTCAATACATCAGGTGTCAGGAATGTGCCGTCAGCTTCCAGATTTTCTGTATACGGAATATTTGCAGCACCGGGAATGTGGCCTGCAATCAGGTCAATTGGCTCAGCTAACCCTGCAAAACGGTTGGCGTCACGAACATCGATCACGATATGATCTTCTGTTTTTGCTAGGCTTTCCACTTCTTTAATATCTGATAAAGGCAAAATCCAGTCCCCAACCGGATATGGTGCTGCGTGCTTTGGGGTCTCTGCAGCTGAGCTTGTCGGAAAACCTGCCTTTACAGCTGCATCAAATCCGCCGTCAATAACCTGTACTTTCTCATGGCCAACGGCTTTCAGCATCCACCAAAGTCTCGCAGCAGCGTTGCCACCCATTTTGTCATCATACACAATAACATGGCTGTCTTTAGAGATCCCAAATCTCTGCAGCATCCCCGCGAATTGCCCTGGAGTTGGCAATGGATGTCTTCCGCCGATGGCGAAATCCCCGATGTTTGCCAGATCGGTATTGACATCGGCAAAGAGTGCCCCGGCCAAATGGTCTTGATCATATCTGGCTTGGGAACCGGCGCTGGCATCGATCAGCACAATCTCCTGAGATTGGCTTAACTTGATTAAATCTTCGGATTTTATAATTGGTGATAGTTTCCTGCTCATGATGGTTCGTTGTTTCGTCTGTTCAAGTTTGTTGCGTCGTGTATTCAAAGTTAAGATAAACCATTATCACTGGTAAATCTTGTTCAAAAAATATTTCTAACTTGAGCTTATGACATTTGCAGACAAAGCGATCCTTTTCAACAAGCAACTCAAATACACTGGCGGTGTTTTGCCACCTGGCATCCACATCATGAACCCCTTTGAGGAGTTCGAACAAACAATGGAGATTGTCGAACTCTTTTACCACAAATACTACAACGATACTAAACAGCGACACCTCATCCTCGGCATCAATCCAAGCAGGCTGGGGGCCGGACTTACCGGTGTGCCGTTTACCGATCCCAAGCGGTTAATGAAAGAATGCGGCATTCCGTATCAAGGCAGGATCACCCATGAACCATCCTCTGTATTTGTTTACGAAATGATCGAAGCCTATGGCGGTCCCGAAGCTTTTTATAAAGATTTTTACATCAATTCACCTTGTCCGCTTGGTTTTACTTCGGTAGACCTCAACGGGAAAGAAAAGAATTACAATTATTACGACAGCAAAGAACTAATTGCTGCTGTTAAGGATTTTATGATCGAAAGTGTAAACAAACTGATCGCTATGGGAGTAAATACGAATACTTGTTTTTGCTTTGGCACAGGCAAGAACGAAAAGTTTCTAACTAAGCTCAATGAAGAACATGGCTTTTTCAAAAAGATCATCGCGCTCGAACATCCCAGGTTTATCATGCAATACAAAAACAAGCAAAAGCAATTCTACATTGATAAATATCTTTTGGCATTTGACAGTATCAAGTAGTCATAACTCCAATCCGTTACTGTCGGTGGTCAGTATTTCGCTCATGTAATCAAAAAAAGGCCGCATATTCCTGAACGTTTCAGCCGCTGCGGAAAGGAAGCCTTCATTTAAAACCTCCTCGTCCGTAAACCTTCTGATGAGCAGGAACTGTTTATAACGCAATAGATCAATGGCATCATCATCTGCAGCAAAGCCTTTGGGGGTAGTTTTCAACTGCTCACCCCGCAACCCGCCAAAAGTTGATACAAAAGATCTACTGCTCAATATCTCTCTCAAAGGCCCCGCATCAAAAGCAATATTCTCCCTGATCAGCTTCAGATCTTCTTTGGATGGCCCCCAGAAGCCGCCACCCAGAAAACTATTGCCCTGTTCAATATGAAAATAATAACCCCCTCTGCGGTATTTAGTGGCGCGTTTGAAATAGCCGCTCCAATGGGTTTTGTACGGTGTCTTGTCTTTAGAGAACCGGGTATCCCTGTAGATCCGGTAAAGGCTTTTCTTTCCCGATGGAGTTTCAATAACATCAGATTTGTTGAGTTCAGCAAGCAAAGCATCGGCAAACGCTTCAACTTTTTGCTGTTCAGCTTCAAATGCCGGTTTATTGGCATTGAACCAGTCTCTTTCATTGTTGTTGCGCAGCGCAATTAAAAAATCAAGGCCAGATTTATCGATACGGGCCGGTACAATAGGATGTGCAGTCATGTTAGCCCAAATATAAGGCAGTTCATTTTATTTCTCCTTCGAATTCAGATTTTTCTTCCCTATCTTGACGGTTCATTAACAACGTCCTCCAATGAATGAAACTCCACTGATAGAAATACGCAATCTCTCTAAATCTTATGGTGAAAAATGGGTGCTCAAAAAACTGAATCTTGACATTTATCCCGGTCAGGTGATCGGCTATATCGGCCCGAATGGCGCCGGAAAATCAACCACGGTAAAAATCCTGACCGGCCTGATTCCCGGGTTCAGCGGTGAGGTGCTCATTGGCGGAATGAGTATGAAAGACAATCCTCAGGAGATTAAAAAACTGATCGGGTATGTTCCTGAAAATGCGGAGATCTACGATGTGCTGACGCCCACCGAATATCTGGACTTTATAGGTAAGCTGTATGGGATGGAAGAAGCTTTGCTGCAGGAGCGCTCACGTAAATTGCTGGAAGCCTTTGGCCTTGGTGCCGTGCTGGGCGACAGGATGGATACTTTCTCCAAGGGGATGAAGCAGAAGGTTTTGCTCATTGCGGGCATTATCCATGATCCAAAGATCATCATCCTGGATGAGCCATTGTCCGGTCTGGATGCCAATGCCGTGATCATGATCAAAGAACTGATCCTGAGGCTTGCGAAAGACGGTAAGGCGATCTTTTACTGTTCACACATGATGGATGTGGTAGAGAAGGTTTCTGACAGGATCTTATTGATCAACAAAGGAGAGATCATTGCCGATGGTACCTTTGAATCACTCAAACAAAATCACAGCGATACACTGGAGCGCGTCTTTTCTAAACTGACAGGCCGCGAGGACCAGGCCAGTGAGACAGATGCGATCATTAACGCTTTCGACTGATCGGCATGGATAAGATATTTTTAAAGTGTATAACCTGGCTGAACCCTGTTTTGGCCAGAATGGGTGTAGATACCATGCAGCTGGGGCGGATCCTCAGGCTCAAACTAATGATCGACAACCGCCGGCCTAAAGGCATGTTCGCCCGGACCAGCAACAAGCAGATGAAAGAAGGGAAAATGCAATGGCTCACCACCATCATGACCCTGGTCATGGGCGTGCTGATTGCGCTGGTGCTGGTCATGAACAATGCACCTTATGTCACACATACCATCTATTTCCTGATTTTCATGGTATTAATGGCACTGACAATGATCTCTGACTTTACTTCAGTGTTGATTGACGTCCGCGACCATTACATTCTTTTGCCCAGACCGGTAAATGACCGTACCATTGCGGTATCACGTATTCTTCACATCAGCATTTATGTACTCAGACTGGCCTTGCTGCAGGGTTTGCCGGCCCTGATTCTCATAGGTTTTATTGATGGCCCGCTGGCTGTTCCGCTGTTTTTTGTGGAGATCCTGCAGGCTACTTTTCTGAGCATTCTTCTGGTCAACATGGTATACCTGGTGCTGATGAAGCTGGCAAGCCCGCAAGGTTTTAAGGATGTGATCAGCTATTTTCAGATCGGTTTTTCAATTGTGATCTTTGCCGGTTATTACCTGATGCCCAAACTGATCACCAGATCTTCATTGGGTGAGATCAGTCTTTTAGAGCATTGGTGGGCCTATCTACTGCCGCCAATGTGGATCAGCGCATTAAACGAGCTGGTCATCCATCCGGAGCGCGCAACCCTGGTTACAGCAGCGCTTGCTGTCCTGGGGCTTGCTTTACCACTTGCCGGACTCTGGTTTGTCGCAAAGGTACTGGCACCGGGCTTCAACAGGAAACTGGCTGTGCTGGCCACTTCCGATGGCAACAGCAATTCCCAGGACAACAAAATGCAGACAGGCAGGTTCAACCTGATCGACAAGGCAGCCAATCTGCTGATTAAAGATCCGGTGGAGAATGCCGGTTTCCGGATCACCCTGAAACTGGCGGCGCGGTCCCGTGATTTTAAGATGAAGGTATACCCCTCGCTGGCCTATGTGCCGATTTACTTTGTCTATTTTTCGATAAATGGTGATGGGACGACGCTTTCCGGCAAATTCAGCAGTTTGCAGAGCGGCAACAGTTATGTCGCACTGATCTACCTCTGTACATTTGTGCTGGCGGCGGTACTCACCAACATTACCATGTCTGATAAATATAAATCTTCCTGGGTGTATTATGCTTTGCCAATCGGCGAACCGGGCAAGATACTTTCCGGCATGTATAAAGCCGTTGTGAGCTTTTACTTTTTTCCGTATTGCGTAGTTATTGGTATTGTTACAGTAGCGGTATGGGGATTTTCAGCAGTCAACGACCTGATCCTGGCTTTTTTAGTCAGCGTGATTTACGGCATGCTGATGGCCTTGTTTATGGTCAAGGGATTGCCGTTTTCAAAGCCAGTACAGGTCAAACAGAGCGGGGGAAGGGTCACTGTTTCGCTCCTGGTGATGGGCGTTATTGCCGTGATCGGCTACGTGCATTATTTTGCCATGAAATGGGAGCTGCTGATCTGGATCATGATTGTTCCCTTGCTGATCATCAATTTGGCAATGTTCCATTATTACAAGAAACAGACCTGGGCGAATATTGAGCTTGCGGAAATGTAGGCTTTCCCGGTACGGCAAACAATAACCTGATTATTTTATTAAAATTATTTGGAATGCTGAATATTATGTATTTGCTTTGAAGCGCAAAGTGCTTTATTATTATAACAGCACTTTTTCAGATATAGTTACTTTGTAATTCAAAGCACTTTATATATTTAACCTATGAAAAGAATCATTAGTTTCCTGACCGCCGATCTGCTGTACCTGACCGGTGTTATACTAATCCTGGTGTCAGCAAGTGCTTTAGCACTCGGCATTTCCGCAGATAGTCAAAATACGGGCTTTACTTTCCTAATTAACTACCTGTTGTCGATAGGGTATACTCTTGCTGTGCTGATCCGTAGTTTCTCAATACATGGCTGGAGGATCAGTCGGGGAAAACTCAGCTACACCTCACTCTTGCTGATCCTTTGGTTTGTCAGCGCCTTTGCGCTGAACCTGGAAATGAACGTATTCGACGATTCTGTCAACTGGCTGACGGTCTGGATCGTCCTGGCAAGTGCGGTATTTATCTTCGCGGCACAGTGGAACAATCTACCTCCAATATGGTCGAATGTGGTGTTTTTCCTGCTGGGTGCGGCCTTGTTGCTGTTTGTTTATTATGCCGTTTACCTGGTGCCGCTTTACGTAATAAGTTCTATTGCACTTGTTGCATTGGGTCTGTCCATGCATACTTTTATTCCCTTATTCCTTAGCCTGGTTTGCATTGTTTTGATCACCAGGGCAATCCGCCACAATAAGGCGCTCCTGTATCCAGTTGTCTGCGGGTTAGCATGGCCCGTCGCGTTAGGGGCATGCTTCCTGCTGAGCTGGGGCAGTGAAAATTCAAAGATCAGGTCTTTAGTCAACCAAAACACGCTAGCAGACGGGAAATTGCCTGCATGGATCTATGTGAGCCAGCACCTGGAACATTCCTGGCTCACAAAACGCATACTGAAGTGCGGACTGGTGTACCACGAGGCAAATATGGACAACCTGTTTTGGGGTGCTATGCCGTCCAGATCTTTTGATGAACGTAAGCAGCATGATCCGCTGGTGGTAATGGCAACACTGATCTTTGGTAAACCCGTACTGAGTGAAGACGAACGCATCAGTATTTTAAAGGCCATGTACCAGTCCAGGCACCAGGCACAGGAAAGATTGTGGGCGGGAGATTTCCTCGAAACAACAAGTGTGATCAGCAATGTGAAATTATTTCCGGCCTGCCGTATGGCTTATACCGAGAAAATACTGAGCATCAGGAATACTGCCCCCCGCGATTGGAGTCAGCAGGAGGCGGTGTATACTTTCCACCTTCCTGAAGGTGCGGCAGTTGCCTCTTTATCGCTCTGGATAGCAGGAAGAGAAGAGAAGTCGCGCTTAACAACCAGGGCAAGAGCCGACTCTGCTTATCACAAAATCGTAGGCGTAGAAAGCCGCGACCCTTCCGTCATTCACTGGCAGGAAGGCAATACGGTCAGCGTCAGGGTTTTTCCTTGTACGCCCAAAGAAGACAGAAAGTTTAAGATAGGAATTACGAGTCCGCTGGTGAAACAGGGCGAGCGGCTGATTTACCAGAATGTGTTTTTTGACGGTCCGTCTGCGGGCGGTGCCCTGGAAACGATGCAGGTGACCAGCGAAGGCGCGGCGACTGATCTGGAACTGCCCTCAGTATTTAAAGAGCCGGGCAATGGCGTCTATCGTGCGGAGCGGAGCTATAAGCCCGATCTGAAGATTTCCTGTAAGACGCCGTTATTGATCAGATCCGGATTCTCATTTAATAAAATGGCTTACCAGCTGGCTGATTATCAGGAAAAATATAAAATTTTTACACCCCGACAAGTCTATTTAGATCTGAACAGTTCCTGGTCTGCCAAAGAGTTTGAAACTTTATGGGCCGGACTACGCCATCAGCAGGTGTATATTTTTGATGAGGAGCTGATCCGGGTAACCGAAAAAAATAAAGCAGCGCTCTTCGGTCGTCTGTCTCAGCAAAACTTCAGCCTGTTTCCGGTTCAGAAAATCCGGCATCCTGATGAGGCACTGCTGGTTTCGAAAAGCAGCAGTACATCGCCCAACCTGGGTGATTTAAGGGGGACAGCGTTCGGGAGTGCGCTTAGCGAATACTTGAAAACACCCAAACACATTGCTTTCTATAATTTCGGTCCGGAATTGAACCCATACCTGAAAGCCCTTAAAGAATTGCGGGTCTTGAATTACAGCAGTGGCAGCATTGGCCGGCTGACAGGCTTGTTGTCTGCAAAAAGATTTGCAGCTGATCAGGAAGATGAGCGTACAGTTGTCATAGAAACTGCCGGAATGATGATCCGGAGTGTGGATTCACTGCAGGAAGGCAGTACTGCACCGGATCATTTGCTGAGGTTGTTTGCCTACAATGACATCATGAAAAAGGTTGCCCCTAATTTCTTCAGCAAAAATTACGTGCAGCCCGAACTCATTGCCGAAGCAGAACAAGGTTATATTGTCTCACCGGTATCGAGCATGATCGTACTGGAGACACAAAAAGATTACGAGCGTTTTAATATTGATGAGAACAAGAACAGCCTTAAAAATGCTTCGATGAAGTCCTCCGGTGCGGTCCCCGAGCCACGAGAATGGGTATTGCTGATCTTGTGCATAGGTGTAGCCGGCTACGTGCTGTATACCAGAAGATTTAACCCGGCTAGCTTAAGACCATGATTGCACTGAGTTTAAAGCGCAGCCTGACACCGCATTTGGCTGCAGCCTTCATGCTGATCTATTCAGGTTTACTGATCTGTTTTCTGAAGGGCTTTTTCCACTGGAATATCAATCTTTATGCAGGACTCTTGCTGGCGCCTTTTATTTGCCGGGTAGAACGCGGTACGTTTTCAGTCCGGTATTTGTTGCCCGCTATAGCGACCATCTGTTTGGGTATCCTCCTTCCGGTAAAGTCTGTTTTTTTCCTTGCCCTGCTTTTTTCAGCACTGTTGCTGATGGAGAACAGCATCGGCAAGCTGAGTCCTGCATTTTTGTTTTTACTGCTGCTCATCTCCCCGGTGTTCAAATCTTTTTTAGGGATGGTCGATTTTCCGGTACGCCTTTGGCTTACAGGAAGGGTTGCAGGCCTGTTGGACGCAAATGGAGTAGCTGCGATTGCGGCGGGAAACCAGATCCAGATGGGAAATTACGATTTTTCTGTTGATCCTGCCTGTGCCGGCCTGCACATGCTGATCATTTCTCTGGTCATTTGCCTGTTCTTGCTCACGCAGCGTCAGCAAGCACGGCAAGCCGGATTTTTCCTGACCAGCATTGCCGTTTTGATCGCCATTGGGCTCAATATCATCAGTAATTTCTTCCGCATCCTGCTGCTGGTGATGTTCAAGATCATGCCAGGTACTTTATTGCACGACGTGGTGGGGATTGCATGTCTGCTCATCTACGTGATTCTGCCTTTGTTTTTTGTAATAAAATGGCTGATGACCTATTTTGGGCAGCCGGTCGCAGCCAAAGCAAGTGCGCCAAGGTTTCCGCCAGCTTTCTCGATTCGCTATCCTGCCTTACAGATTGTTGCAGCGGCCTTTTTGATTTTCATCGCTTCAAAAATGGTGACTGCAGATGCCCTGGTCAGTTCCGGTAAAAATATACAAATCAGCGGGTTCAGAAAAACGCGATTGGAAACGGGTATTTTGAAACTGGAACGTAAAACGGCACTGATATATCTCAAACCGGCTGCATTTTACATTCCGGGTCACGACCCGAAATTATGCTGGGCCGGCAGCGGCTATATCTTCAAAAACATCAAATCCGAAACACTGGCCGGGTATGAAGTGTATACGGCAATACTTCAAAAAGGGAAAGACAAGATCCATGCAGCCTGGTGGTTTGACAATGGTACGTTAAAAACAGTAAATCAAATGACCTGGCGCTGGCAGGCTGCAAAAAGCGGGGATAACTTTTACCTCGTTAATGTTAACGCCCTGAACCGTGCCGAACTTGAAAAACAGGCAATCGGACTGCTAAACAATACGAAATATTTGAAATGACAATTGATATCATTATGGAAAAGAAAGCAAATGCTTTAAAAAGAAGAATCAGAACAATGATTTGGATCATCATTGCTGGTTTGACACTAAGCGGAGTCACTGCCTTTCCCCTTGAAACGGAAATTGGCTGGTTATTGCCATATAACGCGTGCTATCCCGGGGTCCTGAGCGAATGGCTGGGGGTAATACATGCGGCGATCAAAGATACCAATAGGCATTATCCTTATTTGAGCTACGGTACAGATTGGCTGGCTTTTGCACACCTGATGCTCGCGGTGTTGTTTGCCGGGCCGCTTAGAGATCCCCTGAAAAATATTTGGGTGATCAAGTTTGGGGTGATCGCATGTATTGCTATTGTTCCATTGGCTTTAATAGCCGGACCAATCCGGCAAATCCCATTCTTTTGGCGGCTGATAGATTGCGCTTTCGGAGTTCTGGCGATCGTTCCGTTGTGGATCTGTTATGACAGCTGCAGAAGCCTGGAAAGATTAAAATCTGATATTCCAAGTGAAGAGAATTATTTTTTATAATACAAACTCAGCCGGGTTGCAGAGACAGCACCTATTCTCTTATCCATATATTCCGGAAACTTATCGGCGCACTTTTATCACCATGCGATTGCAATACAATCGGCGCAGGGCCATGCTTAGCATAAACGTGTTTAGTGCCGGTAGAGGTGCCGCCTTCTATGATTTCGTTATTTTGAACCATCACCCCGTTAAAAAAGATGGTAACCCGGGCCGGAGTTTTTATTGTGCCGTCCTCATTAAATTGCGGATCAGAATAGGCAATGTCATAAACATTCCATTCGCCCGCTTTTTTTGCCGGGTTGACAAGAGGAATAGCTTCTCTGTAAATACTGCCCGCCATACCGTTTACATAAGTCTTGTTGTCGTTATTATAAGTATCCAAAACCTGTATCTCGTACCTGCCGGACAAAAAGATACCACTGTTGCCTCTTGACTGACCTTCACCAGTGATGTCTGCCGGCACTTTCCATTCGATGTGGAGCTGGTAGCTTGTAAAATCTTTTTTGGTTTTGATGTCACCTGCAGATTTATCAACGGTTAACGCATCACCGGCTATTTTCCACTTAGCGGGCGATTGGTCCTTTGTCGAAACCCATTCGTCCAGGTTCTTACCGTTAAACAGAACGATAGCGTCTGAAGGTGCATTGCTAAATGATTTTCCCGGTGTAACAACAGCGGGTACCGGTTCAAATACTTCCGCATTATTTGGATTTAAAGAAGGGTTATTGGCCTCTTTAATAGCCGTCATCGTTTGCCCATGTACCACAGCCGACAAGCACAATGCCGCCGCGCTTGAAATGAGGTTATATTTCATAAGTATGCTCTTTTTTGGTTTAATTTTGTTTCAAATTTTCCTGAATTACAAGGTAATAATTATCCAATCCATATATCATTGGTAGTAGAAATTATACAAAGTCCAACAGCACAACCAATGTAACAATAATCGTCATTTACAGTACCGAACTAAAAATAACCCTAAATTAGGGCCAACACACAAATTATGAACTTGATGAACAAAATAGTACTTTCTGGTACCCTCGCTATATTTGCTATGGCCGGTCTGACCAGCTTATCCCTTTCCAACAATGATGTAAACATTGGAAATGCCAATAATCTGATACTTCCTTCTGGTTTTTCTGCCGCGATTGTGGCTGATTCTCTCGGCCCGCTCAGGCACTTGATCGTCAACAACAACGGAGACATTTATGTAAAACTTAATGCGCTGCGGAACGGAAAGGGGATTTACTACCTGAGTGATTCCAACCACGATGGTGTAATGGATCAGAAGACCGGTTTTGGAAATTATCCCGGAACGGGCATCAAAATCAAAGACAATTATCTTTATTCTTCTTCAAATACCGGTGTATTCAGGTACAAGCTGAACGATAAAGAACAGGTGATCGATGCAAATAAACCTGAGGAGATCATTCAGGGCCTGGTAGACAAACGAGCCGACAATTCCAAATCTATCGCTATAGACGATCAGAATAACATTTATGTAACTATTGGTTCTTATTCCGATGCCTGCCGGGAGAAAGATTCCGGAAAAGGAATGCCCGGCTGTCCGCTTTTGGATTCGGTAGGGGGCATCTGGGCGTTCAAAACCAATAAGCTCAATCAAAGTTATGGCGATGCGGTCCACTATGCCAAAGGAATTAAAAATGCGGTCGGCATTGACTGGAACACCAGTACTAAATCATTGTTCTCTACCCAGCATGGCCGCGGACGATTTGACGATAAGTTTCCGCAGTACTATACGGCCAAACAAAGCACCGACATGCCTGCTGAAACCTTGTACGAATTGCATAAGGGATCGGATGCCGGCTGGCCCTTTGTTTATTATGATCCTTTTCTGAAGAAGAAAATGCGGGCCCCGGAATACGGTGGTGATGGAAAAACAGCGGGTGATGCCAAGTACCAGGATCCCATAGCTGCTTTCCCGGCACATCTTGCGCCCAATGATTTGTTATTTTACACAGGTAATATGTTCCCTGCAAGATATAAGAACGGTGCTTTCATTGCCTTTCACAGTCAGTCTCAGCTATTAAAAAAAGGCTATCTGATAGCTTTTGTTCCTTTTAAAAACGGCAAGCCATCGGGTGATTGGGAGATCTTTGCAGACAACTTCACAGGTGTAGATCTGGCAAAACCTGCTGGTCCTTTTCAGTACCGTCCTAGCGGTCTGGCACAAGGACCCGATGGCGCTTTGTATGTTTCGGATGATTTAAAGGGTGCGATCTTTAAGATCACTTATGCAGGAAATAAAAAATAAATAAAACACACTGCCATAGGGTTGTCAGTGGTCGTAGTTTTCTTTGTGTCATTAAAACAATGTAACACTTAAAAGATCATACTATGACAACTGCAATCTCCAACACCGCAACTCCTTTATTTTTGTCTGCCCACCATTTATTAGACCACTGGCAAGGGCATAGAAAACTGACCAGACGTGTCATTGAGTCCTTTCCGGACGATAAATTCTTTGACCACACCTTAGGCGGGATGCGCTCCTTCGCCGACATGATGAAGGAGATCCTTGACATCTCCGCACCCGGAGTCAAAGGTATCGCTACCGGGGAATGGTCGGCCTCTGACGGCTCCTGGAGCCACAACGCCAAAGAAGTAGCCGCTTCCAAAAAAGCTTTCCTTGATTTATGGGACAAGGCTACCGAAGAGATCAATGCCTATTGGCTCCTGATTTCTGAAGACCGCTTCCAGGAAAGTGTACTGGCCTTTGGCCAATACGAAGGAACAGTTTACAATACCATACTTTATTTTATTGACAATGAAGTACATCACCGCGCCCAGGGAACAGTTTACCTCCGCAGCTTAGGCATTGAGCCGCCTGCTTTCTGGAACAGGGATTAATGAAGTCACCGTTCCCTTATATTCAAAAACCCCCGAATGACATACATTCGGGGGTTTTTTGGAGGAACTGAATTGCCGCTATGCTGAATTAATACTAATTTAACGCCATGTTAAAGACAGAGGGCTAGTATTGCCCGGGTTTCTCAAGCAACGGATTATAACACAAACTACCTGATAAATCACCATGACCAAACAGTTAATATTAATAGCAGCACTCCTTTTCTTCTCTTTCAACGCATCAGCTCAAAAATCAATTCTGCTGACCGAGCAAGCTAAAAACAGGCTTCTAATTGTAGATCAGCAATCCAAACAGATCATTTGGGAATGGCTGCCACGGCAGTCCAATATTGCTCCTGAACATTTCAACTGGTTCAAGAACATCAGCGAAGCCAAACCCGTATTTAACAGGAAATATGTATTGCTCACCGCATCGGGCGGAGCGGTTGCACTGGTACGGATAGCCGATAAGAAGACTTTATTTTATGCCAATGGAGGCAGCAACCCGCACTCTGCCGAGCTATTGCCCGATGGAAACATTGTCAGCGCCGCCAGTACCGGCAACGTAATGACACTCTTTAAAGTAGATACCACAAATGCACTTCATTCCGGCTACAAGAAGACTTATTACCTCAAAGAAGGACACAATGTAGTATGGGACAAGAAAAGACAGTTACTATGGGCCACCTCCGGCGACACATTAAAAGCATTCAGCTACAACAGGAATTGTCTGAAGCCCGAATTGACAGAAAAAGAAAAAGTACTGCTCCCTGGTCCTGAAGCGCACGACCTGTTCCCGGTATTTGGAAAAGACGAGCTCTGGTTTACCAATGTATCCGGTTTTTATAAGTTTAGCCTGAGTACTAAAAGATTCACAAAATCTACCGCCAGCGATCCGCAAAATATAAAAAGTGTTTCTTCCGGGCCCGCAGACTATCCGGTCATCACGATGAGGCCTAAAGAGCAATGGTGGACAGACGAAGTAACTGATAATATGGGTAAAAGTCTTTATCTGCTCAAGGGCTTGAAGATCTATAAAGCACGCTGGTTTGCAGACAACAAATTCAGCTATCCGGAAAAGCATGTGTTTAATTTGTGTAAATAGGAGGCCCTATTTCAATACCCAATAACCCAGTGCCAGCCAGACCAGTCCTTTGACCAGGAAGAACATAAATCCCCAAAATCCGAGTTTCTTCAGCCATTTGAGCAAAGCAGCCCTTTTTTCAGAAGCAGGTTTTGTAGTCATACGCAATAATTTATATGATCCTGAAGCAAAAATAAATGATTTACAGATAATATCATTACGGATTTAAATTAATGGTAACGTTCCTTGGAATAAAAAAGTGTTGCAAAGTCCTGGGATTGGTGTATATGTCCGAATTTATTTCAAAAATCTCGTAAATGTTCTTGGCGTTCAGTACCTCAGCAGTGGTTCCGTCATACCATTTTCGGCCATTTCTAAGCATCAGGATGCGGTCGGCATACTGTGCCGCCAGGTTGATGTCATGCAGCACACTGATCACCATAAAGCCTTTTTTTGCAAGCGTTCTGGCTATTGCAAGTGTTTGCTGCTGATATTGCAGATCCAGACTGGCCACAGGCTCATCCATCAGCAGCAAAGCATTGGGCACATCCCAGATCTGGGCAAGTACACGTGCGAGCTGTACCCGCTGCTGCTCACCGCCAGATAGCGTGAGGTAGGAGCGGTCGTCAAACTCCTTCATCCCGGTCAGTTCCATAACCTCACCGATGATCTCCAGATCTTTTGAAGAAGGACTGGTTTTATAATGCGGATAGCGGCCCATCAGCACCACTTCCCTTACGGTAAAGGCAATATTGAGTATATTTTGCTGATTGAGGACACTGCGCTTTAGCGCCAGTTCTGCGTTCGGCATATGGTTTAAATCCATACCCTGTAGTTTTACACTTCCCTTGTCCGGTTTTTTCTCCCCGCTTAGCATTCGCAATAAAGTAGATTTGCCGGCACCGTTGGCGCCAAGTATCACCAGCAGTTCCCCTGGACGGATGCTAAAAGAAATGTCTTTTACCAGAGTTCGGCGGCCTGTTTCAAATGTGATGGATTCTGCGATCAGCATAATATTATAAAACGAGTTTCTTTTTGTCTTTGATCAATATATAGAGGAATAAAGGCGTGCCCAGCAGTGCGGTGATGACCCCGATGGGCAATTCCACAGGAGCGATCAGTGTCCGGCACAGCAAGTCAGCCAGGGTAAGCATCAATGCCCCGCACAATGCTGAAGCAGGCAAAACCTGCTTATTGTCCACTCCGATCAGCAGCCTGATCGTATGAGGTACCAACAGACCCACAAAACCGATAATGCCGGATACCGCGACAGCAGCACCCACAGCCATTGTAGCCAGGATCACTACATTGCGCTTTACTGAACCGACTTTGAGGCCCAGCTGGGCAGCCTGTGTTTCCCCCAGCGCAAAAGCATTTAAAGGCTTGCCCAGGCGGGGCAGGAGCAGTACCGGAATCAGGATGAAAGGTGAAACCGTGACGACCGTTTCCCAGGTAGCGCCACCCAGACTGCCCAGCATCCAAAAAGTGATGTTCCTGAGCTGCTGATCGTCAGCAGCGAAGGTGATCAGGCCGGTCAGCGCACCGGCGAGCGCATTGATGGCAATACCGGCGAGCAGCATGGTCGCAACATTAGACTTGCCATCAGTTTTGGAGATCTGGTAGACCAGTAAGGCTGCTATCCCTGCACCCGAAAAAGCACCAAATGCCAGCAGATAATAACCCAAAAGATTACTTAGACCGGCAAGCAGGCTGATCTCCATTACAATAATGATGACCGCCATGAGTGATGCGCCCGCCGAAATACCGATCAGTCCCGGCTCAGCAAGCGGATTCCTGAAAATGCCCTGTATTGCCGTGCCGGATATGCCCAGGGCGGCCCCGACCAGCAAACCCAGTAATACCCTGGGGATCCGGACAATATTCATAACCACAACATATTGCTCAGAAACTGCGGCATCACCAAACAGACCTATCTTCCTGCCAATGATGATCAGTACATCCGGCAAGGGGATCTTTACAGCTCCCAAACTCATAGAAAAAGCAGAAGCCAGGATCAACGCCGCGGTAAGGCTCATGTATAAAACCAGTTTTTTATTTACCATTTGGCATTCAGCTGTTTCATTGCTTCTCCAAGCCTGACCGTAAAACCAGCCAGCAGGTCACCGTCCATCTCCACTATTTTCTTGTTTTTTCCTGCATTGGTGAGCATTACACCAGGCATTTTCAAAATACTGCTGGTCCCGCCCAGGCTTTTCAGGCCGAAATCAAACAGGAGGATCACATCCGGATTGGCACTGACCAAAGCTTCAGTAGTGTAAGGTTTGTATTTTGAAAAACCCTGCGCCGCATTCCGGCCGCCAGCCAGCCTGATGATCCCGTCTATACTGGTTTCCTTTCCGGCGACCATCATTACACCCGTTCCGCGGGCATACAGAAACAATACTTTAGGGGACTTTGGATTTTTGCCAACGGCTTTTTGGGCTTCAGCAACACTTGCTGCGGTCTGTTTAGCCAGTTCTTCTCCTTTGGCTGCATTGTCCAAAGCTGCCGCCACCTGGCGGATGAAATTCAGTGTGCCCTTTACCGTGTATTCCTGTTTAATGACCATCAGCTTTATGCCCGCAGATTTCAGCTGGTACTCCACTGCTTTTGAGATCATATTTTCGGGGGCAAGTACCAGATCGGGTGAAAATGAAATGATCCCCTCAGCTGAAGTACTGCGGTCTTTGCTGACCCTCGGCAATTTTGCAGCGTAAGCAGGGTAGAGGCTCGTTACATCTACAGCCACGATCTGCGGGCCATAACCCAGCGCATCAACAGTCTCTGTCAGGGCCGAACTCAGGGTGATGATCCGCTTCGTCAACGCAGCAGAAGCAGAAAAACCGAAAGCCATAAATATCAAAAGGAACAAAATTCTATTCATTTTTTGTAGGGTTTTTATTGTGTATTCTGCTGCAAAGGAAGTCTTATTTAAAATTATTCCAAATAATTGCCTGCTATTAACGGTTTCGGTATTTTAAAGCTGATGCACGTTAAAACGGGAACAGCAAGTATCTTAAAAAGACTTAAATATTTGTTTCATAGTGCTTTAATTCATTCTGCCAAACCTATCAGCACTTCAGTTCCATGTTGATTTTTACCTTAAATCATCCCGATTCCATAAAAACAATCCCGAAATGGTTAAAAATAATCCCCATCACGTTGCTTGATTTTAAGCAAATGTAAGCATATTTGTCGTCTTATTTAGAATGATTAAAAATAACTATCCTTTGTTTATGTCCCCAAACTGCCTCTGCAAAACCCTCCTGATCTGCTGCCTGATGCTAGCTGCCCTGCCGGGCCGGGCCATCGGTTTAAAGCGGCAGATAACGGAAACAAAAGGAAGTCTGGATGGGGTCATTACTGATGAACAGGGCAAGCCTCTGCAAGGCATAGTGCTTAGTTTGCAGCCGGATCATAAAAAAGCAATAACCGATGCCAGGGGCAGGTTCCGGATAGCAGATTTATATGCGGGTACCTATACCTTAACCATCAACGCCATCGGGTTTAAGAACTATACACAGCAAACGGACATATCCGCCGGGAAAATAACGGTACTAAATATCCTGCTCCGACAAGGCGACAAAGAACTCAAAGAGGTAAACGTGAGCGGCATTCACAGCAACCCGGATAATTTTATAGACATGACCCGTACGGCTATGCCCGGCAAGGTCATCACCCGCGCTGAAATAGAGGCCATGGGGAGCCGCAGACTGGATGAGGTGTTAAAAGAACAAACCGGGCTCGCTATTGTCAACGATATCGGCTCCGGCAACAGGGCGGTGGGTTTGCAAATGCAGGGATTTGACAGCGGATATACCATGATCATGATAGACGGGCAGCCCATGGTCGGGCGCAACAACGGCAATTTTGACCTGTCCCGCATTACGGTTTCCAATATTGAAAGGATTGAGCTGATTAAAGGCGCCTCATCCTGTTTGTTTGGCAGCGAGGCGCTGGCCGGAGTGGTCAATATTGTAACCCGGAAAAACATTAGTCAGCCGCAAGGTATGGCCGCGCTCAGATATGGCAGTTTCCAAATGACAGATGCCACGCTTGAAGGCGAAACACCCTTTGCAGGCAAGAAAGGTTCGGTCTACCTTTCCGGAAATTACTACCGGACAGATGGTTTCAATTCCAATCCATACCTGTCTGAGGGCAAGACGGCACCTCCCTTCAGTAGTTATGCCCTGCAGGGCAGGGGCCGCTACCAGCTCAGCGACATCAGCACATTGAGCCTGAACGGGAGGTTTGTGACCCGGCATTCCGAAAACCAGATCGCCTACCAGGGCATCAAGCCCAGCGCAGATGTGCTGGATGAATATGATCTGAACGGATCTGTGTCGCTCAATAACAACTTCAGGAACGGGTTAAGGCTAAAGTCACAGTACTACCTGACCAGGTACCAGAATGAACAAAACATTACCGATCTGAACAGCGGTTCCGTCATGCCGGGCAGTAGCTTTAAGCAATACCTGCACCGCGCAGAAGTACAGCTGGCAAAACAGGCTGGTGCATCAATTGAATTCACAGGAGGGACAGGAACGGCATATGAGCTGCTGGACAATACCTTTTACCGGGGTAACAAAAGCATGAGCAATTACTTCATCTATGGTCAGGTTGGCTGGCAGTCTACTGAAAAGCTTTCCATTACAGCCGGGACGAGATTTGATTACCACGATCAATATGGGTCCAAACTCAACCCCAGTCTGGGCCTTCGCTATGATGCATTAGAAAACCTGACCTTTAAAGCAGCTGTGGGCACAGGCTTCAAAACCCCCAATTTCCAGCAGCTGTACATGATCTTTACCAACATCCAAACCGGCTATTCGGTATTTGGTGCGGAAGAGTTCTGGCGGGAAATCAAATCCTTGCAGGATGCCGGCCAGATCATGAGCATCTTTCCGGCAGCACAGCGTGTGGGCAGCCTCAGGCCCGAGCGTTCTGTCTCCTACAGCGGTGGTTTCAACTATCAGCCCTTCAGCACCATAAATATCGATGTCAATGTATTTTACAACGACATGAAGAATTTCATCAACTATGAACAGGTAGCCATCAAGACCAGCGGGCAGCAGGTCTATTCCTACATGAACATCGCCAAAGCCTATACCATGGGCGCAGAAATCGGACTGAACTGGAAAGCCAGCAGATCAGTCAGCCTCTCGGCCGGTTACCAATTGCTTTATGCAGTCGACAAAGGCATTCTTGACTCGATAAAGAATGGTACCGGCCTATATGAAAACGTATATGACCTGGACAAAAATGAACAGCGCAGGTCTGCACACAGTGATTACCTGGGCATGAACAACCGCTCTCGCCACATGGCCAATATCAAGCTCAGCTATGCCCACGAAAAGACCGGTTTAACCGGTTCTTTCCGGGTAAACTACAGGAGCAGGTATGGCTTTATGGAAGACAACAGGGCCAATAATTTTTTAGACACCTGGGATAAGTTCGTGCCCGCTTATTTCCTGTTCAATATCGCCGTTCAAAAAACACTGTACAACAAGCACCTGCAATTGCAGCTTACCGCCGATAACCTGATGAATTACCGGGACCAGCTCATGCCTGCGCAGCAGGGCAGGGCAGTATTGGGCGGCATCAGCTGGCGCTTTTTCAAAGACCATTAAACATGATCAACAACAGAAACAACCCTTTAAAATTAAATATCAGCTTATGCTAAGTACAAACATCAAAGAGGCCACCAAAGAGGCCCACCAGCAATTAGAGAAAAAAGTAGTACTGAAACTGAAATCGATTCGCAGCAATGCCGATTATGCCGACGTACTGAAACACTTTTATGCGTATTTCAACGCTGTCGAACAAGCGATAAAACCCTACATCACCACGGCTGTACTGCCTGACTACGCAGATCGCCGTCACTCTGGTTATCTGAAGGCGGACATCGAAGAACTGGGCACTGATACCAGCGAACTGCCTGCCGTAACCATTCCGCAGATCAGCAGTGTAGCAGAGGCATTGGGCGCGCTTTATGTAATGGAGGGCTCCATCATGGGCGGAAGCATCATCGTACAGATGCTCGCCAAATATGGCGTGACCAAGGGAATTTCCTTCTTTTCCGGTTACGGAGAAGCTACAGGACAAATGTGGGGGAAGTTCATTGCCGTGCTGAATGCACAGGCCGAAAATAACAAGCAGCAAATACTGGCCATTAAAGCGGCAAATGAAACCTTCTCAAATTTTGGGGAAGTGTTTGGCGGGGTCACTGTAACTGGTTAACCCCTGCGGCATCTGTCTTATAAAAACATCCCCATGAAGATCAAATCAAAAATAGAAGGATCAGACGACTGGCTGTTCATCGAAGAAATTCCTGAACTGTATTCGCCCAATACCCCGCTTTCAGAGAAGAACATCAACATCAAGAGCCTGCCCGCACAGAAACTGGTCAATTACCAGTTGAGTGCAGGCGGTCTGTTCCTGGTGCATTCCACCATGCAATTCTCTGAAAATGTAAAAGTTCTCTCTGAAATAGAAGGCGAGGCCATCACCTCGCAGTTTATATTTTATGGAACCAACCCCACTGCCGGGAAACCTGCAGACAAGTCTGCAGGCAAATCGGCGGAGCTGTCTGCACGCCGGACAGGCAGCAGGCACAACATCCGCTACATCCCATCTATAAAAGGCAAGTACCCGATGATGCCCGATATCGAGTACAAATACTTTCTGCTGGTGCTTTCCAAGCAATATTATTTTCACCTGATCGATCAGCATTCCTTACTGCACAGCGATTTTGTAAGAGAGATCCTGAAAGGCAGGTATACGTCTTATGCCGCCAGGGATCTGCCCGTCACTACCGAAATGAAACGGGTGATCAATGACATCTGCGAATGCAAACGGAGCGGCGAGCTCAAAAGACTGCATACCGAATCCAGGATCCTGGAACTCCTGATGCTGCAGCTCGAGCAGATGCAATCCGGAATGGCCGAAGTAGACAAATACCTGATCAAAGCCGACGATCTTAAAAAACTGGAACATGCCCGGGATATCCTGGATGCAGAGTATACCTATCCGCCAACCATTATCGAACTGGCCAAAAAGACTATGCTCAATGAATTTAAACTCAAACGTGGTTTTAAAGAATACTTTGGCACCACCATTTACGGCTATGTGACCAGGCTTAGAATGGAAGAAGCCCGGCGGCTTATTCTTGAGGAAAAGAAAAGTATCGGTCAGGTAGCCGCTGCAGTAGGTTTTAACCACCAAAGCCACCTAACCGACGCTTTTAAACGTTACTTCGGCATTTTGCCCAGCGAGATCAAATCTGATGAAGAACCCACATTAAGTTAAATAAACAAGAAGCCATGAAGAATATCAAATCTGTTCTGCTCCTGATGACCGCCATCACCCTGCTGTGCAGCTGTACAAAAAAAGAAATAAAGCCCGAGCTGCAGGACACCAAAAGCACCGTGATCAAAGACCTGCCCGGCGACGTGGGCAATACGGTAGGCAGCGGGAATGAGTTCACACCCTTTTATTTAAGCTTGAAAACAGGGGCCAAAGCAGACCCGTCTAAAGTGAAGACCAGCGAATGGGACATCGCATTTACCAAAGAATACAATTCCCTGCTGGTGGCCAACAACGGTAGTACACCCGGCACACCGGGTTATGGCGGAACCGGTACAGGCAGTTTTCTGATCGTTGAAAAACCTTACGATCAGGTGACCCTGGCACCTTCAGCCGCAGAATTTTCGGCCAGCGGCATATCTGGCATTGGCTGGGATTCCGGAAACGGGATCGGCTGGTTCTTTTATGACCTCAAAACCCATATTGCTGTGCCTGTCAAAAACCGGACATTCTTGCTGAGGACGGCAGAAGGAAAATATGCCAAAATAGAAATGGTCAGCATGTACAAAGGCGCACCCGCTACAGTGAGCGATCTCAACTGGCCTGCGCCTTATTTCACTTTCAGGTATTACCTGCAGGAAGACGGCAGCGGCAACCTGAACACTCAGTAAGCCATCAGATCACAGGATATAAAATCCCATAAACGTAAGTTTTTATCCCGAAATGGTAAGAGATTATTCGCCTTACTCTGGAGGATTGTTGTCATATTTGCTATTATTTAAAATGATTCTAAATAACTATACCAATCTCATGAGACCCATAAAAAGCCATATCACTGTCTTGCTCATCTCCGTAGCAGTGCTTGCAGCAGGTTGTTCCAAAGAAGGGGAAGTGCCAGTACCTGAAAAGCAGCTTCCTGAACTGCCACTGGTTACAGTTACCAAAAGCGGGGAATATACCGTAACACTTAAAGGAGATACTGAAGCTAAAATGACCACAGGAGACGGCAATTTCAAACCTGTATTTTACAGTTTGGAAGACGGGCGGGCCATTCCCGCTGAATATGCGGCAACCGACAAATGGGACATCGCTTTTACCAGCATCTACAACAGCAGCATCTGGGCCAATAACGGTGAAGCGATCTTTGAGAATGGAAATAAAGCGCCTGGATATGGCAGCCCGGCAAGAGGGGGCTTACATCTGGTCATCGACCCGTCAGTAGAAGCCAAATACTATGACGGGGAAAAGCTGCAGCCAAAGCAGGTTCCGATAGATCAGTCCCTGCTGGATGAAGCTTACAGCAATGTAAAAACAATAACCATTGCAGACAATCAGCTCATTTCCAAAGGATACCTCACCCTGGACTACTTCCTGGGCAGCGGTGCGGGATATGCATTCTATGATTTTTACGGCGCCATGTTTCCTGGTGATAAGACCAGGGCGCACATTGTGTACAACCTGCCCAGGACCATCATCATCAAAACAGCCAAAGGCAATTACACCAAACTCATCATTTACAGCTTCTACAAAGACAGTCCCCTCAGTCCGACACTGGAGTCAGAAGCACCCTACATCACCTTTAAATATACCATACTGAAAGACGGAACTAAAGACTTTACCAAATGATCAGTTCTAATAACAACCTATCAAACAAAGAAGAAATGAAAGATAATTTATTCATTAAGTTCAGCAGAAAAACTATGCTCATCGTCACTGCCGGCTGTCTTGCACTGTTTTCCTGCTCCAGGGACACCGAAACCCCGGAAACCCCGGATGTCCCCGATACGGCAAAGATTGCCGGAACCAATTGGGTGCCGGCCCGCGCAGTCAGGATCAAAGACACTTCGTACACCTTTAGTAAAGTGGTACCCTACAAAGATGCGGGTGGTAAACTGATATACGATAAGGCCAATTCCGAAACTAAACAAGGTAAGGGCTATATGTATTATGACGAAAAATTTAAGGTCGTCTATGTAGTGGACTGGCCCGGAATTCCCGGGAACGCTGCAGAAGGCGCCGCAGGCTTTAAGCCCTTCCTGTTCAACTTTGAAAAAAGGTTCAATATCACAGAGGCACAGGCAGGGGCGGGAGTAGCATGGGACATCAAGTTCTACGACATCTATACCGCCTACATTCTGCCCAACAAGACAGGCGCTACCGGAGATCAGGGTAAACTGCGGGTATACCGTACCAGCTTTGATGAACTGGACGAAGCGCTGAACCAGGACATGGTCCGCAATTCTGTCGAGATCGAGATGGATGACCATGCTACAGTTGATGGATGGGGCAGGTACAGGCTGACAGACCATATCCTGCATCCTTACGACCGGACCATTGTATTTCGCCTGCTGAACGGAAAGTATGTCAAATTCCAGCTGATGAACCTGTACCGTACGAACCCGCAAACGGTGACAGACAAGTACGAATACGAAGCACCGTTTTACAATTTCAAATACTACATGCAGGAAATACCAAACAGCAGGGTATTGAAAACCAGATAAGACATTTTAGACCCAGGGCCCGGGTTTAAGACAGGCTTTGCAGAAGCCGGATCGCCAACAAGGCAGGATAATCAATTTTCGGAGAATTGACTACCCCAACTTATGGCCTGTGATACCAGGGTGGTATTGCTTCAAATCAATAATCATTAATCCTAAAATTATTCTTTTAAGATGAACAATCCCCAATCAGGCGTAGTACGCCAAAGCAATCCGCTGCTATCAGGCAGTAAATTTAGTAAAAAAATCAGCATGTTCGGCCTGCTGGCGCTCATAGCCGCCAGTTCTGTGTTGACTTCCTGTAAAAAAGACAGCGATGAAGCAGCAGCACCAGAGCTTAAACTGAAATCTGCCAAAGCACTGGCGCCAACACCGGGCGGGGCAGCACTGGCACTGACCAGTGTAACCTCAGGGACAGTAGCCCAGAGCGCATCTGGTAATGTCTATACGGTGACCAATTATTATGTCGCACAAAGTATCTACAATCCTTCCAATCCACATGCGGCCAATGGTTTTTATTTCTTCGATTTTGGTCTGAATGACAACATTCCGGGAACCAGCTCAACAACTCCTCCTGACGTTTCTACCGACTGGGACATCTCGTTTTCCGGTACCGGCAATGCGGATATCAAGAAAAATGCAGGCGTATCTGTTAAGTTCCTGAATGAAAACTTTGCAACTGCAACCGCACGCTCAGCATCCAGCGCCTGGACAGCAGGTACTACAGCGGGTACCACATTCGGACACAACCGCACCATCTGGACTGCTCCTTTGTCTGCGCCAGATTACCTGGCAGCAGCCTCTGGACATACCATTGTAGGCTGGTGGAACTATTATTTTGGCAACCACCAGGTCATTGCTACCACAGACCTGACCATTTTGGTGAGAGATACTGATGGCGATACTTATGCCGTACACATTAAAAGCGTGTACAACAACGATACCCCAACAGGTACACCATTTCCCAACAACTTCAGCTACCTGACGTTTGAGTACAAAAAACTGATATAATAATTCAATTAATCGGGTGTCCAAAATGGTACGGCTATTAAAACCTTGCTTAAACGGGATCCTGACCACGAAGTAGCTGCGAAGCAAAAGAAATTCAGGATGACGTGAGGCATAAATCAAATAGCAAAATATAACTTTTTGGGCACCCTTAATATCCAGAACATTAAACCCAATATCATGAAATTAAAAATTACCACACTTTTTTTAATCATCGCGGCGATGAGCTTCAGCGCATGCAAGAAAGACAAAACCGAACCTGAACCAGAGGATCAGGGGCCTGAGTTTGTACAGTTATCAGAACACATCAAAAAATATCGCAGTGGGCTAGTACAGGTCAGCAAGTACCCCATCGATATGACCCGGAAAAACAGCCTGAAAAATGACTACTTCAGCTTCGATGAAAACAAGTTCCTGGCAGAGGATAAGGCCAATAGTAAGGACTGGCACATAGTGATCAGAGGATTTAATTCGGTAGCAATTACGAATAACAGCACTGTTCTTAACGCACCCTGGACAGGAAATGGGTCAGATGTAAGGACCAGCGGACTGCTCAGGAATTTCGATGAAGTAAATACCGTCGACCCGGCAGCACTTGATTTTGCAGGTCCTCATTCGACCGGTATAGGTGCCTACAGTTATCATGACCTGCCATATGAACAGGTGCCTGCTTACTGGGCAAAAGAACAATATGATGAACTGGGCGATTTTACTTTCTTGAAACCAGACCCTAACCGCACTTTTATCATTAAACTCAATGACGGCAGGTATGTCAAATTCCAGTACATTAATATTTATAAGGAAGACGTTGACAAACTCAGCCCCTCATCAGAAAAAGGCTTCCTCAGCTTCCGTTATTTCGTAGCCAAAGCAGGAAGTACCGATGTAAAAACCAAATAACCATTGTTGTATTGATGAAGAAAACAGTTAATCATCCCTATTTGATGTGCCTGCTGTTGACCATTACGGTCAGCAGCATTGCTGCATGCAGGAAAACCAATTTACCAGAGCAGGAACAACCCGAATCTCCTGCTACGGGGACCCGTCAGGAACTGACGCTGGATTCCCTGTACCTCTATACCAAACACACCTATTTATGGGGTGATGTCCTTCCGGACTACGATGCTTTTAATCCCCGTAAATATACAGAAGTATCATCTGACCTGCTGAATTTAAAAAAAGAACTGTTTGACCTGGCTTCCACACCAAAGAACCCGCAAACGGGTATGCCCTATGAAAAGACCAATCTGCCGGGCCTGCTCAAATATAGTTATATTGAACAGGGGACAGATGCCAATGGTTTTCAGGCTGCAGTCGTTCAGGGCGGGACCGCCAATGCTCAAGGCCAGTCCGTCACCGCAACTCCAAATCACGCTATACTTACTGCCCTGACATCCGGCAATACCGGCTACCTCAGACTGACACAATTTGCCCACCTGAACGAACTGACACAACCCTTAAACACTGCTTTTAACGCCTTTTCAACTGCATCTGTAAATACAATAATCGTCGATCTGCGGGATAACTCTGGCGGCTATGTGGAAACCGCACAATACCTGGCCAACTTGATAGCCAGCCCGGCGATGAACAATAAGGTGATGTACAGCCAGCATTTCAATTCAAAAATGCAGCAGGGCAAAGCGCCCATTCTCAAAAACCAGCCTTATCTCGACGAAAACAACAAGCCCGTATTCCTCAACGGCCGCATGGCCACTTATGCCGATGTTGATTATTCCATAGCCGGAAACACTTACCAGTTCAAAAAAGAGGGACAATTAAAAACACTGCAAAAACTGTATTTTCTGGTCAATGGCACAACCGCATCAGCCAGCGAACTGCTCATCAATGTGTTGAACCCATATTTTGACGTCACCCTGATCGGCTGCCAGACCTATGGCAAACCATTGGGTTCATTTGCCGTCAAAATACACCAATACACGCTATATGCAGTCAGTTTTCAGATCAGGAACGCAGCAAATGAGGGCGATTATTTTCAAGGGATACCCGTAGACCTGCCATCGACGGAAGAAGAACTGGGCAGTGAACCTGCCGCAGTATTGGACAATACATTAATTCTGGTTAGTCAGCTGACGTCCAAAAAACCGGCTTTGAAGACCAAAACCGGGCAAATCAGGAGCGTAATTCGATTTTCAACCGGCGAAAAACATTTTTCCCAGCCGGAAATGATCAAAACACAATTGAAATTGAAGCGACCACAACATCAGGAAGCACCTTAAAGCGGAACAAACACCCAAGAATAAAAAACAACAATCATATGTGCAAAACAAGACTCCTCAGTACTAAAGACCAAACCGTGATCACCAGCTGCGTCGGCTGTAAAATGTTTTACATCTGGCACAACAACCTGCTGTTGAACTTCAGCTGCGAAGCCTTTATGTCGTTTAGGAACGTAGTAAACAATATGCCCTTTCACAACAACTGCCTGCCATTTCCGGACCAGGAAGAACGGGTGGTACTGCACACACCAAATGACGACATCAGTTTTGCCTTTGAATACGAAGAATTTGAGGTCTTTAAAGCCGCTATTGATGAAGCCATCTACATGTCAGAGATCTACGCGCTAATGAATGAGGAGTAATTCAAGGCCTTTAAAAGGAAATGGTGTCCTCATACAGATAAAAAAATGGGAGATGCTATCGGACAAGAAAAGTAACCCCCCTGCTTTCCATAAAATTCAGTGTCTTTGAGAAGACATAACTTCCTTTGCTCACCCTTCAGTGAGCCTAAGGAAGACAGTCCGAAAAAAGATCACTGAATTTTAATTTTAATCTTTGCTCAGCTTCTTTATCGGCGTCAGCTCCACTTTCCTGAACTCCACTTCCGAACCTTCCGCCTGCAAGGCGATCTGCCCGCTTTGTACAGTACAATTGAAGCCATTATTTACAAACTTATCATTTACCCAGACATATACCTTATCGTCCAAACACTCCACAATCATTTTATTCCACTCGCCAACAGGATTTTCAACCTCCTGCTGCAGGCGTTCAATTTTACGCAGCTTATCGCCATTTACTCCCCAGCGCGCCTTATCACCCCGGCGCGCTTCCATATCCGGCACCTCAATGTCTTCCTGTATGCACCAAAAATCTCCCGCATTGGTATGCTGTATCTGGACCTCAATGGATTTTGGAAACATGTCGTAAAGCGCCCTCGAAGTAGAAGCATGCACCAGCAGACCACAATTTCCAGGTGTTCCCGCAAAGCGGTACTGCACCTCGATTCTATAGTTTTTATAAACCTTATCCGTGATCAAATGTCCGCCCGGCGTACCCAGGCTCACCAACAGACCATTGCGAACGATAAAAGGATTCCGTGCATTAGCGTCCTTGTCCATCGCAGGCACATCCACATGCCAGCCCTTGAGGTCCTTACCATTAAACAAGCTGCGCGACTTCTGAGCAAAAGAATCAACAGTGCCGGCAAAGAGCATCCCGGTTATTACAAGAGTGGAAAAAAGTAGTTTCATACGAATGTGCTGGTATTTAGGGTTGAAAATGGTTAAGAATACTAATATATAAAATCCAGATTGCTTCATGACATAAAATCCACTAGTTTAGTGCCGTTGTCTTTTAGAACAGCTAATTTATGAGCGAAATCAAATGGGGGATCATCGGCTGCGGCGATGTGACCGAAATCAAAAGCGGACCGGCCTTTAACAAAGTGCCCAATTCATCATTAGTTGCCGTGATGCGCAGAGATGCCGCCAGGGCAGAAGATTATGCACGCAGACACGGTGTGCCCAAATGGTACAATGACGCACAGCAGCTGATCGATGACCCTGAAGTCAACGCCATATACATCGCCACACCACCGCTCCAGCATGAAGAATACACGATAAAAGCATTAGCCGCAGGCAAGCCCGTTTATGTAGAAAAACCCATGTCTTTAAACGCCGCTGCCGCCGAAAGGATGAAAGCCGCTTCAGAAAAATACGAGGTGAAGCTCAGTGTTGCCCATTACCGGAGAGCACAACCTATGTTTTTAAAGATCAGACAATTGCTGGCAGAAAAAGCGATAGGCGACGTACGTTTTGCGCAGCTCCAAATGCTGCAGCCGCCCAACCCGGTCCTCATCGCCGCTTCCGAAACCAACTGGCGTGTTGACCCTGCCATCTCTGGCGGAGGGCTGTTTCATGACCTGGCGCCGCACCAGCTGGACCTGATGATTTATTTCTTTGGAGAACCCGCTGCGCTGCCAAACTTTAATGAGGTCAGAACAGGGCAGGGCATAGCCCTGAACCAGTCTAAGTCCAGTACGGCTGATGACCTGGTGACCGGCCAGATCCTGTTCAAAAATGGTGTGGTTTTTAACGGAATGTGGTGCTTTTCAGTTTCTGAAGAGGATAAAACGGATCTCTGCGAAGTTGTCGGGAGCCATGGGAAAATACGTTTTTCTGTATTCGGCAGTAAGGTTACTTTCATTAAAAACGGAATAGAAGAGGAGCTTATTTTTGATCCGATCCCGCATGTAGAACAGCCCATGATCCAGCAGGTCACTGCTTATTTTTTAAACCAGGCAGACAATCCCTGCTCCGCAGAACAAGCCATCCTTTCCATGCGGCTGATCGATCAGTTTACCAGTTAATTTGCCACCTCAGTGCGTAGTATCTGTGTTTGATATGTCTTTAACCTTTTTTAAATTTTGGTTAAGGTTTGGTTAAGGTTTGAGTAAGTGTTGATTAAGTGTTGATTAAGGTATAGCTTAATCAACACTTAATCAAACCATAAGTAAGCATTAAATAAAAATTTAAAAATGTACCAGCCATATAATAACCATATCAAACACAATATCTAACTTTAGCCCAACTAACTGATATAAAATTATGGGCATATTAAAACATGGGCCATTCGGCATGACCACAGGTAAGATCCAGAACATGGTAAGTTATGATCTTAACGGCAAAAATGTATTTCGCAGAATTGGAAAAACCAACAAAAAACCTACGGTCAAACAACTGGCTGTTCGGCAGAAAATGGCTGTGGTGATCGAATTCTTAAAACACCTTGGGCCGCTTATTGAATTTGGGTTTAAAGCCCAGGCAGTAGCGGCCAGAAAGTCTGCGCACAACATGGCTACTTCTTACAATACCAAAAATGCCACCGCAGGCGAATATCCGGAAATTGTGATGGACTACAGCAAGGCAATGATCTCACAGGGAGATTTGATGCAGCCCATTGAGCCACAGGTGGAGCTGTTGCAGGGAAAACTAAGGTTTACCTGGCAGAACCAGCCAGATCTGGAATACACCAACAGAAAAGACCAGGTCATGATGCTGGCGTACTTCCCTGAATCACATGACATTAGTGCGGATGTCTATGGCGCGCTCCGGACTGCGGGTGAAGATTTTCTGCCTATTGACAATAAGTTGCAGCATGCAAGGATAGAGGTGTATATGGCTTTTATGTCGAGTGACCGTGAACATGCATCTGATACCATTTATTTGGGCACGATCAATGGTTGAAGATTATTTATTAGATTAGTCCCGCTCAACTTTGATATGCGTTAAATCTGAAACTATGCTCCGGTATCTATCCCTTTTGTTTTATGGCCTCTTCTTGCTGAACCCGTTTGCCCAGGTGAAAGGGCAGGATACGAAGTCCAAAGAGGCTTTGGCCCATGCGCCAAGTAAGGCGAATAAAGCGGTAAAGCAGTTCAAATTTACGGTAGAAGAGGCACCGGAGTGGTCAGCGATGTTTACCCGGACCAATGGCTGGTTTGGTGGTGACGGTATTTTTTCTATTCCGCTGAACGGCGCGGAGACCAATGGGTCTGAGACACCTCAAACGCTTTTTATATTTTCCGACAGCATGATCGGGGAGATAAAGGACGGCAAGCTCCAGCCGGGTTCTAAAATGATCCACAATTCTACTGCATTACTGAAGGGTACTGAGCCACTGAAAGACCAGATGACTTTTTACTGGAAAAATATGGGTCAGGACAATGCGGAGTCTGTTTTCGTTCCTAAAACTCCGCAAACAGGACCCGGGGATTACTATTGGCTGGGCGATGGTTTTGTAAACCAGGCGCTGGACAATTCCATTTTTATCTTTGGCTACCGGGTAAAACAGACGGGTGAAGGTGCTTTCGGTTTTGAAGAGGTGGGAAATACGCTGATAAAGATTGATGGGAAACAGGAACAGCCCTATGCGGTTTATCAGCAAAAGGACAGCCCTTTCTATTTTGGCAAAATGGGTACCGGTGCTGAAGCGGCCGAAACGGGTTCTTTTGGGGCGGGAATACTGGTAAATACGGCAAAGGCGGGAGCACTAAAGGGAGATAAGTATGTTTACGTTTATGGGGTAAGGGGTAAAGCCAAAAAATTACTGGTAGCCCGGGTATTGCCTAAAGATTTTGAAGATTATGCCAAATGGATGTTCTGGGACGGATTGAAATGGAACTCTGATATGCAGCAGGCTGCTGCAGTAACAGACGGGGTGTCTAATGAACTGAGCGTTTCGGCTTTGCCGGACAACAGTTATGCGCTGATCTTTCAGGAGGGCGGCCTGAGCAGGTACATTGCCATGCGGATTGGTAAGAGCCCTGTCGGGCCCTTCGGACCGCCAATCCGGCTATGGGACTGCTCTGCATCACTAACCAAAAAGTCTTATTTTCCCTATAATGCCAAGGCGCATCCCAGTCTCTCAAAAAAAGGGGAACTGCTGATCAGCTACAACATCAATTCCTTTGATTTTTTTAAAGATCTTGCGGATGACCCGCAGTTGTACAGGCCAAGATTTATCCGCGTTAAATTTGAATAAGATCATTGCTGTACCTGCTGCTGCTGCTGCTGCTGCTGCTGCTGCTGCTGTTGTTGTTGCTGCTGCATGATGGCATCCATATAGCGCTGGTAACTGTTCTTGTTGGGTGTGCTTGGGTTTGGCTTGCTGTAGTTGATCTCTTTGGGCTGGATGTAGCTGTCAGTTTCAAATGCGTCATCCTCATCATGACCTACCGATACGGTAACTTCCATGATATGGCCTGAAGATCCTTTAAAGACACCTTTTACCGGTGAGCAGTCACTAAAGTTTCTGCCTACCGCAAGCCGCACATGGTTTTCATTGGCGATGCAGTTGTTGGTCGGGTCCAGTCCCAGCCAGCCATATTCCGGGATATAGGCTTCTGCCCAGGCATGGGTAGCGCCTTCTCCGCGCATGCCGTCACGGTTTGGACAGATGTACCCGCTTACGTAGCGCGCGGGGATCTGGGTAAAGCGCAGCATGGTGGTCAGGATGTGTGCGAAATCCTGGCATACGCCCGCTTTCAGCCCCAGTATCTCACTTACTGTTGAGTCTACCGTGGTCACACCCTTGATATAAGTGAATTCCCTGAAAACATAGCTACAGAATTTAACGGCAGTTTTATAGGGAGTATCGTCAGCGTCTTTTAGGTTTTTAACGATTTGCTTCAGCGATTCGGCTTCAGGAAAGTACTCCTGTTTGAGGTAATCGATATAGGGTACTTCATATTTGATGTCGTTCAGGATCTGCCACTGCTCGTTGATAAAGATGTCGTCCTGGGGCAGCGCTTTGGCATGGGTTTCTACATAGATCTTTGAATAGATCTTGAGCTGGGTATGCGGCTCTTTTTGTGTGAAAGTGCCTATTTCATTACCATAGTAATCGATAAAGATATCTACATCCGGCGTGCCGGAAATGTTGAGGTCGTGTTTGATCACCTGTTGATATTCATCTTTAATGGGGAACAGGATGATCTGGTTGGCACTGTCACGTACCGGTGATTCATATCTGTAATTGGTGATGTGTTTGATCTTGAAAACAGGCATATCTCTGTAGTTATATGTAGTTTATTGCTTTTGGTCAGTTGATTTAAAGCAATATTGGATTTATTAATGGTAATTTAATGTAAAAGATCACATTTGTTGGTATTTTATAGGATGTGGATTACTAAAAATAGTATTCCTGCAGTAGGTTTCCGATCCCGTACAGGCCGTTCCTGATCTTGACCAGGTAGTTGTGCAGTCCTTCTTCTTTAATGGTGTACACCGAACTGTAGGTAATGTAACTGTGCAGTTTGCCGATGTTGAATGACAGGCTTTTGTAGTCTTCTATGTTCTTTTCGCTTTTTAACCGCTCAAAATACCGCTGTATGTTGTGTACCCCATATTTGGCGGAACGCGGAAAATCCTGGTTGAGCATGATCAGCTCCAACACGTTTTCATCACTGAAGCCGCCTCTGTAAGACTTCAGATAAAGCTCGTAGCCACCCAGGGAAAGCAAAAGGTGCTTCCAGTAAGAGGTGTCGGTGAGCAGGTCCGGATTGTCTGATACGGAAATGAACTTGATGTCCAGGATGTCTATAGACTGGATGCTGCGCTCGAGGTATTTGCCGATGCTCATGAAGCTCCTGATCTCCCCCCGTTCCATGGTGCTGTCGGCAGTCCCGTAGTAAAGCATCACTTGTTTGATGAGGATGTCCAGCGCAGTAATGGGGTCGTCTTTCTGGACGTACCAGAGCAGTTTAGGGTCTTTTACGGTATGGTAATATTCATTCAGGCATTGCCAGAGGTCGGTGGCGATGTGTTCCTGCACGCTTCTGGCGTTTTCACGGGCCAGGGTAATGATGTTGATGATGGAATTGGGATTGTCGCGGTTGAACAGCAGATATTCTACTACTTTGCGGCTGTCGTTCTTCATGGAAGAGATCTCTTCTTCTTTTCCGCCGGAAGAGATGCGGATCACCGGATCCCAGGTAAATTCGTGTATGGTGTCTTGTGAGGAGGCGTAGTTGATCTTCAGCATCCGGAGGATCCCGTCGCTGCGTTCTACATATCTGCTCAGCCAATATAAACTTGATGCTACTCTGCTTAACATGTTGCGTTTCTTTTTGCTTGGTGTGGTTTAAGATGATAATACCCAGGTGTCTTTACTGCCGCCGCCCTGTGAGCTGTTGACCACGAGCGAGCCTTCTTTGAGCGCCACACGGGTCAGCCCGCCGGGTACTATGGATATGCCGTCGGGTCCGTAGAGCGCAAAAGGCCTCAGGTCCACACGTCTTGGCTGCAATACTCCGTCCATATAACATGGTGCGGTAGAGAGGCTGATGGTAGGCTGGGCGATGAAATTGCGCGGGTCTTTCAGTACTTCGATTTTGTAATCGTCTATTTCCTGCTGATCGGCTGCATGGCCCATCAGCATGCCGTAGCCGCCGCTTCCATTGGTTTTTTTGATGACCATCTTGTTGATGTTCTCAAATACGTATTCTTTTTCATCCGCATTGCCGAGGCTGTAAGTGGGCACGTTTTTGAGTAAAGGTTCTTCGTTGAGGTAGTACCGGATCATATCAGGGACGTATTTGTAGACGGCTTTATCATCGGCCACGCCATTGCCAACGGCGTTGATGATGGCTACGTTGCCCTTGCGGTAAGCGCTCATGAGTCCGGCTACGCCGAGTACACTTTGCGGATTGAACACCAGCGGGTCCAGGAAATCATCGTCAACACGTCTGTAGATGACGTCTACCTGCTGCAATCCGGTAGTGGTTTTCATGAATACCTTCTGGTCGCTGATGACCAGGTCACGTCCTTCTACAAGCTCGACGCCCATGAGCCTGGCCAGGGTGGTGTGCTCATAATAGGCCGAGTTGTACATTCCTGGGCTTAACAGCACGATGGTGGGGTTGGATACTGCTCTGGGCGACAGGGCCAGCAGGTTTTTATAGAGTATGTTGGGGTATTCGGTTACGCTGCGCACTTTGCATTGCGGGATGAGGTCGGGGAACAGCCTCTTGGTGATCTCCCGGTTCTCCAGCATATAGCTGACACCGGAAGGCGTTCTCAGGTTGTCTTCGAGTACATAAAAGGTGCCGTCGTAGTCCCGGATCAGGTCTATTCCGGCAATGTGGATGTAAATGTCGTGCGGTACATTCAAATTGTACATCTCCCGGAGAAAATGGGGGCAGGAATAGATTAAAGATGCGGGAATTACTTTGTCTTTGATGATAAATTGTGTGCTGTACACATCTTTCAGGAAAAGATTGAGTGCTTTCAGGCGTTGTTTGATGCCTTTTTCTATGAAAGACCATTCTGATGACGTAATTACACGCGGAATAATATCAAAAGGGAAGATTTTTTCTATTCCTTCGCCACTATCGTAAACGGTAAAGGTAATTCCCTGGCTCATAAATAGTCTTTTGGCCAATTCTTCCTTCTTGTTTAAGTCATTTGCTGACTCTTTTTGCAGGTAATTGATGATTTTATGGTACTGTTCTCTAAGGTTGTCGTTAGAGATGTACATTTCATCCCATGTATTGGAGATATTTTGGTATTTACTCAGGTCGATTTCACTCATATGTCACAAAATATGTCTAATAATAAGATATTTTATTGTAATTTTTTAATAAATAGATGTGATTTTATAGAAAATGGTGGTAATGATCGGTTTAAATTTAATTTTTATATTTTTTTGTAGTGATTGTTAGTTTTTTGTGTGTTATCGGGATTTAACATCAGGTGAAAAAACCATTGCTTTGAATTGATAACTATTTTGTGACAGGAACGAAAAGGTATAAGGTAGAAATTATTATCCAGCTTTTTTTCTTTAATTTAGGTACAACACAAATGTAATCTTATGAATAAGTATCTGTTTATTGCCCTGGCTATGGCCATGGGCTTATCTGCCCGTGCGCAGATCTCCTTTCAAAAAGTCATCAAGGTAGGTGTAAAGGCAGGAGTCACCGGCTCCGTTTTCACCAGGGATGTTGAACCTTTTGATCCCCATATCCCCGGGTACTATGACACATTTGATAACTACGCCAGAGTAGCAGGCTATGGCGGCATCACCCTGGATTACGACATTGGCCCACGTTTATCTGTCGGTGCGGAACTTTTGTACAGCGCCAGGGGCATGGCTTACCGGGAAGAGAACTATGATGTGGTGATCATAGGTGATAATGGGGAGGAGCAGGCTTACAATTATTTCAATTTTAATGTGGATTATATTGAGCTGCCGGTTACCCTCAACTTTAATGTGCTGCCGCTGGAATCGAAGACCTGGCTGAAAGTGTATGGCGGGATAGCGAGGGCTGTGGCTGTGCATAAAAAGACAAAGCTAAGGTACCCTGATGTGGATGGATATGATGCGCCTGATGATGTGAAAGAACAGCTTCAGCATGTGCGGACTTTTAATACCAGCGTGATCGGGGGGCTTAAAGTGGGAGGAAAGAAGGGCAAGAGCATCCTTCCTTTTGGAGACCTCAGGGGAAGCTATATGCTGAGTCCGGTTTTTAACAGAAGCAAAGCGGCTAACAAAGGCAACCTGGATACGAAGATGTTTAGCTTGTCGCTGGGTCTGGGTTTGCAGTTTTAACACGGACTGTATTTGTCAGTTGGTTGCCCCGATGATTTTTGCATTTCATGACTACTTTGGTTAAGTTTGGGCCTTATGAAATGGAGATCGTTCATCATTATTGTTATAATGATCCTTGCTTGGCAGGCTAATTATGCCCGGCAGAAAAAATATGTTCTGGTAATCCATGGTGGAGCAGGCACTATTTTAAAAAAGAACATGACTGCCGAAAAAGAAGCGGCATACCGTAAGGTATTGACGCAGGCACTTCAGGCGGGCTATGCTGTGATTAAAGATGGAAAGAAAAGTCTGGACGCAGTGGAGACCGCAATTCGTGTAATGGAAGATTCACCGCTTTTTAATGCCGGCAAAGGTTCTGTCTTTACCAATGAGGGAAAAAATGAAATGGATGCAGCCATTATGGACGGCAGTAACCTGATGGCAGGATCTGTGGCCGGTGTAACGACTATAAAAAATCCGATCAGTGCCGCCCGGGCAGTCATGGAAAAATCTGAACATGTGATGATGACGGGTCCGGGCGCTGAAAAGTTTGCAAAGTCCAGTGGCGTTGAAATCGTGAGTCCGGATTATTTTTATACCCCTGAAAGGTGGGAAGGCCTGAAAAAAGCAAAGAAAGAAGATTCAACTAAAGCAATATTGGATCATGGCAACAAGAAATCAGGTAAACTTGGCACCATTAACAAGGATTATAAATTTGGAACAGTAGGAGCAGTTGCTTTGGACAAGGCCGGCAATCTGGCAGCAGGGACTTCTACCGGTGGAATGACAAACAAAAAATTTGGAAGAGTTGGCGACGCACCGATTATTGGAGCGGGGACTTATGCCAACAACAAAACCGTTGCGGTTTCCTGTACGGGCTGGGGCGAATTTTACATAAGGAATGTTGTGGCCTACGACGTTTCGGCAATGATTGAATACGGAAAAGCAAATCTCCAAAAAGCAGCGCAAACGGCAATTGATAAAGTTGGACAGCTGGGAGGTGACGGTGGGCTGATTGCTTTGAATGTTCAGGGTGAGATGGCAATGCCATTTAATACGGCCGGAATGTATAGGGCTGCGATTACCGAGAACGGTGAGGTTGAACTCCTGATTTATAAATAGAATATGCATGTGAAACAACTTACCTTTCTTTTATTGATATTATTTGGCAGCCTCCGCCTGGCCGCACAGGACAAGGCCCCTGCTTCATATGCCCCCATAGTTAGTGCCGCTAAACAGTTTGCACTAAAACCAGGGATAGATTTTCTTTCGTATTCAAATCAGCAGAATGACTTTATGCTCGTCGGCCGGCTTGAAAATACGGAGAAGATCTATTCCCTTGTAATGACAGACGATGGGGATGAAATTGTCACTGCCAGTAACATCAGGGTGGCTACCGAGGTGGGTGACAATCATTTTAAACTGGCCGGGCTGGCCCTGGCGGGCAGCAACCTGACCGCCTTTGTCGAAAGTCACAACAGACAGACCGGTAGAAATGTGATGGCCATGCAGGCGGTAGATAAAAACGGCGGGCTTACGTCTGAGGGGATGCTGGTTGGATATTTTGACTTCATTAAGGCAGATGATCCCGGCTTCTGGCATATTGCCTCTTCACCTGACCAAAAAAAGATCGCACTGGTGGCGCAATTGCCGCATGAGGTAAATAAGCCGGAACGGTTCAAGTATTTCTTCATGGATGAAAACCTGACCATGACACAGACAGGTGAATTTTCTGTTGGCAATGAATATGCTAAGACCGCAGGGTATCAAGGTTTACCGGTCGCTGACTTTTTAGTCTCTGATAAAGGAGATTTATACCTGATCGCAGCCGGGTCTGCGGAAAATCGTCATTTTCCGCTGGTCTATAAAGGTGTGGCAGGTTCTGATCAGTGCGTTCCGGTGCCTGTTGCCGGAGCAACCATAGACTATGAATGCGGGAATTACCGGGCGACGGTCAACCCGGCGGGAGAGCTGATCATAGCGGGATATTTTCAGAAAAAAGACGGAACAGGCGGAATGGATGCCTTGACTTCAGGCAGCTGGAATTTCATTACTTCGGGGCAGGGAATTAAGTTTAGCACTTTTGAGACACCAGTCCCGGTACTAAGTGCCGATCACCTGGTGTCCGGTAAGGATACCTATTTTTTAGTTGGCTGTTCGCGGGCAGGTATACACATTTCGGGGTTTAAAGCTGAGGGCAACAAGAAGTTTGAAATTCCGGTGGCGCGTGATCTGATGGCCGGAATGGCCATGCATGATCATTCCAGTAGTAAGGCTAAGCCGGAAGAGGGTATAGCCTCAGCGATATTGGATAGCAAACTTTGCCTCATTTACAACGATCAGGCGGGAAAATATAAAACAGGCGGGACTGGTCTGATCACCATCGGTTTGTCTGTGAGCAATGAAGGGTTGGCCGGTACGCCTGTGGTGTATGACAGTCTGACTGCGGACAATACCTTGCTGCTTCCAAAGTTTTATAGTGCCAATGCTGATCACATCCGGGTATTGGCTTCAGCTGAAAATGAAGTGAAAGTTATTACATTCAGATAATTTCATGAAAGCTATTCAATTTTTGTATTCAGGCCTGATTTTATCAATTGCCATCTGTTTATCTGGCTGTGATACCAGTGGCTCGGACCATAAGACGAGAAAAATGTGGTACCGGGCAATCCATAAGACGGATACGGCTGTGTTTAAGGTGAATGTGACCGACGGCCAGTTTAAAGGTCTGTATGAGATCAGTTATGGTGGTGAATACAGGGATTCGGGTGAGGTTAGCGGATATTTAAAAGGCGATACACTGCTGGGTAACTATCTATACCAGCGTGTGGGGATAGCGCAATTGCACAGGATTCCGATAGCTTTGTTAAAGAAAGGCGACAAACTGATCATGGGGGTTGGTTCTATGGAGATTTATCTGGAAAGGACCTATTTCAAACCCAGGGTGCCGATTGATTATCAAAATGTAAAATTTATATTTGAAAAACTCTAGCCTATGCACCATGTGGTGATCCAATGTATCAGTCTGCTTTTCATCATCCTTTTTGTAGTCATGCTGGCGCAGAGGATAAAGGTGGCTTATCCGATATTATTGGTATTGGTGGGCCTGCCTTTGGGTTTTGTTCCTTTTTTGCGCGGCATTGAGATTCAGCCGGAGCTGATCTTTGTGATCATTCTGCCCCCGCTGCTGTATGAGGCTGCATGGAATACCTCCTGGAAAGATTTCTGGAAGTGGCGGCGGGTGATCAGCAGTTTTGCGTTCCCCGTAGTGATCCTTACTTCCTGTGTGGTTGCTTTTGTTTCTTCCGCCCTCATTCCGGGATTTACTTTGGCAGCGGGCTTTTTACTGGGCGGTATTGTTTCACCCCCGGATGCGGTATCGGCAAGTGCCATTCTTAAAAATATAAAAGTGCCAAGGCGCTTTATCAGTATAGTTGAAGGGGAAAGTTTGCTCAACGATGCTTCCAGTTTGGTGGTTTTCCGTTTTGCGCTGGCTGCTGTGCTGACTGGCAGCTTTGTTTTCCGTGAAGCGGCGACTGATTTTGTCGTCGTTATTGTGATGGGTATTGTGACGGGCATCGCGGTAGCGCTGGTGTTTTATGCCATTCACCGCTGGCTCCCGACTTCTACCAACATTGATGTGGTACTGACATTTGTGACGCCTTATGTGATGTATATGCTGGCTGAGGAATTTCATTTTTCGGGAGTACTTGCTGTGGTAAGCGGCGGTCTCTTTCTCTCTGCACGGCGGCATGAGTTTTTGTCCTATCGGAGCCGGTTGCAGGGAATTAATGTATGGGAGGCGGTGGCTTTTGTGCTCAATGGCTTTGTGTTCATTCTGATCGGCCTGGAATTTCCGGTCATCATCAAAAACCTGGGGCCGGATGGTTTTGCGCCTGCGCTTAAGTACAGTCTGATCATTACCGCGGTATTGATCGTGGCAAGGCTCATCAGTACTTTGGGTGCTACAGTGATTACCATGTTCATGGCCAATTTTATTACTGTGGCAGACCCGAACCCGGGTTGGAAAGCACCGATCTTGTTTGGCTGGACGGGAATGCGCGGGGTGGTTTCGCTGGCTGCTGCGCTGAGTATTCCGCTGACACTGAGTTCTGGTGCGGCCTTTCCCAACCGTGATCTCATCTTGTTCATAACTTTCACGGTGATCCTGGTGACACTGGTTTTACAGGGCCTGACACTGCCGCTGGTGGTGAAATGGATCAATATGCCTGATCCGGATCTTACCATTTCTTATGAACAGCAGCGGCAGCTTATGCGGAAGAAAATATCGCACCTGTCCCTGAAGATCCTGAATGAAGATTATGCTGAGCATACGGTAAACAATGATATGGTTAAGGCAGTCAAATTGCGCTACACAGCCGATATAGAATTGCTTAAAGACTGGGAAAACGAGGACAATGGGGAGAAGGCAGCCGAATACTATAAAGATTACCGCGAGATCATGGCCCGGCTGCTCAAAGAACAGCGTGCTTTGCTCCATGATTTAAATAAAAAGGAGAATGTCAGTGATGTGCTGGTGAAGCAGCAGCTGGAACTACTGGATCTTGAGGAAGAGAAGCTGCGCCAGCATTTCGAAACGGGAAAGGAATGAGGTTGAAGAACAGCTGGTTCGCTGTCCGAAACCGTACAGCCTCTGTTCATTTCTGTACAGGGTTCAGCGGTTTTAAACGCCTGATTGCGCTATATTTACTTTTATATCGCTTGGCATAGGTCTTGAACCTTGCGTGCTAAACAAACACGGTTATGCTCAGACATCATTTGTTACTGGTCTTCAGAAACTTTAAAAGACATAAAAGTTCATTTTTCATCAATCTTATCGGACTTACTGCCGGGCTTTCGTGTGCATTGTTGATCTACCTGTGGGTGAATGATGAAACCCAGGTTGACCAGTTTCACAGCAAACGGATTTACCAGGTGATGATGAATGAGCATCTTAGTGATGTGATCAATACCAGGGACGGAACGCCGGGGCCTTTGGCTGAAGCACTGGCCAAAGAAATGCCCGAAGTAGAATTGACGGTTATAGTTTCTCCCGGTTTCTGGCTTGGAAAGAGTAAGGTCTCCGCAGGTAACAACAAGGCGATAACTGCTGCAGGTAAGTTTGCCGGCCCGGATTTTTTTAAAGTATTCTCTTATCCGCTGGTTTCGGGAGATAAGAATAGCATCCTCTCAGGACAAAAAACCATAGCCATTTCAGAGGCACTTGCGCTTAAGTTATTTCATACTACGGATGTGGCGGGGAAGCAAATGATGTGGAGCAATACAGAAATGGAAGCCGAAAACCATGCGCTAATCAGCGGGGTTTTTAAAAATATCCCTTCAAGTTCATCAGAACAGTTTGATTTCCTGGTGTCTCAGGATGTGTTGCTGAATAATTCCTCCTACAAGGCCTGGGGCAATTATGGGCCAAATACATTTGTAGTGCTGAAAAAAGGAGAGGATCCGGGACTGTTTAACAAAAAGATCAGGAAATATCTGGAAACCAAAGATGTAAAGAACTATAATTTATTCATCAGGCCTTATGCTGATGCCTATCTTTACAATAATTTCGAAAATGGTGTGCTCACTGGCGGCAGAATAGATTATGTGAACCTGTTTACAGTGATTGCCATTTTCATACTGGTCATTGCCTGTATCAATTTTATGAATCTCAGTACCGCAAGGGCTTCCAGGAGACTGAAAGAAGTAGGGGTTAAAAAGGTGATGGGTGCATCCAGAAAAATGCTGATCGTTCAGTATCTGACCGAATCACTGATGATGAGCTTCATGGCATTGTTTATTTCGCTTCTTGCTGTAGAATTGCTGCTTCCGCAGTTCAATAGCATTACAGGAAAGCAGCTTTCTCTTCATTTTGATCCTTCACTTTTGATGGCGCTTTTATCCATCACCATTCTGACAGGTGTCATTTCGGGGAGCTATCCGGCTTTATACCTATCAGGATTGAAACCTTCAACCGCGTTGAAAGGGAAGCTCATCCTGTCTGCAGGTGCCTTGTGGACCCGCCAGGGACTGGTGGTTTTTCAGTTTGCGGTGTCGGTGATTCTTATCGTAGCTGTTATGATCATTTATAAGCAAGTGGAATACATCCAGACTACAAATCAGGGTTTTAGTAAAGATAACGTCCTGTATTTTGAAACCGGGGGGAAATTCAAAAACAACGCCGATTTTGCCATTGAGCGTATCAAAAAAATACCCGGGGTATTAAGTGCTTCAAGTATAGACCGTGAATTGCTGGGAGATCTGAGTTATACAACCGGTGATTTTAGCTGGGAAGGAAGAAACCCGAAAGAGGTAATTAAATTTCAGCGGGCAGATGTCAATGCGGGTCTTATTGAAACATTGGGGATTGAAATGGCCCGGGGCAGAAGCTTTTCAAAGGAGTTCGGATCAGACACTTCAAAGATCATTGTCAATGAAGCGGGTGCCGCGGCTATGCGTATAAAAAATCCTGTGGGCAAAATATTCCGGCTTTGGGGAGTGGATATGCAGATTATCGGTGTAGTGAAGGACTTTCATTTTGAATCCTTGCACCAGCCGGTCAAACCGATGTTCATCAGGTACAAGCCCTCGTATACCAACAGGATCATGGTCAAAGTAGCGGCCGGAAAAATGAAAGAAACGCTCGATGCGCTGAGACAGTTCCATGCTGAGTTTAATCCGATGTCTGAATTTGATTATAAGTTTCTTGACCAGGATTTCCAGGCGCAATATGTTGCCGAAAACAGGGTGGCGGTATTGTCCCGCTATTTTGCCGTACTGGCTGTGGTCATTTCCTGCCTGGGACTGTTCGGGCTGGCTTCCTTTACCGCAGAGAAGCGGTTTAAAGAGATCGGCATCAGGAAGATTCTCGGTGCAACGGAACTGAACGTGATGTATATCTTATCCAGGGATTTCATCAAGCCTGTACTGCTGGCCATTTTTATAGCCCTTCCTTTGGGGTACGTATTCGGGCGGAGCTGGCTCGGGGGATATGCTTACAGTATTGACCTGAAACTTTGGTTTTTTGTGGCCGCCGGGCTTTTGACGGTGTTGATCTCCATGGTTACCGTTGTGTTTCAAGCTTATAAGGCAGCAAAGGTCAGCCCGATCCAGTCGATTAAGACGGAGTGATTCTTTTGGAAAATAAACAGAAATGATAAAAAAGAATTTTATAGATTAGAGCAGTATAGGAATTGAAAATAGTCGATATGTATAAATACTCAATTCTGTTACTACTCATATTTATAAGCGGTCTTGTCAAATCACAAAACATCTACTCCGCCCTGCAATTGAATGAGCAAAGAGATTATAAAGCCCGTAAGCCTAAAAAGATAGCGGAGTATAACACTTTTTACAACCCGACTGGCAAAACAATCAATAAGAATATTAAGACATTTGACGAATCAGGAATGCTGCTTATTGAAGAACGATTTAATGAAGCTGGTGCACTTTCCGCCAAGTTGACTTATCAAAATGATACTTTGAGGAAATTAAAACTATCAAGAACATTTGAAAGATGGAGTAGATTTGGTTACAGCACTGAAATTGCAAATTATGAATATTCAAAAAAAAATGCGCTGATCATTATTACCGACCGTGATGCAAATGGTAATTTATTGAGATTGTCAGAAATAACAGCTAATGATCGGGGTTATCCGGCGGCCTTAAAAACATTTGATAGAAATGGAGCTCAATTCGGTACGGAACTAGCAACTTATTTTTATAATAAAAATATACTAGTTACCACTGTTATCGATCTAAACGACCAGGTTTTATCAACGGATACATCAAAAATCAGTTATATAAATGCTAGCAAATTTCCATTGCAGGAGGAAGTATATAATAGTAACGGAGATTTGACATACTGGCTGAGAAAAAAAGCAGATGGTTCTGGAAATATCAAAGAAAGGGAATATACTTATGATGCATTCGGAAACTGTACAGAGCTTCGCAGCTACTCAATTACACCGAGAAGAAATGGAAAGCCTAAACGATCAATTGAAAGTGTTTTTAAGTGCGAATATACTTACTAGCCGGGACTGATATAAATTATATCTTTGGATAAGTAGTTACCCGGTTTCGGGTGTCTTAGGGTAACAGGTAATTCAAATATACAGCATCATATCCACCAATGGCTGAAGGGGCAATAGAGTTAAAAGAGTTATTTAAAGTAATCTCCCTCGGCGATAAAAAGGCTTTTGATTCGCTTTTCAATAATTATTATGTGCTGTTCATCAAATTTGCCACATCGTACCTTAAACAGGAAGAAGATGCTGATGAAGTTGTTTCGGAACTATTTGTGAGGTTGTGGCTGAAGCGGACGGAACTCGATAAAATAGTCAATCCCAAAGTGTACCTGTATGTATCGGTAAAAAATGCCTGCCTGAATTTCATCAGGAATACAAGTAAAAACAAGTTCAACGCGCTGGATGAGGGCCTGGATGCGCAGCAAGCTGCTTCCATCTGTTATTCGCCTGAAACGATTATGGAAGATAAGCAGTTGCAGGCCAAACTGGACCAGGCGGTTTCGGCTTTACCTGAACAGCGCAAGCTTATTTTTACCATGGTTAAGGTGGATGGGTTGAAATGCAGAGAGGTAGCAGAAATCCTGAATTTATCCGTACGAACGGTAGAGGGGCAGGTCTTCAAAGCGGTTAAGACATTAGCGGACGAACTGACCGGTTACCTGGGCTATAATCCCGCGACCGTTGCAAAGCACAAACTCAATGTCAATCTTTTTTATTTTTTATTTTAAAACAACGTAGGTAGTTGCGCTGCCGCTGTTGTCCTTTAAGTAATCAACATAGAAATCATGAAGAGGGATGCCTTTTTAAAACTATTGACCCGTAAGCTCAGTGCCGATCTTTCAGCTTCAGAATTGCGGGAATTTGATGATGCCGTAAATTCCAATCCGGAATTTTGGCAGATTGATGAACAATTGACTAAATATTTTGAGATTAAAAACAGCGGCTCGCATGACAATGATCGTTCAGTTCACATAGATCATAAACTTCAATCGGTTTGGAAGGCGATCGATAAACATAGGATTACAGATCAGCCTTTAAAAGTCAATTACCTTGTCAGCTACTCCAACCTGTTAAAGATTGCTGCTGTCATTTTTATTTTACTGACCGGCGGACTTGTATTCTTTAACTATCACAAAGAGGAACCACTGGAAAATACCACGCTGGTCAATTCGGGGAATCATAAAATATTTATGACGCTTGAAGACGGGACCAAAGTCTGGCTAAACAAACAATCATCCGTTACTTATAATGAAGATTTCGGTAAGGTCAGCCGGAAGCTCTCGCTGAAAGGTGAGGCTTTCTTTGACGTGATTAAGAACCCGGATGTGCCCTTATCGATTGATGCGGGCCGCATTAAAATTAGTGTTAAGGGTACAGCATTTAATGTGAAGGCCCATGGACAGGCAAAAAATATCGAGGTGGCACTGATCAGAGGACTGGTTGAGCTCACTGATTATCAGAATAAAACTAAAAGTATACTGCTCAAACCAAATGAGAAGTTCGTTTTTTTACCGGGAAACGGCCCGGGTCATGAGCAATACCAGGTCCTGAAAATGAATGCGGAACTGGAAAATGCCGATATCAAATGGAGACTTGACTCTTTGGTGTTTAAAAAAGAAAAACTAAAGGACCTGGCCCAGCACCTGGAAATCAGATATAAAGTAAAGATCGAAATCCAAAATGAACAATTGAAGAATAAACGGTTCAGCGGATCATTCACATCTGAACCACTCAAAGATGCGCTTGAAGCATTAAAGCTTTCCTATCCACTGGATTATCAGATCACCGATCAAAAAGTCATTATAAAATAGGCCAGATGAACTGCAGATTATTAACCTCTATTTTTCTGGCAATGTTTGTGTCGTTATTTGTAAGGGCACAAAGTAAACGCATTTCAATCAGTGGACAGGCACAGCCTATTAAAAAAGTACTGCAACGGATCCAGGATGCCAGCGGATATAGTATTGTTTACAGCGATGATGTAGTCGCTGATTCTATATACGTGAGTATTGATGCGAAACAAAAATCAGTTGCTGAAATATTGAACGAAATACTTCCGGATAAAAAACTCTTTTATAAAATGATCTCTGAAAACCTGATCGTTATCGGTGGCAGGACTTCAAATACAACGGATCGAAAAAGCGCAGGTTCCGTTTCAGTCCCGGGCCGTTTGACGGATCGGTCAAACAAGCCGGTATCATTTGCATCAATCGGACTGTTAAAAGACAAGACTTACCTAAGCGGAAGCACAAGTGATGAAAATGGCTATTTTCAAATCAGTTATGCGTTCGAAAACAATGTTCAATATGAACTCAGGGCCTCTTCTTTGGGTTATGAGGATCTGAGTGTCCGGTTTATCTATCCGGATACCGGCGCAGTAAGGCACCTCGTTCTGAAACAGGAAGAACGTACACTCGCCACAGTAAATGTCACTGCCACACGCCCGGTAATAGAGCGTAAGGCAGATCGGTTCATTGTAAATGTAGAGGGGAGTCCGCTTGCCAATGGATTTAACGGGCTGGAGGTTTTACAGAAATCGCCGGGCGTATGGGTAGGCAATGACGGTTCGATCACTTTAAAGGGAAACCAGTCGGTAATGGTGATGATCAATGATGTGGTGCAGCGCATGTCGTCGGGTGACCTGGCGGAATTTCTTCGCAATATCCGGTCTGAGGACATCAGTAAGATCGAGATCATCTCCAATCCACCTTCGGAGTTTGAAGCTGCGGGGTCGGGAGGGATCATCCATATTGTACTGAAGAAATCCAGACAGGATGGTCTGATCGGTTCTGTATCGGCGCAATATCGGCAGCAGGAAAAACAGCCTGCTTATGGCACCAACATGTCGCTCAATTACAAGTACAAAAGCCTTTATCTTTTTGGAAGTCTTTCTTTGGGTAAGGAGAGGAGCGACTACATAGCCACCAATGACATTACGTATCCGGACCAGAGCTATTATTCAAGCTATACCACAAGGTTCAATGACAATTCCAGGGAGTTTTACCGCCTTGGTGTGGCTTATGACCTGTCGAAAAACCAGTCGCTGACTTTGCAGACCATACAGACTGCCGGGGAACTGAACCAGTATTTTGATACAGACATCGATTTTACCAGGAGCAGCCAGCCCTTAACGGGATCTGCCAGATCGGAGTGGTTCAGGAAGCCGGAGCAGGGCAGCACGACTTTGAATTATGCCCTTAAGCTGGACAGCATTGGTTCTGGTTTAAAGTTCATTGGTGATTACGTGCGGAGCACAAAAACTGAGCTCAATGATTTTCATTCCCGGTATACGGTCTCTGAAAAGAATTCAACCTTTCGCAACAACACCCCAAATACCACCAACCTGTACAGCATGCAGACCGATTTTACAAAAGTGTTTCCACGTGATCTGGAATTTAAAGCAGGGCTAAAATTTGTTTCTACTGAACGGGACAACGAAGTATTGAACGAGGATTTGATCGGGACGGAATGGGTGGTCAATACTGGTCTAAGCAATCGCTTTATCTATTCAGAATACCTTTCTATGGCTTATGCATCGATCAATAAGACGAAGGGCAAAACCAATGTCAAATTGGGATTGAGGGCGGAACAGACGCGTATGAATGGTAAATCCATTACTTCCGGAGACCGGTTCAGCAGAAACTATCTTGGCTTTTTCCCCTCACTTTTTATCACACGGCAGCTGGATGAGGAGAAGAAGAACTCCCTTTATTTCAGTTATTCCCGCAGGCTGCAGCGCCCCTCTTTTGCAGACCTGAACCCATACAGGCTGCAGTTTGATAACTATCTGACACAGCTTGGAAATCCGGACCTGCTGCCCGAATATACACATAAAGCAGAGTTGGGAAGCCTCTTCTGGAAAGGCTTTTCCGCAGAAATCTACTATGCCCTCACTACTGATAAAATTGCCCAGCTGGCAAGTCCTGTTTCGGATAACATCATTGAATACCAGACGCGGAACTTCAGTAACAGCTATGAGTATGGGTTTTCACTGGACGCACCAGTTAAGGTCAGTGCCTGGTGGGCCACGCGCAACGGGCTGGCTTTGTATAATCTTGCGTACCGGCTGGACACCTTCAGGATCAGGCAGACCAGTTTGTATTTAAGGTCTAGCCACGATTTCAGTTTTAAAAAGCTTTTTGACATAGATCTTTCTCTGGACTATACTTCACCCTATGTAGGTGCCAATACCCATCACGCACACCGTTTTGTAACGGACATCGGCTTGTCTAAAAGACTGCTCAGCAAAAGCCTTCAGCTGCGTTTCTATGCCAGTGATGTGTTTAATACATTCAGGGAAAAAAACTATACCACCTATAACGGCACCCGTATCGATTTTTATCAAAAAAGACCGACACGTTCCTTCAGCTTGTCAGTCAGCTATAGCTTTAGTTCCGGTAAGCAGTTCAGCAACAAGAAGATCGAGCAAAGTAATGAAGAGGAGAAACGCAGGTTAGGAAACTAAATGTGTTCCAGTTTCTGCGATAAGGGCTGCCATCAGCTCCGCCGCTTTGGTGTATTTCAGGCTGACCGCGTTTTGGCCCGACCAGAAGTTGATCATATCGGTCTTGCCCTGTTCTATTGCTGCGGCTCTTAGTGGTCCCATTAACCTGGTTTGCAATGGGAACGGGAGTACTTCAGTTTCATAGCTGACTTCTTCAGAGATCCTGTTGCGGATCAACCTGCCCAAACGGCCGGTTAATGATTTGGACAGCACCGTGTATTTGCTTTCATCAGAAAATAGTTTGGTTTTGTGCAAAACGGTCGCGTTCGACTCATCGGTGGCCAAAAAAGCAGTTCCCAGTTGAACGGCATCGGCCCCTAAAGTCAGTGCTGCCGCGATCCCCCTGCCATCTGCTATACCGCCTGCGGCAATAACAGGTGTTTTTATTTTTGATTTTAGCTGCTGCACCAGTGCAAATGTTCCGGTCAGGGAGTCGTGTGCCGGACGAAGAAAAGAAGGCCGGTGCCCACCTGCTTCAAAGCCTGCGGCCACAATGGCGTCCACTTGTGCTTCTTCTAATGCCAATGCTTCGTCGGGTGTGGTGGCTGCGCCAACGGTCCTGATGCCAAGCTTGCGGCTCTCTGCAAGGATCTCTTTGGATGGTATGCCAAATATAAAACTGAATACTGCGGGACGGATCTCAAAGAGCACCTCCACCTGTTTTTCAAATTTGGAGGGTATATTGGGGTCGAGGTCGGGCAGAGGGATACCCAGTTCATCAAAATATGGCTTAAATCGTGTTTTTACTTTTTCAAGTTCTTCTGCAGGATAGTCTTTCAGCCGCTCATCCACATCATTGACCCAGAGGTTGATGTTGTAGGGCTTGTCCGTTTTTGCCTTTACGGCCTTACCGGCCTCAAGGATTTCTTCCGGACTCAGGGTATAAGCCCCGAAACTGCCCAGTCCGCCGGCATTGGATACCGCTGCCACAAGTTCGGGGGTAGAAAACCCGCCGCCCATAGGGCCAAGCAGTATCGGGTAGCTGATACCCAAAAGTTCAGTGATCTTAGTCTGGTTCCACATGGCTTCCTGTATTTACATGAGTTAACAATTTATTGACGATGATCCATTTTTCACCGGTCTTATTCAAAGATAGGAGATCGTAATAATTGTATTCAAACATTTGGAGGTGTGTTTTTGCAACTGCTATTGAATTGATGATCTCTATGGACACGATCTCCATCCGGAACGGTTCATTTAACTCCTGCGGGCTTTTACGATTTTTGACGCCATCAAGGTATTGCGCCACTGTCTTGAAGTAAGGAACGCCCTTCACATCACCCGCAACTAAGGCCTGAGGGTGGAAAATGCTGCCGAGCAGCGCTGTATTTCCACTAAAGACCCCTTCGAAATAATTTGACAGGACGGCTGCTACAGCCGCTGCATTGTCTTTATAATTGTTCATTGTCTCTTTTATTATATTTATCCAATATGGTGGCCGGATACATGTCCTCCATCCAGGTTGATGATCTCTCCGGTTACAAAATTGCTTTTCGCCAGGTAAAGTGCCAGTTCGGCAACATCCTGCGTTTCACCGATACGGTCCAGCAGGTGCAGGCCGGCAAGGCTATCGGCATCGCTAATGCCGCTTTTCTCTTGCAGCGGACTCCTGATGATACCCGGGGCAATACCGTTCACACGGATGTTGTTTTTACCGAATTCGGCAGCAAGCTGTCTGGTCAATGCGTGAACACCTCCTTTGCTGGCAATAGGTGCAGTAGCCGGGAAGCCACCAATCGCATGGTCGACCAATACTGTACCAATATTGATGATCGCGCCTTGTTCCTGTTTGAGCATTTGTCTTATAGCTGCCTGACTGGTAAAATAGGTGCCTTTCAGATTGATGCTTAAGAAACGGTCAAGGTAGGCCTCATCAACTTCCAGAAAAGATTTTGCTTCGAAGATACCAGCATTGTTTACCAGGACATCTACCGCGCCGAAACGTTCAACTGCAGTATCTGCAAGCAATTGACCCGTAGCCGGGTTGCTGATGTCGCCAGCAACCATGGCCAGTCTTTCCGGATGGCCCAGTTCCTCAAATGTGGTATTGAGATTGTCTGCATTGACAGAATTAATAGCTACGTTATAGCCGTTTTGTAAAAATAAACCGGCGATGGCCTTGCCAATGCCTGTTGATGCACCGGTTACTATAATGGTTTGTGTTTTCATGATCTTATTTTAATGGTTTAGTTTTTATTGGGTCAATTGTATTGGTTTATTGGCGGTGATGCCTTTTTCTCTGAGTACGGAAACTTGTTCGCCTGCATAGCCCCAGTCGTCCAGTTCTATCTCCCGGATCACTACATGGGTCAGTTTAGGGTCTTTATCGAGTACTTCAGTAATTATCCTGGTCACACCGGCAATCAGTTCCTGTTTTTGTTCGCGGCTAATCCCCTCACGGGTTACTTCTATTTTTACGTATGGCATGATCTCAAAAATTAATTGGTGGCTACAGCGGTTAATTTTACATCGAGCTCAAATTCATTGTAAATGAGTGTGTCGCCCAGATTGAGAAAGAAATTTCCTGAACGGAATTTCATGTCATAGCGGGTACGGTCGACAAGGATTTTTCCTGATGCGGTGATACTTTCTTTGGTGATATTCACATCTGCCGGAAAACTTACGGGATGCGTAATTCCTTTAATGGTCAGGTTTCCGGTGATCTGGCTGCTGTCGCCTGTTTCTGCTACACCGGTGATCTCAAATTTCGCTTCAGGGAACCTGTCTGTGGCAAAAAAATCTTCGGAGAACAGGTGGCCTGAAAACTGGGTATTGGTGGCAGGGTCGGTGATGTCCAGTATTTTAATGGAGGTAGTATCTATACTGAAACTACCGGCTTTAAGTTTTCCATCATTCACCTCGAGTGATCCTGCTTTGATGTCGATGGTTCCGTTGTGTGCGCCGGTTACTTTTCTACCGGTCCAGCTGATGTCGCTTTCTGTGCTTACGACTTTAAAATTTTGTGTTTCCATTATCTGAGGTGCCAATCATTAGTGATATGACGGGACAAAGAACGGCAGGAAATTTCGGGTAGCTACGTGATGTAGATCACATTTTGGAAGGGCTATTTGTGGGAATTGTATAGCCTGCTTAATGTTTCTCTGGAAACGCCCAGATATGCGGCAATAAGGTGTTTTGGAACCAGGTTATAAAGCTGGGGGTACAGGTTGAGCAGTTCTTCATACCTGGCTTTAGTGTCATTATTCATGAATGATAACAAGCGTTTTTGAGAAGCGAGGTATCCTCTGTTGGTCCTCCAGCGAAAGAAATGCCCGGCCTGATGGATCTCGGTGCAGATCTTCTCCCGGTCAGCATTGGAAATGGAAAGCACTTCTGCATCGGTAATGCAGTCCACCCGGATATTAGCACGGGTTTGGTTATATAGGGCGCCATAATCTGATGTCCACCAGGTTGGCATGGCAAATTGAAGGATATACATTTTAATCTCATCGTTGATGTAAAATGCTTTTAAACAGCCGGAGATCACAAAATATTCATGGTCGACCTGGTCTCCTTCGTCGATGATGACCTGGCCTTTTTTAAAAGACATTGGCTTGAAGTGCGAAAACAAGTGATCGAATTCCTGGTCTGTCAGGAGAGCTGTTTTAGCGATATGCTGTCTCAATATTTCTTTGGCTTCCATTTGTCCGTTTGTGTGGTTCGCTGAGCTAACCATATTGCTTCGAAATTATTCATTTTTCCTGATATATCAGGTTGGCTTTGAGAATCCGCAGTCTTTCAATAGGATCTTTAAAAAGAAACTAGCCATCATCCTTAGCGTTAAACAGTATTTTATTTAAGGCCGGAAAAATATTATTTTTGGGTAATAAGACCGTACTGAATTGAATATACCGGATTTTAAGAAAACAATAGTAAAAGACGAAATCCCTGCCGGATTGCCATTGCATGTCCAGGCATTGTGGCATGACGGAAAAGGAAACTGGGCAGAGGCCCATTCGCTCATCGATCATCTTGACGACAGGCAGGCGGCCCATGTGCATGCTTACCTACACAGGAAAGAGGGTGATCTCTGGAATGCCGATTACTGGTATCGCAGGGCAGGAAAACAAAGACCTGACAGTACTCTTGGCGCGGAATGGGAAGCGCTACTTTCCTTATACCTCTGAGCATCCCTCATTCTTCATCTGATCTACAGAATTTATTGTGTAATTTGTAGAAAAATGCAGAATACCACGTATGAAGTCATTCAGATTCATTCCGCCCTTCTTCCGTGAGCATGGAAAGATAATAGGCAGTTTTATATTTACCCTTTTCTTTATTGCGCTGTCGGTCTGGTTCATTAAACATGAGCAGGGGGAGCTGCACAAGGTCAGGCAATTAATGGTCAGAGCGGACTGGCTCTGGATCTCACTGGGAATTGCGCTCAGTGTAGCCTATGTTTTTATTCATGGGATGATGTACCGGGCTTCCTTTGCAGCTGTAGGCAGTGAGATTTCTGTAGGTGATGGTGCCCTGCTGTATCTGAAAAGGAATTTTGTGAGTGTTTTTTTACCTGCGGGCGGTGTCTCCTCCCTGGCTTTCTTCAGCGGGGACATTGAGAAAAAGGGTGTGCCCCAGTCGCAGATCAATTTTGCTTCCTCTATCTATGGTTTTGTAGGTATACTGTCTGTTGTGGTGATCGCCATTCCGGTATTCATTTACGCCATTTTTGAGGGGAGTATCGGGTACGGGGAATGGTTTGGGCTGATCACTGTATTCGCACTTATTGCCGGAATATATCTGCTGTACAGATCGGTGATCAAAAGCGGGCCGGTGTATCAATTCATCGTGAAGTATATTCCTGTTATCGAGGTTTATGCAGCTGATTTCAGGAGCAACACGATTGAACGAAATAGTTTTTTAAAGACACTGGGGTATAGTGTGCTGATAGAGGTTGTCGGGGTGCTTCACATTTACATCGCCATGCTGGCATTGAACATCAATCCATCTATTGTTTATGCCCTTATCGGCTACATCATTGGTGTGGTATTCCTGATCATATCGCCTTTTCTGCGTGGATTGGGCGCAGTAGAGGCTTCTATGACCTTTATGCTGATCCGGCTTGGGTACAGCGGTGCGGCGGCGGTGTCTATCACTTTTGTATACAGGTTCATGGAATTCTGGATTCCGATGCTTTTTGGTGCGCTTAGCTTTTTACTAAAGATCAATAAACTGCTGATGCGGGTGCTGCCCGCACTGCTGCTGCTGGTGATGGGGATAGTCAACCTGATTTCAGTACTGACGCCTGCCATTCACGAACGGCTGACATTTCTTAAAGATTTCCTTCCCATTGAGGCGATCAGGGCATCCAATTATTTCGTATTTCTGGCAGGCCTGTTCCTGCTGGTCACAGCGGCGTTCATGCTCAAGGGGCTGCGTACGGCCTGGTATTTTGCATTGGGTCTGTGTACACTTTCTCTTATCGGGCACATGACCAAGGCCATAGATTATGAAGAGGCGAGTTTTGCGGTGCTGGTGATCATTATCCTGTTTGTGTCCAGAAAGGAGTATTACATCAAAGCCAATCCAAGGATGCGTTCTGTAGGGATTCAGACCACGTTGCTGAGCGTAGCTGCAGTGATACTTTATGGTACTATTGGTTTTTATTTTCTAGATAAGAAGCATTTTGACATAGATTTCAGCTGGCTGCAGTCCATCAGGTATACGCTGGAAAATTTCATTCTGATCAGCAATGATGACCTGGTTCCCAATGACAGGTTTGCGCGTAATTTCCTTTTGTCGATTAACATCAGTGGTTTTCTTTCCATCGCTTTTTTGGTATATACACTGATCAGTCCTTATATCACGAAACTTGTGCCGGAAGATGATGATCTGGAATGGGCTAAGGATCAGCTCAAAAAGTACGGAAATTCTGCGCTGGATTATTTCAAGACCTATGGTGATAAGCTAATTTACAGAGACGGCGACGGTTTTCTGTCTTACCGCATTTCCGGGAATTTTGCTGCAGTACTGGAATGTCCGGTTGCCAGTCCGCAGGAAAGGATGCGGCTCATCGGCTCATTTGATCAGTATTGTTTCGACAATGGGCTAAAGAGCCTCTATTATAGGGTTCCTGAAGAATCTCTTCCTGATTTTGCGGCACTGAACAAGAAGAAACTATTTCTGGGCCAGGAGGGAGTAGTAGACCTTGTTACATTTAACCTGGCCGGGGGCAACCGTAAATCTATCCGCAATGCGATCAAGAAGGTTTCGGACAGCGGGTTTACCAGCAAGGTATACCTGGCACCGGTAAAAGACGGGTTGCTGCAAAAGTTGAAATCTGTTTCTGATGAGTGGCTGGAAGATACAGAGAGGGAGGAGATCGTGTTCTCGCAGGGAATGTTTGACTGGAACGAACTTAAGGGGCAAGCGATCATTACCGTAGAAAATCAGGAAGAGAAGATCGTTGCTTTTTTGAATATCGTACCGGATTATGCAGACGGGGAGGCGACTTATGACCTGATCCGAAAAACAGCGGATGCTCCTAATGGTGTCATTGATTATATCATGATTGCACTGTTTGAGCATTTGCAGGCTGAGAGATTTAAATCAGTGAATATTGGGTTCGCACCTATGTCTGGCATCGGTACAGCTCAGAATCTGCCGGAGCGTTCGATGAAATTTGCTTATGAAAAGATCAAGGCTTTTTCCAGGTATAAGGGGCTAAGGGATGCCAAGGATAAGTTTTCACCGGTATGGCACAATAAGTACCTGATCTACAATCAGGATTATGATCTCCTGCAGGTGCCTGCTGTATTGAATAATGTAATTAAACCTTAGTGATGATTTAGAGCCGGACTTATGAAGGGAATCTGTTTGTTTTTTTTACTAACGGGACTGTGGCTGACCTCAAATGCATCTGCACAAATTGATACCAGTTCTGTTACCTATGGAAAATTTGGTAAGGTCATGGTCTATATGCCAAAAGGCACGCCGACATCGGTAACCCTGTTTGTATCAGGAGATGGTGGCTGGAATGGGATCGTTACTAAAATGGCGACGACACTTGTGGCAAAGGGTGCTATGGTACTGGGCATTGATGCCAGGCATTACGGTTATTACTTGTCTAAAAGGACATCTGACTGTTTGTATCCTGCAGCTGATTTTGAGGAGCTAAGTCTGTCCGTACAAAAGAAATATAAGTTTAGTAATTATTACAAGCCTGTACTGCTGGGCTATTCTTATGGCGCGGTTTTGATCTACGGAATACTGGCCCAGGCTCCGGCAAATACGTTCAAGGGTGCGGTTGCGCTGGGTTTTTCACCTGACATTAATCTGAAGAGACCTTTGTGCAAAGGTAATGGACTGACACAGCACGTATTGAAACCTGGTGTTTCCTTTTACCTGGAAAGATCTGAAAACCTCAGTGCACCATTTATTGCCCTGAATGGGTTGAAAGACCTGACCTGTCCTTTTGAGGCCACTGCGAGTTTTATGAAGGATATGCCTAATGCCGAACTGGTGCCTTTGAAAGTCGGTCATGGATTTTCTGCCGTAGATAATTGGCAGCTGCCACTGGCAAATGCCTACCAGAAGGTAAGTGACGCAACAGCATATGTCAATGTTAAAATGGTCAATAACCTGCCTTTGAATATAGTGCCATCGGCCAAAAAAAATAAACTGCCCCTGGTTTTTATGATTTCCGGTGACGGTGGCTGGACCAGCTTTGATCAGTCTCTGGCTGAAGTGTTTGCCTCGAATGGCTTGTCTGTGGTAGGACTGGATGCGCAGAAGTATTTCTGGAAGGAAAAAACGCCTAACGGTACTGCTGAAGATATCGCTAAAGCTATCATGCAGTACAGGGACCAAATGGATAAGGATGGTTTTATACTGGCAGGATACTCGTTCGGGGCTTCTGTGGTGCCCTTTGTAGCGAGCAGGTTGCCTGCGGCTTTGCAAAGTCATTTGAAAGCTGTTGTCGCTCTTTCTCCCGATGAATCTGCTGATTTTGAGATACACATTGCTGACATGCTGAATATAAGCAGCGAAAATCATAAATACGATGTGATCGCTGAGTTTAAAAAATTAAAAATTGTACCTTACCTGTGCTGTTTCGGCTCGGCCGAAGGTGAAGAGATCAGACAGAAATTTAATAATAATGGAATAAAGACTGTTGCCTTGCCAGGTAATCATCATTTTAATAATGATTATTCAGGCATTGTCAGGGCAACATTAAACATCATAAATGAATAAAATATATCCCCTGGGAGATTCGGCAATCGTGCTGGAGTTTGGACAGGAAATCAGTGAGGACATTCACAGATCAATACATGCGGTATGTCTGTTTCTGGATGAATATTCATTTGAAGGCTTTGTTGAATATGTGCCGGCATTCACTACCATAACTGTTTTTTACGATCCGCTTGTTTCTGATTATGAGTTGACAGCGTCCCTTATGCAGGAAATGCTGGATGAGATCGCAGAAATGGAACAGGAAGAAGATGCTGCGGTGACCGTTGAAATTCCGGTTTTGTACGGAGGGTCTGATCTGTCATTTGTGGCCGCACATAGTGGCTTCACCGAAGAAGAGGTGATCGCCCTGCACACTTCCGCTGAATACCTGGTATATATGATCGGATTTGCGCCCGGTTTCCCGTATTTGGGCGGACTGAACGAAAAGATAGCAGCGCCGAGAAAGGAAACACCAAGCAGCAGTGTTCCTGCCGGATCTGTTGGTATAGGCGGTCATCAGACTGGAATTTATCCTATTGAAACGCCGGGAGGCTGGCAGATTATCGGGCAGACCCCATTGATTTTATTTGATGCAGAACGGGAGCAACCCTCATTGCTCAGGGCAGGAAACAGGGTTCGTTTTGTTGCGATCGATGCGCTGGAGTTTCAAATGCTGAAAGGGGAAGATGATGGGTATTAAGATCATTAAGGCAGGTTTGCAGACAACGGTACAGGACCTTGGCAGGACAGGGTACAGGAGAGATGGCATCATTGTAAGCGGAGCTATGGATACCCTTGCCCTGCAGATCGGAAATTTATTACTTGGGAATGAACCAGGGACAGCAGGACTGGAATGCACATTGATGGGGCCTAAAATAATCTTTGAAACGCCTCAGCTGGTGGCATTGACAGGAGGAGACCTGAGCCCCCAGATAGATGGCGTGGCTGTAAAAATGTGGAGGCCCCTGTATATGGAAAAAGGCTCAGTACTGAGTTTCGGTGCCACGGTAAAGGGCTGCAGGACTTACCTTACAGTTTTTGGAGGCTTTAAACTGCATGCTGTATTGGGTAGTTATTCTACCTATTTAAAAGCCGGTTTTGGAGGTCATAAAGGAAGGGCACTGAAGAATGAAGACACTTTGTCTTTCAATAAGGTATATAAAGGCGCTAAAAAGATATTCAACTGGTCGCTCGATCTGAAACTTTACCCCGATCCCGGTGAAGCGCTGATCAGGGTATTGAAAGGGCCTGAATACGATCTGTTTACCCCGGAAAGTTTGGCTCTGATGCTGGAAAAAGAATACCTGATCACTAATGAAGCAGACAGAATGGGGTATAGGCTGCAGGGCCCTCCTATACAGATAATGGAAGCTAAAGAAATGCTTTCTTCAGCTGTTTGTTTTGGAACCGTACAGGTAACCACGAGTGGTGCGGCGATCATTTTAATGGCGGACCACCAGACAACGGGTGGCTATCCCCGTGTCTTACAGGTGATCACGGCTGATCTTACCAGGCTGGCGCAGATGAAAAGCGGGCAGCAGGTCCGGTTCAAGCTGGTTACTTTAGATGAAGCCAGGGCGGCATTGCTGCTCCGGGAAAAGCAGGTTAAACAGCTGGAGCAGACCATAACATTTAAATATATATAACTCATGGGAAATACAGCAACTACTGTCGATCTGAACTGTGATATGGGAGAAAGTTTTGGGGCGTACACTATTGGTAATGATGAAGCCATTTTTCCTTACATCACATCAGCCAATATCGCCTGCGGATTTCATGCGGGTGATGCCGCTGTAATGAAGAAAACGGTACGGCTTGCCCTAAAATATGGTGTTGCGATAGGTGCGCATCCGGGATTGCCTGATCTTACGGGTTTTGGCAGAAGAGAGATGGTGATCAGTGCGGAGGAGGCTTATGATATGATGGTCTACCAGATCGGAGCACTTTATGCTTTTGCGAAATCTGAGGGGGGATTTTTAAACCATGTGAAACCTCATGGTGCGCTCTACAATATGGCAGCCGAAAATACCGGTCTGGCTGAGGCCATCGCAGAGGCGGTTTATAAAGTGGATCCGCTATTGGTTTTGTATGGGTTATCGGGCAGTGAATTGATAAATGCAGGATCCAAAATTGGTTTAAAGGTAGCCAATGAGGTATTTGCCGACAGGACCTACCAGGATAATGGCAAACTGACACCACGCAGCCTGGCCAATGCGCTGATCACTGATGAAGATTTTGCGGTTGCGCAATCGCTCAGGATGGTGAAAGAAGGGCTGGTGACCACGGTGAATGGTTCAGAGATAGCGAAACAGGCCGATACCATATGCCTGCACGGTGATGGAAAACATGCGGTAGAATTTGCCGCCAGGCTTCATACTATGTTTAAAGAAGAGAATATAGGATTGAAAGCCTTATCTCTCATAGCTCCATGAAGAAGAAAGTAAACTGGAGCGTATTAACAGGTGCTGCTTTTCTGATGGCCACATCAGCAATCGGACCGGGCTTTCTGACCCAAACTACCGTATTTACGCAATCGCTGGGTGCCAGTTTTGGCTTCGTGATCCTGACTTCTATTTTGATTGACATTGCGGTTCAGGTCAATGTCTGGCGGGTGATTGCGGTGTCTGAAAAGCGTGCTCAGGATATTGCGAATTTATTATTGCCCGGTTTGGGCGGCTTTATTGCATTGCTCATTGTGCTGGGAGGACTGGCTTTCAATATTGGTAACATAGCAGGCGCAGGTTTGGGGCTCAATGCTTTACTGGGTGTTTCTGTGAATGAAGGCGCATTGATCTCTGCGGTACTGGCTATTGCCATTTTCCTGATTAAAGAAGCGGGTAAAGCAATGGACAGGTTTGCACAAGTAATGGGCCTGGTGATGGTCATCGTCATCGTTTATATTGCCGTCACTTCAGCACCACCGGTTGCCGAGGCGGCGTTGAGAACAATAGTGCCATTGAGAATAGACCTGATGACGATCGTGACGCTGGTTGGCGGGACAGTGGGCGGCTACATCACTTTTTCAGGAGGACATCGCCTGCTGGATGCAGGTATAAAAGGAAAAGAATCTTTGAAGCAGGTGAGTACCAGCGCGGTTATGGGAATTTCTGTGGCTTCCCTGGTACGGATCTTCTTGTTCCTGGCTTCGCTGGGGATCATCACTAAAGGCCTGGCCGTGGATGCAACAAATCCGACAGGATCCATATTTCAGCTCGCTGCGGGTAACCTGGGTTACCGCCTGTTTGGCCTGGTGATGTTTGCAGCAGCCATTACGTCCGTGATCGGTTCGGCTTATACTTCGGTATCATTTGTTAAGTCCTTTAGTACCAAGATCAGCAGCAATGAAAATAAAGTGATCATTGGATTCATAATGGTATCTACTGTAATATTTATTGCCGTAGGAAAGCCTGTAAGTCTGCTGATCATGGCGGGAGTGGTCAACGGATTTATCCTTCCGGTCACACTATGCACCATTCTGTTCGCCGCATATAAAACCAGGATTGTGGGTGATTATAAACACCCGGTTTGGCTGACTGCATTAGGGGTGCTGGTTGTGCTGATCATGACTTACATGAGCGGAAGCGTGCTGATCGCGCAGTTTTAACCTCTGTTATCATTATATAAAAAGCCTGCCTTACAGAATGTGAGGCAGGCTTTTTATATAATGATCCAAGAATTATTATCCTCTGGGTCTGATGATCCTGTCAATGCCACGGTCTCTTCTTTCACTTTTGTAATGACCGTGTGATCTGTTCCCTCTAACTTCGCGATAGCGGTAATTATGACGTCTTGGGGCACTGTAATATTTCACTTTATGTCCTTTGTAATGTTTGTAGTGTCTTGGTGCGCTGTAATAAACCGGCGCCGAACGGTAATGTCTGCGCACAGACACATAGCGTGGTGCCGGGGCATAATACCGGGTTACCACCGGTGTGTATGCCACTTCCTCGTAATATACCGGGGCCCATCTTGGCTGGGAACCGATACTGACATTGATACTAACCTGGGCTTGTGCTGTTGTTGCTATTGCAGATGCGAATCCGAGCATCGTCAATAAAATTAATCTTTTCATAGAATTAACGGTTTTAGTGTTTGTGTGTCGTAATATTAGTTTTCAAAGTTTGTGCCACAAGTATAATTATGGCTACAAACATGCATTAATAACGCATAAATGGTTATGTTTGTATCTTAAAATGAACTTTAGTAAGTAACATTATTGCCTATAAATGAGTACGAAGACAGCAGTTTCTGCATCAGCATATGAATTGGTATCTGGTTTGGAAATCCACGTACAGCTAAATACAAAATCTAAAATATTCTCGGCAGACAGTGCCGCATTTGGTGCAAAACCCAATGCGCACATTTCTGCGGTTTCACTGGCTTTGCCGGGCGCATTGCCTAAATTGAATAAAGAAGTAGTCGCCAAGGCTGTTCGTATGGGGCTGGCACTGAATTGCACCATAAATCAAGTCAATTACTTTGACAGAAAGAATTATTTCTATGCAGATCTTCCGAAAGGATACCAGATCACCCAGGACAACAGGCCGATCTGCCAAAATGGTTTTCTGAACGTAACTTTGAGCAATGGCGAAGAAAAGCGCATTGGCATCAACCGGATCCACCTGGAGGAAGATGCCGGAAAGAGCCTGCACGATCAGGATGACCTGTACTCCTATGTTGACCTGAACAGGGCCGGGGTGCCTTTGATAGAGATCGTTACCGAGCCTGATATCCGCAATTCTGAAGAAGCATCTGCTTTGCTTACTGAAATGAGAAAGCTGGTCCGCTTTCTGGATGTGAGCGATGGCAATATGGAAGAAGGGAGTTTGCGCTGCGATGCCAACATCTCTATTCGCAAAAAAGGTACGCTGGAATATGGTACCCGTTGCGAAGTGAAAAATCTGAACTCGATCAGAAACGTACGCAGGGCAATGGACTTTGAATTTGGCAGACAGCAGGAAGTTCTGGAAAATGGCGGAAAGATCGTTCAAAGCACATTGAACTTTGATGCCGAACAGGGCACGACATCGCCGATGAGAAGTAAAGAGGAGGCAAATGATTACCGCTACTTTCCTGATCCCGATCTGGCGCCTGTACACATCTCTGATGAATGGCTGGCACAACTGAAATTTGATATGCCTGCGTTGCCCGGAGAGATCTGTAAACAACTCGTGCATGATTATGATGTGAATGTTGCGGATGCCACATTAATCGCTGAGGATCATGATCTGCTGGCTTTTTTTAAAGCAGCTTTACTGAATGTAAACAATCCTAAAAGCCTGGTAAACTGGCTGACGGGTGCGGTGAGGGCTTTGCTGAATGAACGAAATGTCACGATCACAGAATTTAAAGTAAGCCCGGAGCAGCTGGCAGATGTGATCAACCTGGTGGATGATAAAATGCTGACCCAGCAGATTGCCTTACAGCAATTGCTGCCCGCTTTATTGAGTCAAAAGGATACTGAACCTGCTGATGTGCAGCAGCTTGCAGCAGATTTAAACCTGCTGATCGTGGACAATGGTGACGAGCTCATCAAATTCGTGGATGAAGTGTTGTCTAAATATGAGCAGCAGGTGCTGGCTTATAAAAAAGGCAAAAAAGGGGTACTGGGTCTTTTTGTTGGCGAAGTCATGAAGCTGGCGAAAGGAAAAGCCAATCCCCAGAAAATAAATGAATTGGTACAAGAGAAATTGAAATAAAACTTAGAAAATAAACAAGCGTTATGAAGAGACTAGTCTATGCGTTAATAATGATCAGCGTTGCTTTTGCGTCATGTAAAGACAAAAGCAAATTTGTGATCAGCGGAGAATTTAAGAATGCCGAGCCAAAGAGTAAAGTTTATCTGTATGCGGTACAGCAAAACAACCAGTCACCGCTTGATTCTACAGTTTTCTCAGAAAAAGGCGAGTTCAAGTTTAGTCACAAGACGGAAGGTGTGGAGTTCTTCAAGATCGCTGCAGGCCATAGTGAATATGTGGTCATTGCTGAAAATGGCGACGACATTAAGATCAGCGCTGACCTTACAGATAAAATGCTTGCATACAACATTTCAGGGGGTAAGGAAGCCGATAAACTACAGGAATTAAATACCTCAAAAAATGCTTATTTAGGCAGAATGGCTGCCATACAAGCCCAATTTGATGAAGCAGTGTCTAAACAGCCTGATCAGCGGGAAACGATCATGCAGCAGGTTGCTCCTAAATACAATGCGGAATTGCAGGGACTGAATACGGCAGTGCTTAAATTTGCCAATGAAAATACAGAATCACTGGCCGGTTTTTACGCCATCAATATGCTGAACCCGGCAGAATATGAGAAGGAGATGGTGGCTTTCGCAGGTAAGATCAGCGGAGACCTGAAAAAAAATAAGACTGTAACTGAGTTTGTGAACAAGATGGCTAGTCTGCAAACGGTGCAGGTAGGGCATCCGGCTCCGGATTTTACGGTTCCCGGATTAAACGGACAATCTGTTAAGCGTGATGATTTTAAAGGAAAATATGTACTGATCGATTTTTGGGCATCCTGGTGCGCACCCTGCAGACAGGAAAATCCAAATGTGGTCAAAGCATACAATACTTATAAGGATAAGAACTTTACCATACTGGGTGTTTCGCTGGATAAAGATGCTGCGGCATGGAAAAAGGCCATTGCTGAAGATCAGCTGACCTGGAACCACGCAGGAGAACTGAAGGATTTTGAAGGAGACATGGTCAGACAGTACCATATAGAAGCCATTCCAAGTAATTTTTTGCTTGATCCAAAAGGTATGATCGTAGCTAAAAACCTTAGAGGTGAGGATCTTGAAGCCTTCTTAAGCAAAACTTTACGCTAAACCTAAATTCATGTTAATATACAAGTCGGTATTAACAATTTGTTAACATGGGTTTAACGCTATATTATAATTGATTACCTATTTTCGTAACAAATAATTAAAGCTATGAGCGCTGTAAAACAAAAGATACTGATTGTAGACGATGAACCGGATATTTTAGAGTTAATTGAATATAACCTAAAGAAAGAAGGGTATCAGGTTTTTCTTGCCAGTAACGGACAGGAAGGAATCACAGTTGCCAAGAAAGTTCATCCGGATTTAATCATCCTGGATATCATGATGCCTAAAATGGATGGAATAGAAGCTTGTCGCCTGATGAGGGCCATTCCTGAGTTTAAAAGCACTTTCATGGTGTTTTTGACCGCGAGGAGCGAGGAATATTCTGAAATAGCCGGGTTTAATGTAGGTGCAGACGATTATATCGCTAAACCGATAAAGCCAAGGGCGCTGGTCAGCAGGATCAATGCTATACTGAGAAGAAATTCCAGTACTGATGAGGTTTCTGAGAACAAAGTCGAAATTGGAGATCTGGTGATCGACAGGGAAGCTTACCTGGTTTATCAGGACGGAAAAAAGGTAGTTTTAGCTAAAAAAGAATTTGAACTGTTATATCTGCTGGCTTCGAAGCCAGGAAAAGTGTACACCAGGGAATCTATCTTAAAGAACATTTGGGAAGACTCTGTTGTGGTGACCAATCGTACTATTGATGTGCACATCCGTAAACTCCGTGAAAAACTGGGAGAAACTTATGTGGCTACGGTCAAAGGTGTGGGGTATAAATTCGAACTTTCGTAGCTGAAAATGGGTGCTCACGGTAATTTATTTGTACTTTTGCGCTTTACGTAAAATTACCGAGTGAAATATCCTTCTTTCAAAGACCTTATCCTTTTCGAAAACGATGACTATATCGTTGTAAATAAACCTCCTTTTGTAGCCTCTCTGGATGAGCGGGGTGGTTCTGGTGAAGTAAATATTCTGCGCCTGGCAAAGCAATATTCTGATGATGCGCAGGTAGCGCACCGTCTGGATAAGGAGACCTCCGGTGCCATGATCATCGCTAAAACTCCTGAAGCTTATCGTCATGTAGCCATACAGTTTGAAAAGCGTAAAGTCAACAAGGTTTATCATGCTATAGTAGACGGACAGTTTGTTTTCAAAGACCTCTTTATAGATCTTCCTATTCTCAATGACGGAAATAAAAGCGTAACGATAGACAGAAAAGAAGGTAAGCGCGCCGAAACTTATTTCAATACGTTAAAAAATTACAGGCATTATACTTTGATGGAATGCAAGCCGGTGACCGGTCGCATGCACCAGATCAGGATCCACCTGGCTACCCAGCGGGCTGCCATAGTTGGTGATCACATGTACAAGGGCAAGCCGGTATTCCTGTCGGGCATCAAAAAAGGATACCGTATTGCCAAGGATGACGAAGAACAGCCCATCATGAAGCGGTTTGCCCTACATGCGAGGTTCGTCACTTTCAAAGGCCTGGATGATAAAGAGATATTCATCGACGCACCTTATCCAAAAGACTTTGCCACGCTAATCAAACTGCTTGATAAGTTTGACGCTTAACCCGCATTAAAGAAAGCTTCTTGTTAACCGCGTTATAATCTTACGCAAACGGTTGCGCAACGTTTGTGTATGAACTCTGGGTACAGGTTGGTGATTAATCCGCAACCCTCTTCAAGCCAAATTTCTCTATTTTGCTATACAAGTGACTGCGCTGGATATCGATATCATCCGCAGTTTTAGATACATTCCAGTTGTTCTTTTCCAGTTTGAACTTGATGAACTCCTTTTCCGCATAATCCTTATAATCCTGGAAATTGCTGAACTTTTCATAATTAAAAGCGCCGCCGCTTCCGTTGCTGCCTGCAGATGCATGGCTGCTTCCATTAGCCGCACCAATATTGGTACCACCACCCGGATTTGCAAATGCACTGACGTCATGTTCAGTAATGGTTTTATCACTCAGGATGATCAAACGCTCGATCATATTGTGCAATTCCCGTACATTTCCTGTCCATGGCAGGTTCTGCAATGCAACTATCGCACCCTCACTGATCTTTTTGACCGGCATGCCATACTCTTTACAGATGTCTTCCAAAAAGTTTTGCGCGATCTCTGGAATATCTTCAGTACGCTCCGTCAATGGGGGTACGTGGATGTTGATCACATTCAGACGGTGGTAAAGGTCCATCCGGAAGTTACCTTCCTCAATCTCCTTCATCAGGTCTTTGTTTGTAGCGGCAAGAACCCTCACATTTACCTCCAGTTCTTTCTCACCACCCACACGGGTAATTTTATGTTCCTGCAAAGCCCTTAGTACCTTTGCCTGTGCAGAAAGACTCATATCGCCGATTTCATCCAGGAAAAGTGTACCGCCATTGGCCAGCTCAAACTTACCGATACGCTGCTTAACAGCAGAAGTAAAGGAGCCTTTTTCGTGTCCGAAAAGTTCACTTTCAATCAATTCAGATGGAATGGCTGCACAATTTACTTCTATAAGCGGATTGTCAGCACGGTTAGATTTTTCATGCACCCAGCGGGCTACCAATTCTTTACCACTGCCGTTAGCGCCGGTGATCAGTACACGGGCCTCAGTAGGGGCCACGCGTTCTATAGTTTCTTTGATCTTGTTGATGTTATCAGACGAACCCAGGATATCTCTTGTCTTGCTGACCTTGCGTTTCAGGACTTTGGTTTCAGTAACCAAAGTTCCCCTGTCGAGCGCGTTTCTTACCGTGATCAGCAGCCTGTTCAGATCAGGTGGCTTGGAAATAAAGTCAAATGCGCCCTTTTTACTTGCTTCTATAGCAGTTTCAACCGTGCCATGGCCCGAGATCATAATGAAAGGAAGATCAGGACTATAGGCAAGTGCCTGTTCCAGCACCTCCATGCCATCCATCTTGCTCATTTTGATGTCGCAAAGAACCAAGTCGTATTTCTTTTTCTTTATGAGGTCAAGTCCGTCTACACCATTGTCAATATCGTCAACTTCGTAATTTTCATATTCCAAGATCTCACGTAGTGTGCTTCTTATCGCCCGCTCGTCATCAATTATTAACAGTTTCGCCATGTGGTGTGTTAAAATTTTATTATCCGTATGCTAATATATTACTTTTATTAGTAAAGCATTGTAAAATCAAAAAAATGCAAGCCTGTAAGCCGGGTTCTGTTCCCGATAAATCGGGATTCTATCATTAATCCAGTATAAATGTTGCCATTTATCTCTAACGACCTACCCACTAACATCGGACGAGCAGCCCTACATGCGTTAGCCTATTTGGTCTTTCAACTCCCGGGGTTTACCAGTCTTGCCATCACTGACAAAAATCGTGAGCTCTTACCTCACGTTTTCAACCTTACCTGTACCTTACGGCCATCGGCGGTGTGCTTTCTGCGGCACTTTCCGTATCCCGATTTTACATCGGGACCCTTCCCGTTAGGAAGCGGGATGCTCTGTGTTGCCCGGACTTTCCTCTCCGAAACGAGTTCGCAGCGATAGAACGGCTTGCATTTTTGCGGTAAAGATACAAAAAAAGGAATTCCTCTCTAAGGCTGGACCTTTTGCTCTGAAAAAGAGCAAAAACTGCGTAGCATTCTTGAAGACAAAATCAATAGACACTACTGAAAAATCCTATGCCTTTTCGAAGAACACCTTTTTTTGTTTGTGTCGCAAAAATTGGGCGAATAAAAAGAAATGTTGTTTTATTGAATCTTGACTGACGTAACAACATCATTGGCCGTAGGCGAAAGGTTAGGGAAGTGCGGTGTATCCGAATTGATCACCCAGGACTGTCCCGTAAAATTGTCGTCTTTATACATCGTCACCGTCCAGCCCGGCGGTATTTTGGCAGATGATGCCCAGTCGTTTACAAATCCCATGGCTTGCAGTTGAGAAATGGTGTAATTACCTTTAGGGATAATGCCAGAGCTGGTGCCGCCGTATAAGGTGTTCTGGTAAAAAATTACTCCGGGAGCAAGCTGCAGAAAAGCCACTATGCTACAGGCCTCATAGGTTTGGATGTAGCCGGTAGGACAGGGAATGGCATAGTTGCGGTAAGTCAGATTGCGGGACGCATCACGGTTTGTCCAGCCGGCATCGACATTGGTTTCTATCCAGCTTAAATATTGGGTTTGCTTGCCTTCGTTGATCAGCTGCATCATATAATCCGCAAAAATGGCCTTCATTACGCCCTGCTCGTTAAAATCGCCCTCAGCGGGAAGGATGCTGTTGGTACATAAGTTGTTTTTGACATAGTCTGCGTAACGTTTGGCATCGTTCAGGTAAGCCGTATTGCCCGATTGCTTGTACAAGGCATAGGCCGCACCGATCGCTGTTCCTGCATTATAGGTATAAGCCAGACCTCCAGGAGGGTTGCTGCCAATTTTATTGTCATAAACCTGACCTGTGCTGGTGTTGGTCAGGTTGGTTTTTGACCAGTTATAAATATTTTGGGCTTTGGTGAGGTAGGTGCTGTTGCCGGTGATGGCATACAGGCGCATGGCCGCAATGACGGTGGGAAAATTAATGCAGGAGTTTTTACCGGTATGGTTAAAATCCCAATACATGCCGCCGCCAACGGGATCGTAAGAGCCATTCCACACCCTGTCGAAACCAGATATGGCTTTGGTTAAATAGGTCGCATTGCCTGTCAGCTGGTTGGCCCGTGCAAGCGACATGACCCACCACATGATGTCATCATAAATAAACCAAACTGTGGTGTTGTTCCAGTTGTAACCGTCGTACTGGTTGTAGTTTCCAGTATACATATCGTTCACCCGTGTTAAATCGGCAGCGGTCTTGCGGCGGGTATACACACTCATGGCCATGTCCCAGAATATGGCCTGTGTCCAGATGGCCGCTACACTGTTTTTGAGCGTGGTACCATAGTACAGCTTGCCGCCCGGATTGTAGCAAGCGGTATTAAAGGCACTCCATGCAGTATTGGCAACGCCTGTGTTCCAATACACAGCTGCAGCGATGCCGGGGCCCGCTACTGAAATCAAATTTTTTGCCGGCAGCTTAGCCTCCGGATCACTTTCTTTTTTGCAGCTAAAAAACGCAAAGCATGCGCCCAGCAACAGGATACTCGTTTTTTTCATTACTCTAGGGATAATTTGGTTAGCAATAAAACGTTTGTTTAATAAATTCTGTGCAAGCTACTTCGTAATGTACAGACGTTTGGAATTTCCTGTAATGGATTTTATCCTGCCAAAATACTTTTCATCGTCAAGCTTATTGTAATAACTGACCTTCACTTTACCCACTGATTTTACCTTGCCCTGCGGATCGTTGATGTCAAAAGCATTATAGTATTTGATGTCAATGTCGCCGATTGACTTTAAGGTACCGGCCTTGTCATGGATATCAAATGTATTGTTATAGGTGACCTTAATATTTCCAATCGACTTCAGCCTGCCTTTAATGTCGTGAACATCAAAGCGGTCATTATAGTCGAACTTTATACTTCCTATTGATTGAATTTTACCTTCTTTATCCTTGTCAGAACCGTCGAAATAAGTTACTGCCTGGCTCGCGATAGAAGTTGGATTCCCTTCTGTATTATAAAAACGATCATAAGAAGGGCCATTCTCGTTTTCATTGTCCGAATTGTTTCCGTCAACCTGGTCCACATAAAAAATATTTCCCTCCGGCCCCAGGCCAATGATAATTTTTGAGTTCAATATCAGTTCTATTGATCTGAAGCCCTGTGTTTTATCAGAAACCCTGAAATGCGCTGCTGTGATGGTTTGCGCTTTGGTCAGTGATACAATGGAGACCATTAGCGCTGTAACAAGAAGATGTTTGTAATTTATATTGGCAATTCGGCTCATGGGTATAAAATTTTTCGCTCTTAAATCGACTTCGCTCTTTATTCAATTTAGTTCTTTTTGGCTAAAAACACCTACTGTCTTACACTTTTTTGAGATTTCGTACAAAACAAAGTTTTTTTTTATTGCAATAGTCAATCTACATTTGTCAGATCTCCCTGGTGTATGCATTTATAATATTTTGTCCGCTTTATGAATTTACAAATTTTATGGATATGAAGGTTAATAGTGATAAAGAAAAAGAAGAAGGTCCTAAAAAAGTGCAGGACCAGGAAACCAGTCCGAAATCCTATGATCCGGAACAAGTCATCAGTACTGTCAATGATATTGATTTTTCTGGCAGTTATTCATATGCCAATTATTTAAACTGGCACATACAGGAACGTTTTGAGCTGATCAAAGGAAAGATCTTTGAGATGACTGCACCTTCAACCAGGCATCAGGAATGTACTGGAAAGATATTTGGAGAACTATACCTGTTCCTGAAAAATCATAGATGCCGCGCATTTATAGCACCTTTTGACGTCCGTTTTCCTTATAAATCAAAAGACGATGTGGATGTAACCACCGTACTTCAGCCTGATGTTTGCGTAGTTTGTGATCCCACTAAAATCGATCAGAGAGGTTGTATTGGCGCACCAGATATCGTGGTCGAAGTGCTTTCTCCTGGCAATAACAGAAAAGAACTGGACAATAAATTCAAAATCTATGAAGAGTTTGGCGTGCGTGAATACTGGATAGTACACCCATCGGAAAGATCCTTAATTCAGTACCTGCTCAATGAAGATGGTATTTTCGTAGCCGGAAAACCTTATACGAGCGGCGATGATCTTGTCTCAGACCTGCTGCCAGGCTTCAGATTGAACATTGATGAGCTGTTTATGGACAGCGATGATGAAGAATAAACTATTCTGCTTATTTTAACAGTCCAATTGGCAACTCTATCATGAAACGATTATTGTCCATTTTCATATTATTTTATGCGCTATACCTGCCTTCAATCTGCGCGCAGACTGGCAGTAAAACGGATTTTCTGCCCCAAAGCACACCTGAAGCCCAGGATGTGTCATCAGCGGGAATCATCGCATTTCTGGATGCTGCCGCAAAATTGTCCAAGCTGGAACTGCATGACTTTGTAATCCTGCGTCATGGAAAAGTGGTCGCAGAAGGAGCCTGGAAACCCTATGATACCCAGTTCAAACACACTTTATATTCAACCAGTAAAAGTTTTACTTCAACAGCAATCGGTTTTGCTGTCCAGGAAGGCCGTCTGAAACTAACAGATAAAGTGGTTTGGTTTTTCACGAAAGAAGACCTTCCGGCCACTATAAGTGAAAATCTTGCTGAATTGAACATCCGGCATTTGCTGACGATGACTGTAGGGCAGGAGCCCGAACCGCCTTATGCAGCCGCCAACAACTGGGTCAAACCTGCGCTGGCGGGCCCCGTTGTCAATAAACCGGGCAGCAAATTCCTATACAACAACTTAGGCCCGTTTCTATTGTCAGCTATTATACAAAAAGTGACCGGCCAAAAACTCATCGATTATCTGAAGCCCCGTTTATTTATTCCCCTGGACATTAAAGAAGCTGATTATGAAACAAATCCCCAGGGAATAAACGTCGGTGGTTATGGATTGAGGCTGAACATTGAATCGATGGCGAAATTTGGCCAGCTGTTTCTGCAAAAGGGTAAATGGAAAGGCAGGCAAGTACTTTCGGCGGAATGGATAGCTGAAGCTACTAAAATACAGATAGGCCAGCCGCCATCTTATGTTTCGGAAGCTCAAAAGCCGACGAGTGACTGGGCACAGGGTTATGGTTATTTCTTCTGGCGATGCCGTAACAATGCCTACAGGGCGGACGGCGCTATGGGGCAATTTATTGTCGTCATGCCGGACCAGGATGCCGTGGTCGCGCTGACTGCAAACGCACCGGATATGCAGGCAGAGCTCAACCTCGTGTGGGACCACCTGTTGCCCGCAATGAAGGCAGGCAAGCTTAAAGAAGACCGGCCGGCACAAACTGCCTTGAAATCAAAACTAACTGCGCTTGCATTGTCACTTCCTCCAAAAACAGCAAATGGCAGTTCTGCTAAGGCTATCTCTGGCAAAACATTTATCATGGAGCCCAATTCATTGAAGATCCAAAGTGTTTCCCTGGAATTCAAAGGTGATCTTTGCATGCTTAAATTGAAAACTGATGCTTCATCCCATGATCTTAGTTTTGGATCAGGATATTGGGCTAAAGGACAGACCACCAGGCATGGCCCGTCATTGACTTTCGGCTCAAAAGGAAGTCTAAAGGGCTTGCCAGCCTTTAAGGTAGCAGGTGCATATACCTGGAAAGATGATGACACACTTGAAATGCTCCTTCGCTATACCGAGAGTGTACATTCACAATTATACAAGGTCAAAATAGTGGGTGATGTGATCACTCTGGAAGTGCCATCCCCGCTGAACCCGGGAATGAATGTTACGATTAAAAGTGTGCAATAATTGTCCGTTACTGAAGCAAATGGTTCGTTTTCGGGCATTTGAAATTACCCGAAGAAGCCCCGAACCAGTGTTAACGATGGTAGCCAATTGTATAGTACCGGAAGGCTTTTTATGTTAACAAATGATTACCATCTTATTAAAACTGCAATTGTGTCTTTAATTGGAGATTAGAAACTTAATTTTGTGAGACAATTAATTTTATTGACATGGAAATGAACTATTTAATTGTAGCCGCTGTATTACTGCTGGTGATCATTCTGATTGTCTGGATCATCCGCAGGAATCAGAAAGACAAAAAGAAATTCGAAAAGGAGATCATCAATTCTGAGATAAAGCCTGAAGCGCATAAAGAGGATAAAGTGTGATTTGAGCACTACTCATATTTGATTGCTTTTATTGGGTCGGCGGAAGCAGCTCTTATGGCCTGATAGCTGACGGTCAGGTAGGCGATCAGGATGATGAATCCGGCGGAGCTTAACATCATGAATCCGGTGATCTCCGTTCGGAAATCAAATTTGGAAAGCCAGATATTCATCAGGTAATAGCTGATCGGGAGGCCGATGCCGATGGCAATCAATACCATTTTTACGAAGTTCCAGCTCAGCAAATTGACAATGCTGGCATGGCTGGCACCAAGGACTTTTCTAATGCCGATCTCTTTTGTGCGCAATTCGGCACTATAGGCTGAGAGGCCGAGAAGCCCCAGGCAGGAAATAAAGATCGATAAGCCACCAAAAAGATTGGAAAGAATGGATAAAGTACGCTCTCTTTCGAATTTAGTTTGATAAAGGCTGTCTACAAACGTGAGCTCAACCGGATACACCGGGTTCAATTCCTTCGTGATCTTATTAATTCTGTTCAAGGCTTCATCAGCTGGTATTTGCGGATTTAAACGCATGGTGATCACATCAGGTATGAATGCCGCCCAAAGAATGATCATTGGCATTTCCTTTTTAGTTGGGTCAGCCCAGATGATGTCGTCAAAAACCCCGATAACGGTTCTTTTTATTTTGCCATATACAACAGTTGCACCTATTGGCTGCTGCAGGTTCATGGCTTTGACCGCAGTTTTGTTCAGCAGTATTCCGGCGGTGTCAGAGGCCTTATTTTCGCTAAAATCTTCACCTATGATCATATTGATGCCAGTGGTCGCGGCAAAATCGCTGGTGGTGAAGATCTGGTTAAAATCTATGCTTTTGTCAGCCGGAGACATGCCTTTCCATTCCAGTCCGCTGGTGGTGGAGTTTCTGGTCGAAATGCTGGCTGTAGTTTTACACATGGCTTTTACAGCTCCGGATTGTAGCAGACGGGCTTTTAAAACATCGTATTTCTGGAAGAGCATACCTTCCATAGGCATTTCAATCAAGGCGTTATTGTTATAACCTATGGGCCGGTTTTTTATCAGTTGAAGCTGGTTGTAAACCACTATTGTACCTGTAATTAAAAGAACGGCGAAACTGAATTGCATAACCACCAATGCTTGTCGTAAGCTGACAGAAGAGCGGCTCCCTTTTACTATTGCCGTTCCCTTTAATGTATTTACAGGCTCAAAAGAAGAAAGGTAAAACGCAGGATAACTGCCCGCAATGATACCTGTGACAAATACTCCAAGGAGTACCAGCAGCCAACTGTCTACACTCAGTGAGCGTAGGTGAAGATGGGTATTCAGTAAGCTATTAAATATTGGCAGGGAAAGTTCAATGATCAGGATGGCCAGCACCAGGCTTATCAGTACCATCATCATGGATTCTAACAGGAATTGCAGCATTAAGGACGTTCTGGTTGCACCTATTGCTTTCTTGATGCCTACTTCCCTTGCCCTTTTACCAGCCCTTGCCGTGGCCAGGTTCATAAAATTGATACAGGCAATGACCAATATTCCCAATGCCAAACCGATGAAGATCTTCACCTGCTGGATCCTGCCGCCATCAGGCAGCCCGTTTTTAAATTCGCCGTACAAATGACTCTTCAAAAGCGGGTATATAAAAGGCTCAGCGGTTGCAATACTGTTGTGTGTTTTGAGGAATTTTCTAAATCCGGCATTAAAATTATCCGCATTTACTCCTTTATTTAAGGTTAATAAGGTATAAAATGAATAGTTTTGCCATTGCGCATCTTTGAGAAATACACCTTGATTTTCATTTAGTGACACCAGGCTTTCAAATTGATAGTCCAGGTTTTCAGGCATATCTTCAATTACTCCCGTTACCGTTAACGCTGCAAAATTCATAAATTTAATCCCTTTGTTTATTGCCGTAGCATTCCCAAACAGCCTCCTGGCGGCACTTTGGGTTAAAACGATGGAATTTGGCCGTTTGAACGCGGTCTCAGCACTACCGCTTACAAATTTATAGGATAAAATCTTAAGGATGTCGGGCTCCGCAAAACGGTTCTCCATCTTGATGCTTTTATCTCCATATACAAGGAGTGTCTTGGTAGGCCAGGTGATCATCGCAGCATCTTTGATCCCTGCGAGTTCTGCTTTCATTGTTCGTGCAAGTGCATTGGGTGTGTGATCACCAGTGCCTTTAATGCTATTTAAATTGTCGAGATGGTTGACCTTCACCTCATATACGTTCTGCGCGTCATTAAACTGTGTGTTGAACTGCCATTCGCTGGCGACATAGAGCAAGAGCAGGAGTGAGGCGGCTAGGCCAACTGCCAATCCACCAAGGTTGATGAGTGTGAATCCTTTGTTTTTCCAGAGGTTCCTCCAGGCAATTTTGAAACTTAGCTTTTCCATGTGATGCAATATACCAACGGGATGCCAAATAAAAATGGCGCTTCTGGAGACTTTTAAAGCTGATTTGGTGAATTGGAATGTACGGAACTGAACAGCCGGATGTTCGGTACTGGACGTAAATTGTTTTTCTGCATATCTTATTCTAGATTAGAGATTTGAATGCTAAATCATGCCTGAACATGAATGAACCGACTGCTAAAGAATTTATATCGCAACTGTCACTTTTAAAGTCTGCTGCGGAACTTAAGAATGTGGAACGGTTTTTTAGAGATAAAAAACCGGATAGTAAGTTTTTAGGCATCCGTATGTCGGCTATTTTTGATTTGGCAAAAGCTTTCATGGAGATGTCATTGGCTGAGATTGAGGTATTGCTCCAGAGTGAATATTATGAGGTGAGGATGGGTGCGGTGAGTATTATGGATTTTCAGGCGCGGGATAAAAAGACGACAGCGACAAGAAAAAAAGAACTGTTTGATCTTTATATCAGGCGACACGACAGGATAGACAACTGGGATTTGGTGGACAGGAGCGCTCCTTATGTGGTTGGCGGTTATCTGTTTGATAAACCCAGGGAGATTTTATACCGGCTTGCTAAGTCCGGTAATGTTTGGGAGCGTAGGACGGCAATTGTAAGCACGTATTTTTTTATCAGGCAGAATGATTTGTCTGATACTTTTAAGATCGCTGAATTACTGGTACATGATCCGCATGATCTCATTCAAAAAGCTGTTGGGAGCTGGATCCGGGAGGCGGGCAAAAAGGATAAACTGGTGTTGATTGAGTTTTTGGATACCTATGCGGGATCGATGCCAAGGGAAATGCTGCGGTATGCAGTGGAGAAATTGGATGAGAAGGGGAAGCAGTATTATTTGGGGATTAACGGGCGGAACAAAGAGAGCCGGTAGGTGTATCTGGAATAATGATTAAAGACGTTCAAAGGGATTGTATTACGTCCCTTGAACATCTCCGTTTTTAATGGTTATGCATTCAGGCCAAGCCTGATGGCTGCTTCAACCGGGCAATATTGTTCCCTGCCTTCTGTTTCAAAATTACTTCTGAGGAGTAATGGGGGCTGAGCGAGAAAACGGGGTTCTGTTCCCTGATGTCGCTGCGCCCTGTGCGCCAGAAAAGGGTGACAGAGGTATACTGTTCCTGCTTTTCCGGTCGCGGATACTTCTTTTTTTTCTGATAGTCCAGCGGCTTTTTCAGCGAGTTCAGGCAGCTTTTCTGCAAGTTCCATAAATGACAGCCCGGCATCTCCTGCAGGTTTTAACAGCCTGGCAACGTCGAGATGGGATCCCTTCAGAATTATCGTTGGGGCATCCAGTTCGCTGACATCGGAAAAAAGAAAAAGCATCAGCAGGGCCCGGCCTTTTGATCTTGCGTTAATGCGTGCGCCGAAATAGTCATTTGGGTCGGCTCCGGCAAAACCGGCATCTACATGCCAGCCTGTATCTCCCGAATCAATTGGTGACGGGAAGCGGACAGGGAAAGCACCCATGCTCATGCAGGGAATCCATTTGCCTTTGCCGACAAGCTGATCGAATGCTCCATGAAGGATTAACGTATTGGCGGCTTTGGTGAATGGCTCCTGTGTATACATGCCCAGCCAGACCACGGGTTGTGTCCAGGTGCTGCTGTCGTTAGGGTTTGCGGGGATGTCTTTCCAAAGGATATTTCTTGCTTCGCTGGCAATTTCTGCAGAAAAGGCGTTGTCGATTCGGATGAAGCCGTCTGTAATAAATGATTGTATTTGTTCTTGATTTAAGATTTCGTTCATGATGATTAATATAAATGTTCAGACAATAGATAGTCATTGCCCTGACGGGCAAATAAGTCAATAAGACTGATGGCTGGAAGGCCAGGGGAATTTATATTAAAGCATTAATGTCATTCTCATAGAACAAATATATTGATTAAACCTATTTATATCAAGTCAGGCGGCGTTCTGAATAACGGCCTTTTTGTTTACTGATGTTCTAATTGAACGAGGCCCTGAATTCCAGCGGTGTTACATTTGTTTTCCTTTTAAATGTTTTATTGAAGGATTGCGGATGTTCGAAACCGAGTTGATAGGCTATTTCTGCTACTGTTAGGTGGGAAGTGGACAGATATTCCTTGGCTTTTTCTATCATTTTTTCGTGTATGTGCTGCTGGGCATTTTGCCCGGTCAGCGAACGGAGCATGTCGCTTAAATACCTTGGAGAAAGATTTAACTGCTGTGCCAGGTATTCCACGGTAAGCAAACCTTTATTCAGCGATTCTTCTTTATCAAAATAATCACTCAGCACTTCCTCCATCTGCTTCAGCAAATCATGGTTTACCGCTTTGCGGGTAATGAATTGCCTTTTATAAAAGCGATTACTATAATTCAGCAGCACCTCGATATAAGAAATCATCAGGTCCTGGCTAAAATCGTCAATAGTTCCGGTCAGTTCCTGCTGGATATTATCCAAAACACCCAAAATGGTCGTCTTTTCTTTGTCAGAGAGGTGCAGCGCTTCATTGGCCTCATAGGAGAAAAATCCGTACGACTTTATGTTTTTACCCATAGGGTAGTTTCTGATAAAGTCAGGGTGGATCAGCAATGAAAAACCTTCATACTCGGTGTCCTCGCCAATAATGGAGATCAATTGATTAGGGGCAGTAAATATCATGCCGCCCTCATCAAAATCATAATAGCCCTGTCCGTAACCAAAAACGCCTTTCAGTGTCTTCTTATAAGAGATCTTATAGAAGTTAAACACAAAGGAGCTTTTGAGATAGGCCTCATCCATCACCATTGTGGAGTTGTCGACAAGGCTGATCAGCGGATGCAGGGGTTTGGGCAACCCAAGCATCCGGTGCAGCTCTGAAATAGAATCTATTCTTAAAAGGCTGTTGGCTTCTTTCTTCATTTTGCTAATTTATTCATTTACTAATTCTCCAAACACCATTTTATTCATCTCTTTCACCGCTGCTTCGGTACCAATCTCCAGACGTCTTGCATACAGCTGATTGGCAAATTCTCCGGCAACATAACGCAGCTGGTCCTTGCCATCAGTAGCAGCTTCATATATTACGTCGGCAATCAGTTCCACGGGCTCAAAATTGTCCGGACTCATCAGGCCAAATAATTTTTCCAGCCCCTCTTCATAGGCAGGATGACGGGCAACGTCTAGTGCATCCCCCGCAAAATTGGTTTTAATGCCGCCCGGTGCGATGGTTTTGATGCCGATGTTATGAAGGCCGAGTTCATAGGACATGCCTTCGCTCCAGCCTTCGAGTGCCCATTTGGTCGCATGGTAAATAGAATCCATTGGGAAAGTCAGCAGGCCGCCGATTGAAGTTGTGGTAAGGAACAGGCCGCTTTTCTTTTCCCTGAAATAAGGCACAAAAGCCTGGGTAACGCGGATCACACCCAGTAAATTGGTATCAATTTGTTTCACCAGCTGCTCATCAGAAAAGGCTTCAAGTGCCCCTACCAAACCATAACCGGCATTGTTTAACACCACATCAATAGCATGCTGTGCGAATGCTTCTTTCACCGTGTGCTGAATTTGCTCGACATTGGTAACGTCCAATGGCAGTAAGGTTACATTTTCCAATGTATTCAGTTCTGTTTCTTTGGCGGGGTTCCGCATTGTAGCGATAACGTTCCAGCCGTTACTTTGAAATAATTTGGCAGCAGCTTTTCCTAAGCCTGAAGATGCGCCTGTGATGAAGATTGTCTTTTTCATTTTCTTTTTGTTTTAATGTTATGATACAAAAGTCAGCAGAAGCCAGCTGCTGAAAGTGTTCATATTACGGTTTGTAGTAGCCAAAATGACGAAGACGGTTATTTTGCAAGATAAACACGTATAAGGCACCGGCATAAGTAACAATGAAGTTGCAGACAGTGTTTACCCGCGTAGCCTGTACCAGGTTATCTCATCAATTTTCTACATTTACCTTACCACACAAACGTAAGGAAAATGAGAAACCACATTAAATCAATTTTAAGCTTTGCGCTAATGGCAATGCTTGCATCAACTGCAGCTAAAAGCCAGACCACGGGCTATAGCAAATATGTAAACACTTTTATCGGCACTTTTCCGCTTACTGATCCTAAAATACTGGGTTATGAGTTGCCTAAAGGCTGGAGGTCATGGGCGGGACTGACATTCCCGGGAAGTTCTATGCCCAATGCGATGGTGCAGCTGAGCCCGATCACGGAGTACGGTTCAGGTGCTGGTTATGAATATGAAGATTCGGTAATTTATGGTTTTACCCATACCAATAAGGGGCACTGGAACCTTTGTAATATTCCTCTTTTACCAGTATCTGGTGATGGAAATAAAAACCTTGCCCTCAATAAGGGCAGTAAATTTGGCTCAACCTTTTCGCATAAAAAAGAAAATTCTGCTCCGGGTTTTTACCAGGTATACCTGGATGATTATAAGGTAAATGTAAGCCTGACCTCAACATTGAGATGTGGGTACCATAAATATGAATATCAGAACAACACGGGCAGACAGATACTTTTTGACCTGGCCAGAGCCAACAACAGGGTATCGGGCTGGCAGATTGAGCAGGTGGGGACTCATGTTTTGCAGGGTTATCAGCAGGCTGGTGGCAAGATCTACTTTTATGCTTTATTGAATACCGGTATTGAGAAACTGGAAAAGACGGAGGAAGGTCAGCGTACGGGCTATGCGATGGTTCATCTGGCTAATGGCAGCACTGGGCCTGTTGAACTCAAAATAGGGTTGTCTTTTGTAAGTGTTGCAAATGCAAAGGAAAACCTGGAGAAAGAGATTGGTAATAAATCTTTTGATGCGGTGCGTAAGGAGGGTGCCCAGAAATGGGAGACTTTGTTGTCTTCGATACAAGTTAAAGGCGGTACGGAGAAGCAAAAACAAATGTTGTATTCTTGCTTGTACAGGTCATTTCTGTGGCCTGCATTGCGCAGTGATGTGAACGGGGAATACACGGATGCCAAGAAGAATGTGGTCAAAGCTGATTTTAACTACTATACTGAGCCTTCTCTGTGGGATACGTATCGCAATAAGGATGTGCTGTTGGGACTGATCTCTCCGCAGGTGACACTCGATGTGATCAAGTCGATGAAGGATGTGGGTGATAAGACAGGGTTCATCCCTACTTTCTTTCATGGCGATCACGGTTCGTCTTCTATTGCAGGGGCATATTTGAGGGGCATTGATAATTTTGACATCAAGGGTACTTACGAGATTTTATTGAAAAATGCGAATGTGGAAGGCGGTGCACGTCCGCATATTGCTGAATATATTAAAAAGGGGTACATTTCTGATCCCGATGTTCCTAATCAGAAGGTGGAGACTAAGGCGAAGGCGGGTGTGTCTAAGACTCTGGAGTATTCTTATGATGATTATTCTGTTGCGCAGATTGCCAAAAAATTGGGGGATACGGCAAATTACCGGATTCTGATGGCGAGGTCTAAGAATTATAAAAATATGTTTGATCCGTCTACAAGGTTCATGAGGGGCAGACTGGAAAATGGGGACTGGATCAAGCCTTTTGATCCGCAGTATCCTTATTATGAGTATATGTACAGGGAAGCTAACGCCTGGCAGGTGTCGTTTTTTGCGCCGCATGATATGCCTGGACTGATTGAACTTTATGGCGGGCCTGCCGGTTTTGAGTCTAAACTGGACTCGCTGTTTACTGTTCCGTGGAACCCTAAACACATTGCCAGAAATGTAGAAACGATGATTGGTCAGTATTGCCAGGGCAATCAGCCTGATCATGAGGCGCCTTTTGGTTATACTTTTATCGGCAAGCCGGAAAAAACACAAAAGGTTCTGGATAATATTTTGAATAACCTGTATGGTATTGGTAAAGAAGGTCTGGCGCTTTCAGGTATGGATGATGCGGGCGAGATGTCCGCATGGTATGTGTTTAGTGCACTCGGCTTGTATACTTTTTCTGCTACTGACCCGGAATATCTGGTGACAGCTCCGTTGTTTGATGAGGTGAAATGGAGGACCAGTACTGGTAAAATGCTCACGATTTCGAAGCCGGGCAAAGGCAGGGGAATTACTGCTATAAAGGTTGATGGGAAGCTGAACAAGGGTTATTTCGTGTCTCACGACCTGTTCAAGAATGGTGGTAAGATTGATATTGCTACTAAATAAGTTTTAGTTTCTCTTTATTGAGCTCATGATGATGCCTGAGAGTACGCAGACTGATCCGGTGATGTGTATGGCGGTGAGTTGCTCGTGCAGGAAGATAAAGGCGGTAATGACGCCTACGATGGGCTCGAGGTTGAGAAAATTGCCTACTTGCGCTGCGGGCAGGGTTTCTAATGCTTTGTTGTACAGGAAGTAGCAAAGGGCCGAGGCGATTGCTCCAAGGTAGATCAGGGCCAACCAGTCGTTTACGGAGAGGAAGATGGTGCTGCCATGGTTATGCAGGTCTATAAGCCCGGCGGGCAGCAACAATACGGTCCCAGCGAATCCGCTGAGGCAGGTAACGGTGAGTGAGTTGATGTGGTCAAGCTTTCTCGAGATGATGGTGTAGACCGCCCAGCAGATCATTGCTGCGATCATCAGCAGGTTGCCTTTGAGGCTGTCGCCACTTTGATCTCCGTCGGTAAAGAATCCGACGGCGGCGACTCCTGCGGTAGATAGCAGAATGCCGGTGATCTGAAATTTATTTAGCTTTTCTTTGAGAAAGATGACCCCCAATACGGCAATGGCGACGGGCAGAAAGCCCTGGATCAGCGCACCGGTTGATGCGGAGGTGTACATCAGGGATATATTGAAGGCGATGTAAAAGAGCGTGACGCCCAGTAACCCCATGAGCGTGAGGTAGGCGTAGTCAGAGCGCTTCAGATGGCTGATGCTGGTCTGTTTGCTAAAAATAAACACAGGCAGCAGGCAAATGGAGGCTATGAGGAACCTGATGAAGGCAAAGAACAGCGGCGGGATGTCTGCCACTAAAACTTTCGTTACGACAATGGTACTGCCCCAAATGAGCATGACAAAAATAATGCTGGCCAGACCAAGGTATTTTTTCATTTGACGAATTGGTTGGACCAGTATTTTGTTCTGATGAGGTAGTAATCGTCTGTCAGTGGTTTGTAATCGAGGTAAGTGAATCCTTCAGTCTTGTGAGGTTTTGCGGGTTCTATTTGTGTGCCTTCATGCCATTCGTTGAAGGAGGTAATAGCGATGGCTGCTGGTTTTACGGCTATTGCTTTTTTCCAGTAGTCGTCGTAGTATTTGCCGTTGTCCCTGCTTTGGGTGTTGATGGCGTTTTCCGGACGGATGCGTTCGTCGATGTAGCCGGGGCCTACGCATGGGATGAACTGCTTGTTGTTTTGTAGGGCCCATTGCTGCATATTTGCCCAGTTTTTTGGGTCGGAGCCGTAACGGAATACTTTGGATACGAAGTAGGTGTAGAAGCCGTCGAATCCGGATGTTTTGAAGAATTCCTGCTCGTTGCTGTTTACCCAAAGTCCCATAAAGTCGGAGTCGTATGGTGTTTTCCGAATGGTCTGGCTTCCTTCGGTATTGAGTACCTCTGCCCATTCAGGGGCTTTGCTCAGGTAGGAATCGTAAACAAAGAATAGTGGTTTTTTGGTGTCGTCCGTACGGTAAAAGGCGGGGTGTTTGCCCCAGGTGTCGATGATGTATTTGACGTCTGCTTTGACGGTGAGCGGGCTCCTGTTTCCGTAGGGTTCTATCTGGAAGCCTACTTTTACGCCCGCTTTTTGTGCTTCTTTGAGGATTACCGGAATGCTTTCTGCGGTGAAGTGGTCTTTGCCCCAATAGGTCAGAAATATGGCATCTATGCCTGCTTTTTTGATCATGGCCATGTGTTTAGCAATAACTACAGGGTCTTTGGTGCTGTAGTTGCCCAGGCTTGGGAAGAAGTTGGCGCCGATGTTGTCTCCGCCGGGGTATCCTTTTTTATCGCCATTGTTCCAGTGTGCCCAGTGCTGGTCTGTGCTGTCAAAGGCCGGGGTTTTGTACCAGTTGTAGTAAAAGCAGAAGACTTTTTTGCGGGCTGCCAGGCCTGTTTGAAATGCCATGATGAGCAGCAGCAGGGCTGCCGATAATAATATTTGGTTCTTTTTCATTTATGTGCCGATCTTGTGTATCAGCACCTAAATTATAAAAAAAATACCTTACCTGCAGTTTTTAAGGTCTTCGGTTACTTGCTCGGGCTTATATATGCCTTGTTTGTTGCCGTAGGTATTGGTGATGTATACGATGAGCTGCGCGATGTCGATATTGAACAGTTGTGGGTTATCAGGCATTTTTCCTTCGTAGGTCTGATTGTGGATGGTTACGGTGGTGTCTGATCCGTTTTTAATTAGACAGGCCAGTTTTTGTTTGTTTTGCTTTAGAAACAGAGTATCAGTAAGTGGTGGAGCAAGTTTTCCCAGTCCTTCGCCATTGGCTCCATGGCAGTTCTGGCAATGTTTGATGTACAGGTCACGACCATTGGTGTAATACATTTGCTGTTTCAGCTCGTCTGCGTTTTGACAGGAGTAGATGATCGAAGCAATGACCGCCAGTGTAAGTGTGGTAAGGAGGGTCTTGCGCATTGCTGTTCGGGTGTTATTTCTTTTCTTCTGCAAGCAGGATGGGGATGTCTTTTTTCAGTTGTGCTACTTGTTCGGGGTTGGTGCCGTCATAGGCTCCGCGGATGTGTTTGTTCTTGTCGATGAGTACGAGCCATCCCTGGTGCACATAGTTTTCTTTGGCGGTGCTGTCTTCCATTACGGCGACTAGATAATCTTTTTCTGCAATTTTGTAGACGCTGTCTTTGCTGCCATAGGCGAACTGCCACCTGGCGCCATCTACACCAAGCTTGGTTGCGTATTTCTTTAACTTGGATGGGATATCATATTTAAAGTCAATGGTATGTGAAAGAAACATGACATCCGGATTGTCTTTGTATTCGTCAAAGATGGTTTTCATGTTGCGGTGCATGGTCGGACAAATGGTGGTACATGAAGTAAAGAAAAAATCGGCGATATAGATCTTGTTTTTGAAGGTATCGCCGGTAACCGGCAGGCTATCCTGGTTCAAAAAGCTGAATGCGGGGATGGTCTTGTAAACGGTATCTACCCTGGTAGTACCATCTGCATTCTTAACTTCTTTGGTATCTCTCGGGCCAAGTATGGGCAGTGTTCTGCGTTCTTTGCAAGCGGCAAATAAAAGAATAGTGCATAGGATTGATAGGGAGAAAATATACCTGGCTGACTTCATGATGTAGTTAATACTGGTTATCGGATTGTTGCAAAGGTACATTCCTGGAAAAATAAACTGTAATGTCTGGGTAATTATTTAGGTTTTTATGGTCAACTTGACTAAGTTTGCAGCAATAAGTTCTTTACTTTCTTCATCAACCGGTATAGGTTTTACTTAATTGTAGATTAATAGGGAATCGTGTGAGAATCACGGACTGTCGCGCAACTGTAAGTAACACAAAGGTTTTTACCCTTAGTTTGTCCACTGTTTTTAAGAATGGGAAGGATGGTAAAAATGTTACAAGTCAGGAGACCTGCCTAATATCGATTTGACAATGCTTTCGCGATTTGAAGCAGGGGTTGAGTTTGGTGTATTTAAGAAGCTTTGTTAAAGCAATCCGTCATCCTGAGTTTATCTCAGGATCCCGGCCATGCTGTCAGATTTGCTCAAACGGGATCCTGACCTGAAGCGAAGCGAAAAGCTACGCAGTAAAATAAATTCAGGATGACGAACGGTGCAGATCATGGATGGATACGTTTAACAATTAGCGTACTTTGATGCATTATTATTTCTTCTTTCTTCATTTTCCCGTTCGCATTGCGAAGTTCAGCAAAAAGGGCTTTTAACTGATTTTTTCAATTAAATGTAAGAAAAATGCTAACTAACAATCTAGGCTACCCGCGTATTGGTGGCAACAGTGAACTCAAAAAAGCCTGCGAGCAGTATTGGTCAGGCAAAACAACTATTGCGCAGCTGGCGCAAACAGGCAGGGACATCCGTAAACACAACTGGGAGCTGCAGAAAGAGGCGGGTATAGACCTGATCCCTTCCAATGATTTTTCTTTTTATGACCAGGTACTTGACTGGTCGCTTACTGTAGGGGCTATTCCTAAGCGGTATCATGAGGTGATCATGAACAAAGGTAATGCGGAGCTTGACCTGTATTTTGCCATGGCACGTGGTTATCAAAAGGACGGACTGGATATTACTGCGATGGAGATGACCAAATGGTTTGATACGAATTACCATTACATCGTACCTGAGTTTACAAAAAATCAGCAGTTTAAATTGTTTTCAACTAAGGTGTTGGATGAATACAATGAGAGTAAAAGATTAGGTATTAAAACCAAGCCTGTACTGATCGGTCCGGTTACTTATTTGCTTTTGGGTAAGGAGAAAGAGGAAGGTTTTGACAGGATTGACCTGATTAAGAACCTGCTTTCGGTTTATATTGAAGTATTGAAAAAGCTGGAGGAGCAGCATGTGGAGTGGGTGCAGTTTGATGAGCCGTTCCTTTGCCTTGACCTGACTGAGAAGGATAGGGAGGCTTTCCGCTATGTGTACGGTGAGATTAAACGGCAGTTTCCGAAGCTGAAAACCCTGCTGACTACTTACTTTGATGCGCTGAAAGACAATACCTTTTTGGCTGCTTCTTTGCCGGTGACGGCATTGCATATTGACCTGGTAAGAGCGCCCGAACAATTGCAGGTAGTACTGGATGTTTTGCCTGCTTCGATGCTGCTTTCGGCAGGGGTGGTCGATGGCCGAAATATCTGGAAGAACGATTTTCAGGCTACTTTGAAGTCACTTAAATCTTTACTTGCTAATGTTGGTAACAATAGGTTGATTATTAGTCCTTCATGTTCATTGATACATTCGCCTTGTGATCTGGATAATGAGCATAGTGATACTATTTTAACACCTTTGACGGCCGAAGTCAAGCAATGGCTGGCATTTGCGAAACAAAAGGTTAATGAGGTAGTTGTTTTGTCTCAATTGATTAGTAATGAAAATGATGTATTGCCAGAGCTACAGGAAAACATTAGCTGTGCGGAAAACAGAAGGTCTTCGACTCTGATCCACAATAATGAGGTGAAAAAACGGGTGTCTGGCATCACGGTAAAAGATGAAAACAGGTTGAACCCTTTCGCGCTTCGGAAGGATGCTCAGCACAAGGCTTTGGGTCTTCCGCTATTCCCTACAACGACCATTGGTTCATTCCCGCAAACTCAGGAAGTACGGAGCTGGAGAGCCAGGTTTAAAAAAGGTGATCTGACTTTAGCCGAGTATGACGCTTTAATCGAAAAGGAAACGGAGGAGACGATACGTTTTCAGGAAGAGTCGGGTATTGATGTGCTGGTGCATGGCGAGTTTGAGCGCAATGACATGGTGGAGTATTTTGGAGAACAGCTTGCCGGTTTTACGTTTACTAAAAATGGATGGGTGCAGAGTTATGGCAGCAGGTGTGTGAAACCTCCGGTGATCTATGGTGATGTTTACCGCCCTGCGCCGATGACGGTAAGGTGGTCTGCTTTTGCGCAGTCGCTGAGCGATAAATGGGTAAAAGGCATGCTGACCGGTCCGGTTACGATATTGCAGTGGTCTTTTGTGCGTAACGATCAGCCGCGTTCGGAGACTTGTACACAAATCGCCCTGGCCATTAGGGATGAGGTGGTTGATTTGGAAAAGGCTGGCATTAAGATCATCCAGATTGATGAGCCTGCGATCAGGGAGGGTTTGCCTTTGCGCAAGGCTGACTGGCAGCAGTATCTGGAATGGGCGGTTAGGGCATTCCGCATTTCTGCCAGCGGGGTGAAGGACGATACGCAGATCCACACACACATGTGTTATTCGGAATTTAATGACATCATCCAGAATATTGCGGATATGGATGCGGATGTGATCACGATTGAGTGTTCACGTTCACAAATGGAACTGCTGGATGCTTTTGCTGATTTCAAATATCCGAATGAGATAGGGCCTGGCGTGTATGATATTCATTCGCCGCGGGTTCCGTCTAAGAATGAGATGGTTAACTTATTGGAAAAAGCAAGGTCTGTGATCCCTGCGGCGCAATTGTGGGTGAATCCGGATTGCGGTTTGAAGACCAGGCATTGGGATGAAACAAAAAAAGCACTCATAGAAATGGTCGCTGCTGCAAAAGTACTGCGGGAAAGTGTGGAAGAAGCTGTAACTTTGTAAAAAATATAGGGCAGGAGGAACGAGCCTGCCCTTTTTTATAGAATTACAAACACATAATGAGAATAAGGAAAAATGCGGTGATTACCGCGGTTGGCGGTTATGTTCCAGACACTGTTTTAAGCAACCATGACCTTGAAAAAATGGTTGACACGAATAGTGAATGGATTGTGGCAAGGACCGGGATAAAGGAGAGAAGGATTGTTAATGACCCAAATATAGCTACATCTGACATGGCGACTTTTGCTTTGAAAAGGCTGATGGAGGATGGCAATGTGAACCCTGATGAGATCGATTGCGTGATCGTATCTACATCTACACCTGATTATGTAATGGTTTCTACCGGGAGTATGGTGTGTGAGAAGGCCGGTTTGAAAAATGCATGGGGTATTGATACGAATGCAGCCTGCAGTGGTTTTTTATATGCACTGACACTTGGTGCGAGCATGATCGAAAGCGGCAGGTGCAAGAAGGTGGTGGTTATTGGTGCGGATAAGAACAGTTCTATCGTAAATTATACGGACCGCAATACTTGTATTCTTTTTGGTGATGGCGCTGGCGCTGTAATGCTGGAGCAGACTGAGGAGCCTGTTGGCTTGATGGACAGTTTTTTCAGAACGGATGGTACTGGTAAGGAAAACCTGATCGTGACTGCGGGTGGTTCGAAGTTTCCGGCTTCGCAGGCTACGCTGGACGAGAAGCTCCACTATGTGCGTCAGGACGGCCGTGTGGTATTTAAAGCGGCGATCCAAGGCATGACGGATACTTGTAATGAGGTGCTGCAGTCTAATGACTTGCTGAGTTCGCAGATCAATTACCTGATCCCTCATCAGGCTAATCTGAGGATTATCCAGTCTGTTGGGGAATATCTGGGTTTGTCGGATGACCAGGTGAAGGTGAACATTGACCGTTATGGTAATACTACTGCTGCTACGATTCCTTTGGTGCTTTGGGATTTTAAAGATGATTTTAAATATGGGGACAAAATGATCCTAACGGCTTTTGGCGCGGGATTTTCCTGGGGTGCTACTTATTTAAAGTGGGGAAAGCTTAGGAATAAAGGGGAAAATTGAAGGTAAATTTTCTGAATAGTATGTCGCAGAAGAATGGTGTATAGGAGGATTAATTGTTAGTTAGGGCCTTTTATTTTAGAATTTTAGAATGACGATAGAAGAAAAGATACAGAATTCGGAGACCAGGATTTTTAAGGCTGTGTTTCCCAATACGACTAATCACTATGATACTTTATTTGGCGGTACTGCCATGCACATGATGGATGAGGTGGCTTTTATTACGGCTACGCGATTCAGCAGGCAAAGGATGGTGACGGTGAGCAGTGACCGCATAGATTTTACGAAGCCGATTCCGGCGGGCACGATTGTGGAGCTGGTGGGCCGGGTTAGCCATATCGGCAATACCAGTCTGAAGGTAAAAGTGGACATCTATATCGAGCAGATGTACTCTGATGAGAGGGAAAAGGCCGTGACTGGTGAGTTTTCGTTTGTGGCGATCGATGAGCATAAGAAACCGGTACTGGTCGTTAAATAAATTGATTTTTAAAAGCAATCTGAAGGGGTTGCTTTTTTTATTACATTTGCACTTGAAATGCTGATAAAACCCATATCTATATTGCTTTTAGTGAGTTTGCTCTCTGCAAACCTCTCTAGTGTATGGGTATATATGGGGTTTGAGGCCAATCAAAAATATATTGCTAAGGAGCTTTGTGAGAACAGGACCAAGCCTGAAATGCATTGTAATGGGAAGTGCTATTTAATGAAAAAGTTAAAGCAGGCCCAGGACAAGGAGCAGAAACAGGAGCGTCAGTCCCAGAAATTGCAGATCCAGGATGCGGTGGTGAGTACACCGCTGGTCTTTAAGCAGTATGCCTTTGCGGCAGTTAATTTTCATGTTCCTTTTTCGACAGGAATGCCGCAGAGTATTAAGAATTCTATATTTCATCCGCCACAGGAAAATTGACGGGAAAATTTACCTTCTCAGAGAAGACTGGATCCTGCTGTCCTGAAAAAGGACAACAGTTCCCTATGTCTTCTCTGAGAAGGTAAATTTTCTGGCAAAGTGGCCTGTATGGAGCGGATTTTTTTGCTCCGGCAAGGAATTCTTATCAGTTATAATTTTATTAATGAATCCAATCAGATATTTAATTTTATCGTTGGGTCTGGTGTTTTGCTTTGTGCAGGGCCAGGCTCAGATGCAGGCCGTCTTAAAGGGCCATATTTATGATTCGCAGACACGTCAGCCGTTGTCGGGAGCGATTATTTCAAATAGTGAAGGTAAGGAGCTTGTTAGAGCCGATTTAAAGGGTTATTTTGAATTGAGTGTTATAGGTGATGGCGAATTACTAGAAGTGTCGCTGAAGGGTTATAAAACACAGCTGATCAAAACTGGTAGTGACAAAGGTGCTGTTGGAAATGGCACGACTGAACTTAATATCCAGCTTGATGCCGATGCTGTCAGTTTGAGCGAGGTGAGGGTTGCCGCTTATAATGGCAATAAGACGGCAAAGGAGACTGCCGGTTCGGTTTCTCTGATTACCGCAAAGGATATCAGCAGGGGAAGTGCGGTGTCCCTTCAATCGGCATTGAATGGCATTCCGGGGGTGCGGATGGATCAGAGTACGCTTTCTGAGGCGCGGATTTCTATTCGTGGTAATGGAGTGCGGGCCTCTTACGGAATTCGTAATGTGAAGGTCTATGTCAATGAGATTCCGGTAACGGAGGCTGATGGCACGACCAGGATCGAGGCCCTGGATGTCAACAGTATTGGCAGGGCGGAGGTAATTAAAGGCCCGGCTTCGAGTATTTATGGTGCGGGAACAGGTGGTGTGATCAATTTTCAGCTGCAGCGCTCGCCCTACCAGGAGCAGAGCATCGAGGCTTCGGGACTTGTGGGTTCTAACGGATTGCGCAGGCTGGCTACTGCATACCGGAATGGTGGGGACAAGATCAATAGCTATGTTTCTTATGGCTGGCAGCAATATGAAGGCTACCGTGAGCACAGTAATGACATGCGCAGGTTTCTGACGGGCAATTTTCAGCTGTTTCCAAGTGATAAGCGGATCATTACTTTATTGCTCAACAGGACTACGCAGTATTCGCAGATTCCGGGTTCGCTAACGCTGGATCAGTTTGCTGCTGACCCTAAGCAGGCCAATGTGACTAATCTTGATAAACTGGCCGGCCGGTACCAGAACTGGACGAGGGTTGGACTGGGTCAGCAATACCGCTTTAATGACCAGTTTTCAAATACAACCAGTGTGTTTACTTATTTCTATGACCTGAATCATCCGCTGCCGTATGCTTATATTCGGAATTTTTACCAGAGTTATGGCGGGCGTACGCGTTTTAGTTACGATCCTGAGTTTTCGATGCTGCTGACCAAGTTTACGTTAGGGGCTGAGTACAACCAGGGGCTGACTAAAGGTAATCAGTATGTGAATAACCATGGCGCTGAGGGGGCCATCAATTCGAATGTGGATTACCGGAACACACAGTATTCGCTTTTTTTCCAGTCGGAAACTGTTTTGGCTCCGGGTACTGCGCTGACGCTGGGTTTAAGTTATAACGGCTTGAACTATGACGTGGAGGATTATCTGAAGCAAAATCAGAGTGGTGTGAAGAGGTTTAAGGCGCAGGCCAATCCGCGTGTGGCATTGAGCCATACGTTTAGTGATGCGCTGAGCTTGCATGCAAGCATGAGTTCAGGTTTTTCTCCGCCTTCCAGTTCTGAGATAAAGAATGTGGATGGTTCTATCAACCCGGTTTTACAGGCTGAAAAGGGAATAAACTATGAGTTCAATGCGAAGGGAAATTTATGGAAGAGCCGTCTGGAATATGATTTTGCTTTGTTTAAACTGGATATGAAGGGTGAATTGATCGGTCAGTCTGTTCAGCAGGGCATAACCATTTACAATAATTCCGGGAAAACCAGTCACAATGGTGTTGAGTTGTCTTTGTCTTATTTGCTGTTTAAACCAGAAGATGGTGGTGAGGTAATCAGTCTAAGGCCTTTTGCTGCTGTTACTTATTCGGATTTTAAGTTTGAAGATTATAAAATATTGAATGCGCAAGGTCAGGTCTCGGCGACCTTTGATGGCAACAAGCTGACCGGTATCGCTCCCTGGGTGGTTAACGCGGGTATTGATCTGGAAACGAAGACAGGTGTTTATTTTTATGGCAATTATTTTTACAGCGACCATCTGCCGTTAAATGATGCGAATTCGGCATTTAATTCGTCTTATGGAGTTTTGAATGCGAAGCTGGGTTACAAAAAGCTGTTACTGAAATGCCTGGAAGCAAATGTCTATGCCGGACTGGACAATATTCTGGATAAAAATTACAGTTCTATTGTCTCGCTAAATGCGACTGGATTTAACGACGCGCAACCTGCATATTTTAATCCTTCACCCAGGAGGACTGGCTATGCTGGCTTAAACCTGAAGTATATATTTTAAAGTATTTGTGATGAAAAAGATAGTTTTTATATTTTTTCCTGTTGTCCTGACGCTCCTGGGCGGTTGTGCCCGGAATGAGCTTAAACCGGTTGTACAGCTGCTGAATTCTGGTGGCATCAACTCAGTTGGGCCTTACCTGACACAGGACAATAAAGGCAATGCAGTATTGTGCTGGACCGAGCAGGATGGAAAGGATTCCCTGTACCGGTTAAAGTACGCGGTTTATGATGAGCGCGAGGATAAATTTACAGCCCCGGTAACGATACCTGGCTCAGCCGGATGCAGTATATCAGCGGAAAGCATGGGTAAGGTGGCCTTTAAGGCTGATGGTACGGTGATGGCGGTTTATTCAAAGCGCTTTCTTTCTGAAAAAAATCCTTACGCTGGTGCCATATATTATAGTTTTTCAGCAGATGGCGGAAAGAACTGGTCTGATCAACAGTTTTTACATGCGGATACTTCGCATGCTTATGGCCGGAGTTTCTTTGACATTACTGCATTAAAAAACGGTGAACTCGCTGCGGTCTGGCTGGATGGACGCTTTGGGAAAAAGATAAAGGGTTCCGCCCTTTATTTTAACCGCACTGTTAAGGGAGCAGGATTTGGATTGGATTCATGTCTTGATAAGGGTACCTGTGAATGCTGCAGAACTGATCTGTTGTGTGATGATAAGGGTAATCTTCACCTGGCGTACCGAAGTATTCAGTTTCCTTCAGTTCTTTCTGGTAAACAGGTGCGGGATATGGTTTATAAGTCATCGGCTAATAATGGAAAGACTTTTAGTGAATCTAAACCAGTTAGTAATGACAATTGGGAAATTGAGGGTTGCCCGCACTCCGGGCCGTCTTTGGCCGTTAACGCTTATGGCGGCCCAAACGTCATTTGGTTTACTGCTGGTGGAAGTGCGGGACTGTATTATACTGCGGCTCCTGCTTTGGGAACAGATTTCAGAAGCAGGAACCTGATCACTTCGACAGGCAGACATCCGCAATTGTTATCTTTGGCTGATGGAAGGACGGTAATGGTCTGTGAGGAAATGTCTGAAATGCCGTCATCACAAGCACATGGTGAAGGTATGAAGATGGATCATGGTGCTGGAATGAAACATTCCGGCACGAGAATGAGCCATGGGCCAGCAGGAGCCGCAAAGATTGTGCTGAGGCTCATTGCTGATGGAAAGACGGAAAAGGAAACCGCGCTCTCCAACGGGCAGTATTCTGATAACCATGCGGTCTTAGGAAAGCTTGGTGAAAATGTGCTTGTTGCCTGGGTGCGGGAGGGTCATGAGGGTTCGGAGATCTGTTTCTCGAAAGTGGTGTCAGCAGGCCGAAAGTCAGAAAGTTTGTAAATTAAACAGCAGAAAAATGAAAAATATAATTGGAGTATTACTTTTGATAATGTTTGTAATTTCCTGTAAACAAGGAGAAAACTATAAAAATATTCGTGATGAAGTGATGAAGTTTCACGATGTGGTGATGGAAGATCACGGGAAGATTGTCAGCAACCAGATGAAGCTGGACACATTGCTGAGGTCATTGAAAATGCTGAAGCAGCAGTTTCCGGAAATTGATACTTTAATGGAAAAAACTGAGATCAATGCCTTATTGAGAAGGTTAACTGCTTCTGAAGACAGCATGAATGGCTGGATGCACAAATTTGAACCCGACATCACTGGTAAATCAAACGAGGAGGCTGTGAGGTACTTTAAGGAAGAAAAGACCAAAATACAGGAAATTGACAGTCTTTATAAGGCAGATATTACTTTGTCTGATGCTTATCTCAATAAATTTAGAAAGCCATGAAGATACAGTTAGTATTAGTTTGCTGTGCGGTATTGTCCCTGCTCAGCTGTAAGGAGCCGAAACGCCTGCCTTTTTTACAGTTGGAAACTTCTGAAAAGGTGGTGGATGGCAAGATGGTTACAGATTCCATTTTCAGGACTATTCCTCACTTTAAACTGTTTAACCAGGATAGTGCCATCGTTACCGAAAAGGATTTTGACGGCGTGATCTATGTGGCTGATTTCTTTTTCACTTCCTGCCCGACAATCTGCCCAGTCATGCACAGGAACCTGCTAAAGGTTTATAAAAAATACAAGAGCAATCCCATGGTAAAATTTGCTTCTCATACGATAGACGTGAAGTATGATACGCCATCCAGAATGAAGCGGTATGCTGATAAACTGGGTGTCGAAGGTACCCAATGGGAATACCTCTGGGGTACAAGAGATGAAATCTATGGTTTAGCTGAACGTAATTATCTGGTTTCAGCTGTGGAGAATAAAAGAGCTCCCGGTGGTTTTGTGCACGCTGGATACCTGATGCTCGTGGATAAACAGAAGCGGCTGAGGGGTGCTTATGATGGCACACTGGATACTGATGTTAAAAAACTAATGGAAGATATGGATGTGCTGTTAAAAGAGTAATTTTAGGACATCATATACAATGATGAAGGACAAAGAAGACAGCAATTCAGTAAATATAGATTATACCAGGCTCGGCCATGTTTTAAATTCAGTTAAGTCGCCGCAATTGCCTTCAGGTACTAATGATGCTTATAAAACGGTGTTGATTCTTAGTCAGCACCGTTTTTACAGGCATCTGGTAGTGGAACTTGCGGAAGCTGAGATCGCCAAAAATGGTAAGCTTAAGAATCCTTTCAAGTTCGTTGATCCGCTGGACAAGGTTTGGAAAACCAATGCCGAGGTGGAACTGAAGTTTTACACCGGTGTTTCCAGGTTTAAAAATAATTACACGGAAGGAAGGGCAGAATCTGATCTGGAGGCATTAAAGGCGATTGTAAACAATCCCCTGAAGCTTGGTGTGTATCTCCATGATGATAAAATTTCATCAACTATTAATGCGGGTTCGGCTGTTCCTGTGAAAATGGAATTATTAAGGCCTGATCTGGTGATTAGTGTTGATGAAAAGAAGGATGATTTTCAGGTTTCAGGCAAACTGATAGTAGGGGATCGTTCTTTTTCACTGGAAACGATAAAGATTAAGTATCATTATTTTATTCAAACGGGCAATCAGTTGTATCTGGTCGACAATCCGTATGTGTTAAGTGTGATTGATTTCTTTAAGCATCAGAATGATACGATTGTAATTCCCAGAAACGTGTATGAGGAATTTCAAGAGAAGATATTGTCGGTTCTCGAGGGCAAGATCAAAATCAATTATTCTTATCTGAAGCAGGCTACCAAAAAGCAGATCATTGAACAAGGGTTTGACCTGGAAAATGAACAGATCGTGTACCTGTCTGAATCGGAAGATTTTGTGCTGATCACGCCGGTGATGCGTTATGGCGGCCTGGAAATTCCGGTGATCTCCCAAAAGCAGATCCGCTCAAAAGATAAGCTGGGCAAGATGTTTACACTGGACAGAGATGAAGAAAGGGAGCTGCAGTTCATTACGATCATCGCAAAGATGCATCCATACTTTATGGAGCAGATGAAGGAGTTTCCTGATCAAAAGCATGCGGATTGTTTTTACATGCACCGGAAGCATTTTTTAGAAGAGGCCTGGTTTTTGGATGCATTTGAAGCCTGGCGTAGTAAAGGGATTGCTATTCTTGGGTTTAATGCGCTTAAGAATAATAAACTGAGCCCATACAAGGCTGATATTTCCATTAATGTGATTAGTGGAATGGATTGGTTTGAAACTGCGATCAAGGTAAAGTTCAACAAGCAAACGGTATCCCTTAAACATCTTCATAAATCGATCAGGAACAAAAGTAAGTTTGTCCAGCTGGATGATGGTACGACGGGTATTTTGCCAGATGAGTGGCTGGAGAAATTTGAAGGATATTTTGGTGCCGGTGAAATTAATGAGGATATGATCCGCACCGCCAATATCAATTATGCGTCTGTAGAGGAGCTTTATGAGGATGACCTGCTGGATAGGGAGACAAGGGAAAGATTGACGCTTTATCGTTCGCGTTTAGCGTCTTTTGAAGCCATTGAGCATATAGAAGTGCCTCAGGAGCTTAATGCTACGCTAAGGGAGTATCAAAAGGAAGGGTTGAACTGGCTCAATTTTTTGGATGAGTTTAATTTTGGTGCCTGCCTGGCCGATGATATGGGGCTGGGTAAAACTATACAAGTATTGGCCTTTATTCTTTCCCAAAGAAAAAAAGTCGAGAAGAATGTCAACCTGGTGGTGGTGCCTGCTTCCCTGGTGTTCAACTGGACCCAGGAGATCCGGAAGTTTGCACCATCTATAAAAGTGAAAACAATTTATGGCTCGGACCGGGCGAAGGTGGTTCATGATTTTGATCAGTATGAGGTGATATTAACGTCTTATGGTACTCTGCTGTCGGATATCAGGTTTCTGAAGGATTACCGGTTCAATTATATCTTTCTGGATGAATCCCAAACGATCAAGAACCCGGAATCGCAACGCTATAAGGCGGTCAGATTGCTGAGTTCCAGAAATAAGGTAGTGCTGACGGGGACACCGATTGAGAACAATACTTTTGACCTTTACGGGCAGTTGTCTTTTGCCTGTCCGGGTCTGCTGGGCAGTAAGGAACATTTTAAAAGGCTTTATTCTGTACCTATTGACCAGTTCAAAGACAGCAGAAGGGCTAAAGAACTGCAAAAGCGAATCAATCCGTTTGTGTTGAGACGTACAAAGGAGCAGGTGGCCAAAGAGTTGCCTGATAAAACTGAGATGGTGGTCTATTGTGAAATGGGCGCTCAGCAGCGGGAAGTTTATGATGCCGCTAAGGATGAGATCAGGGATTACCTGATGGGAGCTTCTGAGGATGAGCTGGTCAAAAGTAGTATGCACGTACTTCAGGGGATTACCAAACTAAGGCAGATCTGTAACTCGCCTGCGATATTGAATAAGGATGTATATTATGGCGATGCATCGGCTAAAATGGACGTGCTGATGGAGCAGATAGAAAGTAAATCTCCGCATCATAAAATATTGGTGTTTTCCCAGTTCGTGACCATGCTCGATCTGATCAGAGCGCAACTAGATATCCGTGGTGTTTCTTATGCATACCTAACCGGACAGACCCGTGACCGGTCTTCTGTGGTCAATTCTTTTCAGAACAACACGGAAGTTCGTGTGTTTTTGATTAGTCTGAAGGCGGGCGGAATAGGTTTGAACCTGACGCAGGCAGACTATGTTTACCTGGTGGACCCCTGGTGGAATCCTGCTGTTGAAAACCAGGCCATTGACCGGGCTTACCGAATCGGACAGCAAAAAAATGTAATGGCCATAAGATTGATCTGCCCGGATACGATAGAGGAAAAGATCATGCTGATGCAGGAATCTAAGAAAGACCTGGCCGGTGAGCTTATTAAAACGGAAGAATCTATCTTTAAGTCGCTTTCGAAAAAGGATTTGCTGGATCTGCTCTGATAGTTGGGGTTTCAATTGATAAATTTGAACCCTTAAGATTAATTCATTTGCTGGATTTTGTACTGCATCAGTTGGGCAATTGAGCCTGCTCTTAGAATTGCCTTTTCTGCCAGTGGCCCCTCAAAGTTCATTCTAACCGTTTTTTTCCAGATGTTCATCCATTGCTCAAAATGCGCTGACATTAGAGGAACTGTTTTGTTCAGTTCGATGTGTTTGAGCATTGGATTCCCTCTGTAGGTGATGACATCGAAAAGGATGGTTTCCCAGAATGATACCATGGTTGGGATGTGGATCTCCAAAACAAATTCTGCCTTTTTAAATAAAGGACCTATTTTTTCGTCGTTAAGTGCCTGCTTGTAAAAATTCTCCACCAACAGCTCTATATCTTTTTTATCAGCAATATCTCTCATTAATTTTGCGTGTACTGTCCAAATGTTTTTGCCCTGCAAAGATAGGCCTAAACTGACAATTTGTTTTTTCTTGGCCATCTTTTACAGTATTATTAAAATATCAAGTTAAAAACCCTCATATTTATATTGCAAACCTATTGTATAACATTTCAGCAAAAAAAGAATCACGTTACAGATGCAATACCGGGAAATTTTAGATCAGCTTCGCACACACGTGTCAAATCTGTTTCAATCTCATCAGGATAAAAGGTTCGTTTATCACAACCTGAACCATACAGAACAAGTAGTTGAAAACGCGGTTAGAATAGCCAACCATTACCAGCTGCCAGACCAGGATTTTTTTACTGTAATAGCGGCATGCTGGTTTCATGACATAGGATATTTTTATGATTGCAATCAGCACGAATCTAAGGGAATAAGCCTGGCTGCTGATTTTCTTAAGGAAAAGGGTATTGATCAGGAGATAATTGATAAAATCGGAGGATGCATTAAAGCAACGATGATGCCCCAGCGACCTGAAGGTCTTTTAGAGCAAATTGTTTGCGATGCAGACCTTTTTCATTTGGGTAGTGATAGTTTTAAAGAACGGAACAAGCTAATGCGTAAGGAGGCTGAAGCCTTTTTCAACAAGAAAATTGATAAGTCGGAATGGAGGGCGAAGACCATTGCCTTGTTTAAAACGCATCATTTTCATACTGATTTTTGTCAGGATCTTCTCAATGCGAAAAAAGCAGAGAATTTAGCTGAAATGGAAAGCAAATTAATAACTCAACCCAGCGTGGATATAATAGATAATTCTCAGGTGATAGCCACTAAGGAAATAAAAAAGAAAAAAGACGATAAGCCTGAACGTGGTGTGGAAACGATGTTCAGGATTACTTCAACCAATCATCAGCGATTGAGTGATATGGCTGATAACAAGGCGCACATCATGATTTCAACCACGTCGATCATTCTCTCTGTGATCCTGAGTATACTGCTTAGAAAACTCGAAGACAATCCGCATTTGATCATCCCGACGATGATTTTGCTGATCGTCTGCGTAGTGACTATGGTGTTTTCTATCCTGGCCACCAGGCCGTCTATTCCCGAAGGTATATTTACACCTGATGACATTAAGGCGCGACGCGTTAATCTGTTATTCTTTGGTAATTTCTACAGAATGAGTCTTAATGACTATCAAAGCGGGATGCTGAAAATGATGGAAGACCGGGATTTCTTATATGGCAGTCTGATCAAGGATGTTTATGCTCAGGGTGTTGTGCTGGGCCGCAAATACCGTTTGCTTCGTATAGCTTATAATGTGTTCATGTTTGGAATTGTTGCGGCTGTTCTGGCCTTTATTGTTGCCTCTGCTATAGTGATGTAATGATTTTATGGAAAAAGCTGTTTTTTTTAACAGGGATTTAAGTTGGCTGGGATTCAATGGACGTGTACTTACGGAGGCGGCTAAGGATACGGTACCTATTTTGGAACGGATCAAATTCCTGTCTATATACTCTTCTAATCTTGATGAATTTTACAGGGTGAGAATGCCGGTATTGATGGCTGTTGATGAACATTTGGGAGCGTCTGACTTTGCCGGTAATTACGAGCTTGCCAAAATAGAGATCAACAAGCAGCTGCAGAAGTTTGGGGAGATCATATCCAGACAAATTTTACCCACATTGGACGCCGAGGGGATTTATTGGGTCTATAACAAGCCTGTTCCCGATCTCATATCTTCCAGGGTGAATGAGCTCTTTTTTAACGAGGTGCTTGCTTATATCCATTCTGTACGCATTGACGGTGATCTCAGCGATTTTTTTGCTGAAAATAACAAGTTATATCAATTGGTCATACTCGAAGATGGCAATGGGCTGGAAAGGCTTGAGCTCATCAGCATTCCTTCTGATGAAATCCCGCGCCTTTATTCAGTAACGATAAAAGACGGTGAGTATGTATTGTTTCTGGAAGATATTATAAAGCACAACCTATCCCATTTGTTTCCAAATGACATCATCAGGGGCGTTTACAATTTGAAGGTAACACGTGATGCCGAGCTGAATATTGATGAGGTAGATGGGGATGACATCACTGTTGCTTTAGAAAAACAGCTGGAGACCAGGGATCTTGGTTTTGCGACCAGGCTTCTTTGTGAACCGGGAATTCCTTTGAGAAGCCTCTATAAAGTTATTTATGCACTCAATCTTCAGAAAGCATCAATAGTTGAAGGTGGAAGGTATCATAATCTAAAAGATTTGAACAACTTTCCTTTGAACGATGCGAAATTTAGTTACCTGAAATGGCCGCCAGCTTTATCGGTAACTGTTCCGGAAGGCAAAACGCTTTTTGAACAGGTCCTAAAGAAAGATATCCTGATCAATGTGCCATATCAGCGTTATGATCCGGTACTGCGATTTTTTAACGAGGCTGCTAATGATGCCAAAGTCGAGGAGATCTACGTTACGCTGTACCGTGTTGCCAGCAATTCCAGGATAGTTAGTGCCTTGAGCACGGCGGCAAGAAACGGCAAGAGGGTAGTAGTGATGGTTGAATTAAAGGCGCGGTTTGACGAGGCCAATAATATCAAATGGGCGAAAAGAATGAAGGCTGCAGGTGTAAAGATCATTTACAGCAGTCTCGATCTGAAGGTGCATGCTAAAGTTGCGCTGATCAAACGAAGGGTAGCTGAGCAATCACAATATCTGGGCCTGCTGGCCACAGGTAATCTGAATGAAACCACAGCAAAATTTTATACCGATCATGTTTTGCTGACTGCCTATCAGCCAATGCTGCAGGAGCTGGAATCCCTGTTTGGCTTCCTGAGTAAGAAAAAGAAAGTTCCATCGGCGGAAGATCAAATCAATTTTGAGCACCTCCTGGTGGCCCAGTTCAATCTTCAAAGTGGTTTTCTAAATCTTATACAGCGTGAGATTGATCATGCCGGGAAGGGACACCCTGCTGCAATCACCATAAAAATGAACAACCTCGAGGAAAAGGTGATGATTTCCAAGTTATATGAAGCTGCCCAGGCTGGTGTGAAGATAAAATTAATCATAAGAGGCATTTGCTGCCTGATACCCGGTGTAGCGGGGTTGAGTGAAAATATTGAAGTACTCAGGATTGTAGGCCGGTACCTTGAACATGGCCGGATTTTTATATTTCACAATAATGGCCATGATGACGTTTATATGGGCTCAGCAGATTGGATGAACAGGAATATTTACAGCAGGATAGAGGTTTGTTTTCCTGTTTATGATCCGGATTTGAAGCGTACCATTACAGAAATCATTAACTTGCAAAATGATGATACTGCGCAGCAGTCTATTTATTTATTTTTGCATGAGCAGAATGTTTTACAAACCTGATTGACTTATGAAACGAATTTATCCCTATGGTTTGATTTCTCTAACGCTCTTCGTACTTCTTGGGACGATAGCCTGTAAGAATCCCAAGAACAAATATACCAGCCCGGCGGGCTATGATTTTCTGAAGCCTGATAAATTTACGATGCCCTCCAGTTTGCTGGAAATTTCAGGATTAGCTTTTCATGACATGAACAGTGATACGGTTTATACCATACAGGATGAAGACGGAAAATTGTTCAGGCAGCAGTGGGATGTAAAAAAGCAGAAGAACATGAAGTTTGCGTCCAAGGGTGATTATGAAGATCTGGGAATTTTTCACGATAAAGTATTTGTATTAAAAAGTAATGGCTCCCTTTATTCTTTCCCGTTTTCAGAGTCAGTTAAAGAAGAATCAGATCAGGTAAAAGAACGTAAACGCGTGGTGCCTAAAGGTGAATATGAGAGTTTGTATGTTGATCCGGAAAGCAATAAGCTGTACATTTTGTGTAAGAACTGTCCTGTAGATAAAAAGAATAAGCAGGTTACCGGATATATTTTGGATTATGATGCTTCATTAGATTCACTCGCTGGTCTGGATAGCTTTAAAGTTGATCTGACTAAACTAAAAGATATTAATGCAAGATTAAAGACGAGTTCAAGCCCTTCTGCTCTGACTAAAAATCCGGATACGAAAGAATGGTATATTCTCTCTTCAGCCAATAAATTACTGATTGTAACCGATGAGCACTGGAAAATAAAAGCAGCTCATAAATTGAATTCGTCCACTTTTAATCAACCTGAAGGCCTGGCTTTTGATAAAGATCTGAACTTGTATATTTCTAATGAAGGAGATGAAATCACGGATGGTAATATTTTAAAATTTAAATATGCACCGTCAGGTAAGAAATAAAACATCACTGCGCTATTTACTAATAGGTTTTTTCCTGCTGATCTCTGGCTATGCCAGGGCGCAGCAGACAGATTCTATCGTTTCCAGGGTGATATTGATCGGCGATGCCGGAGAAATGGACCTGCAGCAGGGGGGAGTGATTGGAAACGCTTCCGCTAAGGTCCTTCAGGGTAAAACCACCGTATTTTATCTTGGTGATAACATTTATCCAAGGGGAATGGGGCTGCCGGGAAGTAGGGAGGAACAGCAGACGCATGAGATCATAAAATCTCAATATACACCGTTCAGGACCTTGAGAGCGCCTGTTTATTTTATACCCGGAAATCATGACTGGGATAAAAGCGGCCCGCTTGGTTTGGATAAGATCAGGAGGCAGGGTTCGTTCTTAAAAGAGCAGGGTGACAGCCTGTTGAAGCTCATTCCGGATGGGGGCTGCCCGGGACCTGTTGAGATTTCACTCGGCAATAATCTGGTGGTCATTGCGTTTGACAGCGAATGGTGGGTATTTCCGCATAATAAAGATACCACCGGATGCGCGTGCAGCACTAAGGACGAAGTCATTGCCAGAATGAAGCTTTTATTTGACAAGAACAGGAACAAAGTGGTTCTACTCGCCTCGCACCATCCATTTCAAAGCTATGGTAATCACGGCGGCTATTTCTCGTGGAAAGATCATATTTTTCCGCTTACTGCGGCAAATAAGAATTTATACATTCCATTACCGGTAATTGGTTCATTGTATCCCTTGCTGCGGACTATTTTTGTAAATCCTGAAGATCTGGGACATCCGCTCTACAAGGATATGATCAGCAGGATAGACAGTACTTTTGCCGGATATCCTAATCTTGTTCATGTGGCCGGTCACGATCATGGTCTTCAATTTATAAAAAACGAGGGCATACAGGTGGTTAGTGGTTCTGGTGCGAAGCATAGTTTTGTAAGGAAAGGAAAGCACGCATTATATGCTTCAATAGATCCGGGTTATGTAATTGTGGATCAGTTGATAAATAATTACGTTCGTTTTACCTATTATGCAAATACAGGTAGTAAATTTGAGCAGGTTTTTACTTATATTAAAGAATACAATTCAAGTTCCTGATATTTTGTTGAAATTCTAATAACGAATTATATCAATGCAAGCCATTACGCTAAATCTAAATAAGATACATGAACCAGGAGGACATCCGATCGGTGCAGATATCAAACTCTCTCTCCATCCATTCATCGAATACATTCAAAGAAAAGCCAATACAGAAAAAACCAGTAAAATTAATTTCTACCGTTATATTCTGGAACAGTTCAACCAATATCCTGAACTCCGCTACCCCATAGCTCCGGAGGATGCGAAGAATTATTCAGCATTATTTGAACTGATCCATACTTCTTTGTCTCCGATCATCAACGATGAAACGCAACAGTACTGGGCATTGAGCACACCCATATCTGCCTGGTTCCACTATGGAACAGATGCTTTTTATAGTGTTTTTATGGAGCCCTCTAAATGCAGTCTTAAAGCAGATTTAAGTTTGCCTTCTAAAAAGGATATGGATAAAAACATGTTATCTGCTTTTTATAACCTGATCATGGAAAGGTTCTATAATTTTTCATTAAGCAATAATGAGTTTACTGTAAATTCAATCGTTGATCCGGAAACTCATTTGCTGAAATATTACAGGCTGAATGTGGATTCGCGCTTTTTGGATATCAAAGCCAGTGAAAAGCTGCCTGAGTACAACCTGAAGGACGTTAAAGATTATATCAAAGATGAAAGGAACACGTTAAAGATACTGACCAAGCTTATTCCACCGGAAATATTTACTGTTGAAGGAATATCGATCGTAACGCTGACCGATGTGACTGCTGAATACGCATTGGAGACTGTAAAAAATATAATCATTGAGCACAATGAATCTCAAAAGGGAGAGCACAGCAGCGATATTGCCACTGCATTAAAAACACTGGTTGGTACAGATCAGGTAGAATTTGGTATGCTTCCCTATATCAAGGTAAATAAAAAGCTGATGATCGATGATCAATCCGGTTTCAAGAGCATAGTTGTGCAGCTGGCAAAAGAAAAAGGCATTGACGATGATGAGTATAAAAGCTTAATAGAAGATTATCTTGAAAATCCGCGTACGCTGATCTTTCCAGAGATTACCAAGGAGGAGATGGTAAACTATCCAATGCTGCAGCTTTTGGGCGATGTAGGGATTAAGTCATATGCACTTTTTCCGCTTTATTACAATGCAAAGCTGGTAGGCTGCCTGGAGTTTTATACCAAAGATGCGACTAAATTTAACGGAAATACGCTGACTAAAATAGAGCGTGCTTTTCCTTTATTGGCGCAATTGTTTCAGAATATCATTATTGACTTTAATAATGATATTCAGGATATCATTACCGCTAAATTTACTGCTTTGCAGCCATCTATACAGTGGCGATTCAACAAGGCAGCATACAATTACCTGCAATCTGGCGCCAGGGAAAGAAATTTGCCGGTTGAACCCATATTTTTTAGAAATGTTTATCCTTTTTATGGGGCGGTAGATATAAAAAATTCCAGTGTACAGCGCAATGCTGCAATCAGAAGAGATCTTTATATGCATTTTGGCATCCTCGAAAATACCATCAGCAAGATTAAAGGTTTGATCGCTTTATGCAAGGAGGAAGATATCCCTAAAGAAGAGACCATCTGGAACTATAAAAATCTGGATGAGCTATCTGACCGTGAAATACTGAAAACAGAAGACTATCTGCAGCGACAAATACCCACCTCATTAAATCTGCTAAAAGAAAACCATCCGGACTTAACAACCGTTGTTGAAGAATATTTCAAACTTACAGGCGCAGAAGGCAAGGTCTTTGAGAACAGAGAGCGCTATGAGAAAAGCATGCAGATGATCAACCTGGCCGTGACCCGTCACCTGGATGATTTTAACGCCGAACTCCAGGGGGTTTATCCAAACTACTTTGAGAAATTCAGAACTGACGGTGTGGAATTCGATATTTATATGGGACAGTCTATAGCCCCCAGGAAACCTTTCACTAATAACCTGCTTGCCAGTTTCCGGTTAAAGCAATTGAGGGTTCTCGCTGAAATTGCACAGACTACTAATAATTTAGGTCCGTATTTTTCTTTACCTTTAGAAACAACACAGCTTATTTTTGTATATGATAAGCCTATTGATGTAAGCTTTAGAATTGACGAGCAAAGATTTGATGTAGAGGGCAGCTATAATATCCGCTATCAGATGGTAAAAAAACGAATTGATAAAGCTCATATTAAAGATACTGAAGAGCGTTTGACCCAGCCGGGGAAAATCGCGATTGTATATTTTAACAGTTCTGAAGCAAAGGAGTATTTGGGGTATATTAAGAAACTTCAAAGTCAGGGCTTGTTGACCAATGACCTGGAGTATCTTGAAATAGAAGAATTACAAGGTGTAGAAGGATTAAAGGCCCTTAGAGTGGGAGTAAGCTTAAAAAGATCACTGAATTAATATGCGTTTAAAAAACCTGCTCGGTTTATCTCTTCTTGTTTTAACAATCCCAGTCTTTGCACAGAAAGTGAGCACAGGTGATTCTATCACTGTGGTTATGGGCCCTGAATATGATAAAGTGAGCAGTTTGCACAGGTTCTGGCTTGGCGAAAGCTATCGGAAGATCTGGGCTACTCCAGTAAAAGTCCGGGTGATTGATCTTCAAAAAGAACGTGGCGGTTTTAAAATAGTAAAGCTTGGTGGTGGTATGCAGACGCGTTCGTTGCGTCTGGAAGATTCTACAGGAAGAGAATGGGCCTTAAGGACAATTCAAAAATATCCTGAGCAGGGATTGCCGAAGAGTCTGAGACCTACTATTGCCAAAGACATTGTTCAGGACCAGGTCTCTACCAATCACCCTTTTGCGGCGCTTATTGTCCCTCCATTGGCTGAAGCGTTGGATATTGCTCACTCGAAGCCCGAAATTGTTTATGTAGGTGATGATCCTGTGTTGGGAGAGTACCGTAAAGATTTTGCGAATGCAGCCTATCTGCTGGAACCGCGTTCCCCATTTGAAGAAGAAACAGACAATACCATTAAGGTTCAGCGAAAGATCCAGGAGGATAACGATACGCGTGCCGATCAAAAGCTAACCCTGAGGGCAAGACTCCTTGATTTTGTGCTTGGAGACTGGGACAGACATGAAGACAACTGGCGCTGGCTTCCACAAAAAAAGAACGGAGAAACGACCTATACTCCTGTTCCCAGGGATAGAGATAAAGTATTCTACAAGACCTCGGGTATATTTCCATGGATACTTAACCATCAATGGCTGAAATCTCATTTACAACCTTATAGCGGGACAATCCGGGATGTAAACCACTGGAATTTTAATGAAAGATATTTTGACAGATACTTTTTAAATGAATTGAGCGAGCAGGACTGGAAAAATGAAGTAAAATATGCTCAGGATAGACTGCAGCCGGAATTGATCAATAAGGCTTTCAGACAAATGCCTGATACTATATTCAAACTTAGCGGTGAAGAGCTGATCAAATTCTTCACTTCCAGAAAAAATAAATTAGACACACTGGCTCTGCAATATTATAAATTCTTGGCCATAAATGTCGATGTTCCCACTTCAGATAAAAAAGAGTTTTTTGATGTCAGTAACCTTGAAAACGGAGATGTGGAGATTACCATATCCAACATCAACAAAGAAGGAAAGAAAGGGAGACAAGTTTATCACCGGATATTTGATCCCAGGGTAACTAAAGAGATCAGGCTGTACGGCATGGCAGGCGAAGATGTCTTCTCTGTTTCCGGAACGGGAAGTTCTGATATAAAAGTCAGAATGATTGGGGGCGGCGATCCTGACAAATTTGACATTGCCAAAGATGTATACAATAAGCCTTATGTGTACGACCGCTCTGATGAAAAGAATGAATTTCCATCAGGCTCTGATGCCCGCTTAAGACTTGCGAAAGATACCCTTGTGAATAAATTTGACGGGAATGCTTTTCTTTACGACAGATCGGGTCCGCTGTTTAGCTTGAATTATAATATTGACCAGGGATTTCAGGTTGGGTTGGGGTATATTTACGAGACGCAAGGTTTTAGGAAAAAGCCTTTTGGAGCTAAGCATGAGTTTTGGGCAAATTATACCACAGGCAGAAGGTCGTTTATTTTAGATTACCGGGGGGAGTTTAAAAAAGCAGTTGGTGGTAATGACTTAATTGTACACGCCAATATGCTGGGTCCTAATAATCTGAGCAATTTCTTTGGTATCGGAAACAATACCAAATACCTGAAGCTCGATGATGAGGATGAAGAACTGTTGGACAGGGAAGACGGCATTTCCTATTATAGAAACCGCTACAACTATCTCAATGCAGATGTAAAGCTGAGCAGAAGCCTGAGCAAACACCTTATAGTAGAGGGCGGGATTTTGGCATCCTGGTATACCAGTACCGTTTCAGGTAACGAGGAGCGGTTTTTTAATGATTACAATGCTTTGCATCCCGAAGAAGAGATTTTCTCCGATAAATACTATGCCGGTTTAATAGCTGGGTGGACTTATGACAGGAGAGACAATATATCTATTCCAAAAAAAGGATTGTATTGGAAAACCCAGTTTATCGCACAGCATAGAATTGATAAAATCAGTGATAAGTACGGTTCAGTCACATCTGAATTCCGTTTCTACCTGAATCCTTCAAATTCGGGGCTTGTCATAGCCAACAGGATAGGTGGAGGGACAGTTATCGGGAAGCCAACATTCTTTCAGCGGATGCAAATTGGTGGTGTAACTAGCTTGAGAGGTTTTAATAGCAGACGTTTTACGGGTACTACAATGGCTTATCATAACCTGGATCTCAGGTTAAAGCTTTTCAATTTTACCTCTTATCTGGTACCTGGGACGGTAGGAATGATCGGCTTTCATGATACCGGAAGGGTCTGGGAGAAAGGAGAATCATCTGCCAGATGGCACCATGGTTATGGCGGGGGATTATACGTAGTACCCGGAGAAGTATTGCTGATACAGGCTGCAGTTGGCTTCTCAAGAGAAGCAACCATGCCGTACATATCCATTGGGTTTAATTTCTAAGAGTTACTCGGCTTCGTCATCTACAAAAAGCCTGATCTCATGGTCAGAAATTGTAATCAGTCTGTCTTTATACAAACCTCCAATTACTTTTTTAAAAGCACTCTTACTGATTTTGAACCGGTCATATATATCGTCAGGTGCACTCTTATCGCCCAAAGCTATCAAGCCACCTGACTCCTTAAGTTCTTCCAGTATCGCGTCTTTGCTATCCAAAATATGCCCATATCCCATAGGCTGAAGGCTCAAATCGATCTTTCCTTCCACCCGAACCTTTTTAACCCAGCCTTTTCTTACTTCTCCCGGATTTAAGATGTCGAAGAGCTCATTGGTATACAAAAGACCAATGTACTTGTTATCTATTATTGCATTATAGCCCAGGTCAGACCTGTCCACGATGAGTAAACTTACCTCATCACCTTCTTCAAGATCGATTTCCTGTTCCTCAACAAAATTGAGCAGCTTGGACGAAGCGATCATCCTGTTATTGCTGGTGTCTAGAAAGACATAGACCACATGACTATCGCCTTTAAACATTGGACGCTTTTGCTCTCTTGCCGGAACAAAAATGTCTTTATCCAGCCCCAGGTCCATAAAAGCACCATCTTCACCATCGTCAACCACTGTAAGATAAGCAAAATCACCTACACAAGCTAATGGTCTTTTGGTTGTTGCGATCAGTTTACTTTCTTTGTTGGCATAGACGAATGCACTTACATTATCGCCGACCTCTGTGTTTTTAGGCACATCTGTATAAGGAAGCAAGGCTTCATCTTCTCCATCTGTTAAAACCAGGCCTGAATCGTTTTTAGTTATAATTCTTAGATCGTTGTATTGTCCTATTGCTATCATGGTGGTAAATTTAGCCATTCCCGAAATGTGGGAATGGCTTTAAATGTTAATGATTTACAAATGTACTAAACAGAGCTTAGATTAGTTCCTTATAATGCGATCCAGTGATTACTATATTGCATAATCCGTTTGGAGGCAATCCAAAAAGGATTTCCAGTTTTACAACTATGTTATAGGGGATTTCCGTTTTAGAGCTGACAGTTATCCTCGCATAACCATTAAAGGTATTTACGCTCTTTCCGATTATTCCCGGGATTAATTTAATAACTTTCGCATACTCTACTCTGCTAAGGCTATTCAAGATCTCTTCGATCTTGAATTTTTTTTCTTTCGAACCTTTCGAATTCATAAATAAAATTTAATTTTTAATGGGTAAATAATAAATTAATTAATAGGCCTATTAGTGTAAGTTTATACATAAATTTGGACATAACATTAATTTGTTAAGAAAAAAAATCAAATTTTTATGATAAATAGTTGCTCAAACCGTTTAGCACGAGCCAGATTTATTGCAATTTTACTTCGGTATCCGGTTGTACAATAAAAAACCAGGCGCTGAGCTGCCGGTATTTCGGTTAGCCTGTCCGCAAGTTCATATAAGGGTACATTTAGTCCCCCTATATTGGATTCTTCATACTCATAGGCTTCCCTGACATCAATCAACAGAAAATCCTCATAACGATTCTCCCAGTCTTTAAGATCGTCTAATGAAATACTGGTAAAAGAGGGGCTGATGCTTGCCTTAGGGTCTAAACTGGCTTGCTTCTGCAGATCGAAAATTCTAATGTCATTGCTTAAGACATCAATGGTCATTAGTTTTCCTGATAATACCTCTCCAAAGCCGGCGATCACTTTAATGACCTCATTGGCCATGTAAGTACCCACAATACCAGGCAAAGTACCAATCACACCACTTTCCCCACAATTTGGAACCTCCTCTGCCGAAGGAGGTTCAGGATAGAGGCTCCGGTAATTTGGCCCACCCCGGTAATTGAAAACAGAAAGCTGTCCCTCAAACTTAAACAGCGAACCAAATACAAGAGGTTTTTTTAGCTCTACACAAGTGTCATTCACCAAATACCGGGTAGGAAAATTGTCGGACCCGTCAATTACGATATCATATTTCCCAATGATAGCTGCTGCGTTATCAATAGTGAACTTAAAAGGATAACCGTCAAAACTAATGTGAGGATTGAGCAATTGGAGCTTAGCCATTGCTGTTTCGGCCTTGTTCTTTCCAATATCGCTGGTATTATAAAGAATCTGCCGTTGCAAATTGCTTTCATCAACCAGATCATGATCAATGACTCCGATATGGCCAACACCCGCAGCAGAAAGATAGAGCAATACAGGGCAGCCCAGTCCGCCGGCACCTATGACCAAAACAGATGCGGCTTTTAGTTTCTGCTGTCCTTCAATTCCCAGTTCAGGAAGCAGCATTTGACGGTCATATCGTTTTAATTCTGAACTATTCATTGTTATACTTTAGTCAGGCTCAGGTCCCAGTCCTTCCATACAGGGTCGTAGCCCTGATCGGAGATCATTTGAGCAATTTCAGGTGCGCTTCTTTCGTCAGAGATCTCAAATTGTTCCAGTGATTGCGGTTCAACTGCATATCCACCCGGATTTGTTTTAGAACCTGCACTTATAGAAGTGATGCCTAATTTTATAATATTATTTCTGAAAGATACGGATTCACGGGTAGAAATGGACAATTCTATCTCCTGATTGAAAATCCGATAAGCGCAGATCAATTGAACAAGTTCCCTGTCATTCATGATTACTTTGGGTTCCAGTCCGCCGCTAAAAGGACGCAGTCTTGGAAAGGAAATGCTGTATTTACTTTGCCAGTAGCGCTTTTCGAGATAAGAGAGGTGTAAGGCCGTAAAGAAAGAATCGGTACGCCAGTCTTCCAGACCAATCAGCACACCCAAACCTATTTTATGTATCCCGGCTTGTCCGAGTCTGTCCGGCGTTTCCAACCGGTATTGAAAGTTTGATTTTTTACCTTTCGGGTGGTGTTTTTTATAATCTTCCTCGTGATAAGTTTCCTGATAAACCAGCACTGTATTTAACCCGTAGGGGGTAAGTTCCTGATAGTCCTCGAGATCGAGCGGCTGGACTTCCATGGAGATGTGGGCGAAATGAGGCTTTATCAGGTCAAGAACTTTCTTAAAATAGTCAGTGTGAACCGATTGATTGGCTTCCCCTGTGACCAGTAAAACATGATCATAGCCCATGCTTTTTATCGCAGCTACCTCCTCCATAATCTCTATTGCAGATAAGGTTTTGCGGCGCACTTTGTTTTCATAACTGAACCCGCAATAGGTACAAATGTTATTGCATTCATTAGATAAATACATCGGCACGTACATCTGGATTACTTTCCCGAAGCGCTTTTGGGTCAATTGCTGACTGATCTGCGCCATTTGTTCCAGATAAGGTGCTGCGGCAGGAGAGATGAGTGCCTTAAAATCTTCCAGTGACCGCGACCCAGCATTCAATGCCTGTTCCACGTCTTTGCTGGTCTTGCTATGGATGCTTTGGCTGATCTCCTGCCAGTCATATTGTCGGAATATATCAGTAAAACCACTCATTCCCATATCAGTAAATTTGTTCATCAAGAAAAGAAGTGAGCGGACTACTTGCTACAGCTTCAGAATGCACAGCGCCAAGCCTGGCTTCAAAAGCCATCCTGCCCGCTTCAACCGCGATCTTAAATGCTTTCGCCATTTTTACCGGATCACCTGCTACAGCGATAGCTGTATTTACCAGAACCGCATCAGCACCAATTTCCATAGCCCATGCTGCATCAGAGGGCGAGCCAATACCCGCGTCAATGATCACCGGAACATTGCTTTGACCGATGATGATTTCCAGGAAATCAATGGTTTTGAGCCCTTTGTTGCTTCCTATAGGAGATCCGAGCGGCATCACAGCAGACGTGCCTGCATCCTCCAAACGTTTACAGAGGATAGGATCTGCATGGATGTAGGGTAAGACCACAAAACCCAGCTTAGCCAGCTCTTCTGTAGCCAGTAAGGTTTCTATAGGATCAGGCATCAGGTATTTAGGATCCGGATGTATTTCCAGCTTGATCCAATTGGTTTCCAGTGCTTCTCTTGCCATTTGCGCTGCAAAAACCGCTTCTTTTGCATTGCGGACACCAGAAGTGTTCGGCAATAAGTTAATGTGCGGATGTCTTAATTTCAATAAAATATCATCTTCATCATTCTTCAGATCCACGCGTTTTAAAGCCACCGTGACCAGCTCAGAAGCCGATGCCACCAGGGCAGCTTCCATTTCCGCTGATGAGCTGAATTTCCCCGTTCCGGTAAATAACCTCGAATGAAAAATTTTATCTGCTATTTTTAGCATAACTATAAGTTTATAGGATGTAAAATCTGTAATTCTTCTTGTATAGCGCTGATCTGTTCCGCCAGATCCCCGCGATTGGTCAGCGCACCGGAAACAGCTACGCCATATATACCCGTGTTCATCAGCAATGAAACATCTGCCTGTTCAATACCACCAATTGCAATTATTGGGATTCTGATCCCTGCCTGCGCAGCTCGTTTTATCATACTTTCATAACCTTGTAAACCAATTATCGGACTTAAATTCTGTTTAGTACTCGTAAACCGATAAGGACCTAAGCCAATGTAGTCTGCTCCTTCCGCGACTCTTTGTACAATGTGTTCAAAAGTGTTGGCTGTGCCGCCAATGATCACTTTGTTGCCAACAATAACCCTCGCTTCCACAATCGGCATATCCTGCAGTCCCAGATGTACCCCATACGCACCTGCCTGAGCCGCTATATGCGGGTGGTCATTTACGATTAGCCTGGCTCCATAATCAACACATAAAGCATTGGCTTTAATGGCAAACTCCAGGATATCAGTTTCCGGCTGATTCTTAATTCTCAGCTGGATCCATTTCCCCCCCGCATCCAATACCTCCATAATGGCATCCAAATGCGTGCCTCCCTGTGAATTTTGTGATATATAATGTAATTTATCGATCATAACTGTGGTAACCTAAAAGGGTGCTGTTACTATTTAAAAAGTCCTCTATATATATTTTGCCATGTTTGCAAGCATCGTTTAATGTATGACCCAGGGCAAGATTTGCAGTGATCGCTGCAGATAATACACAGCCCGATCCGTGTTTCTGACGGTCGCTTACAAATCTCGGTTTTAGCTCAAAGACATCAGTATTTTCAAAAAGCAGGTCTGTTCCGATAGCCATGATGTTATGACCGCCTTTCAGGAGAACAGGGCAGTGGGCGGCCAAAAGACCAGCAGTCTCTTCCGCAGTTTCTGCACTGCCCATACTTAGCATCTCGCTGTAATTCGGAGTGATCAGATCAATGTACCGTAAAACCGAATTCAACTGCGTCATACTCCATTGATGGAATTGAAAACCAGCACTGGCTTTTAAAACCGGGTCCAGAATAATCTTTATATCTTCATTCTGTGCCCTGATAAAAAATAATACCTGCAGCAGAACCTCAATATCTTTGATCAGTCCAATCTTGCAGGCAGAGATTCTGAACTTTGCAAACAAAGGCTCAAGTTGTGTGATGATCTGTTCTGCGTTGATCCATTCACAGCTTATAAAATGATCATCGGTCTGCACCGTCAATGCCGAACATACTCCAAATCCGTAAACCTGATGCTGCTCAAAACACTTCACATCAGCAAGTATACCAGCACCGCCGCTGGGGTCAAACCCAGCTATACTAATTACATATGGTCTTTCACCCAACATTTTACCTGTTTAAAATTGTCAATTGCTTTCAGAGGATCATTCCAGATCCAGCCCAGCATAGCTGCACCGTCAAAACCCATTCGTTTCATTCTTGCAATGGTATTCAATCCAATTCCGCCGAGTGCGATCACTTTGGTGTATTTTGACTCCTGGTTTTCAGACGTTTGGTTAAGCTTAAAGTCATCACCGGAGATGCCTTTGTAACCTGATTTTGAATAACTGTCGAATACTGGTCCCAGAAATGCATAGTCAAAATCCTTCAGGGTTTCAATGTCCTCAACATAATGAACGGATGTACTTAATATTTTGCTTTTATAGCCATCAGGCAATGCATTTGCCGGAAGCTCTTTTCTAAGTTTCTCCGAAAAATGCAATCGGCTAGTCCCATAGTCATACCTTAGCTCATGAAATTGATGGAGGGTAACCCGGTCATGATATTGCGCATCAATCCGGGTTAAAATATCCCTGCATTCTTTTATGCCCCATTCCGGCTTTCTCAGGTGAAAAATTTCCAGCCCATTGTCAAACAGTTCATTGATTAATTTATACTCCTCCTTAAAACCCACCGGACTGGAAACGATCATCAATTGCATGTCCTTGTTTATAAGTATATCTCGCTGCCTTTTTCAGCAAACTCCCTGGACTTTTCTTCCATTCCTTTTGCCAAAGCACTTTCTTCTTCCAAACCTTGCTTAGCCGCATATTCCCGTACATCCTGCGTGATCTTCATAGAACAGAAGTTTGGTCCGCACATCGAGCAGAAATGTGCGATCTTGGCACCATCCGCAGGAAGCGTTTCATCATGGAACTCTTTTGCAGTATCAGGATCCAGGGACAAATTAAACTGGTCTTCCCAGCGGAACTCAAATCTCGCTTTACTCAGTGCATTGTCCCTGTATTGTGCGCCGGGATGCCCTTTAGCCAGATCCGCTGCATGTGCTGCGATCTTATAAGTGATCACGCCATCCTTCACATCTTTCTTATTTGGCAGACCCAGATGCTCCTTAGGCGTCACATAACACAGCATCGCAGTACCATACCAGCCGATCATTGCAGCGCCAATGGCCGAGGTGATGTGGTCATAACCAGGTGCAATATCAGTGGTTAACGGCCCTAAAGTATAAAAAGGTGCTTCTGCACAATGCTCCAGCTGTTTCTCCATATTCTCCTTGATCAGGTGCATAGGCACATGTCCGGGACCTTCAATAATCGTCTGTACATCGTGTTTCCAGGCAATCTTTGTCAGTTCACCCAGTGTTTCCAGTTCAGCAAACTGCGCCGCATCATTGGCATCCGCAATGCTTCCCGGCCTTAGTCCATCACCCAGCGAAAAAGAAACATCGTAAGCCTTCATGATCTCGCAGATCTCCTCAAAATGAGTATACAGAAAGTTTTCCTGATGATGTGCCAGGCACCATTTAGCCATGATCGAACCCCCACGGGATACAATACCTGTGACCCTTTTTGCGGTGAGCGGGATATACCTCAGTAACACTCCTGCATGAATGGTGAAATAATCCACACCCTGCTCTGCCTGTTCGATCAAAGTATCCCTGAACAGTTCCCAGGTGAGGTTTTCTGCTTTCCCATTTACCTTTTCCAATGCCTGGTAAATAGGAACCGTACCAATTGGCACAGGGGAGTTGCGGATAATCCATTCACGGGTCTCATGAATGTTTTTTCCGGTAGACAAGTCCATTATGGTATCCGCACCCCATCTGCATGCCCAGACTGCCTTTTCCACTTCCTCTTCAATAGAAGAGGTTACAGCTGAATTGCCGATATTGGCATTGATCTTGACCAGGAAATTACGCCCGATGATCATAGGTTCCAGCTCCGGATGATTGATGTTACACGGAATGACCGCCCGGCCTGCGGCCACTTCAGAACGCACAAATTCAGGAGTGATGTAACCCTTAGGCGTATTGGCTCCAAAACTGTTGCCTTTGTGCTGGTGTAGCATCGGGTCAATTTCAGCTGACTTCATATCAGCATTCAACAAATCTATCCGCTGGTTTTCACGGATCGCAATGTATTCCATTTCCGCAGTGATGATGCCTTTTTTCGCATAGTGCATCTGCGAAACATTGGCTCCCTGTATGGCTTTGTAAGGTTTACTGACATAGGCAAACCTCAGCGTGTTAAGTGTGTTGTCGGCCAGCCTGAGCTGACCATAATCAGAAGTAATATGGTCAAGCTGTTCCACATCATTTCTGTCTGTGATCCATTTTTCCCTGAGCCTTGGTAAACCTTTTTTTACATCAATATCAGCATCAACATCAGTATACGGCCCACTAGTGTCATATATGGTCACCGGCGCATTGAGCTCCGTAAGACCAAAACCATTGTGAATCTTCGTGTCAGATAAACTGACCTCGCGCATAGCGACTTCAATATCATGCAGTTGTCCTTTTACCCATATCTTTTTAGATGCCGGGAAGGGGCTGCGGCTAATGACATGTTCCTGGGGGATTTTTTCTTGTTTCATATGTTAATTTTTGGGATAAGCCGGTCTTGAAAAGGAAATATTGAAATGAAGTGGATGAATGGTTCACCCACCCTGAGTTGCCTTAATGAGCATCACCTGGTCGCCATCTTTCAAGAGATGATTACTCCAGTTGGATTTGGTAATGATGGTTTGATTGATGGCCACAGCAATGCCTTTTGCATCGCCTGAAAGCAAAATAACAAGCATTTGCTCAACTGAACAGGTTTCCTTTAGCTGATGATTTTGATGATTTACAGTGATTTCCATTTTAGCTTTTATTTTGCTTTGGAAAACTGTAGGGAGTACCCATAACGGGTCGAAAAGACAGCAAACAGATTTGCTTCTACTTTTCCCTTCGGCAGTACTAACTGCATCAGGTTCAAAGGGTATTTCTCAGCACAAGGGCACCCCTAAAGTTTTTTGTAAAGCTATATTATTTTATTTTGAAATGCAAATAAGGCGTACAGAACAAGATTAACTCTCTTATGAATTGCCGTGTTCACTTATTCCCTTGGGAAATTTGTCCGCGATCAGATTTAAGTTGATGCCATGTTCCATATAGGCCTTCAAGCCATCTACAACAGTAGTAAAACCCCCGCTGGCCCCATTGATCTCTGCCAGCAGCGCATCGCCTGTAGTTTTAAATCCATATTGCGTAATGGTAATATAAGTGGCATTATTCCCTAAAGTCCTAAATTCAAAATCAACAGTTGTTTGATATTGGTCCCATTGAACTGATATTTTTCGATCTGGCAAAACCTCTCTGACAAACACCTGGCTCGAAATATTGTACATCTCCCATTCCCAGGTAATTGTCTTGCCCTCTTCCAGTTTTCCGCTTCCTTTTGTAAACCAGAAATTTTTAGTGATTTCGGGATCAATAAAAGCATTAAATACCTCCGATGCAGGTCTTCTGATCAGCATTTGCACTTCAACATGAGGATTTTCCATTTCAGTCACGATTATATTACATATGTTTAGCCAAGTGGTTAATTAAATATAAGTAACCATTTGGTTATATGAAAATGTTTATTGATTTTCATGATCAGCCCTTCCATTTTCCCGTTTTCTTAAGATACCTGATACTTAAATAGTAAATCACCAACAACACCATCAGCGTTAGGAAAATAGTATTCCTAAGATCAGTATCGCCATATATCAGCCAGGGATATTTAAGAAAGAGGATTACAATTATTCCTGCCATCCACACGGTCTGTGTATTGTATTCCTTTAGCAGCCACCTCTTTCCGTTAAAATTCATACCGGAAATGGTGCTGCCGATGCCTCTTAAATTGATAAACCATCGGCTCACCCGACTGCAATAAACGTCAAATTGCTGACCGAATTTATTACGAAGAAAATTCTCTTCCGCAATAACAATGGCCTGATAAATAAATAAAAAAGCCGGGATAAAAATCAAAATAAACAGCAGCGAATTGATCAATATCCCTACACCAAGCAGCATCAGGATATTTCCCACATACAGCGGATTTCGGCAATGCGCGAAAACACCCTCCACCACAAGGTCCTCCGCATATACTTTCTTGTTTTTTCCACCCCGCACAATATAAGCAAGGGCGATCGTTATGCCCCGGATGAGCTGACCAGAAACCGTTATGACCAAACCCAGGATAAGTGGGTACAAGTAATAAGACGACCCGAAAACAGCTTCATTGAAAATGTTTGGAGAAGGAATGAATAGAGCGAGATACAGGAAAATAAAAAGAAAGTTTCTGTACTTGAAGAAAAAATTGCCAATTGTCAGCATCTTAGTTTTTTATAGAAATAAAGCCTGAAAAGTTATACCATTTGAAAAATGTTTCCGTATGTGAAAATCCTGCTTCTCTCAGCATTTTCATGTTTTCACTGAGCTTGTAGGGGATCAGTACATTCTCCAAAGCCTCTCTTTTTTGGGCAATCTCCATTTCGCTATAATTGTTGCGCCTTTTGTAGTCGTAATAATATTTAATAAAATTCCGGTTAAACAGACTGTCTTCGGCAAGAATCTTTTCAGAAATAATCAGCACACCACCGCTGACAAGACCATCATATATTTTTTTGATCAGGTTCTCACGGTATAACGGTCGGACAAATTGCAGTGTGAGACAAAGAATTACTACCGATGCATTCTCAATCTTCACATCCTCATGAAGGTCAGCAATCACCAGTTCATACGGTCTTTTAAAGTTTTCCTGCCGCAGTTTAACCTCGCATTTCTTTAACATTTCTTCCGAATCGTCAACTCCCGTAAACCTGATGCTTTCATCAACCAGGGGGTTCAGGCCGACCATGGTAGTTCCGGTAGAGCAGCCCAGGTCTACTACATTTGTTCCCGGGAGCGCATGTTCAGCAGCCAGTTCAATGATCATCCGCTGGATCTCACCATAAAAAGGCACCGATCGCTCTACCATATCATCAAAAGCATTGGCCACAGTCGCTCCAAATTTAAAATCTGAAGGTTTTTTTATTTCCTCGCTGAATACATTGTCCAGATGCTTATCGTCTTTCATGGTATATTGTTTAGCACTGATTATATTAATTCACAATATGATCAGCTAATTCTTCCGTCACAATCAAGGTTACGCGTTAAATCTGTAGAGATTTTGAATTGTAGAAACACTAACAACACTTTATTTTCCCGTTTGTTCAATCTACACAAAAAATACAACATTGTAAGTTTTCTTTAATAGGCCAGAAGGCGTCCGCACGCGATTATTGCCACCCAAAGCGAGATCGAGACCAGTGCAGATATTTTTGCAGCCGCCGACAGTTCCTTGTTATGAGGATTTTCAGGATGGTGCGGCGGTTTGAACAGCATCCTGTGAAACACGAGTACATTAATAGCCGCCAACACCAGCAGGATCATTTTCAGCCAAAATGTTGGATCTATGCCAAGTGTTTTTGAATTGGTCATGAACAGCAATATTCCTGAAGGAACGATTAGCAGCAATCCTCTTTGCGACCAAGGTAATAAATGCCCGGATAACGCTTTTAAGGGCAGATTTTTGGCGAACCCCAATAGCCGAAGGTCAAACAGGAAGGCCCCGCCAACAAGGATCACGATGCCCACAATATGTACAATCTCCAGGGCAGGGTAAAGCCATAACGACTGGCGTATAGAAGCGGCAAGAGCTGTATTTTCCAGCCAGGAAAAAAAGTCTGTCAGGGTCTGAGGCAAATTAACGCAATTCGTATTTAACGGTATCTACATAGATCCGTTCAGCCCGCATTTCTTCTTTTTTCGTTTTATGTGGATAAGCGACCAGTCTTACAGGTGTTCCTTTTTTGATCATATCAGCTGTCAAGCCACGGTCCGTCATGCGTGAAGTAGGTGCAAGGTATACCAGCCACAATTTTCCCTTATATTTAACTTTCGCCAGTGCATGCGGATTTTCATATACAGATTCCTCAATCGTACTTTTAAAATCCAGGACTTTCTTTTGATCATAATCGGCCCAGCCGTGATGAAAGAAGGTAAAGGAAAGGCAAAGCAAACAGACCATTGCCAGTGAAATTTGTTTTAAGTAGTTCATATTCAATAGGTTTTATGTGTTAAATCTAATCAAATATTTCCTCAGATCAAAGGAATACAGCTTTTCTAACATGCAAAGGCTAAATTTTGTTTAATGTTATCCTTATCTTCGTTTTAAAAAAACACTACATCTCAACAGCTTATGAATGAAACAGAATATTTACAGTTCTGCAAAAAACAGGTTAACGGGCCGTTAAATGAAGAAGACCTCGTCACCATGCTGACTGCATGGGGTGCCATCAACTACTCACTGGGTTATAAAAATGCTTTGACAGACAATAACATTGAATCCAAAGGCGATAACACAGGTTCAGCAGACCCCGCTATTTAACTTGTTGTATTCTATTTCTTACCCATTCCCAGTATAAAAGCAACAGCCCAGCCACCTATAGCTGCGATCACCGTCATTGCCGCAATATCAGCCAAAAGTGTGTTGAGCGTAAAAATGGTGCTGGTTGAATACATGGCCATATCTATATATATGGAGACAAGCAACCCCACTATCGCACCTCTTGCGGCGCCCTGTGCCGGTGTAATTCCGATACTCCATCGGCCAAACAGAATTGCAAAAAAGAAACCCCAGGCCAGGTTTGCGACCACCATCGCCCACATTTCCATCGGATCTTTGTGCATTCCGGCCGCTCCGGGCCCCGCGTTGGTCATCATAAAATCCATCAGCAGGATACCATAAACGAGCCATCCCAGAAGGAAGAATACCACACCACCGGCTATGCCGGCAATTAAAATTTTGTTTGAGTTCATACTAGTTTTGTTTAAATGAATTTGGTTACTATCTAAGTTATTGATAAATAGTTATATAACAAAGTAAATTGACGCGGCTACTGATTACCAATGGCTTTGTACAGGGGCTGCCGTTGGAATCCCGGATTTGGTTCCTATCTTTAATAGAAATCACTAAAACCATGAAATCCCCTAAATACTTAATTCTCATTCTCTTTTTTTGCTCCTGTAGCATGTTTGGTGCCGGAACACACGGGTCTATACAAAGGTATCGTTACACCACAAGCAAAGATAATCTTGCCAGTGCAGTGGCAACAGTGATTAAAGAGAATGATCAAATCACACTTGATCTGATAAAAGGTCATTACAATGACGAAATCAATTACTTTACCCTATTCATAAAATCCGGAAAAGATAAATACGGTTATGTATTAAGATATTATGGAGATCAGAAATCCTGGAATGAATCCTCAAGTGCAGAAATATTTCTCTGCTATGCCCGCATCAACGGAGTCGGAGGAAAGGAAGGTCTATTAACTCTACGTCCACTCTTACTGTTTTTTAAATCCAGTTTGTAAGTTTGCTGTGCAGGCGCAAAAAACCCGGCCATCGCAAGTAGAAAAAGAATAAAGCATTTGTTTTTCATCTGTTTATAATGTTTTGTTATTTGTGATGAAGCTATCATGATCTAATCACCCTCTGTGTAATTTGAGAGATCATGATGGTTTCATCGTCTGTGAATTAAGCTGTAAACTTAATCAGCGCTTAAAAAGTTCCTGTGATGATTATTGCAAATAAAATTGTAAACTTTGTAAAATCAAACAGCACGCATATGGCCAGATATATAATCCCCGCATTTTTATTGTTTATCGGTGTGATCTGTGCAGCTTTTGCACTTCCAGGTCACAATGATTTTGATCTGGCCAAACAGGAAATACTCCTCAGAAAGATCGGCCACGAAATACTTTTGCACTCCGGAGACAGTACATCGAGAGTGCTGCCGGTAAAAAAGATATCCGGTGGTGAATACCAGATTACGTTTGCAAATGAATTTACTTTCCAGACGGACACTCTGGTTGAGATTGTCAGGCGTTCACTGTCAAAAGATAAACTGGCGGATAATTATGTCCTCAGCGTGCTGGATTGCTCTGGGAAAGATATTGTTTTCGGCTATGCCGTTTTTAAGAATGAAAAGGATGATGTGGGTGCCTGTTCAGGGAGAAAACAAATTAAAAGCTGCTACCGGATCAACCTTAAATTTCAGCCTGCAGGTATCACGGCATCACAGAAGGGATTGTTGCTGGGCGGGCTGCCTTTTTTAGGTGTGCTTGGTTTGCTGATCACCAGATCTGTACAGTTAAAGAAAAAGCAGACTTTATTTGTTGCTGATAATGATAATAGTGGTAATATCGAAGCATACTTCAGGCTTGGAAGCACGCTTTTCGATGCCAATAGACACCAGCTGGAATTTTCAGGTCAGACAGTTGAACTAACCCAAAAGGAAAACGCGTTACTTTTGATATTCGCCAGATCTCCAAATGCGGTAATCGAAAGAGCAAGACTACAAAAGGAAATATGGGAAGATGAAGGTGTAATCGTTGGCCGCAGTTTGGATATGTTCATCTCCAAACTGAGAAAGAAGCTGGAGCCGGATGTGTCTGTATGCCTGATAAATATACATGGGAAAGGGTATAAGCTAGAGATACACCAGGATTAAAATGATGCATTCTATAGAGGTTTTAGAAAAACAACGAAAGATTCTTTTAGATCTGGGCAATGACATCACCCGTGTAAGAGAAAAAAATGACCTCATTACCCTGTTTTCAAAACGGATCAAGGACCTGTTTTACTTTACCCACACTATTATTACCCTTATCGATCTACAGGATGACAGCTACAAACCCTTTCTTCTGGACCATGAATTTTCGCCGATAAAAAACCACGAAGATTATGAACTGCTGGTAGATTCCCGGTTTTCTTTAAACGAGCCCTTTATCAGATCAGTACTTGCTACAGACCAACCAGCACTATTCCAGCTGGAGGATGTCTTGAACCACCCTCAAAGCCCAATATTCCTTCGTGCCAATCATGAAAAAGGGGTAAAAGAAGTATTGATGATGAAATTGATGAATGCAGATAAACCGATCGGCTTTATCCACATCTATTCAGACCGGGAAGACAGCTTTACACAAGAATTCAGGGATATCATCAAACGCATATCGCCACAGCTGTCCAGTGCTGTATCCAACATCATCAAGAACGAAGAGATCAAAAAGAAGGAAAACGAGAAGTCTTTTCTGCTGGATTTCAGCAATGACATGACCTCCGTACGCACAAAGGAAGACCTGGACAGCGTAGTAAGGTCCGCCCTGCGCAAGCTCACACCCGACGGTGGATACGTGATCAGAAAAATAAACGAAGATGGCCTCACCATGAGCGCCTATGTTCACGATACCGGAATGGCAACAGCAGATCAGGCCTTATTGCAGGACGTACTGTCTGCTAAATTTCCGATTGATGATGGCCTGCAGAACAGGGTATTGGAAAGTCATATACCGCTGCTGTTCAGCGTGAGCAGAGAAGCAGAACGCGGCATTCAATCAAAATACCTTGATCTGTGGCAAAACATGGGTTTTAAAACCATGGTCGGTATCGCCCTGCGCAACAGAAATGCCAATATCGGGCTGTTATGGCTGAGCATTGATGAAATCAATATTCCTATATTGCAGGGAATCTGCGCGCAGATCGCAGTAGCGATGAGCAACATCATGGCCAATGAAGAAGTACTGAGAAAGCAACAGGAACAATCTTTCCTGCTGGACTTCTCCAATGACATTGCTGGCATCATGACCAAGGCTGACCTGGAATCAGCTGTCACTAAAGTGCTGCAGCGGCTGCTGAATACCAAGCTTGCCATGCTGCGGCTCATCGACGACGACGGGCATCACCTGAGTCCGTATATGTTCGACAAAAGCCTGTTTAAAGGTATAGTCAGTGATTTTGACAAGCTTTCCGATCAAAAAATAACAGTGAATGAACATTATACAGCGAGGTTGCTGAAAAGTGAGGATGCACTCGTACTGAACGTCGAAGAAGAGCTGCAGAGCGGCAACGATCAATATGCAGCACTCTGGGAAAAAACGGGTTTCAAAAACATGTACGCCGCAACACTGAAGGTGGCGGATAGAACCCTGGGCACGATTTGGATACTTGCTGATCACATCAGCGCACCCCTGTTTAAAGGCATATGCGCACAAATTTCTACGGCCATCTCCAATATTAAGGCCAATGAAAAAATACTGGAGTACAGGAAACGTCTCGAAGATGAAAATGATTACCTCAAAGAGCAGATCAGAACCATTTACAACTTCTCTGAGCTCATAGGCAGCGGCCAACAAATGCAGCAGGTTTACCGCCTGATCTCACTTGTTGCCGAGAGCAATTCCACTGTCCTGATCCTGGGAGAAACCGGCACCGGCAAGGAACTGATCGCCCGTGCCGTACACAACGCCTCGCCACGCAAAGATAAACTGATGATCAAAGTGAATTGTGCGGCCATGCCGGCCAATCTGATAGAAAGCGAATTGTTTGGCCATGAACGCGGTGCCTTTACCGGTGCCGTGGAACGCCGGATCGGTAAGTTTGAGCTGGCCAATAACAGTACATTGTTTCTTGATGAAATTGGTGAAATGCCGCTTGAAGCACAAGTTAAACTACTTAGGGTATTGCAGGAAAAGGAAATGGAAAGAGTAGGCGGGAAGGCAACCATAAAACTAAATGTGAGGGTCATCGCCGCAACTAACCGCAATCTTGGAGAAGAAGTAAAAGCGGGCCGCTTCAGGTCCGATTTGTATTACCGCCTCAACGTGTTTCCGATCATAATTCCCCCTTTAAGGGACCGGCTGGAAGATATTGAGGCCCTGACCGATTTTTTCCTGACCAAATATGGCAAGAATACAGGGAGGAAAGTAACCCGGATCACTCCAAAGGTACTGCAGCAATTGCGGAGTTATTTATGGCCTGGTAATGTCAGGGAGTTAGAGCATGTGCTGGAGCGCAGTGTTTTACTGGCCACAGACCATATAGTAAAGGAAGTTTATTTACCAGGCAATACAGCCGATGCCACTCAAGTCTCGGAAATACACGCCAACCGTTCATTGGAAGCCGTCGAACGCACCTATATTATTGAAGTGCTGAAACGGTGCAGCGGAAAGATCTCCGGCACCGGGGGTGCGGCAGAAATACTGGATATACCAGGCAATACGCTGCATTCAAAAATAAAGAAGCTCCAGATCCGTAAAGCAGATTACTTTACCAATTAAAGATTCTTTATTTAATTCACTTTTAACCAAAGTTGTCTTTGAGGTATCAATATCGTCATTGCGAGGTACGAAGCAATCTCATCTTTTAACCCGTATTGAGATTGCTTCGTACCTCGCAATGACGCCGCCTACTTAAATGAGACACCCGCTGCAATGACACCGCCGCCACAATTACGTTATGAATTTCCCTTAATAAAGGGACACTTTAAGTGTTTTCACTAAATACAGTGAAAAAATGCAATGATTCTAAATACATAAACAACTGATAATTAATGAATTAAATCATTGGCATCAAAATGGGCTATTGCCATGCAATTCACATTTTAATAAATCATTTAAAAAACTAAAACAATGAAAATCGTAATCATCGGCGGCACAGGACTTGTAGGTACAAAAGTAGCAGGTAAACTTCGCCAGCTTGGGCATACAGTAATCGCAGGCTCACCATCTACAGGCATCAATTCCATTACAGGTGAAGGACTTGCAGAAGCAATGAACGGAACAGACATCGTGATCGATCTTTCCAATTCTCCGTCTTTTGAAGATGGACCAGTCCTGGAATTCTTTGAAACCTCGGGCTGCAACCTGATGGCCGCAGAAACAAATGCCGGAGTAAAGCATCATTTAGCGGTTTCAATTGTAGGCGTAGACCGCATGCAGGATCTGGGCTATATGCGTGCTAAAATGGCGCAGGAAAACCTGATCAGACAATCCGGAATACCTTACACCCTCATCCGCAGTACCCAATTTTTAGAATTCATCCCCTCACTTGCCGGCGCTGCTACACAGGGCAGCGAAGTCCATGTGTCTGACGTAGAATTCCAGCCGATTGCCGCAGAGGACGTGGCCACATTTGTAGCTGATCTTGCATTGGCAACTCCCGCCAAAGGTATTGTAGAGATCGCCGGTCCTGAGCGTCATACCCAGAGCGAATTTATCGCGGCTTATCTCAGGGAAAAGGACAACAGCAAGAATGTAGTTACCAACAAAAAAAGTGAATACTTCGGCGGACCTATTCCCCATGATGGCCTGGTACCTCAAGGCGAGGCGAAACTGGGTGCTATTGATCTAAAGCAGTGGCTTGCGGCACAGTAAGCCACAATATTGATCTGCATTTTGTCCACAGCCTCCTCTAATGGGTATAAAACGTTTAAATTTTTTAGGGTGTACCCATTTACCCATTCTGGATTGCCTTTATTGATGAAAAGGTAAATAAGACATGGACGACAAGTAGACAGATGACCAAATGAAACCATTAACGCTCTCATTTTTAATACTTTTCATTTTTAGTCTTTCTGCATTTATCTGGCATGACGGGCCAATAGACCGGCTCATTGCCGAACTTGGGCAGTGGGCAACGACCCACCCGCAGGAGAAGGTTTATCTGCACACCGACAGGCCCCACTATGCCATAGGCGATACCATCTGGTTCAAGGCCTACGTCACAATCGGCGGACAACATCATTTATCGGCCAAAAGCGGATCGCTCTACGTTGAGCTTGTCAATGAAAAGGATTCTGTGACCCAGCTGCTTAAACTACCGTTAAATGCAGGCATGACCAAGGGTTGTTTTGCCCTGACCGATGAAATGGGAGAAGGAAACTACCGGCTCAGGGCCTACACCCAATGGATGCGCAATGCCGGGCCTGAGTATTTCTATGATAAAATATTTGTAGTCAGGCCGGAAGAAAGCGAACCTGTATTCGGATCGATCAAGCTGAATTTTGCACGGCAGTCACAGGGAGAAAGCATTGTTGAGGCGGTAATTAAATATACAGACTCTACGGGTTATCCGCTATCGGGTATGCCCCTCAAATACAATTTGAGAAAGGATTATAAAACACTATATAAGGGTCAGGGTGTAACCGATGAAGAGGGTGTGTTTCGGGCAGAGTTTAAAGGGCTTCCGCCGGAAGCTGTTGCAATGAGTCACCTGGTTACCAGACTTGATCTCGAGGACGGGAACACAGTGACCAAGACATTTCCGGTTAAGATGCAGTCAAACGAGGCCGAAATTCAGTTTTTTCCCGAAGGAGGCCAGCTCTTGTGTGGCGCTGCCCAATGGATTGCCTATAAAGTTACAGGAACTGACGGCCTCGGCATCCCTGTTTCAGGCCGGCTTGCCGGTGCGGACGGGAAGCAGCCCACGGAATTCAAAAGCAATCAGTTTGGCATGGGCTGCATCAAAACCGAAGTGGATTGCAATCGGGTCAGCCCGGTAACCTTTACGCTTGCCGATGGGAGCAAAATAACCCGGCAACTTCCGGCTTCGCAACCTTATGGACATTCCCTCTCGGTAGCCTACCATCCCGAGGCTTTTCGGGCTACCATATCCGTCAGACAAGTGTTACCGAATGCGGCTTATGCACAAAACCTTTATCTGCTGGTACAGTCCGGTGGGGTTGCTTATTATGCAACCGAGGTTTCCATGTCAGATGATGTCGCCAGTCTGGATGTCTCCATTAAGGGAATGCCCAGCGGAATTGCACAGTTCACTCTTTTTGCCACCACCGGGGAACCTTTGGCGGAACGCATTATTTTTGTGCAGCACGATGACCAGATGAAAGTCTCGCTGGAAACAGATAAGGCAGAATACCAGGACCGTGAAATGGTCAGTCTGGAGCTGGCAACCGAAGCTTCCGGAGATCAATATCCTCCTGCAGACTTTTCGATAGCCGTGTTTAGTGAGGACGCAGTCCCTTCAGAAGCCACACATGAGACCACGATTTTTTCCCAGCTGCTGCTCAGTTCTGACATCAGAGGTTACATAGAGCAGCCCAATTACTATTTTCATCAGCCAACACCCGATACCCGAAAAAACCTGGATATCCTGATGATGACACAAGGATACAGGCGTTTCAGCTGGCGAAACCTGAACTCAGGAAAGACGGAACCGGCTTATTTTCCGGCTGAAAACCTTGGTGTTAAAGTGAGCGGAAAATTGGCTGGTCTCTGGCATCAGAAAATTCCCTTTGGAAAGGTCTTTCTGGTTAACAATAATCTTGGGATTGTACTGGCCGACACCACCGACGAAAACGGCCGCTTCAGTTTTAATGATCTGGTCATTACTGAAGGATTGCGTTTTTCTGTAATTGGCCGTAAGAAAGATGACGGGACAAGGCTCGAGGTTTTGCTCGACAAATATGGCAATCAGCTGCTGACACCGAATGTGAACATTGCCGATCTGCTAACCGATTTCAGTAAGAAAGTGCCGTTAAAACCGAAAAAGCTAGGCAAGGAAGAGGAAGCTCAGCTGAGAGCGCGTCTGAGTTCGGCCAACTTACTGAAGGAAGTCAGGATCAGGGCAAAGCAACGCGAACCGGGCCTGAGCGCTCTAAAAGGGTACATCACAGAAACCATTATCTTTAATGCCCAGGATTCCGGTAAAACCATAGTAAAGGCAATTAATGACAGGGCATTGGAAAATCTGAAATTCGTTGCTCAGGCCAGCAGGACTTTTGTGAGTAGCAATTCAAACGAACAAGGTAAGGGATACTTTAAAGTCAGAGACTGGAAGGCCTTTATGGGCCAGCAGCAAATGTCTATTTTGATCAACGACCGGTATTATGATCCTGATGCCATTAACGACATCCTCGACTGGGATGTAGAAGACGTCATTAAGGTAGATATCGTCCGTGCAACTGCCCCGGTAAGGCCAACAGTCCTTATTTATACCCGTACCAACTATGTGTATAATCCCATTAACCCCTCAGACCCACACTCACCCTCAAAATGGGCTCCGGATATGATCAATATTTTTCCACGGGGCTATGACCGGGTAAAGGAATTCTACATCCCGGCGTACGATAGCCCTGATCAGAAAAATAGCAAAACAGATTTCCGGAAAACCATTTACTGGAACCCTTCCGTAAAGGTCAGGAACGGCGAAGCGCAAGTGAGTTTTTTTAATGGCGACCGAAAGGGAAGATACAAGATTGTTGCAGAAGGCATCAATTCCAAAGGCCAGCTGGGCCGCCAGATCATGTATTATACCATACGCTGATTCGTCATTTATTGTAAATACCGGTTCAATCATTGACATCAGGCCTTGGTACTGCCATGCGCTGTCTGGTTTAATTTTGTGATTAATCTTTTTCCGATCTTTAGCCAGCCTTTGTTCATGATGAGGTAAGGCAGGTAATTTTTAAATCCTTTGAACCCATTGTGTTCCAACTGCAGTACGGTGCCTCCATCAGCAAGACTAAGTGTCCAGATGACCATAGAGTCAAGTTTAGGGATGTCCCTGGACATGCCACCCTGCCAGGAGTATACCAGTTTTTTAAAAGGAACGATCTCCAGTACTTCGCAGTAAACAGTGCCGTCAAAGCCCAGGTTGATTTTGGGTTTGGTCCTGAACTGAAATTTATGACTCAGTTCAAGCTTAAAATTACTGGGCATCAGCCACAAGGCTAAAAGTTCCGGATCTGTTAAATATTCCCAAACGACCTCAGGGGAGTGGGAAAAAAAGAATTGATGTTTGACGTCTCTTTGCATAATGAGTAACCTTTGAGTTACTCAAATATAAGTAACTTATGGGTTACTTATATTATTTTTTGTATTTTTTTATTGCGATAGGACAGTAGTGGAGTTTAGCTTGGTATAAGAAGTTTTTATTTTGTCCAGGAAAAATGATTACTTTTATCATACGAATGATTTCGTATATTAGTGTTGATATCCTCATTCAATGAAAAATACACTCTTCCTCATGCTAATATTGCTCATTAGCTATTGCTGTTTCGCGCAGGAAGGCGACGCCACATGGAAAAACATCACCTTGCAGAAAAGCGACAACCCAATGAAGTCAATGATTGACTCCGCGGTTGATCACTTCGTCCTAAACTATATGAAGGAAGGGAAGCGGGTTGGTATTTCCCTGGGAGTTAATTACAACGGGAAACAGTTTATCTACAATTACGGCGAAACCAGTCCCGGCTCCGGGATACTGCCCAGCGACAAATCAATATACGAGATCGGTTCCATTACCAAGACATTTACCGGCCTTCTGATGGCTCATGCCATAACTAAGGGACGCATCTCGGTAAACGACGACATCAGAAAGTTTTTGACCGGCAGTTTTCCCAACCTGCAATACCCCAATGGTGACCCGGTTAAAATCGCTTACCTGCTGGCTCATACTGCGCAGTTTCCGAACAGTTTTGATAATCTGCCAAGCCCACCAATCAATGAAAAGACGTTTCTTGATGCGCTTCATGAAATTAAGCTGGATTCGCTCAAGTCATTCCGGTATCAATATTCCAATGTTGGTTATCAGCTATTGGGCCTTATCCTCGAAAAGGTATACAAAAAATCTTATACAGACCTCATTAGTCAATACATTACCAGGCCTCTGGGTATGCCGCACACCAAACTGACATATAGTGCTGATGAAGAAAGCTTATTACTAAAGGGTTATGGAGCCAATAGAGAACCTGTCAGTTCAATGCAGGCGATCTTGCCCGCCGCCGGAAGCCTGCATTCTTCTGTGAGGGATATGCTCAAATACCTGCATTACCAAAATCAGGAAAAGACAGCAGCAATCAGGTTGACGCACCGGATCATTTTTGGCGATATTGACAAGGAAGCCTATGGCTTCCAATGGGCGATCGGCAAGAACTGGGGCTGGGACCAATATCTCAGAATAGATGGCGGCACAACAGGATACCGTACTTTCTGTGTGATGTATCCGCTTCACAATGTCAGCATTGTGCTCCTGTCCAATCAAAAAGATGATTCGGCAGGAGCGGGGCTTTACAAAGTGGCTACGGGTATTTATGGTTCCTTGAAATCAGCAATGAAGGTTAAGTCTGCTTTTTAGTCATTAGCCTATGGATAGTACCTGCGTTAACCCCACAAACACATCAGACCCATATCGCATGCGAGTCCCACTCGGGGTTGACCCGGTCTAAAGGCTGTCAAACCCGGTTGTGTTTCGATTGGGTTCCGTTAAGTATTTGGATTTGTGGTTACAGCAGACAGAAAAGATAAAATAAAAGAATCTGGAAATCGGAAAATGCCTATCTTAATGTCAATGAAAAAGCTCTTATGAAATCATACTTTGCATTCAATCCTGAAATCTATAACTTCTGGCCAATCTATGAAGCCATAAAGATTTATTATCCAATCGGCATCCGATATGCTTACTCCTCTTTATACACAGAATACGAGGGGCAGAAGAAGTTTGGCGCACTCCTGGTCGACAACTTCCATAATATGGATAACTTCAAAGCACGCTATGAAAGTTTTACCACCAAACTTCAGGAACAGTTCGGATTGGAAGTACAGGGTACTTCCTATGGCCAGCAGCCTGCTTTCAGTTTTGATATGATCCTCGAAAAGACCGAACTGCCGGAACTGACAAAGATTAAAAGGTTATCTGTTGCGGTAAGCCTGCTGGGCGATTTTTATGCCATCTATGGCATAGATGAAACCATGCTGAAAGAAGGAGGGGACCCGTATCCGTACAAGTACCACGCTGTTAACGCAATTACCACGTCTCCCTACAGGGAATTTGAAGAACACTTTCTGAAACTAAAGCAGTTGATTCTGGAACGGTATCCTAACCACAGGCAAATTCCTTTTTCAATACTCACTACTTATATTGAGGGAGTTTACAACCGTTATAATGAGACGAATGAAAGCACGATTTATAATGCGTTATTCAATCAGCAGTTAAAGGCCGGTTACCCATACAACATCAGGGGTGACCATAATTACGGTTTTAATGAATGGAGGGAAAAGGGGATTACTGATGCTGATCTGCCGGTAGTAACCGTCTCAGCACCGCCGCCAACTCCGACAGTACAGGACAGTTAAATTTCAGATCTGTGTAAATTTGACAGCATCGAACAATACCAAATGTAGATCTATATGTCAAATATTGCAGCAACTCAAAATCTGTATACTCATTTACATTATTCTGTATTTTTTATATGTCTTTTTCTCGGTTTTTCCCCGAAACTCCTCATGGCCGGATTATCGTGGATATCGAAGGCCAGAAAATGAGCCTGGTGGTGCCAAAGGGTACTGTTGCAGTGTGGAATGGAAAGCGGTTTACCGGACCTCAGAAGGTAGTACAGAACATAGAATGAGGATGGGTATAGCAGATCTACAACTTCTTTATTTCATCAATACTAAGTTCAGTCAGTTCCTGGATCTCCTCAAGAGAAGCACCTTTATTTTTCAACTTAGTAGCCACGGTTACTGCTTTTTCATGAGCACCTTTTTCCTCGCCGATAGCCCTTCCTTTTTCTTCGCCCATCTCCTTTGCTGTTTCCAGGACACTGTAATAGTCCCATCTTTGTTTAGTTTTAGCGCTTATCATATTCTTTTCGGTTTTAGTTAAATTCATATACCTGGCTGCTTCGCAAAATTCCATCAATTTGGGGTCGGTAAAAATAGCAGGCGTCTGTTTTAAATGATTCAGGTTTTTGAGCGCATATATCCATTGTTCAAGATTGCTTTCCAATTCGTTTTCAGATTTGTTAAAACTGGACAATTCTATATAAGTAAAAGCTAACCTCTTGCTGAAAACCT
>Ga0193717_1000030_pt1 | contig 171135 bp, 177 predicted proteins | sample U2c2metaG_FD_145900 | JGI IMG/M metagenome (GOLD analysis project Ga0193717, IMG submission 145900) | Soil microbial communities from a riparian zone of the East river system, Colorado, United States - U2c2 | ecosystem: Environmental > Terrestrial > Soil > Riparian zone | place: USA: East...
ACCGCCGTGTCACAGGTGGCTTGAAGCTTTCCGGATCCATCGACGTGAAGTCCAGCAAGAATGCCGGAGTCGCCCTGCTCTGCGCGAGCCTGCTGAACAAGGGCCGCACCACGTTGCGCAAGGTCGCGCGGATCGAAGAGGTCAACCGGCTGCTCGAGGTGCTCAACTCGATCGGCGTGAAGACCACCTGGCTGAACGACGCCGGCGACCTGGAGATCGTCCCGCCGGAGCACCTGAACCTGGGCGCGATGGACGCCGACGCGGCCCGCCGTACCCGCAGCATCATCATGTTCCTCGGCCCGCTGCTGCACCGCGAGGACACCTTCCAGCTCCCGTACGCCGGTGGCTGCGACCTCGGCACCCGGACCGTCGAGCCGCACATGTCCGCGCTGCGGCCGTTCGGCCTGGACATCAAGGCGACCGGCGGCGAGTACCACGCGATGGTGAACCGGGCGGTCGCGCCGGCCAAGCCGATCGTGCTGACCGAGCGCGGCGACACCGTGACCGAGAACGCGATCATGGCCGCCGCCCGGTACGACGGTGTCACCGTGATCCGCAACGCCAGCTCGAACTACATGGTCCAGGACCTGTGCTTCTACCTCGACCTGCTCGGGGTGAAGATCGACGGCGTCGGCAGCACCACGCTGACCGTGCACGGCACGCCGGAGATCGACGTCGACGTCGACTACGCGCCCTCGGAGGACCCGATCGAGGCGATGAGCCTGCTCACCGCGGCGATCGTGACGGACTCGGAGCTCACCATCCGGCGGGCGCCGGTCGAGTTCCTGGAGATCGAGCTCGCGCTGCTCGAGGAGATGGGCCTGGACTACAGCCGCTCCGACGAGTACCTGGCCGAGAACGGCCGGACCCGGCTGGTCGACCTGACCACCCGGCCGTCGACCCTGCATGCGCCGATCGACAAGATCCACCCGATGCCGTTCCCGGGCCTGAACATCGACAACCTGCCGTTCTTCGCGGTGATCGCGGCCTCGGCGACCGGGCAGACGCTGATCCACGACTGGGTCTACGAGAACCGCGCGATCTACCTGACCGACCTGAACAAGCTGGGCGGCCGGGTCAAGCTGCTCGACCCGCACCGGGTGATGGTCGAGGGCCCGACGCACTGGTCCGGCGCCGAGATCATGTGCCCGCCGGCCCTGCGTCCGGCAGTGGTGACGCTGATCGCGATGATGGCGGCGAAGGGCACCTCGGTACTACGCAGCGTCTACGTGATCAACCGCGGGTACGAGGATCTCGCCACCCGCCTCAACTCACTGGGCGCCCAGATCGACACCTTCCGCGACATCTGAGGTCCGCGACATCGGAGGAACGTGACCTGTGGGCACTAGCCCTGCTGTGCCGCCGGCGGAACTCCGCGAAGGTCCGGGCGGCCTCGCCGTGGTGCGGCTGACGACAGCCGAGGGAGTCGCTGAAGTCTTCCTGCACGGTGCACACCTCGCGTCCTGGACGCCGAGGGGCCACCAGCCGGTGCTCTGGATGAGTGACAGCAGTCGCTTCGCCGCCGGCTCGCCCATCCGGGGCGGCGTTCCGATCTGCTTCCCCTGGTTCAACCGGCACCCGGAGCATCCGGAGGCACCTCAGCACGGCTTTGCCCGGATCCAGCCGTGGAGCCTCGAGGAGGTCGCGGAAGAAGATGGCTCGGTCCGGGCCGTGTTCCGGCTCACCGACACCGAACTGTCCCGGGCATCGCTGTGGCCGTACCGGTTCGAGGCGCGGTACTCAGTGACCCTCGGCGCCGAGCTTGGTCTCGAACTCGCAGTCGAGAACCGTGACGATACCGAGTTCGGTTTCGAGGCGGCGTTGCACAGCTACTACGCCGTCGGCGATGTCCGCAGGACGCTTGTCCACGGGCTGACAGGGCTCGAGTTCTCCAGCGAAGGTGGCGCCGTAGCGCGGGAGGACCTGCCCGTGCAGGTCGGGGAGGGGATCAGCCGCCGGTACACGACGGCGACCTCCGCCCGGATCGAGGATGCTGCGAACCAGCGCGCCATCACCATCAGTTCCGAGGGGGCATTCGGGGCGATCCTGTGGAATCCGGGTCCGGCGGGGGCGGCCCTCTTGCCCGACTTCGCCGCCGAGGGCTGGAGCAGCATGCTCTGCTTCGAGAACTGCAACCTGGGCGCCGGCATGATCCAGCTGCCACCGGGCGGCCGGCACCTGATGCGAACGCTCGTTTCAGTCAGCCACTTCTAACCATCGGCAGGCCCCGAACCCCGTTCGCCGACGTCTGCTGCCTCACTCTTCGAGACACTGCTTGACCTGGCAATCACCGCGCGGGTACGTTCCTACAACCGCTTGCACAAACTTGCAGCCGCAGCCCCACAAGGGCCCGAAGCCGGCTTCGCACCGCGGTACTCCGTCCGTGAACCAGTCGCCGTCCAGTGGCTTCTCCAGGCGACATTCGAGGAGGAATTCCCCATGCAGGCAGCATCGACGGAAGAGGCACGCCCCGCTTCCGCTGCGCGATCGACGGAAGGGGCACGCCCGGCTACCGCTTCCGCCGCACGGAGGCGCCGGAAGGCCCCGGTCGGGATCCTGTTCATCCTCCCGGCCTTCCTCTTCATCTTCGCCTTCATGCTGTATCCGCTCGTTTCCAGCGGGTACATGAGCCTCACCAAGTTCAACTTCGTGTACGACGCGAAACCGGCCTTCATCGGGTTCGGCAACTACGCGGCCGCCTTCAAGGACTCGCAGTTCGTCACGAGCCTGACCAACACCTTCGTGTTCGGCTTCTTCTACTTCGTGATCGTGATGGTCCTGTCGTTGGGCATCGCCTTGCTGCTGTTCCAGAAGGTCAGGTTCAACTCCTTCTTCCGCAGCGCGATGTTCGTGCCGATCGTGGTTCCGCTCTCCCTCGCCGGCCTGGTCTTCCTCTGGATCCTCCAGCCGAACTACGGACTGCTCAATCACTTCCTCGGCGAAGTGCTGCAGCTGCCCAGCCTGACCCAGCCGTGGCTGAGCAACGGGTCGACCGCGATGGCGTCCATCATCGGATTGGCGCTGTGGGCAACCATCGGGTTCGAGGTGATCCTGTTCCTCGCCGGGCTGCAGGCCATTTCGTCCGACATTCTGGAGGCCGCGGAGATCGACGGGGCGAGCGGATGGAAGAAGATCCGCTACATCATCCTGCCGAACCTGCGCCAGACCTACGTACTGACCGGGACCTGGGCGATCATCCACGGCCTGAAGGTCTTCGTCGAGCCGATGGTGATGACCGACGGCGGGCCCGGCACCAGCACCCTGGTGCTCTATCAACAGATCTACCAAACGGCGTTCACGCTTTACGACATGGGCTACGCCTCGGCCATGGGCTACATCCTCGGCCTGATCATCATGGTCCTCGTCGTCCTCAATTTCTGGCTCGGCGGCCGCAAAGCGGACAACGGATAAGTGAGTCCAACATGCTGAAAGCAACCCGGTTCTCGAGGGTAGGGATCTACGCCCTCCTCCTGCTCTTCGCGATTCTCTTCCTGAGTCCGCTGGTCTATATCCTGCTGAATTCGTTCAAGCCGGCCGGTGAGATCTTCCAGGTGCCGCAGCACCTCCTGCCCAGGCATTGGACGCTCGACAACTATGCGGGACTGGTCGGCAGTGGCGTCGGCAAGTTCTTCGTCAACAGCGTGGTCATCACCGTCGCCGGCGTGGTCCTCGTCGCCTTGCTGAGTTCGCTGGCCGGGTACGGCTTCGCCAAGTTGCCTTTCCCAGGGGTGAACCTGGTGCTGATGTGCATCGTCGGGATGCTCACCGTCCCCCTGGTCATCTTCCTGGTGCCCATGTTCCTGATGGAGAACTCCGTCGGACTGCTCGACTCCAAACTCGGACTGTTGCTGCCGAACGTTGCCGTCGCACTGCCCTTCGCGATCCTGATCATGCGGGCCTCGTTCCTGGGGATTCCGAAGGAAGTCGAGGAGTCCGCCGTGATGGACGGCGCGAGTGTCCTGAAGTGCTGGTGGCAGATCATGGTGCCGATGGCAAAGAACGGCGTCCTGCTCGTCGTCATCATGACCGCGTACGGGATCTGGGGCGAATACACGATGGCCAAAGCCCTGACGATGAATCCCTCCGCGATGCCGTTGTCCGTCGGGCTCACTCTGCAAAAGGGAGAGGTCTGGCAGTACGGAACGCTGGCCGCGGTGATCGTGATCGCCATGCTCCCGCCGCTCATCATCTTCGTCATCTTCCAGAAGCACATTGTCGCCGGCGTCGCGCAGGGCGCGGTGAAGGGGTGAGCTGAGTCCCAAGCTGGTTCGAATGTCCCATGAACTTTCAATCGTGAAAGGCGCGAGAATGAATTCACGCAAACCCAGGGCGATCGTCGCGATCGCCTGCACCGCGGCACTCGCTCTGGCGCTGGCCGCCTGTTCTGGCCAGGGAGGCAGCAGCACCGCCGGCGCGCAGGTCGCGCAGAACGAGAAGTCCACCTCGATCAACGTCGCGGCCCAGGCCTGGATGGTCGAGAAGTTCCACCTGAACGACATGGTGAAGCAGTTCGAGGGCGCGAATCCTGGCACCAAGGTCAACATCACCCAGTACCCCGACAACCAGTCACTGGCGAACTTCTCCCTGCAGTGGAGCCAGGGCAAGTCGGACCAGGACGTCGTGGTCGTCGACGGTTCGTCCGTGGCCGTGCAGTTCCTCGCCAAGAACCTGATCGTCGACTTCAACAAGACGGACTTCTTCAGCGGCACCACCGCGAAGGACAAGTTCGTCGGCGAGTCGCTGAAGTTCAACAGCCTGGACGGCGTCCAGTTCGCGCTGCCGATCGGCCTGGAAACCTACAACATCAGTGCCAACAAGAAGTACTTCGAGAAGGCCGGCCTGCTCGATGCCAGCGGCAACATTCCGGACCCCGCCAGCTGGGACGACCTCTACGCGATGGCCAAGAAGCTGACGGTCAAGGAGGGCAACAGCGTCAAGATGCCGGGCATGACGATCCAGTGGGGTCCGAACGCCCTGAGCACGATGATCTCGGTCGAGCAGGCCGTCCGGGGCAGCTTCTACAAGGACGACGGCAAGACGCTGACCTTCGACACCCCGGAGATGCGCCAGGTGCTGCAGATCTGGAAGAAGGGAGTCGACGAGGGCGTCTTCTCGATCGACACCTTCTCCAACAAGGACGCCGGGCGCAGCAACTTCAACGCCGGGAATGTTCCGATGGTGCTGGAGACCGCGGCGCATGTGCCGGAGGCGATCCCGACGATCGGGGCGGAGAACTCCCAGCTCGTCGCGATGCCGGGCTCGCTCAAGAACGGCTCGTACGGCTTCACCGCGGGAATCCTGGTGCCGACCGCTTCCAAGAATCAGGCTCTGGCCCTGAAGTTCATCAAGGAAGCGATGATGTCCGATGTCCAGGTGGCCGTTGGTAAGCAGTGGGGAAAGCTCCCGGTCCTGACCAGTGAGTTCGACAAGATCGACGCCCCCTGGAAAGACCAGATGTACAGCCTGGTCAAGATCTCCAAGCCCGCGCCGATGTACCGCGATCTGCCCGAGATGCAGGAGAAGGGCAAGCAGATGCTGCAGCAGTACCTGACCGGAAAGATCGATCTCGACAAGTTCCTGTCCGGCTTCGAGGGACTGGTCGGCCAGGCGAACCTGAACGCGAAGTAGCAGAACAATTCGGTCACTGCAAGAACAATCGTGAGGGAGAGAGACCATGCCTGCCGCCGTCCGAGAGGCGATCGTCGGTCCGGACATCGTCGTGGATTCCACCGTGCTGAAAGAGCACTCGGTGATTGTGCGCGATGACCGGATCGAAGCGGTGGTGCCGATCGCGCAACTGCCGGACGACCTCGCCAGGCGCGATGTCGGGCCAGGTCTCCTCACTCCGGGCCTGATCGACGTCCACACCCACGGCGCCGGACTCCGGGGCTTCAACGAGGGAACGGTCGATGCGAACGAGACGGCGTTGGCCGCCTACCTCGCGGCCGGCATCACGACGGTGCTCCCCAGCCTGTCGACGGCTCCGCTCGACGAGATGCTGGGAGCGCTCGAGGCCTTGAGCGCCCCCCGTCCGGAACTCTCCCCGCGCGTCCCGGGAGTTCACCTGGAGGGACCGTACTTCTCTTACGAGCAACGCGGCGCGCAGAACGCGGATGCGCTGCGGGTTCCCTCCGACGGCTCGATCGACCGGCTGCTGGACTATGCGGACCTGATCAAGATGATCAGTTTCGCGCCGGAGCTTCCCGGCGCGGTCGAGCTGACAGAACGGCTCGTCGGACTCGGGATCATCGCGGCGGCCGGGCACAGCGACGGCGAGGACGAAGACCTGTGGGCCTGCCAGCGGGCGGGGCTGAGCCACGTCATCCACATCGTCAGCGGGCAGTCGACGACCATCCGGAAGGGCCCCTGGCGACGGCCCGGCATGCTCGAGGCGACCCTGGCCTCCGAGGATCTCACCGTCGAGATGATTGGCGACGGCAAGCATCTGCCGGCCACGCTGATGCGGCTGGCGCAACGGTGTCTGTCCGGACGGCTCTGCCTCATCTCGGACTCCACTCCCGGCGCTGGGATGCCCGAAGGGACGGAGTACAAGCTCGGGGTCCGGGAGTTCGTGGTGGAGGGCGGCGTCGGCGTCACGATGGACCGGACCGCCTTCGCCGGCAGCACCACGCTGCTCTCCGAGATGATCCCCATCACGGTGAACATGCTCGGGATCGACGTCGCCGAGGTGATCGCGATGGCGACCTCCGTCCCGGCGAAGGCCATGCGGCTGCCGGATGTCGGTCGGATCGCCGAGGGGTGTTTCGCGGACTTCGTCGTGTTCGACGACGAGCTGAAACCGCGCAAGGTCGCGCTGGGAGGCCGCTGGCAGTAGCCGCGCCCTTTCGACAACTTTCAGATCCACAGAGGGAGAACCATGGAACACCGCACCTATGACCACCTCGAGGTCTCCACGGCCGAGACCGACGACGAGCTGGGCGCGGCCGTGGCGGACGCGTTCGCCACAGCCGCCCGGACGGAACTGGAAACCAAGGACTCCATCGCGGTCATCCTGGCGACCGGCAACTCACAGCTGAGCTTCGTCCGCGCCGTCGTCAAGCGCCAGGACATCGACTGGTCCCGCATCACCGTTCTGCACATGGACGAGTACTTCGGCATGTCGCAGGACCATCCGGCCAGCTTCCGCCGCTGGATGGCGGAGAACCTCTCCAGCCAGGTCACCCTGAAGGCGTTCGAGGGCGTGCGGGGCGATCACACGCCCGTCGAGGAAGAGCTACAGCGCTACGACAGGTTGTTGCGCGACCTCGATCCGGAAATCTGCGTAATGGGGATCGGGGAGAACGGCCACCTCGCGTTCAACGATCCGCCCGCGGACTTCCAGGCCGTGGACCTCATCCGGATCGTGGACATGGATGAGGTGTCCCGCCGGCAGCAGGTCGGCGAGGGGCACTTCCCGTCGCTCGACGAGACGCCGCGACTGGCCCTGAGCCTCACCATTCCGGCCCTCCTCAAGCCCAGGACCGTACTGGTCGGGGTGCCGGAGGAGCGGAAGGCCAAAGCGGTCAAGGATGCTCTGGAAGGTCCGGTCGATCCGCAGTGCCCCGCGTCGATCCTCCGCACGCAAGCGCACGTGCGACTCTTCCTCGACCGGGCGTCGTCCTCGCTACTCGCATCCCGCTGACCGTGCGGCACACTAGTGCCGCTGTCGTTCCGCGCACCACTGCTTGGGGGCTGATCTTTGAAGAAGCGCAAGGTGACGATCACCGATGTCGCGCTGGCAGCGGGAGTGTCCGAATCGACGGTTTCGCGGAGTTTCAGTAGTCCCGATCTGTTGCACCCGGAGACTCGTCTTCGCGTGCTCGATGTCGCTCGCCGGATGGAGTACGTTCCCAATCGCCAGGCCCGGAGCCTGGCGACGGGAACGACCGGCACTTTCGGACTCGTCGTGCCTGATGTGATGAACCCGTTCTTCCCGCCGTTCATCAAGGCAGCCCAGGCCCGCGCGCGGGAGAATGACCGGGACGTCTTCCTCGCGGACAGCGACGAGGATCCGTTGGTGGAGTCGCTGGTCCTGAAGAGGCTGTCCAAACGAGTCGACGGGTTGTTGCTCTGCGCATCGCGTGTTCCGGATGCCTACCTGCTGGAACTCGCGGACGAAATGCCGGTGGTCCTGTTCAATCGCGCCGTGCCCGGGTTGGCCTCGGTGCTGTTCGATGAAGCCAACGGCATGCGGCAGGCCGTAGAACACCTCGCCGCGTTGGGGCACCAACGCATCGGCTATGTCGGTGGACCTGTTCAGTCCTGGGCGGATGAACGTCGTCGCGCTGGACTTCGTGATGCCGCCGAGGAGTTCACGGTCTCGCTGGTGGACCTGGGTCCGCACGTCCCGACCTGGGAGGCGGGCGTCCAGGCGGCGGACAAGGTGCTGGCCGCGTCCGTCACAGCGGTGGTGGTCTTCGACGACACGATGGCCATCGGGGTGATGTCACGGCTTGCCGCGCGAGGCGTCCGGGTCCCGGAGGACGTCAGCGTCGTCGGTCACGACAACATCGCGATGGCCCCGATGTGGCATCCGAGTCTCACCACGGTCGACGTGAAATGCGGGCCTGCCGGCCGTGCTGCCACAGACTTGCTGCTGGGCATGCCGGTCGGCGGCCCGTCTACTCAGACAGCCCCAGCTGCTCAATCGTCCCTGGTGCTACCGGTGCAGCTCATGATCCGTGACTCCACTGGCCCGACAGAGGAATCGCGGACCCCGAGGAGGTAGTAGGGCCGGCGGCGGTCAGGAAGGTGACTGCCTCCTCGATGACGTCGGTATCGCTGACGATGCGGTGGTGGCCGAGGCCGGTCGTCCGCAACAAGGTTGCCTTCGGCCCGTACTGCGCCAGCAGGTGATCGGCCTGATCCGGATCCACCACGTCATCCTCGTCGTTGTGCACCGCCAGCAACCCGATCTCGCCGACTCCGACCGAGAACTTCGTCCAGATCTCGCGGTCTCCCTGGAACAGTTGCCGCTCGATCGTCCGGCGAAGGGCCGGCTGCACCGCCGGGTCCAGCCTGAGTTCCCGGCAGAACTTGTCGACCAGGTAGTCGAACTGGGCGATCCCGCTGATCGTGACGATCCACTTGGCCGCGACCCCTTCCCGGACGGCGTACAGCCCGAACAGCACGCCGATCGAGTAGGCGACCATGCCCTCGAACGGCCCGTGCTTCGCCTCCAGGAACCGGATGATCCGCTGGTGATCGAGGATCGTGCCCGTCGGTCCGGGCGTATCACCGTGCCCGGGTGCGTCGTACGAGACCGGGCTGTAGCCGAGTTCGAGCAGGCGCGCCACGAGCGCGTAGTACCGGGAAGCGCGGGAGCGCCAGCCGTGTACGAGCAGGACCGGGCGGCTGCCGTCGCCCCAGGCGTAGGTGACGACCCCGTCGACGATCTCGATCCGGGCGGCTTCGTGGACCTCGCGCTCCACCTCGCGCACCCTGCCGCGCATCAACGGCCGCCGCCACAGCTGGAACGCGAGCCTGCCCGCGAGCCCTGGCGACACCACGGCCGTCGTCCTCAAACCTGCACGAACTAGGTCAGTCAGCATGGGAAACCTTCCGGTCTGGGCAAACTATACGAACGGTCGTATTATTAGTTTTCGCGAGGCATTCTGTCAACCGCACTAAGATCACCGGCCTGAGGAGGAACGAGAGTGGAGAAAGTCGACGGACGGCTGGTCCGCGGCGACCAGACCCGCCGCGCGGTACTGCGGCGCGCGGTCGACATCGCCTCGCTGGACGGCCTCGAAGGACTGTCGATCGGCCGGCTCGCGAAGGAGCTGGAGATCAGCAAGAGCGGGTTGTTCGCGCACTTCGGTTCGAAGGAGGAACTGCAGCTCGCGACCATCCGCGCGGCGCGCCGGATCTATGCCGATGCCGTCGTGACGCCCGCGTTCGCGGTGGAGCCCGGCCTGGCGCGAGTCTGGGCGTTGAGTGAGCTCTGGCTGGACTACTCGGAGAGCAGGGTGTTCCCCGGTGGCTGCTTCTTCGCGAAGACCTCGCACGAGTTCGGCGGCCGCCCCGGACCGGTCCGGGAGGTGCTGGCCGCGGTCTACGCCGAGTGGATGGGCCTGATCGAGCGGACGATCTCGGAGGCCATCGATCGCGGAGAACTGTCCGCCGACCCCGCGCAACTGGCCTTCGAGCTCGGCGCGTACTACGACTCGGCCAACATGGCCTCATTGCTCCGTGACGACATCGCGCCGATCTACGCCGTGGCCCGTCAATCCATCCGCGCACGGCTGGAGTCCGCGGTCCCGGCCGGTACCGCGTTGCCCTGGTGAGCTGGGAGATCGCGCTGCCGCCGGATCGGTGAGAAGAGCAGGATCAGCCCGGCCAGGGGGACTCCGGCGGTGGTGATCCACAGCGCAGTACGGAGTCCGAGCAGCTCGCCGAGCGTTCCGCCGAGGAGGGCGCCGAGCGGGATCGTGCCGTAGTTGACGAACGACGACGTCGCGGAGAGCCGGCCGAGCAGGTCCGGCGGGCAGTAGGACTGGTAGAAGGTCGCCTTGATGATGTTGCCGGCGACAACTCCCACGCCGACACAGAATCCGCCGGCCAGGTAGAACCACGGGCTCACGGTGCTCAGCGGGATCAGGAGTGCGAGGGTTGGGAGGACCAGCTCGCACAGGAGGATCGCGCGCGCAGTACCGAATCTTGCTGCGACCCGGCGAGCCGCGAATGCGCCGGCGACGCCGCCGCTGCTCGCTGCCGCCATCAGTGCGCCGACCGCACCCGCGTCGAGGCCGACCTCGCGGACCAGGAAGACGACAACGATGGATTGGTAGCCCATCAGGGCGAGATTCGAGACCGCGCCGAAGATCGTCAGCGTGCGGATCCAGACGTCCTTCGCCACCAGCACCAGCCCGGCCCTGACCTCGGCGAGGATCCCGGGGTGCGACTCGACGCGGATTCGGGGCTCGCGATGGCGGATCGCGGTCAGGCAGATCAGCGCGACGCCGAAGGTGGCCGCATCGACGAGCAGGCCGTTGGCGGGACCGGCGAACTGGATGATCAGCCCGCCGCAGCCCACACCGGCGATCTGCGCGGCCGAGGCGCTGCCGTGCAGCTTGGCGTTGCCCTCGGCGTGGTCGGCCGGCTCGATCAGGGTCGGGAGGTACGCCGTGTACGCGGTCTGGAAGAAGACGGCAGCAGCACCTGCCAGTACTGCGGTCGCCAGCAGCAGGTGGATCGTCAGGAGATCCTTGACCAAGGGAACGCTCGCGAACAAGAGCAACGAGATGCCCGAGGCGATCATCATGATGGGCCGCCGGGGGAGTCGGTCCACCCAGGCGCCGACCGGCAACCCGATCAGCAACCACGGCAGCCAGGCCGCGGCGGTCAGCAGTCCGACCTCGAAGGTGGTTGCCTGCAGCACCGAGATGGCGATCAGCGGCAGCGCGACGGTGGAGATCGCGCTGCCGAACAGGCTGGTCGTCTCGCCGATCCAGAGCAGCCGGAAATCGCGGTGCCTTCTGAGCAGGCTCACGGCGTTTCCCGGGGGAACGACTGGAGTTGGACGATGACCTGTTTCGCGTTCTCGTCGCTCGACTTGGTGGCCGTGTAGCGGTCGATGACCTGCTTGAGCTCGTTGTTGAGGGCAACGAGTTCGTCGGGGGTGAGGCGGAGGTCGCGCCAGTCGGACAGCTCGGCTGCGTGCTGCCATTCGCCGGACCAGTTCTCGTCGACGTAGTTCTGCACGCGGGCGTAGTACTGCTCGACCAGTTGCTGCAGGTAGACCTTGAGGGCGCCGCTGGTCTCCGGATCGTCGCGGAACTCGGCGGGGTTCAGCACCGTCTGGCCGGCCGGGACCCGCCACCAACGCTCGCGCTTCGTGCCGCGGTCGGGCTCTTCCTCGATGTAGCCGTGCTCGGCGAGCAGCCGGAGATGCCAGCTGATCGTGCCGGTGCTCTCTCCCAGCCGGGCCGACAACGTGGTCGAGGTGGCGGGGCCATCGAGCTCCAGCGCCTCCAGAATCCGCATCCGCAGCGGGTGAGCCAGGCCCCTGAGGCTCCGCGCATCAATCCTTCGCATAATTGCAGAGTAGTCTCTGCAAATGAGTCTCTGCAAGTGCATCGAGGTTGGAGGTTTGAGTGTGCCGTTAAACTGGGTACAGTGTACGAAGTTTAACGGTTCCGACTGGAGGAGTGGGCTTGAGCGAGACGCAGCAGGTGCCGGGGACGGCGGGGTTCGTGCCGACTGAGGCGGATCTGGCGAGCGTGGTGGCCTGGTTCGAGCGGTACGACGCGCTGGCGGCGGCGCTGGACTACGAGGGGATGGCCGACGTGGCGGTCTTTCCTCTCAACGAGGTGACGGACGACGGGAAGGGGCATGGCAAGGCGGAACAGCTCGGCCGGCAGGCGTATCTCGAGCAGATGGCCCAGGTGATGGGCGGCGGTGGTGATGTGAAGTTGGAGACCACCCGGACGCCGCACTTCCTGTCGGACAGCCTGGTCTTCGTGATCAGCGACGGCACGATGACCTACGAGGGTCACACCCAGCCCATCCGCTACGGCGATCTCCTGCTGAAGATCGACGGCAACTGGCACTTCCAGACCATGGTCCAGGGCGGCTGGGGCTGATCCCCTTCCCCAGTTGAGCGTTGCGTCCGAAGAACTGGCGGGACGTCCCTCCAGTTCTTCGGACGCAAGCAACCTGGAGTTGGGGGAAAGTGTCGGTGGAGGGCGTTAGGGTCGGGGGTGATGAGGAAGCAGTTCGAGGGGTATGACGAGCATGATGCCGAGCGCTGGGTCGCGGAGCCGGTCAAGCGGCCGGGGCGGACCGCCTTCGCTCGCGATCGTGCGCGCGTCCTGCACAGCGCCGCGCTGAGGAGACTCGCCGCCAAGACGCAGGTCGTCACCGCCGGCAGTGACGACTTCGTCCGGAACAGGCTGACCCACAGCCTGGAGGTCGCCCAGATCGGCCGCGAACTGGCGAGCACCCTCGGCTGCGACCCCGACATCGTGGATGCCGCCTGCCTGGCGCACGACCTCGGCCACCCGCCGTTCGGGCACAACGGGGAGCGGGCGCTGGACCAGTTGGCGACCGGCATCGGTGGGTTCGAGGGCAACGCGCAGACGTTGCGGCTGCTGACCCGGCTGGAGTCGAAGACGTTCGACCCGGCGGGGCGAAGCGTCGGGCTGAACCTCAGTCGCGCCACCCTCGACGCCACCTGCAAGTACCCCTGGTTCCGGCGCGACGGCGAGCGGAAGTTCGGCGTGTACGACGACGACGCCGCGGTGTTCGGCTGGCTCCGCCAGGGGGTGGGGGACCGGCGGTGCATCGAGGCGCAGGTGATGGACTTCGCCGACGACGTGGCGTACTCCGTGCACGATGTCGAGGACGGAATCGTTGCGCACAGCATCGATCTGGATCACATCGGCGCCGAGCGAGCGCCGTACTGGGAGGCGGTCCGGCAGACTTATTTGCCGGAGGCAAGTGATGCCGAGCTCGACGAGGGCTGGCTGCGGCTGACCGGGCTGCCCTACTGGCCCAGCGGGCCGTTCGACGACAGTCGTCGGGCGCTCGGCGGTCTGAAGGACCTCACCAGCCAGCTGATCGGACGATTCTGTACTGCGGCGGAGCAGGCGACGCACGCGCGCTTCGGGCGCAGCCGGCTGATCCGCTATGAGGCGGATCTGGTGGTTCCCCAAGGCACCCGCACCGAGATCGCGCTGCTGAAGGGCATCGGCATGTTCCACGTGCTGAACTCACCAGCCCGTCAGGCACGCCGTGCCATCCAGCGCGAACTCCTCACCGAACTCGTCGAGGCGCTGCACAAGACCGCCCCGCTCCACCTCGACGCCGCCTTCACGGCCGACTTCGCCGAGGCCGCCGACGACGACGCCCGCTTCCGCGTCATCATCGACCAGGTCGCCTCCCTCACGGACCCGTCCGCCCAGGCCTGGCACACCACCCTCGTCCACTAGCAGTTCCCTTACGTCCGAAGAACCGAGGGGCCTGCCCCCCACTCCTTCGGACGCAACGCAGCGTGGCGCGCCGCCGCCCTCCGCCGACCTCGCTACGTCCGAAGACCCGTGGGGCAGGCCCCTGGGTTCTTCGGACGCAACGCGGTGTTGGTGCAACGGTCAGTGGATGGAGTCGAAGGGGAGGCGGAGGCCTAGTTTGCTGGTGATGGGTTTGTTGGTGAGGCGGATCTGGTCCAGTTCCGTGGTGGACAGGGCGCGGCGGTAGACGCGGACCTCGTCGATCGTGCCGTTGAAGCGGTTGGCGCCGTCGACCCGCTGACCGACATGGATGCCCTGGATGCCGAACTCCTGTCCGGTGCTCGCCGACCCCGGCGGCGCATCAGCCGAGCCGACCTCAACCCCGTCGACGAGCAACTTGAACTTGCCACCCGCACGCTGCACGACGACCTGATGCCACTGGTTGTCGTTGTACGGCGACGCCGACTGAATGGTGATGTTGAATCGCTGCACCGCGAGCAACGCCACGATCCGCTTGTTCGCCGGTTCCGCCCGCAGCCACACCTGAGACGTCGTACCGGATCCCTGCCGGTAGGCCCACAGGATCGACTGTGCCGCCGTCGACGACCCGTACTTGATCCACGCCATCATGGTGAAGTCGTCCGCGCCGACGTCGATCGACCGGTCGAACGGCACCTCGACGCGGTCGTCCACGCCGTCCAGCGCGATCCCGTTGCCATACTTGCCCGGGGCAACGACAGCCTCACCTCGGACGTACGCCGGGTTGTGCGCCGGGCTGAGGTCGCGCGTCTGCGGCCCGGGTGCGGGCGGTCCCGGAATTCCCGGAGGAGTCCCGTTCGGGGTCGCCAGGTAGGCCTCGTTGAACCGCGCGAACCGGATCGACTCGTACGGCGATGCCACGCCGGCCTCGTAGAACAGAGCAGCCTGGTCGCCCGGGAGCTTGACCATGTCCGAGTAGGCGCTCGGACCCCACCAGAAGACCTTGCCTTGCTGCCACGTGCCCCACGAACGCGCCTCGTCGTACGAGGATCTGATCGTCATCGCCTCGCGAGCGGCCGGGTTCGCCGGGGCCGAGAACAGCAGGCGGTTCCGCCGGTCTCCTTCGTTCCGCGCGGTCAACCGCAGCAGGGAGCCCTGGACATCGGGCATCGCGAGTGACGGCATCACCTTGAAGGGGGCGTCCCAGCTGTCGCCGCCGTCGCTGCTGATCGCGCTCGCGCGGCTGCCCACGTCGGTACCGCGTTCGCGGGCGAGCGCGTAGATCCGGCCGTCGGTGAGCTCGGCGATGGTCACCTCCTGGGCGATCACCTTGCCGTCGTCCCGCGAGGTGGTTGCGCCGATGTGCCAGGTCTCGCCGGCGTCGTCGCTGTAGAGCAGGTGGGTGCCGTAGACGTGCTTGCCGACGCCGTCGTAGATCTCGTAGCTGGCGGGGACCACCAGGCGTCCCGCATGCCGGCCGTGCTCGAGCTGGATGCCGTGCATCGGGCCGGTCGCGTACCAGAAGTTCCACGCCGGCAGCTTCGCGTCGGTCAGTTCGCGGTCCGCGGTCCAGGTCGCGCCGTCGTCGTCGCTGGTCTGGACGTAGGGGTCGCGGTCGCAGCCGTTCGGGCACGGGGCGGCATCGTTGTGGGTGCTGATCAGCACGATCCGGCCGGTCTTCGCGTCGACGATCGGGACCGGGTTGCCGTGCGTGTCCCCGTTGCCGGCGGAGACGAGCTGGAGCGGTCCCCAGGTCTTGCCGTCGTCGAAGGATCGCTTCAGGACGAGGTCGATGTCGCCGTCGTCACCACAGTCGGCGACGCGTCCCTCGGCGAAGGCGAGGAGTGTCCCGGCGGTGGTCCGCACGATCGCCGGAATGCGGAAGCACGCGTATCCCTCGGACTTCTGCTGGAACAACACGCTGTCGTCGATGAACGGTTGCGTCGCCGGCTTGCCGCTCTGAGCTGCGGCCTGTACGGCGGGTTGGGCGGTAGGTGGTTCGGTCGGGGTGGGGCGGGCGGTTGCTGCCGGCGTACCGGCGAAAGTTGCCGCCAGGGCGCCGAGTGCCACCACGGCGACGACCGCCGAGCGGCGGGAGCTGGTTCTGCGAGGGCGGAGGATCATGGGTCCCTTCCCTGTCGAAGGAGGAGCTGGGCCGGGTCGAAGACATAGGACATGGGATGTCCTCCGTCAACGTAATGATCCAGCGGTCTTTCGGCAAGGGGTCCGGCGAGACTTTCAGGAAGCCTCGGGGGAGGTTTCAGGAAGCCTCGGGGGAGTCGGCCGCCGCGCCGACCGTCGGTGCGGGCTCGGCCGCGGCCTCGCTCTCGGCTCGCGCGATCCGGTTCCGGACGTCGCGGAAGTGCAGCCGCATCGCGTCCCGGGCCGCATCGGGGTCCCGGTCCCGCAGGGCGCTGACGATCAGCCGGTGGTTCGCGAGGATCTCCTCTGTCCGGTCGGCCGGTTCGCCGAGGATGTGCTCGACGTCGTGGTAGGTGTCCCAGAACAGGCCGATCAACTGCAGCACGAGTTCGTTGCCGCAGCCCTCGTACAACAGGGCGTGGAAGGCCCGGTCCGCACCGAGGTCGTGAGCCATCGCCGTCACCAGCGCCTCCAGCGCGGCAAGCCTTGCGTCGCTGGTGCGCCCCTTCGCCACGTCGCCGATCAGGCCGGTCTCGATCAGTTCGCGGATCTCGACCAGGTCGTGGATCGCGCGGATCCGCTGGCCGGCCCGGGACCGGACCCGGAACACCAGCGAGGCGGTCAGCGCGTTCAGGGAAGCCTGCCCGACGAACGTGCCGTAGCCGTGCCGGATGTCCACGATGCCGAGTGCCTGGAGGGCCCGGATCGCCTCCCGGACGCTGTTGCGGCTGGCGCCGAGCAGTTCCATCAACTGGGGTTCGGTCGGCATCGCCGTACCGGGGGCCAGGTCGCGCTCGTGGATCAGTTCGATGATCCGCTCCTCGAGGGCAGCGCTCGGGCGTATCCGCATCCTGCCTCCTCTGTCGATGGTTGCGCGCAATCTACACCGCGCCACCCCTTGACCCGCTCACTCTGACGTCCTACCTTCACCCGACATCCTACGTCCCATCTCGCTGCCGGGGGGTGCGCCGGGCGGCGTGGAGTCGTGTCGGCGATCGACGGATTAACCTCTCTGTATGACCGACTCACAGCGGATTGTCATTGTCGGAGCGAGCCTGGCTGGAGCATCGGCAGCCGAGACCCTGCGGGCCGAGGGCTGGACCGGCGAGATCGTGCTGATCGGTACCGAGAGCGAGTTGCCGTACGAACGACCGCCGCTGTCGAAGGGCGTTCTGCTCGGCAAGGACGAGACCGGGGTCGCGCAGCTCCATGATCGGCAGTGGTACGACGACCACACGATCGAGTTGCGCCTTGGAACCACCGTCACCGCCATCGACACCTCCGCCAAGTCCGTGACTCTGGACGACGGTTCACAGCTCTCGTACGACGAACTCCTGCTGGCCATGGGAAGCCGGGTCCGCCGACTCGAAGTACCGGGTGGTGACCTGCCCGGGATCCATTATCTGCGGACCGCGGCGGAGTCTCAGGCGCTCACCGACGCGTACGCCGCGAAGCCGCGGGTGGTCGTCGTCGGCGCGGGGTGGATCGGCCTGGAGGCTGCGGCCGCGGCGCGCGAGCGTGGTTGCGAGGTCACCGTCGTCGAGCCGCAATCCACCGCGCTCGCCTCGGTACTGGGGGAGAAGGTCGGGGAGTTGTTCGCCGAGTTCCACCGGCAGCACGGTGTGCGATTCCTGTTCGACACCGGCGTCGAGGGCTTCGAGGGTTCCGATCACGTGACCGGCGTCCGGACGTCCACCGGCGAGGTGCTCCCGGCCGACCTGGTGGTGGTCGGAGTCGGAGTCCAACCGAACACCGAGCTGGCCGAGGCCGCCGGGATCGAGGTTGCTTCGCGGGAGAACGGGTCCGGCATCGTCACCGGGGCGGACCTTCGGACGTCGGCGTCTTCGGTATTCGCCGCTGGTGACGTGGTTCGGTGGAACCACCCGCTGCTCGGGCGGTCGGTGCGGGTCGAGCACTGGTCGAACGCGAAGGACAGTGGCGTCGCCGCCGCGAAGTCGATGGTCGGCCAGGACGTGGCGCACGACGCGATCCCGTTCTTTTTCACGGACCAGTACGACCTCGGCATGGAGTACGCCGGCGACGTGCCACGCGGTACGTCGTACCAGGTGGTGCTGCGTGGGGACCCGGCTTCGGGTGCGTATCTGGCCTTCTGGCTGGATGACGAGAACCACGTACTGGCCGGGATGCACGTGAACACGTGGGGCGCGATCGACGTCGTCCAGGAGCTGATTCGCTCGGGCCGACAGGTCGACCCGTCGCGGTTGGCCGACCCGTCGGTGGAGCTGTCGGAGGTCTAGCTAGGTGGTAGTCCGGCCGGGTTGCTCACGCAGCCCGGTCCGGTCAGCGCGAGTTCGTCGTGCAAGGCGTCGAGGTAGTCGCAGCCGCTGTGCTCGCTCGGCTCGATCACGCCGCCCTCATGCCACTCGTTCCACGCGTAGACGTAGAGCAGGTTGTCCACGGTCGACGGCCGGGTGGACGTCGCCATGTCGTCTGCTGCGGCCTTCACTGCCCGGCGGAACTTGTCGACTGACTGGTCCGGCAGCCAGCGGATCGCCGGCAGGTCCACGACCTCGATCGGGTAGCGCGGCCGCTCGTCGAAGTCGGACAGCACGCAGCGACCGTAGGCGCCAGGCGCCTGGGCGTAGAACGCCCGCTGCCCGTTGAGGTAGGTGTCGTACGAGCGGCTCTCGACGGCCGGACCGTCTGTGGTGCAGTATGCCGCGTCCGCACCGACGGCGGGCACCTGCTTCGGGTCGAACCCGCCGTGGTTGATCATCACGTAAACGTCTTCGCCGAGCTTGGCCTCGGCGGTCTGGCGTACGGTGTCGACGAACGACTTGATCTGCGCAGTGCTGCCGTCGCCGAGCCCACGGGCATCGCAGATGTTGAGGATCTTGCGGCCGTCGTTGGTCCGCAGCGTGTTCGGCTGCGCCAGGTACGTGGTGGTCAGCACGTCGGCGACCTTGCCGTACTGCTCGGTCGGGATGGTCAGCCCGTCGAAGGGGTGCGCGCACAACCCGACGGCGAAGTCGATGCTGTCTTTGTTGCGGGCAGCAAGGAATGCGGTCAGTGCGGCATCGGTGACCTTGCCGGTCTGGGTCGTGCTGTCCCAGTACCAGTAGAAATTGAAGAAACTCAGTCCCGCCGAAGTCGCCTGGGTGATGTGCTTCTCGAGCGTTTCCCGCTGCGAGTCGTCGTAATAGCCGATAGCGGGCTTGAGGTCGGAGAAGTCGCTGTCGGGCCAGTTGTCCGTCGCGTACGGCGTGCCGTCGTGGAAATCGCGGACGCCACCCCACCAGTCGTTGTCCCGGCCGTAGATCTCCTTGGTCCGGTCGATGATTCGCTGGTGCCCACCTGCGTGGAACATGCCGAAATACACCGCGCCGGCGCGGACGTACTTCTCCCGGACATACCCGGCGGGTCCGTCGAGTTGGTAGCCGTCGGCGAGCAGTTCGGCGGTCTTCGACTCGAGAGCCAGCCGCCATTCACGGCCGTTGGTGAACCTGCGCAGCTCGACCAGTCCCGGCGCGCTCGTGGTCGCGATATACCCGGCGACGCCCTCATAAACCCAGTTCTGCTGGACGAGCGCGTCCCGCTCCTGCGTCGACGCGGTGAAGAGCCACTTGTCGGCGGTGGGGGAGGGCTTCAGCCGGAAGAGCGGGACGTCGCCTGGTGAGGCCTCGCGGCTGAGGAACCCGATCTGCCCGGGCTGGCGCTTTAGGCCGGCTGCCGTGGCGGAGGCGACCTCGCGTGGGTCTGCGCTGTAGAGCCGCCCGACGCCGCTTGCCGAGACGAGTTCGACCAGCGGTACCAACGGCGCAGTACGGGTGACTGCCGCTGCTGCGGCGGGCTGCTCGGCTTGGACTGGACCTGCGGTCAGGACGGCTCCGACAGCGGCGGCGGCGAGCAGCAGGACGCCAGTCACCCGGATCGAATTGCGCTTCAAGATCTTGGCTCCGCTCACGTTTCGGTCCAGACCGGTGACAGGCTAGTGCCGACCGGGGTCTCATCCGCTCCGTCCGGACCGTAGACTCAGCGCGTGGCAGGCAGGATCAAGGACGAGGACATCGCGCTGGTGCGCGAACGCGCCAGGATCGACGAGATCGTCGGCTCGTACGTGACCCTGAAGAACGCCGGCGGTGGTTCGCTGAAGGGGCTCTGCCCGTTCCACGACGAGAAGTCGCCGTCGTTCAACGTCACGCCGGCCCGCGGCTTCTTCTACTGCTTCGGCTGCCAAGAGGGCGGCGACGTGATCGACTTCATCCAGAAGATCGATCAGATCACCTTCCACGAGGCCGTCGAGTCGCTGGCCGCGAAGGTCGGCGTCCAGCTTCGGTACGACGACTCCGGCGCGCCGATGTCCAAGTCGCAGCCGAACCAGCGACCGCGGCTCGTCGAGGCGCACAAGGTGGCTGCCGAGTTCTACGCGGAGCAACTGTTCGGCGCGTCCGAGGCGATGGCCGGCCGGCAGTTCCTGGACAAGCGCGGCTTCGATCGCGATGCGGCGGTGCAGTTCGGCGTCGGGTTCTCGCCGCGCGGTGGTGAGGCATTGACCGCTCACCTGCGCGGGCGCGGTTTCAACAACGCGGAGCTGCTCGCTTCGGGGCTCTGCTCTGACGGCCAGCGCGGCCTCTACGACCGGTTCCGCGGCCGGCTGATGTGGCCGATCCGGGACGCGAGCGCAGACGTCATCGGCTTCGGCGCCCGGCGGATCTTCGAGGACGACAAGATCGAGGCGAAGTACCTGAACACCGCCGAGACCCCGATCTACAAGAAGTCGAGGTCCTGTACGGCGTTGGACCTGGCCCGGCGGGAGATCGCCAAGGGCCGGCAGGCTGTGGTCGTCGAGGGGTATACCGACGTGATGGCGTGCCACCTGGCCGGAGTACAGACTGCGGTGGCGACCTGCGGCACGTCGTTCGGTGAGGACCACGCGCGGGTACTTCGTCAGTTGCTGCTGGATCACGATCAGTTCCGCGGCGAGGTGATCTTCACTTTCGACGGTGACGAGGCCGGCCAGCGGGCTGCGTTGAAGGCGTTCAGTGGGGACCAGGCTTTCGCCTCGCAGACGTATGTGGCGGTGGAGCCGGACGGGCTCGATCCCTGCGATCTGCGGCTGCAGAAGGGTGACGCGGCTGTTCGTGAGCTGATCGGGCGGCGGGTTCCGCTGTATCGGTTCGTGCTGTCGAACGTGCTGTCGAAGTACGACCTGGACCGGGCGGATACGCGGATCGACGCGTTGCGGGACGCGGCGCGGCTGGTAGTGAGCATCCGGGATCGGTCCAAGGTGGATGCCTTCACGCGTGAGCTGGCCGGGCATCTCGGGCTGGAGGTCGACCAGGTTCGGTCCGAGGTTCATCGGGCTGCTTCGCGTCCTGCTGCGCCGGCTCCCGTGCCGGATCGCGGGCCCGTTGTCGTTCAGACGGAGTCGCAGCCACCTCCTCCGCCGCGGGTCGACCTGCCGTCGCCGCGGGACCAGCGGTTCGTGATCGAGTGGGATGTCCTGAAGATCGCGATGCAGCATCCCGCGCTGGTCGCAGAGGGCTTCGACGAGCTTGACGATCAGGACTTCACGCATCCGTGGTTGGCGGCTGTTCGCTCGGCCATGGCGAAGACCGGGGGGCCGGCTACCGCGGCTCCTGGGGAGGCGTGGGTGGTGGCGGTGCGTGAGGCCATGGGCAACGATCCCGCGGCTGCTGTCGTCAGCGCGCTGGCGGTTGATCCGATCAGGTTGGATCGGGAGCCGGACGTGCAGTACGCCATCGCGCATCTTGCCCGGCTGCAGGAGCTGACCTGCTTGCGGCGGATCGCCGAGCTGAAGTCGAAACTGCAGCGGACCAACCCGATCGACCGGGTGGACGACTACAACCGGATGTTCGGCGAACTGATCGCGCTGGAGCGATATCGCGCAGAACTGCGCGAGCGGGCCATCGGCGGGGCCCTCTAGTTATCCACAGGCTCTCTGTTACTCGGTGGTTACTTGCTGTAGTTGTCCACCGATGCTGAATTCGTCCGTTCCGGGCGGCTGAATCACGGCAGTATCCCTTCAGAGAGAGGGGATCCCGGCATGGCCGAACTGGACTGTGAACCCGCCGACGTGAACGCGCTCGTCACCTACCTGCGCGAGATCGGACGGCACGAACTACTGACCCTGGAGGAGGTCGACGAGCTTTCCCAGTGGATCGAGGCCGGCCTCCTGGCCGGCGAACGCCTACTTGCGCGCCATCGGTCGCCTGTGGACGCGGAGGATCTCCGGGCTGTCGTGGAGTTGGGAGAGGCGGCCCGCCGGCGCATGATCGAGGGCAACCTCCGCCTGGTCGTGTCCCTGGCCAAGCGGTACACCGGCAAGGGCATCTCGCTGCTCGACCTGATCCAGGAGGGCAACCTCGGTCTGATGCGTGCCGTCGAACGCTTCGACCACAAGCTCGGGAACCGCTTCTCCACCTACGCCATCTGGTGGATCCGCCAGGCCATCGGCCGCGCCATCTCCGATCGCTCTCGCCTGGTGCGAATGCCCGCGCAGGCCTACACAGACGCCAGCCGAGTAGCGACGGTCCAACGCGAGCTGACCCAACGCCTGGGCCGCGAACCCACCACAGCCGAGGTCGCCACCGGCGCCTGCCTGACCGTCGCCCGCGTCGAACGAGCCCACGCCTGGAAGCTCCGCCCCGAATCCCTGGACCTGACCGAATCCGACCAACCTGTCGACGACGATCTGCTCACTCACCGGGCCGCGCTCCGCCGCGACCTCTACTACCAACTCGAGTTCCTGGACGACCTCAAACAGACAGTCCTCCGGTTCCGCTACGGCCTCCACGGCACCCCCGAATCCACCGTCGAGGAGACCGCCCAGCACCTCTCCCTGTCGCCAGACCAGATCCAAGCCCTCGAGAAGGAGGCCCTACGCCATCTTCGTCACCATTCCAAGCCCCTCCGCGACTACGCCGCCTGACGGGGGCCTTGGTCGCCCTGCGACTATGGCAACGTGCTGAAACTTCGTCGTCACCCCTGGCCCTCCGACCTGATCGAGGCCGTGCGGGTCGCCGCGGGTGGTCGCGACGACATCCTCGCGGCGGTGCAACTCACTGACGGCAGCTGGGTCGCCGGCACTCGTTCGGCCGTCTACCTCCCGGAGGGGGACAAGGTTCGCCGGGTTGGCTGGGAACTGATCGAGCGGGCCGGCTGGAACACCGAAGAGTCGGTCCTGCACGTCTACGAGACGACCCCGTTCGGCACCCCGCTGCGCGCCACCGACCTCGCTGTAGACGACCCCGGCCGCTTCGGCCAGCTCCTGCGCGAGCGCATCGACGCGAGCGTGCTCGTGCAACGCCACGTCCCGCTCATCGGGAAGAAGGGAGTCCGCATCGTCGGCCGCCGCAATCCGGCCGAGGCAGACGCCCCGGTTTTCTGGAATTTCGTTCTGGACAACGGCTTGCAGCCCGACGAGCCCGGCCTGGTCGACCGCGCGGAGGCAGCTCTCGCAGCCGTCCGGGAGGAGTTCGGCATCTGACCTGGAAGCGATCCCAGCCGGGCCCGGAATCCCATTTTTGTGGTTCGGTCCGCGCCTGCTAACCTAATCCGGTCCTCAGGGATCGGGGACAGAGCAGGTTCCGATCCCGCGTAGCTCAATTGGCAGAGCAGCCGGCTGTTAACCGGCAGGTTGTTGGTTCGAGTCCAACCGCGGGAGCCACGCAGAAACCAGGCGCTGAACGGGAACGTTCAGCGCCTCTGCTATGCGCTGCACGTCCTCTACGGTGATCTCGGTCTCGCAAGCGGAGATACGACGGTTGACCCACATCGAGGAGACGCCAAGCGCGAGCGCCAGCCTCCTGTTCGACAGCTGCTGCCGTGCAAGCTCCGCGCGGATCTCCCGCGCGATGAGCTGAGACGGCGCGCCCCCCGAGGGCGCTACCACGGTGCTAGTCATAGCGACACTGTAACGGCGTCCGGTTCACGGCGCTAGCGGCGATTTGTACTCAGAAAGATACTCCGAGTCGTTGCGCGGTTGACGTGGAACGCTAAGCGTGCCAATCTCCTGCCATGAGCAGCGAAGCCAACCAGAATGTGGCAGCGGCAATCCGCGCCGAGATGGCCCGTCAGCGGGTGACCACCAGGCAACTCGCCAGCAAGCTCGGTGTCTCAGCGATGTGGGTCTCGCGCAGGTTCTCCGGCGAGGTCGCCGCGACCGTTGGCGACGTGCACGACATCGCCACCGCACTCGGCATCGACCCGGACGTCCTGCTCGCCCCGCGGCACTCGGCCGCTTCCTGATCGTCGGGTCGGCCGCGGCCCCGGGGTGTTCTGAGTGCGCCCTGACCCGGTCGACCCGGCTCCGCCATCCCCAAGGAGCCATCCCATGAACCACCACCACCAGCCGGTACCGCCGGCCACGCAGTACCCGAAGTCCACCGCGGCTGCCAGGCGCAGCGTCGCCCGCACCAATGTCCCTGCCCTGATCGTCGCGCTCTGCGTCCTGGCGATGCTCATGATCGTCGCCGGTGTCGTTGCGTGGGACGCGAACAGCGCGAGGGCTGGTGACACCGTGGCGCACGTCGCCCCGCCCGCCTCGCAGCCTGGCCCGGCGGTCCCGCAGCCGGTCGAGAAGTCACCGCCCCTGCTCGAGAAGATCCCGGGTGACGGGACCTGGCTGCTCGGTGCGGAGATCAAGCGCGGCACCTACAAGTCGGCCGGCGGCTTCACCTGCTACTGGGCCCGGCTCGCGGACCTGACGGGCGAGTACGGCGCGATCCTGTCGAACGGGTTCGCTCGGCCTGGCCCGCAGAAGGTCGCTCTCGGCCCTGAGGTTGCCGCGCTGGCGACGTCCGGCTGCGGCCCGTGGGAGCTGATCAAGTGAGCACCGTCGACGGGCCTGTCGACCTGGCCGAGGAGATCTACCAGCGGCACCTGTGTCCCGACTGCAACACGTCGCCGTGCATCGCGGGCGACGGCACCAAAGGGTCCTGCGTCGAGCAGGGCAACCGGGCCAAGGCGATCGCTGCGCTGTACGAGCTGGCGTTGCTGCTCGAGAAGAACCCGGGCCTACCGGTGCCGCGGGAGCTCGCGGGCTCACTCCACGGCAACCACCTGAACATCCACCTGATGAGCTCGGCGGACCCGCGCGGCGACCTCGCGAGGATCGTCAAGATCCTTCCCGGGCCGATCGAAAAGCGGGTATGGGGTCACGGCGACACGTCGTACTTCGATGCCGTCGCGACGATCGGAGGCGTCATCGAGGTGCACGTCGGCGCGTACCGCGACCAGGTGTGTGAGCGCGTCGTCACCGGTACCCGCGAGGTGACGAAGACGGTCCCGGACCCGTCAGTGGTGGTCCCGGACGTCGAGGTGACCGAGACGGTCGAGGACGTCGAGTGGATCTGCGGTCCCCTGCTGGCTAAGGCAGTGACCACATGAGCCCCACCAAGGTCACCACCGCCGGCCGAGTAGCGGCCGCGTTCAACCGGCACGGCAGTTGGACCGCCCGGGTAACCGAGCACGACATGGCGGTCGAACTCCGCCACGTCGACAGCGGTGACTTCGCCACCACCGTGTGGCTGCCCGAGAACGGCCTGTGGATCTGGACCGGGCCCTTCCCGGCGGTCGAGCTGAACGAGCTCCCCGAGTCCGCCGGCCTCGCCGACCTGGTGAAGGCCGTCACCGAGTCACTTCCGGAGGAATCGTGAGTACCGAGGTGGCCGAGCGGGTCCCCGGTCCGTACGAGGCGAAGCTGCCGCGCACCGGGTACAAGCCCGCGGTCGAGTACCTGACCGACGCACTGCAGGGCCAAGGCAAGGCGATCGCGAAGCACATCGACGCGCACCTGACGAACGAACGGGTGCTGGACCTGGCCGGCGCGATCGAGCGGGCTATCGCGAAGGCGCTGCGGGAGCAACTCGAGCAGGTCGCCGCGGACATCCTCGCGATGCAGGTCGGCGAGGTCGACTGCGAGGCGATCGAGCATGCCTGAGATCGAGGTGGAGTCGACGCCGCCGATGCCCGAGCCTGCCGGGCTGTGGGCCGTCGTTGAGCACGTCTCGCCCGAGTACCCCGACGATCGGAACTACCTGGTGAAGGGCCCAGGCGGGTTCGACGACGGTACGGCGTACTGGTTCTCGCTCGGCGGCGAGGACGGGTGGGGCTGGGAGCAGGTCCTCCGTTGGCCGGGGACGGTCCGGCTGGTCCGCGAGGGGGTCACCGATGCCTAAGCCGAAGCCCGAGCCCGATCCAAAGGCGGCCCGGAAGAAGACCGACGAGGACCTGTCGAAGGCCCACAAGGGCGACAACGTCGGGGGCAGTCTGCGTGCGCTCGGTCGGCTGTTGGGCGGTAAGCGATGACGACACACGATCTGGTGCTCCCTCCCACCGAGGGGGAGCACCACGGCGCCGGGGACGGGGCCTCACACCAGCCCCCGGCGCCGCTCACCGCGGACGAGTACGACTCGATCGTCGGCACGATCTGGAACGAGCTCGAGGACGACCTGGGCCGGTTCGATGACCTGCTGGCCGAGGCGCTCGGGTTCATCGCGGGGATCGCGCTGCACGAGGACACCGACCCTCGCGAGGCCGATCGGGCGACCGCGGTACTCCGGTCGATGGAGCAGCGGGCCCTGTGGGGTCCCGACCACGAGACCGAGGACCACCGGTGAAGGCGGCCGAGCTCGTCGAGATCCGGGAGACGGTGAACGAGCGGCCGTGGCGTGACCCTGCCCGGTACCCGGAGTGCGTACAGATCGCGCTCGAGGCGCTCGGCGTCATCGCCCTGCTCTGCGACTGCGGAGAGCCGGAGTGCCCGTCGTACCTGGCCGAGCAGGCCTTGCGGGCGATGGCTCGGCGGGCGCACTTCGGCGGACCACTAGACGAACCAACGGGGGAAATCCTGTGACCGAAACGCAAACCGCCGAGGTGGGGGGTAACAGCGACACCCGCACCTATGAGCCTGGCATCGGGCGCCTGGCGGCCGCGCTCGCCGCGGTACAAGCCGAACTGCCCCGCCTGGGCAAGGCAGAGACGGGCAAGGTGTCGGGGAAGAACAAAGACGGCGAGTTCTTCAGCTATGAGTATTCGTACGCCGACCTTGCCTCGGTCAGCCGGGCGATCATGCCGTTGCTCGGCGAGCACGGGCTGGCCTTCACGGCATTCCCGACAGTCGTAGAGCGCAACCTCGTACTGCGGTACCACCTGCTGCACGAGTCCGGCGAGCAGCTCGCCGGCGAGTACCCGCTCACCGGCTCGACAGCCCAGCAGCTCGGCAGCTCGATCACCTACGCCCGCCGGTACTGCCTGTGTGCCGTGACCGGAATCGCCCCGGACGAGGATGACGACGCGGCCGCGGCTGATGGAGCGAAGGCCGCACAGCAGGCCCAGCAGCAAGCCGAGGTGGACGCCACGACGGCCGCCGAGCAGGCGCAGTACGCCAAGGATCGCGCGCACGGCATCGACGCTGTGCGGGGCGCGTGGGCGGCGCAGTACGGCGAGTTCAATGGCGCCAAGGCCGAGGAGATGTACAAGACCTGGTCCAAGGGCGGGACCGTCGATGGGGCCACACCGGCCCAGCTGCGGGCGTTCGCCGCGATGATCCACGCCCTCCCGAAGGTCGACGCCGGTGGTGACCCGGCCGAGGTGACGCTGCTCCCGCCGGCGGACCAGACCGAGCAGCAGCCGCTCACCGGCGAGGGCCCCAAGATGACCAAGCTGCAGCAGGGCAAGGTGTTCGCGCTGATGTCCGACCTGTCGCTGACCGAGCGGCAGCAGCAGCTGCGGTTCCTCTCGGATGCCGTTGGCCGGCCTTTGAAGTCGCGCGGCGAGCTGACCAAGGATGACGCGAAGGTCGTGATCGACATCCTCGAGGAAGCTCTCCAGAACGTCTCCGGGCCCGCCCCGGTCGCCCAAAGCGCGGCCGGTGAGACCGGTGTGCCTGCGGGCCCGGAGACCCCCGACTCGAGCGGCGGTGAGTGATGCCTCGCCGCCGCCGCTCGAGCACCATGCGCAGTACCGGTCCCGCCAGCTGCAGCGAGTGCGGCGCCCGGATCGTGTACGTCGTCATGACGTACTCGGGGAAGCGGGTGCCGTGCGACCCGATCCCGGTCGAGGACGGCAACGTGTCCGCGCGCCTGGTCGGGAACAACCTGCACGGCTACGTCATCTCGAAGGAGCACCCGCACGGGCCGCCGAACACGCGGTACGCCGCGCACTACGGCACCTGTCCCGACCGGCCTGAACCGAAGCCGAAACCCGAACCGCCACCAGCGCTGTTCGACCTCTAGTTTTCCCTGCCCACACAGGGCGGGGACCATCCCAACAGAAGGAAACCATCGTGCGTAAGATCCTCACCGCCCTCGCGGCGTCCGCCGTAGTCCTCGGGGGCGCCAGCACCGCCACCGCGGCACCGGTCAACCCGGACGGCATCGGCCGGCAGGCCGCAGTCGTCATCACCAACTCCAGCCAGGTCGCGCCGGACGCGCTCGACGGCACCGACATCAAGCCGCTGTGGGTGAGCGACTTCTCCGGCCCGGCATGGGCCCAGATCATCGGTGTGCCGTACAACACCGTGGGCAAGCCGCAGCTGAAGGCGGACGTCGCCGCAAAGCTGGAGCTGGGCACGGGGTCGGTCGTGAAGACGATCGCCCCGGCCGCGATCACGTACCTCGGCGGCCCGTACTTCGACCCGGCGCGCGGCTTCACGACGCTCGGTTCGTTCACGCTGCCCAAGGGCACGTGGCTGGTCAACACCAGCGCGAAGTTCCACCGCACCGTCGCAGGTGTGGCCGGGTCCCGCCCCCAGGTCGGTCTCCGGATCGGCCAGGGAACGGCTTCCCCGAACTGGGGCACCGAGGTCGGCACCGTGGGCGGCGCTGACATCAGCCCCGGGAACGGGCACGACCTGTTCGGTTCGGCGACCAAGGTCGTGACGGTTGCTGAAGACACCACGGTCGGCGTCTACGGCTTCGGCTACAACGACGACACCGGTGTTGCCGGTAGCGGCGAGATCGAGGCGTCCGCCGAGATCACCGCCACCCTCATCGGCTGACCCAGAACCCCCACTAGGAGCGACGCACTGGGATGGGTGGTCCGGTCCCGGCCCGTGGCCGCAGTACCGGCAGGCGCCAGCAGCCTAGAGAGCTGGTCCCAGTCGCTCCGACCGCAGAGAAAGGGTGGCGCCGTGCACACCACGGCTGGCACGGCGCCACCGCACCCAAAGGCCAACCCCACAAGGAGAACCGTGTCCACTGAAGTGAAGCTCGCCGGGCGGCTGCCCGCATCCCCCGAGAGCAACGGCATGCACTCGGTGCTCGCCGACCTGCTCCAGACCCCGAAGACACAGCGCCTGTACGTCGTCTGGGGCGACGTCCTCGAGATCAAACGGAACCTCGACACCGGCGACGAGATCCCGACGCTGCGGGTGCTGAAGATCGAGCCACTCGGCGAGGTCGACGAGGTGTCGCAGGCGATCCGCGAAGAGGTCATGCGGAAGGCCGAGGACCGGTTGGGGCACACGCCGCTGCCGTTCGACCAGCACGACCCGGACGGCGTGACCGTGCTGCCCGGCACAGACGAGGAAGGCGACGACTGATGGCCGAGTCCACCGAGCTCACAGCGAACGTGCCGGTCACCGTCAGCCTCGACATCAACGACCTGGTCAAGGCGTACGTCGGTGAGATCCCGACCTACACCGGCGACCCCGACGACGAGATGGAGCCACCGCCCCCGCTGTACGGCGAGATCATCGGCGCCGCAGCGCACATCGTGGCCCAGAGCGTCATCCGCGACGCCACCCGGTATCAGGGCCTGAAGAACCGCGTCGACGAGCAGATCGACGCAGCCCTGAACGCGGGGATCGTCGCCGAGCTCGAGAAGCCGTTCAAGCCAGTCGACTCGTACGGCCAGGTCGACCGGCACGCGGACCCGACGACCCTGCGGGAGCAGATCGGGAAGCACGCCACCGCGTGGATCGCGAAGGGGATGAAGGGCTCGACGAACGGCTATTCCAGCGACAACGGCGCCCTGTACCAGTACATCAACAAGGAACTCGACCAGCTGATCAAGACCGATCTGAAGGCGGTCGCGGACTCCGCCCGGGCCGCGGTCACCCAGAAGATCCAGAAGGAAGCGGCCACGGTCATCGCGGACATCATCACGAAGACCGCGGGGGTGAAGTGATGGCCCGGCAGATCCCGGTCGGTGACAAGGCCGTCGCACAGGTCGCGATGACCGCCCTGTTCACCGACGTCCTCGCCTCGCAGGTCACCGGCGAACCCACACCCGACCAGTGCGCGCAACTGCTGCTCGACGCCGCCTCACGGGTCCAGTTCCAGCCCTCGACCCGGCGCCTGATCGTCACGTTCGACCTCGGCATGTCCAGCGAGGACGAACCCACCACCCCGTGAAGCAGGTGGCCACCCCCTCTGGCTACGGGGGGAGGGGGCGGCCACCACACCATCCCGAACACAAGGAGACCACACACAATGGCAACCACACGCAGCATCACCGCCGAATGCGCCTCGGGCGACGGCGCCGAGCTCGAGGTGACAACCGCCGACCAGGCGGCCGACGACGATGTCGTGCTGACGTTCAGATGTACCGACAGTGAAGGCATGGCGGCATCGGTGAGAGTGACCGCCGAGCAGCTCGACGAGATCACCCCGTTCCTGTACCGCGAGCGGGAGGCGTACGAGGTCCGCCAGGAGGATGAGTTCACCGCCTGCGGACACTCCCTCGAGGGTGCGGATTGCGCCCTGGTCGACGAGCACGCCTCGGTCTTCGCGGTGCCCGCCGTTGCAACTCGGGCCCACGTCACCACCGCCGGCGTCACCTGGGTAGCCGAGGACTGATGACCAGCTGGGCCGTCAAGGTCAACGGCACACCAGAACCGCAGGGATCGATGACCTGCAAGGCCCGGCACGTCACCAAACCGAACCTGCAACCCACCAACGGCCCCGACCTGAAGAAGTGGCGCGCCCGCGTCGAAAAGGCCGGCCGCGCCCTCGAGCTCCGGACGCTGGTGGGGCCGCTGTACGTCGTCGCGACCCACACCCTGCTACGCCCGGCCAGCATCCCGCTGAGGGTCCGCGCCTGGCCCATGGTCGTCGGGTCGAAGGACGTCGACAAGCTCGGCCGGGCCCTCCTTGACGGCCTGGCCGACGCCGGTGTCTACGGCAACGACGCGCAGGTCTGCGGGCTCATGACCTGGAAGCGCTACCCCGATTCCCCATCCGTCCCGTGGATCGACCGCCGCGATCACCTCGACCGGCCCGGCGTCGTCATCCGCATCTACCCCATAGGAGCCTGACGTGAACAGCACCGACCTGCCGGTCACCGAGTGGTGGGATCCCGAGTGGGACCTGTACGACGTACCGCTCAGCCCGTTCGACGACGGTGTCGACGTCGAGACCTGGTGGGCCGCGTACGAGCACCTCTGGATGCTCTCGTGGGTGATCCACGGCACCGAGGCATACATCGACGTCCACTATCAGCACCAGCTGACCACCGGCATCCCTGAGGGCTGCACCTGCCGTGACGCGCCCGGCTGGTACCCCGGACGGCCCGCAGCAGCCCTCTGCCCAGTCCACGGCACCCACCGGAAGATCTGCCCCGCAGTACACCTCCTCGGCCGCTCGAAGCACCAGGAGGGCTGCGGGTGGCGCTGCCCCGACTGCGGAGCCACCTACACCCTCACCCGCATCCAAGAGGTCGACCCGGCCATCCGGCTCTACCCGACCCTCAAATGGATCCGCACCACACCAGAGGGGGCTTGACCATGGGTGAGCTTTTGAGCCGCGGCCACACCTGCAACCCGCCGAGCGCGAGCAGCCTGCAATACGGGGCGCTGTACCGGTGTGAGTGCGGAGTGCTCTACGTGCTTCAGTCTGGCGACCGGTGGTACGGCTGCACCCCGATCGAAGAAGCACTCGTACTCCTGAACCACCGGATCGCCGAGGCCAAGCGGCAGCGGCGGGGGGTTTGACGATGCGCCGGCGGCTGGGGGCCGCCGCACGCAACCTCATGACGCTGTTCGATGACGGCTGCCCCGACGAGTTCCACGACCTCACCAAACCCCAGCTCGAGACCAACGGCCGCGGTGACGTCCTCTCGTACCAGTACTGCCGGATCTGCGGCCTCAACGTCACCAAGCTCACCAGGGCCGGTGAGTGATCACGATGGCGGACCTCACGTTCGAGGTCTTCCGTGGGCCCTGCCCGCACACGTCGAACGGCCAGGGCTGCCGGTACTACGCCGACCACGACCCGGTGCCACACACGTACGGCGGTGGGCTCGGCGACCCCGTCAGCAACCGCCACTGCGGGGCACAGCAGCCGCACATCTCGCACGCGTGGACCGACGAGAAGGCCTGGTTCAACTGCTCAGGGCGCGGGATCCGCTGATGGGCGCCGAGCTCGTCGGCCTGGTCTACGCCGGGTACGCGGGCCTCCCAGGCAACCAGTTCAAGGCCCTGACGTTCATGGCGTTGAAGGCGCTCGACTACCCCAGCCGCGGCAAGCCCGCCCGGATGTACACCGGCGGATGGGAGCCATTGTCGACCGCTATCGGACGCGAAATCCCGTACCTGTCAGGCGACCCCGAAGAACTGCAGAAGAAGCGCATCACATTGCGCCACGAAGTGTCGAAGATATGCACCGCATTGAAAAAGGCCGGGGCAATTCAGCCCACAGTCGGACACCCGCAAGCCGGGCAGCAACAGGCCTGGAAACTCACGCTGACGATGGCCGGCCAGCTCCTGCTACCTGTGGACAACCTGCCGCCAGAAGCCGGATTAGGTGGGACGAATCACCCCACCTAATGGGGTCAAATCACCCCACCACTGGTGGGACGAATCGACCCCGAGTGGTGGGACGAATCATCCCCCCCTATGAACCATATGAACCAAGAGCTGAACCAACCTGACCCAACCGACTTGCCGTAGCGCCCACACCAGGGGCCCTGTGGATAACCCGAATCGGAGACGACGTGAACGCCCTGAAAGACACACGACCAATTGCACAAGCCGCCACACACCACGACCCGGACGGCTACGGCACCGGCGAGGGATTCGCACTCATCATTGCCCGCTTATTCACCCGATACCCCGACGTCGACATACCCACGATTCGACTCGAGACATGGGATAACCAGGGCAATGAATGGCTGCGCGTAACCGGCCGCGTCGGGCCCCTCACCCCAGACCCCGACTGTCCCAGCTGCCACGCACACGCCGGCCATCCCCACACCGAGTACTGCCAGCTCGCCAACTGGGCCGGCCACCGCGACAACTGCGCCCTCCAGTGGGGCAAGGACTGCGACTGCGAAGACCAGGCCGAGCAGCGGCCCGACGACGACCCGCCCGACCCCATCGTCTGCGACGGCCGCGACTGCGGAGGGGTGCCGCATGCGTGACCACGCCCGCTGGTGGATCCGCCAGCACCAGGACGCGGCCGCCTGGATCGTCGCCCTGGTCGTCATCGCCCTACTCGCCTGGGCCTACATCGCCCAAGGCGCCGACGCGTTCCTCATCGGCATGGTCACCGTCGCCTGCGCCCTCGTCGCAGGCGTCAACACCCTGGTTGGTGGCCTACGGCAACGCGTCGACGACCTCGAACAGCAGCTCGACGAACTGCTGCAGAGCTGGGATGACGCGGACGCACACGACAACCAGGAGACACCGTGACCAACCACCGAGCAGTGATCGTGATCGAGCTGAGCCTCGAGCACGTCGAGCAGATCGCCGAAGCCCTAACCGCGATCAACCCGCCGAGCATCCCCGCGTTCGCCGGCGCTGTCCGCGTCGCAGTCGGCGACGTCGCAACCGCGCTGGTCGAGTGGCTCGACGAGGACACGGGGCAGGAGCACATCGCAGTCAAACCCGCCCCCATCGACCCACCCCCCTCGCAGGAGGGCACCCCCACCTGCCCAGAGGCCGGCCAGCATCACCTCATGGTGCGCTGCGGCTCCTGCGGATACCCCACCCCGTGACCACCCCCGGGGACCCACGTACCGGCAGGGCATGGGTCGCCCTCGCGCACTGGGTCATTGCCCGGGACAACGGCATCTGCTGGCGCTGCGGCAGGCCAGGAGCAGACACCTGCGGACACGTCCTCCCCTACAAGACCCACCCCCACCTAGCACTCGACACCGACAACCTCAGGGCCGAGCACGGCGAGCGCAGGACGGTAGCCGAGGACGGCTTCGACTGCATCGGGAACTACGCAGCAGGCGCCGACGCAGGACAGCTCGGCAACCAAGCAGAAGCGATCAAACTCGACGCCCAACGCCGCGACTGGCTCGGCAGCACACACGACAGGCCATCGCAGACCCTCGAAGAGCCGCACGCATGAACCTCGAGCCAGCCAGCAGGGGTCGTTTTGGCCTGACGACCTTGGGCCCAGGAAGTCGCCGCTCTTCCAGTTCTCTCTCTCCGCCCCACCGGGCACGGCGCGACCGGAACCCGGGCCAGGATCTGCGTACGGGCCTCGGTGCAGGTCCCCGGGCCTCCGGGGCGGCTAGGGGCTCAGATCGGCGTACAGAGCCTCCCTGGGAACCCTCGACCTCCGGTTTACACTTCGGCCATGGCGACAGCGGCGCGGACTCGTGGGCGGACGGTCCGAGCGGCCGTTGCCGGCGCGATCCAGGCCGCTCGGGACGCTGGCCGGCTGAAGTCGTGGCACGAACCGCACGCCGCGGTAGCGATCAAGCTGGCGACCGCCCTCACCCCGGCGAAATTGCCCATCTCGGAGCTCGTTCGGCTGTCCTCGGAGCTCGACAAGGCACTGAACCGCCTGCCGCTGGCGGAGGAGACGCGACCGGAACGGGGGAACGGTGACGGACCTGCTGCTGCCGCCGGTGGCCCCGGCCCGGTTGACCCACGCACCCCTGGATTGGCGCTCGTCGTGGGGTCCACCCCCGAGGTGGGCGACACCGCGCTCCCCAGATAGGCCGACGTACGGCGGGCAGGTCGCCCGCGAGGCCGTCGAGCTCGGTTTCCCGCTGATGCCGTGGCAGGCGTACGTGCACGACGTCGCGAACGAGGTCGATCCGGTCACCGGCTGGTGGGCATACGACGAGGTCGTCATCACGGTCGAGCGGCAGGCCGGTAAGACCACGCTGAAGATCCCGCTCTACTCGCACCGGATGAAGATGCTGCCCGGCGGTGAGCTGTGGATGACTGCGCAGAACGGCAAGAAGGCCGTCAAGCGGTGGGAGAAGGCGTCCGAGGCGATGCTGGCGATCCCGGAGCTGAACCCGCACTTGAAACGGTGGGTGACTGTTGCCCGGGAACGGCTGCGGTGGAACCCGACCGGGGCTCTGCTGGTGCCGTTCGCGCCGGATGACGAGAACATGCACGGCGAGTCGCCGGACCTGGTTGACGTCGATGAGTGGTGGGCGTTCGACGCGATCGCTTCCGAGGGTCTGATCTCGTCGTACAGCCCGGGGTTCCTCACGAAGAACGCGCAGGCGTGGAAGACGTCGACGATGGGGACCGAGGCATCGGCCGGCTTGAACGCGGACGTGAAGAAGGGCCGCGCGGCGGTCGAGATGGACCGGCGTACCGGGATCGCGTACTTCGAGTGGTCGCTCGAGGATGAGCCGGGCGGGATCCCGATCGAGGAGCTGACCGATGAGCAGCTGGTGCGGGAGTGCATCGCGATCCATCCGGCGATCGGGTTCCACCCGAAGGCGCCGGCGGAGAAGATGCGGCACCACATCGCGGGCGAGCTGAAGACGCTGGGCCGCCGCGAGTTCATCCGTGCCTACGGCAACCGTCTGCAGTCGTTGACGGGTGGCTGGAAGGTGATCTCTCAGCCTCAGTGGATTGCGGCGATGGCGTCGAAGCCGATCCCGCCGGGGGTGCCCGTGGGCCTTGGGTTCGAGGTGGACCCGGATGGCCGGGATGCGGCGATCGCGGTGGCGTGGCGTGGCCCGGACGGGTGCGCGGTGGGCGAGGTGCTGAAGGTGCAGGACGGCGCCGGGTGGGTCCGGAACGATGTGGTCACGCTGAAGACCCGGTGGGGTGCTGTCCAGGTCGCGGTGCAGAACTCGGGGCCGGCGCGGCACGTCGCGGACAAGCTGATCACGGGCGGCACGGAGGTGCTGCGCATGTCGCAGATGGACTTTTCGGCTGCGTGCGCGCAGGTTCACGCCGAGATCACGGCGCCGCGCCCTACCCTGAGGCACATCGGGCAGGCCCCGTTGAACTCGGCGGTCGAGCACGTCACGAAGCGGCGTACGGGACCGACCGGGGCGTGGGCGTGGCGGGTCGATCCGGACGTGTCGATCACCACGCTGGTCGCGTTCACGGCCGCACTTTGGGCCGTGGACCACCCGCAGGAGACCGAGCCCGACCTGGGCCGGTTCAAGATTCGATGAGAGGGCAAGCAATGGCGAAGTTCGAGGCAGGCAGCGACCCGGCGGACCACACGGTCGCCGAGGTCGTCGAGTTCCTGAAGAGCGACGAGATCACCGGCGACGAGTACGACCGGGTCGTGCAGGTCGAGCGGGAGGGCCGGAATCGGGTCGGGATCATGTCGGGGTCCGGCGTCGAGGATCCGCCGGCGGACCCCCCGGAGGCCCCGGCCGTTCTGGACCCGACGGCCGAACCGGCGGTGACACCCGACGAACCCGTGGACCCGGACGACGAGCCGACCACCGAGCAGGGAGCGCACGACATGGCCATCGCGAACCTGTCGAAGGAGGCCTACAACGCGCTTCCGGCCGACCGGCGCGAGGGCAGTGACCCGGTGCGGGACACCCCGTTGACCGTGGAAGAGGCGCTTGCGGAGTCCTCGCGTCTTTCGGCGAGATGGGCCCGACCCGTCCGGGCCACCGAAACCACCGAGCTGTCCTGACCCACCACGACTGACGAGAGGACGCTATGTCGTCGCAGATCTGGCCGCCGGTGGTTGACCCGGCGACGCTGACCCGGCAGGTGTGGGACTCGGTCACCGCGCAGAACCTGCCGGCGGTCGGTCGTGCGATGGGCCTGTACGGCGGACTCATCTCGCAGTGCACGCTCGACGAGTATCGAGGGGCGGTGCCGACCGCGACCCGCGCACGGTTGCTCGAGCTCCCGGACCCGAATCTCAGGTCGCGGGCCGCGTTCGTCCGGGTCCACGTCGAGGACTACATCGTTCACGGCAACGCGCTGCACCTGGTCACGGGCAGGCACCCGAAGGGGCATCCGCTCGCAGGCTGGCCGTCGACGGTCCGATGGTTCCCAGCGGCCGAGTGGGGCATCGACGTGTCCCAGGGCCGCGGGTTCCCGGACTACTACCTGAACGGGCGGAAGGTCGCCCGGCGGGAAGACGTCGTGCACACGCAGTGGGGGTACGCGCCCGGTCAGCCGGAGCGCGGCTGGGGGATCGTCGAGCGGTACCTGAACACGCTGAACCGGGCCGCGCTGCAGGAGGCGGCCGAGTCCGAGGCGTTGTCACATGGCGGCGTGCCCTCGGTCGCGGTAATCGCCCCGCAGAAGACGCTGACCGAGCCGGAACTCGACGCGGCGGCCGAGTCGTGGGAGAACAAGTTCGCAGGCCCCGGGCGGAAGCCGGGCATCTTCCCCAACGGCACAGTGATTCAGCCGCTGGCATTCTCCCCGCAGGCGCAGGAGGCGACGCTGGCCCGCCAGATGACGCTGGTCGACATGGCGAACCTGCTGAACCTCGACCCGTACTGGGTCGGCGGTGTGTCCTCGAGCCACACCTACAAGTCGCCGGGACCGATGTTCCTGGTGCTGCAGCGGACCGCGCTCGAGCCGGTCATGGTGGACCTCGAGTCCGTCTGGGGGCTGTCGTGGACCGCACCGGGGAAGGATCTCCGGTTCGACCGGAACCAGCTGACCCGCGACGACTTCGCGACGTCGGTCACGACCCTGCTCGCCGCGACCAAAGGCGGGCTGATGAGCGTCGAAGAGGCGCGGCAGTATCTCGGTTGGGCTCCCGAGCCGACCATCGGCGAATTGATCACAGCTCCCGAACCGGCCCAGCTACCGGCCGGCCCCACCCTGTCGGTGCTGCCTGGCGGCGCCGGCGACACCGAGGAAGGTCAGACGGCATGAGCAGGTTTCCGGAGGAGTGGCGCGCGGCAAAGCTCGAGCTGCGCGACGTCGAGGTGTCAAGCAACCGCGAGTTCCTGTCGGGGATCGCGGTCCCGTACAACGTCCGGGCGGACATCGGGTGGTTCACCGAGACGCACCTGCCCGGGTCGCTGGCGAAGTCGATCAAGGAGTCCGCGCGCGGCCTGCCGTTGCACGCGTTCCACGACGACATGACCGGTGCGGGTGAGGCGTCGTCGTGGCCGATCGGGGTCATGTCGGAGTGGAAGGACGACGCGAACGCGCTGCGCGGGGTGTGGAAGCTCGACGACTCGGAGAAGGCGCAGCGGGCCGCGCGGCTGGCCGAGCCGGACGAGAACGGGCAGTCCATGCTCGGGTACCTGTCGATCCGGTTCCAGCCGATCCGGTCGACCTGGGAGGCCGCCGAGGACTTCAACCCGGACCTGGGCCCGGACTTCAAGGACCACGTTGACCGGGTCGAGTCGCGGCTCGTGTCGGTGGGTCTGGTGTCCGCGCCGGCGTTCGCTGACGCGGCGGTCGACTGGGTCCGGTCTGCGACGCCGCCGGGCCGGGAGAACGCCGGCGAGCGGCAGATCGAGGCGTGGCAGTCGTGGCTGGCTGAGGTGAAGGACGGCCCGCGCTAGGCTCCGCGCGTGATGATGTGACGACCGGCAGCGGCCCCCATCCCCGAACCTCACCGGGGATTGGGGGCCGCTGTCGTATCCTCTGGCCTTGATAGGCCGCGCCGTTCACCACGCCGGACCCCCGCCGCTCGTAGCCGGGCACTGGGGCCACCTGGGACGAACACCCGACCGGAGATTCCATTCCGTCGAGTGCCCCAGGAGGGCCCACCATGACGACCATTTTCCGGAGTCCGCTGGGGCTCCCGATCCACCCTCGTTCCGGCGCGATCGCGCTCGGGTTCCGTGCTGACGGCCGGGCGATCTGGCCGATCCGCGGAGCCGACGGCCGTGCAGACGGTGCGACCGCGACCCGCTCCCCGATGCTCGAGCAGCTGTACACCGAGCGGGACGGCCTGGTCGACTTCATCGACCGGACCCTGGCGAACGCCGCCGAGGGCAAGCGCGACCTCACCGGCGCCGAGTCCGAGACGCTGACCAAGCACCGCGACCGGATGAAGAAGCTCGACGAGCAGATCAAGCCGATCGAGGAGTTCGAGGCCGCGCGCGGTGCCGGCGACGACGCGGGCGCCCGCTACCACCGGCCGTCCGGTCAGGCCGACCCGACCCAGGTGCAGGGGCTCGGTCACACCCCGGCCCAGACCAAGGCCCGGATGGGTGACTACAAGACCCGCGGCGACATCATCGTCGACCAGATCAAGGCAGGCGGTTTCGCCGACCAGCGGTCGCAGGGCATCCCGGACAGCGCGGCCCGTGACCGGCTCATCGCCGCCGGCGTCGTCCCGCCGGGTGCGGGCGAGGTGCAGATCCGTGAGGCGTTCGCGAACGCCGCGATCCTCAAGACCGAGGCCCGCGTCACCCAGGTGTCCGGTGACACCCCCGGGATCATCCCGGTCCCGATCATCGGCGAGGTGATGAACGACGTCGATGCCGCTCGCCCGTTCATCAGTTCGGTCGGCGCGAAGCCGCTCAACTTCGCAGGGGAAACCTTCAAGCGCCCCGTCGTGACCCAGCACGTTGCCGTGGGCAAGCAGACCACGCAGGCGACGTCGACGGGGCTCGGGTCGCAGAAGATGACCATCGGCTCGGTCACCTTCACGAAGGAGACGTGGGGCGGCTGGCTCGACGTGTCGCGGCAGGAGATCGACTGGACTTCCCCGGCAGCGTGGGACGCGATCCTGAACGACCTCACTGATCAGTACGGCCTGACCACGGAGAACGCGGCCGGTGACGCGTTCGCTACCGCGGTGGTCGCCGCGGTCGAGGTCGCCGGCACCGGCGCAGCTTCGACGCTGAAGGACTACATCACCGCGCTTTACGCGGCCGCGGCCCTGGCGTACGCCGGTGCGGGGCGCCTGCCCGACACGATCTGGATGTCGATGGACATGTGGGGCACGCTCGGGCCGCTGATCGAGTCGCAGGTTGCGATGCAGAAGAACGTCGGGGACACCGAGGTCGGGTCGTTCGACGGGAGCCTGCTGCGGCTGCCGCGGTACGTCGTGCCGTCATTCGCTGCGGGAACGCTGATCATCGGCGCGAAGCGGTGGACGGAGGTCTACGAAGAGCGCATCGGCCTGCTGCAGGCGGTGCTGCCGTCCGTGATGGGTGTGCAGATCGCGTACGGCGGCTACGTGGCCTACAACACGCTGAAGGCCGGGGCGTTCGCCAAGGTCGTCAACCTCGTCTGATGGCTGCCTGGCTGACGGCTGGGCAGGCGGTCGCGCTGGTGGAAGCCAGCGTGACCGCTGACGACCCTGCCTGGGAGGGCGCGGTCGATGCCGCGACGGCGTACGTCGAGGAGAAGCGGGCCGACCTGTTCGTCCCGGCTCTGCCCGATCCGCCCGTGTTTACCCCGAACGCGTCGGTCAAGTTGGGCACGGCGATGCTCGCGAACCGCTGGTACAACCGGCGCGTGTCGCCGCTCGGCACCAGCCAGAACGTCGAATTCGGCGGGATCGATTTTCTCCGGCAGGACCCGGACATCGCGAAGCTGCTCGGGATCGGCCTCGAGGGGCCGTTCGTGTTCGGCGCCGCCCGGGTCATCACCACCGAGGTGGTCGTGTGACGGCCCGCGAAGACATCGCGGAAGCAGCCTCGACGGTTGCCGAGATCAACTGTTCGCCCTACTACCAGCTGGCCACGAAACCCGGGACCGCCTGGGTCGAGTGGGCCAGGGTCGACTATCCGAACAAGTTCGGCGGCGAGGCGTATTGGACCGTGTTCGTGGTCCTGCCGTCCGACGTGAAGGCGGCCGAGAAGTGGATCGAGAGCCACATCAACGCCCTGGTCGCCGCGCTCAACCGAGAACTGGTCGTGACGACCGTCCGGCCAGAGCAGATTCTGCAAAATGACGGCCCGATCTTGAAGGCCATGGTCGTCGAAGGCCACCGAGAGCAAGAGGAGTAAACACCATGGCAGGAGCGGGCACCCGGCTGTTGCAGCTGGTGATCGACGGCGATGAGGTGACCGCACAGGTCTCCGTCGCGAAGGTCACCACCGGCGCGGCCGACAGCGATTTCGTCACGTGGGCGCAGGCTGCGGCCGGCGGGGCGCGGCAGTACAACCTGGAGATGACCGCGGTGCAGGACACCGTCGCGGACACCGTCTGGGACAAGGTGTGGGCGGCGGCCGGTACCACGGTGCCGTGCACGCTGAAGCTGTACGGCAACGCCGTCGCGACGGTGGCGCAGCCGCACTTCACTTTCAACGCGGTGATCGCCGAGCCTGACGGCGACTTCATCGGTGGCGAGGCGGACGTCTCGACCACCGCCCGGTTGACCTTCGAGGTCGTCTGGCCGCTCGAGGCCAAGCCCACGAAAGTGACGGCCTGACCATGCCTCAGCTCACAGTGCAAACGGGGCTGGTGGTCACCCCGACCGCCAACCCATGCAACGTCGCCGGCGACTTCATCGTCCCCGGGTCCACTGGTCGCGTGGTGCTGCGGTTCGTCAACGGCGCCGGTGTGTCCCAGACGGTCACGCTCGACGACGTCAACAGCACCACCCCGGAGAACGCGGCCGCGTTCAACCCGGACGTCGCGATCCCGATCCCGGCCGCCGGGGTCCGGTACGTCGTGCTGTCCGGTGCGAGGAAGGCCAGGTTCCTGGACACGATCACTGGCCGGATCTCGTGGACCTACAGCGCCGTTGTGACGCTGAACTGCGAGGTCGTCGGGTTCTGATGGTCAACCGCGTCGGGTTCAGGGTCGAGGGGTTGCGCGAGAAGGTGCGCGACCTCGAGGCGGTGGGCGTCGCGGTGGACGACCTGAAGGACGCATTCGGGGCGATCGCGAAGGAAGGCGCCGCCCTGGTCCCGGGATTCATCCGGTCCCGGACCGGGCGGCTAGCCGGCACCGCACGAGGCAACCGGGCGAAGTCGAAAGCGGTCGTGACGCTGGGCCGGTCGTCGGTGCCGTACGCCGGCGTCTACAACTACGGCTGGCCGAGGAAGAACATCCCAGCCGCTCTGTCGATGCAGAAGACCGACGAGCGGATGCAGCCCATCGCCGAGCAGCGGCTCGACGAGGAGATCGATAAGGCAATCAGGAAACGGGGACTGAACGCATGAGCGAGCAGGAAGAGCAGGAGCAGAAGTCCGACGCAGCCCGGGAGGCAGTGTCGGAGATGATCGGGTCGCTGACCGGGTTCGACGAGATCGCGATCGAGAAGGCCACCGGCCACACCATCGAGTGGATGTCCGGCCACGATCACGAGATCCAGCTGATGCGGGCAGTAGCCGCGGTGCAGCTCGCTCGCGCCGAGGCAGGCCCGAAGTACGCCGACGCGTACCGGCAGGCGATGGGGATGAAGCAGTCCGAGGTGCTGTCGTACTTCGCGCCGGAGCCTGAGGACGCCATGCCCGACGACCCGGACAGTGAAGTGGGAAAAGGAAACTCGCCGCACGTGAACGAGCCGACGATCTCGCAGCCTTCTGTCTTGTCACCGGAGTCGCCCCCGATCAGTACCCCCGCCTGACCCGCCTCGAGCGGGAAGCGTTCATCCGGATAGCCAGACAGCGGAAGAGGTGACGACGTGGCGGGTCCTATCAGGATCGCGATCCTGGCTGACGGGAAGAAGGCTAGGGGCGAGTTCAATGACACCGCCAACGCCGGATCGAAGCTGGGTTCGTCGCTCGGGAAGCTGAAGGCACCAGCGATTGCGGTGGGGGTCGGGATCGCTGCCCTGGGCAAGGGACTGCTCGGCCTGGCGAAGGGTGCCAGCGAGGACGACGCGGCACAGAAGATCCTCGCGAAGACGCTGAAGAACACGACCGGCGCGACTGACGCGCAGGTCGCGTCGATCGAGGACTACATCGCGAGGACAGGCGTTGCTACCGGCATCACTGACGACGAGATGCGGCCGGCCCTGGCGAAGCTGGTCGCTGCGACCAAGGACGTCGGTAAAGCGCAGGGCCTGATGGGGTTGGCGATGGATGTGTCCGCAGGCACCGGTAAGGACCTCGGCACCGTCACCGCCGCCCTGGCGAAGGCACAGAACGGTTCAGTGGGTGGCCTCGCGAAGCTGGGCATCGCGACCAAGGACGCATCGGGGAAGACGAAATCGTTCGCGCAGATCCAGAAGGACCTAGCGAAGACGTTCGCCGGCCAGTCCGCGACTGCGGCCGACTCGACCGCCGGGAAGTACAAGCGATTCCAGCTGGTGATGGACGAGCTCGGAGAGACGATCGGCGGCGGCGTGCTCCCGGTGCTCGGTGCGATCGCCGGTTTCATGCTGTCGAAGGTGTTCCCGGCCGCAGCGAAACTGTCCGGCCTGTTCGAGTCGAAGGTGGTCCCGAAGCTGCGGGAGTTCGGCGGGTTCGTCCGGTCGCAGGTCGTCCCGGTGATCGTGCAGCTGGCGCAGAAGATCGCGAACGGCGTAGTGCCGGTGGTGCGGAACCTTGTCGCCGCGTTCCTGCCTCTAGCACGGGACGCCGGCCCGAAGGTCGTCGCGGTCGCGAAGCTACTCGGCAACGCCCTCGGCGAGATGGGCAAGTTCATCACCGGCACTGTGCTGCCCGGCCTCGCGAAGTTCACCGGGTTCCTGCGGGACAACTCCACTCTTGTCGGTGCTGTTGCCGTGGGCATCGGTGCCATGGTCCTGGCGTTCAAGGCCTACCAGGGCGTGCTCCTGATCATCTCCGCGGCCACGAAAGCCTACGCCGCTGTGCAGGCCGCACTGAATCTGGTCATGGCTCTGAACCCAATCGGCATCGTGGTGCTGGCCATCGTCGGCCTTATCGCCGCGCTCGTGTACGCCTACAAAACCTCGGACAAGTTCCGCGCCATCGTGGACGGTGCCTTCCACGCCGTGCAGGCGGCGGCCTCGTTCGCGTTCAACTGGGTGAAGAAGAACTGGCCACTGCTGCTCGCGATCGTCACCGGCCCCATCGGGCTCGCGGTCCTGCTGATCGTGAAGAACTTCGACAAGATCAAGAGTGTCGCCGGGACCGTGCTGAGCGCTATCACGAGCACGTTCGGCAAGGTGATCAGCTTCTTCCAGGACTTGCCTGGCAAGGTCAAGTCCGCGATCGGTAACGCCGCGTCCACGCTGGTGCAGAAGGGTAAAGACTTCATCGCCGGGATCGTGTCCGGTGTCACAGGCAGGGTGTCGAGCCTCACCTCACTGGTGGGTTCGCTGCCCGGCAAGGCGCTCTCGGCGCTCGGCGACGTCGGTAGCCTCCTTTTCGACGCCGGGGCGAAGCTCATCTCCGGGCTGGCCAACGGCCTCACGTCGAAGCTCGGCGCAATCAAGGACGCGGCGGGCAAAGTCGCCGGCGCAATCAAGGACTTCTTCCCGGGCTCTCCGGTGAAGGACGGCCCGCTTCGTTCGTGGAACAACGGCGGCGCGGGTAAGCGACTCGTCGGGTTCCTGACCGATGGTCTCGGCGCGAAGGTCGGCGCCACGCAGATCGCCGCCGCCCGGCTCGCTACCGCGGTACAGACCGGATTCGGTGACGCGGCCCTGAGGCCGTCAGTGGCTCTGGCCGGCGCCCTCGGCGGTAGCGGGGCTGGCGTCCCCGCGGTCAACGTCGGCGACACGATCGTTTACGTCACGATCGACGGCGAGCAGCTGCAGGGCCGGATCGACAACACGGTCCGGACCAAAAACCGTGAACTCAAGCGCACCGTGAAGGCGGGCTGACCATGGGACTCACCGCCACCTATGACCCGATCCTGTCGAGGATCCGGCTCGCCGCGACAGCGCTCGGAGCCACCGCCGATCACGCGCTGGTGTGGCGTACGACGGACAACTACATCACCTACACGCTGATCCGCGGCGCGAACCCGGCAGCGATCTCCGGTGGTGGCGGCGTGCTGAACATCGACGATTACGAGTTCGTGCCGGGGGTCCTGCTCGGCTACCAGATCGCGTCGTACAACGCGGCCGGTGTCCTGCAGGCCAGCTTCACAACGACCATCACGCAGGACCTGACCGCGATCTGGATGAAGGTCCCGGCCGCGCCGTTCCTGAACCGTGAGGTCGAGGCGTCGGTGCGGTTCCCGATCAGTCGGCGGGCCCGCAGTTCCCTGTTCGATGTGGTCGGCCGCACCATGCCGGTCGCGGTGTCCGACATCGGCAGCTCGAGGGAGTTCACGCTGCAACTCCGCACCGAGTCCGCGTCGGATGAGCGTGACCTCGACTACCTGTTCGCATCGGGCGAGGTGCTGCTCCTGCAGCGGCCGGCGGTGATGGACCAGTTCCCCGGTGGCTACTTCGCCCATGGCGACGTGAGCAGGGAGCCCGGGCCGGACGCGGAGTTCTACATGTTCCCGGAGCGCAGGTATTGGCAGGTCCCTCTCACTGAGGTTGCTATTCCGGGCCCGGCTGTTGTCGGGTCCGCGTACACGATCGCGTCGATGCTCGCCGAGTACGCGACGATCACTGCCGTGCTGGCAGGGAACGCGACGATCGCTGCACTGCTGAACAGGACCGGGACACCCTCGGATGTGATCGTGCCGTGAGGGCTGTCAGTGAACGGTTCCTTGAGACGCTCCGCGGGTCGCACACCGCGGTGTCCCGGGCCCGGGTGTGCACGTCGTTCCAGACGGGGACGAACCCGACCGGGACAGAGATCGCTGTCACCGGCGGCGACGTCAAGGCGTCCGCGACTGCTGAGGTCCGGTCGACGCTCGACCTGACCACCACGCAGGCGTGGCCGATCCTTCAGACCGACCTGATCACCCCGTACGGCAATGAGATCTACGTCGAGCGCGGCATTGCCTACGGCAACGGTCAGCGGGAGTTCGTGGGGCTCGGCTACTTCCGGATCGACACCCCCGAGCAGGACGAGACCCCAGACGGCCCGGTCACCATCTCCGCGCAGGACCGGTGGGCCGGGATCGTCGACGCCCGGTTCCTGAGCCCGCGCCAGTTCTCCGGGGCTGCGGTCCGTGGCGCCCTGGTCGAGCTGCTGATCGAGGAGGTGTACCCCTCGGCAGTGATCGAGTGGGACGACACCGCGCTCCGTGACGGGCTGGTCGGCCGGACGGTGATCGCTGAGGAGTCCAGGTCGGCGACGCTGCGGGACTTCATCACGTCGCTCGGGAAGGTCGGCTACTTCGATCACCGGGGTGTGTTCGTGATCAAGACCCCACCGGCGATCACCGGTGACCCAGCGTGGACGATCGACGCCGGCCATGACGGGGTCCTGGTCCAGATGTCCCGCGGCCTGACCAGGGAAGGTGTCTACAACGCGTACGTCGCCACTGGCGAGGCGGGCGACACGACGGCCCCGGCGCGGGGTGTCGCGTACAACCTCGACCCGGGCAGCCCCACCTACTACCTGGGCCGGTTCGGTCCGGTGCCCGGGTTCTACTCGAGCCCGTTCCTGACCACGAATCTGCAGGCCACGAACGCGGCTCGGGCTCTGCTCCGGCAACAGCTGGGGCTGCCGTACCAGGTCGACCTGTCGAGCATCGCGAACCCTGCCCTCGAGCCGTACGACGTCGTCTCGGTGCGGTACCCGAAGCGGGCTCGGAACCGGTCGCTGCGCACGGAGACCCACGTGATCGACAACGTGACGATCCCGCTGGTACCCGGCCAGCCGGTGACGTTGCAGACCCGGCAACGTCAAGACGACCTGATCGGGGACACGCCGTGATCACCGACGACCTGTCGACCCTGTTCGCTCCGGGCCCGGAGGCGGTCCGGTTCCGGCAGGGCACGATCACCGCGTGGAACCCGAACACCGGCGCGAACACGGTCAGCGTTGCCGGCGGGATCCTGACGGACGTTCCGATCCTGAACACCGGCGAAGCGATCGCGCTCAAGGCTGGGCACGTGGTGGGCCTGCTCGCGTTCGGGTCGACGTGGTTCATCCTCGGCCGGATCACCCCGACTGGCGATCCCAACTTCGCCGCGGCGTCCGTCGACTTTGGGTCGGCCGGCGCGCAGGTGTTCAATTTCGCCACCTCGACATCGATGGTGGTCAAGGCCTCGTCGAACGAGCTGGTCGTGCCGGACTGGGCCGACGAGGCGATCGTCCATGTCACCGGCGGCTGCTGTGTCGTGAACAACTCTGCGGTGATCACCAACGTCGCGATGGAAGTCGGCTGTTTCGGTGGCGTCGGCGGCGGGCTGATCCAGGACATCCCGATCGGCCGTATGGGCTCGGTGTCGGCGTCGTCGCGCAACCTATTCACGGGGCTGTCTGGCGGCGAGGTGCTGACCGTCACCGGCGCGGCTCAAGCCGGTGCAGCGTTCACCGCGGTCGGATCGAACTCGATGTTTGTCCACGCGACCGCGGTCTACAAGTCCAACATCTAGGAGACCGATCATGGCTGACGTAACCCCGCTGTACGGGTTCCCCTACCTCGAGCTGGGCGACCCGCCGGACCTCGCCGCCGGTACTGAGAACCTCGCGACTGCAGTCGAGACGAAGATCGCGGCAATGAACACCATCCCCACAGAGGTGTTGTTCACCGGCTCCGGCACCTGGACCAAGCCGGCCAATCTGAAGGCGGTCTGGGTGCGGGTCATCGGCGGTGGCGGTGGCGGTGGCGCGTGCGGTACCACCGGTGCGGCGCAGGGCTCGATCGGTGGCGGTGGCGGTGGTGGCGAGTACGCGGAGGCGATCATCCCGGCCGCGACGCTCGCCGCGACGGTCGCTGTCACATGCGGCGCGGGCGGCGCGGTCTCGGCCGGTGCGGGCGGTAACTCGTCGTTCGGTGCGCACGTGATCGCGAACGGTGGCGCGGGCGGCACGACCAGCGGCGTAGCTAACGCGCTCACCACGGCCGGCGGCGCGGGCGGCCCCGGCGGTGCCGGGTCGTTCGGCACGATCCTTCGCCGCGCTGGCCAGGCGGGCGACGTGGGTCGGGTTCAGGCCGGCGAGCCGATCCCGACCCGCGGTGGTTCGTCCGGTATGGGCTACGGCGCCGGCGCGCAGCAGGCGGGCGGGATCCTCGCCAGCCCGGGCGTCGGCGGGTCCCCGTTCGGGGGCGGCGGGTCCGGCGGGTGCTGCCGTCCGTCGCAGTCCGCGCAGAACGGCGGCGGCGGCGGGTCCGGCGGCGTCATCGTTGTGAACCTCTTCTGACCACGGGAGCGGGTGCACGGGGAGATGGTGATCTATGAACGACCTGCCAGCGATCATCGGTGCTGTCGCGCTGTTGATCGGTGGCGTCTTCACGGGTCTGATCGGGCTCGACCAGAAGCGGAAGCGGGTCGATGCCGAGACACTCGACGAGCTCGCCGACTACCACCGTTGGCATCCTCGGGTCCGGCGGGCCCTGGTGTTGCTCCGGGCAACGGTCGCCGACAGCCCGCAGGCGGAAGAGCCGGACGGGATCGACGATCTGATTCAATGGCCGCCGCCGAAGCCGAAGCACTCAAGACGTGGCGACGAGGTGACCGCTGATGACGCGGGATAGCTGGATCTTCCGGGGTGTCGCGGTGGGCGCGTTCGTGGTGGCCGCGGCGTCGCTGGTCATCACGACCCTGCAGAAGCAGGACGCGCAGACCGGCGAGGACGTCGCGCAGTCCGAGCTCGTGTCGCTGGCGCAGGCGAACCAGGCGGCCTGCCAGCGTTTCGGGACTGTCGAGGCTGAGAAGGTGCTCGGTGCGGGGAAGTGTCAGCAGGCGAAAGAGATCGTGGAACGGCCGCCGGCCGAGAAGGGGGACCCGGGTGCTACTGGTGCTCGTGGCCCGCAGGGCGTCCAGGGCGCGGCGGGTCCGCAAGGCCCACGCGGCCCGCAGGGCACAGCGGGCGCGCAGCCGGGCTGCCTGATCCTCGTCAGCAAGTGCCAGGGACCCACGGGCCCGGCAGGACTCCGAGGGCTCACAGGGCCGTCTGGGGCCGCGGGCGACGCCGGGCCCGCGGGACCGTCCGGTCCGGCGGGTGAGGCCGGCCCAAAAGGCGAGCAGGGTTCCCAGGGAGCACAGGGGAACCAGGGCGACCAGGGGCCGGCCGGACCGCAGGGACCAGCTGGGCCCGCTGGGCCTTCCTGCGAGGCGGGTAGCACCTTGCAGAAGCTGCACGTCATGACCACCGAGGTCCCAACCGGCACGTGGATCCTCGCGTGCGTCCTCGACGACCAGAACCCCTGAGAGGGGCCAGATATGGAGCTCTACTACCCGGGCGCGACGAGGCGCCTCATCCCGCCGGGAACCAACGACCCGGCGATCATCCCGATCGGCATCATCTGGCACGTCGACGCCGGCGACAACAAATCCCTGTACGGCTACTTCAACGGGCCGTCCGGCGGCATCGAGTCGCACATGCACTTCCCGAAGATCGGCCACCCCGAGCAGTACCGCGACTTCGGACACGAGGCCGACGCGAACCTCAAGGCGAACAGCTTCGTCATCAACGGGAAGCGGTACGGGTTCATCTCCTGCGAGACGCAAGGCCTCGGCGCGGGCGAGTGGAACACGAACCAGCTGACCGAGATGAAGCTGTTCATGTTGTGGTGCCGGGCGAACCTGCAGATCGCGCTGTCGAAGTGCGTCGGCCCGTTCTCGCCCGGGGTCGGCTATCACACGATGTGGGGCGCGCCGTCCGCGTGGACACCGATCGCGAAGGACTGCCCCGGCCCAGACCGCATCAAGCAGTTCAACAACGTGCTCGTCCCGTGGATGAAGTCGGTCACCAGCGGTGCCGGCGGATCGACGGGAACACCACCAGCAGGAGGACAGACCATGACGAAGGCAGACGTGCAGATGTTCCTCGACACCATCATCAGGGCTGACGGGCTGACCGTCCGCCAGGCCCTGGCCGGCGCCGACTTCGCGAGTGACCAGCTCGCCGCGTCGGGCGACCTGCAGAAGCGAGTCGTGACGATCGCGCAGGACGTGACCACCATCAAGGGAAAGGTTGGAGCATGAAGCCGAGCGTCGGCCGGATCGTGCACGTGCTCGTGCACCCGGTTGAGAACAACGGGACCGACGTCGCACCAGCGATCATCACCCGCGTGTGGTCGGACACCATGGTCAACGTCAAGGTGCTGCTCGACGCCGAGGCGAACGCCTGGCAGACCAGCGTCAACCTGTACGACGCACGCCCCGGCGAGGACGTCACCCGCGCGGCGTGGTGGCCCGAGAGGACGGGCTGACATGCCCCCGATCACTCCGGCGTCGCAGTCGAAGCCAGTCCGGCTTCTGGCATCCGTCGCAGCAGGCGCAACCGCGGCCACCGCCGGCCTCGCGATCATCCCCGGCGTACCCGGCTGGGTCGCCGGCGTCGTCGGCCTGGTCGGCCTCGTCCTCACCGCCGGCCTGTCCCGCTACACCGAGGGCGTCGTCACCCCCACCGAGAACGTCGCCGCGGTCCGCGACGACAAGACCGGCGCCACCGTGGCCGGCCCCGCATCCGTCGTACCGGACGGCGTCAAGGTCGACGTCACCACCGCAGGCCCAGGCGACTACTTCCCGCCGCCCGTCGAGGAAACGGTCTAGCCTGAACAGACCCCCCGTGTAACAGCAGCAGCCCCCCGGACAACCAGTCTGGGGGGCTGCTGTGTGACAACGAACTCCTACTGTGCCGAGGCGATCGCCTGCCGGATCCGCAGCGCCGCCGCCTCGCCCTGTGCGTTCTTCACCTTGTACGCATGGACCGTCCCGGCGGTCGTCACGACCAGCGACCCGGGCGACCCCAACAGCCCCTTCTTCCACGCGACGTTCTGCACGTTGCGCAGCGGCACGCTCATGTCCGGCTCGGATCCAGCGAGTGCCGGCGCGATCATCAGCCGCCGATCAGTCAGCACCATCGCCGACGCAGCCAGGTTCGCCGACAGCACGACCGTCTCCCCAGGCATCACCTGACCCTCCAGGTTCTCCCTGGCCTTCCGGGTGATGCGGTCATTCAGGCCCATGGTTCTTCCCCCTGCAAAGTGGTTGGAGCGTCGAATGCTGGCGCGTCCGACGCTCCCGGTCAATGGTTCACTCGTCGGCCCTCGGGTCGTCGTGGCGTTCCCACGCGGTGCCCTCGGCGTTCAGCATCGGCCAGCCGTGTTCGTCGGTCGCGATCGGCCGCATGTCCGGCGGATCGGCCGGCGGATAGATCACCCGCCGGATCGCGAGCAGTGTCGCCTCGCACGAGGCAACACCGCGGTGTTGGATGATGTGCCCGATCTCGGCGACCTGCATTGCCGGGTCGGGGCTGGATAGGGTGTCGTTCACGGTCGGACCTCCTGTGTCCGGTCGAGGCCCCGGCCAGCGTTCCAGCGCTGCGTCCGGGGCCGCCTACTACCTGCAGTCGATGCGGCATTCCCTGCCGCCGGCACCTCCTTCCGGTCGAATAACCTGCCGGTTATCCGATCCGAACCCGGGCCGGACTTGAGCGTGCGGCATAACGGCCATGTCACGCGCCGTAACGTATTTACGTCAATCCGCGATGGTGGGGGAAACCGATTACCGCCGCCCCGGAGAGACGATGTGGACAGCCGAAACCAGACACTTCACCAAGTACCTGCAGTCCGCCGGCAGGTCCCCGCACACCATCCGCCTGCGCCTCCACTACGTGGGGCGCCTATCCCAAGCCGTCGACAGCCCGGACCCGTGGACCGTGGGCGTCGACCAGCTCGTCGACTTCCTCAGCTGCCCGACCTGGAAGCCCGAGACCCGCAAGTCCGCCAGGGCCAGCGTCTGCGCGTTCTACTCGTGGGGCGTGGACACCGACCGGATCGAGGAACACCGCAACCCGGCGAGGCGCCTGCCACATGTCACCGCGCCGAGGGCTCTACCCCGGCCGGCGCCGTCGATGGTGTTCCGGTGCGCCCTGTTGAGCGCGAACGACCGGGACCGGCTGTTCCTGCTGCTGGCCGGGTACGCCGGGCTACGCCGGGCAGAGATCGCAGCCGTCCACCCCCGCGACATCGACCACGAGCGCCAGGCCCTGCGGGTGCATGGGAAGGGCGGCAAGGAGCGCGTCGTGCCGCTGCACCCGGTGCTCTATGCCGAGCTGGGCTATGAGCTCGAGCGTCGAGTGGCAGGCGGGTTCGGCAGCGGGTGGCGCTTCCACTCGTTGATCGCGCCGGACAGCCACTTGTTCCCCGGGCGGAACGGGCACGTCGGGCCGGATGTCCCGGGCAAGGCGTTGGCGCGGCTGCTGCTCGGCGACTGGACGGGGCACACGCTGAGGCACCGGTTCGCGTCTGCGGCGTACGCGGTCGACCGCGATCTACGGGCTGTGCAGGAGCTGCTCGGCCACTCGAAGCCTGAGACGACCGCCCGGTATGTCGCGACTCCGGACGGGGCTCTGCGTGCCGCTGTCGCGGGGGTGACCGCGGCGTGAGACGGACAAGTAAACGGCAGGTTACTGGTTCGAGTCCAGTCGCGGGAGCAAGCACACAAGGCCGGTTCCATTCCTGGAACCGGCCTTTCCCGTACCTCAGGCAACGCTGAGAGCTCAGCTCACCGCTCTCAGTTGCGGTTCCCCTTGCGCTTGTCGATCGCCCGCTGAATACGCTGCTGCGGCTGCCCGGTCAGCTTCGCGATCAACGGCACTCGGAACCTGTACGCCGCCACTGCGGCAACGAGCACCAACACGATGATCCAGAACATCGAACACGTCTCCTTAACTAGCCCCGGCCTCCATCATCCCTCGTCCCCGGTCACCACCCGCTCCGTCACACCCCTGACCCACCCCTGGTTTCTGAAGACGAACCCCACCCACCGTCGTACTATCCCGGGACAGGAACCCGATAACATCACCCGACGGCGTCCCACACGGCGCACGGGGGCGGTAGCTCAGCTGGTTAGAGCGGGGGACTCATAATCCTGGGTCCGGGGTTTCGGGTCCCGCCCGCCCCACACCAAGATGTCGCAGGTCAGGGCAATGTTCTGGTCCTGCCTGCGGCGTCGACTCAGCGGCCCATGGAGCCACGTGTGGAGCCAGCGGTGCAAAATCGGTCTAACCTTGTCTCCATGGCAGCGCAGTTGAAGCGACAGAAACGGGCCCGTGGTGAGATCGAGCCGCTCCCTTCTGGCTCGCTGCGGGTGCGGGTGTACGCCGGCATCGACCCCGTGTCGAAGAAGAAGCTGTACCTGACGGACACCATTCCTGCAGGCCCACGCCAGGAGAAGTTGGCGGAGCAGGCTCGTACCAAATTCCTCAATGAGGTTGACGAGAAGCGCAACCCGAAGACCCGCGCGACCGTCGACCAGTTGATCGCCAAGTACTTCGACGTTCTCGACGTCGACACCCAGACCCTGCGCGGCTACAAGTCGAAGTACGAGAACCACATCAAGCCACTGCTTGGATCCCAGCACCTGACCCGGCTCGATATCGAGACCTTGGACTCCTTCTACGCCCAGCTGCGCACCTGCCGCGCTCATTGCCGCGGACGCAAGTACATCGAGCATCGAACCGACAGACCGCACCAGTGCGACGAGCACGAGGGCGATCGGTGCCTACGCAACAATCCCCAAGGCTGCGGCCGCTGCCGGCGAATGTGCAAACCCCACCACTGCAGGGGATTGAGTGCGTCCACAATCCGGCAAATCCACTGGATCCTCAGCGGGGCGCTCGACCGCGCCGTTGTGTGGAAATGGATCTCGGTCAACCCGGCAGAACAAGCCGACAAGCCGGGTCTGCCCATACCGGATCCCCGGCCGCCCACGCCCGACGAGATTGCGAGACTGATCCTCGCGGCATGGGACGAAGATCCGGACTGGGGATCGTTCCTGTGGTTGAAAGCCACAACAGGTGAACGACGCGGAGAGATGTGTGCGCTGCGCTGGAACGACCGTGAGCGACACCATCATGGTGAACCGTCCGTTCTCAGAGTCCGGCGAGCGCTCTACTACGACGAAGATGGGAAGCTGGCAGAGAAGGACACCAAGACGCACCAACAGCGCGGCTTGGTCCTCGATCCCGAAACGGACACGGTTCTCGACGAGCTTGAAGCCCGCGCTCGCCAGCGTGTCGACGCCGTCGGCGTGGAGTTCGACTCCGCCGGCTACATGTTCTCCCCGGTGCCGGATGGAAGCCGCCCTCAGGACCTCAACTTTGTGTCGAAGCGCTTCGCGCGCCTCGCGAAGCGACTGGGGATCGCCACCTCGATCAAGAACATGCGTCACTACAACGCGACTGAACTGATCTACGCAAACCACAGATTGGGTATGGTCGCCGCCCGCCTGGGGCACGGCGGCGGCGGGACTACAACGCTCAAGGTCTACACAGCGAGAGCGTCAGAAGCGGACCAACGAGCCGCCGGGCCGATCACAGGTCGGATGCCTCCTCGACCAACGACGAGCGGAGCCGATGAGCCATCTAAGCGCCCGACGCTTCCCAGTACGACTGACGACGCCCTCCAGCCGTACCAGCGGATCGCGGCAGACCTTCGAGGAGCCGTCGACAGCGGAATCCTGAGGCCAGGCGATCCTCTACCCAGTGAGCAGGCTCTCGCCGAGCGGTACGGGGTCGCGCCGAGCACCGCCCACCGTGCCGTCGCGCTCTTGGTCTCAGCCGGGGTGGTCAAGGCCTCCCGCGGTGTTCGAGCGACAGTGGTCGGAGCCCAGGCCGCGAGCGACAATCAACCGCTGGCTACTGTCACCAAGCTCAGACCTTAGCGTTAGCGGCTGGGCCCAGGGGACGCGTTCCGCCGCAAGTGCGGATCCGAGCGATCGATGCGCGGGGCGGGATTCGAACCTGCGACCAACGGACTAGAAGGGGGACGGACTGAGTCAGCACGCCTGAACTCGACCATCGTTGGCCGACTCCAGTGCGCTCGGCGACCACTCTGGCATGGTCCTTTCACCTGGAGTTCAGTCCCCAAATCAGTCCCCGACGACCCCGGGTCGGGACTGGTAGCCCGAGGGCTACGCCCTGTGGCTAGCTCGACCCCGTCGGTAGTTGCACTCGTTCCGACGGCCGGGCAGCTGGCCCCCGTACTTGCTGTTCGGGACGTCGACCTTGTCGGTGAGGGCGAATTTCGTATTACACTATCCGATGTGCTTCGGGTCCATCAGTCCGCGTTGAAGCATGGATGCTCAATCGAGGACATATCACACGCCTACGACCTGGCGTTGTACGACGCCATGATCGACGAGGACAACGACCCGCCCAAGCGGCTGATCATCGGTCCCGACGGCGCCGGCAACCTCCTTGAACTGATTGGCGGCGACATTGCTGATGACGTCCTGCTGATCTGGCACGCCAAGAAGTGCCAGGCGGCCTATTTCAAGTTGCTCCCGATGGGAGGCGAAGTATGAGCGACGAAGCCCACGTGTACCGGACCAAGACAGGCCGAATCCTGACTGACGCCGATGTCCAGGCCCTTGCGGACGAGGCCGAGCGCGGCTACGACACCGAGGAGCTGAGTAAGCGACCAGGCCGTCCTCGGTTGGGTTCTGCTCCTGCGGTAGTCGTTCCTGTGCGTCTGCATGCAGAGTTGCACGCTGCCGTACAGGCGCAGGCTCGGGTGGAAAGCACATCCCTCAGCGAGCTTGTCCGGGATGCGTTACGCATCTACCTCGAGACCGAGCCGCGGACTGATGCTGATCTGCGTACAGTGTCTGGCCGATCGATGACTGACACAGAGATCGCAAACCTCGCGGCGGAAGCCGCGGCTGGCTACGACGCGAGCGCGCTGCGGCGCCAACGTACCCGCACTCGCGCCGAGGTCGTCCCGGTCAGAATGCCCCCTGAGCTCAAGGCTGCCATCGAACGCCGTGCGGAGGTTGAATCCACTTCCGTCAGCGAGATCGTGCGCGAAGCCCTGCGCGCGCGACTCAGGGGTGACAACACCGATCCGCCGGGAGGAGGCCGGCCGATTCCAGGTTCTCGCCAGGGACCGACGGAAGCGGACACCTGCCGTGACTACGTCGTGCCGAGGCTGAAGGCGGCTGGCTGGGACGACGCTCAAATCCTCGAGCAGTACCGAATCACCGACGGCCGGATTGTCAGCGTAGGAAAGAAACACCGACGAGCGAATCCGTTGCGAGCCGACTACGTCCTCGAATACCGACCCGGGCTGCCCATTGCCGTTGTTGAGGCCAAGCGGTGGTACTCAATCCCGGGCAAGGGCCTGCAGCAGGCTAAGAACTACGCAGCCCGCCTCGACGTTCCCTTCGCTTACTCGACCAACGGCAAGGGAATCGTCGAGGACGATAGCCACACCGGCCACGAACGCGACGACCTCGTCGGTTTCCCTTCCCCGGATATGCTCTGGGCTCGATACCGTGAGTGGTGCGGCATCGACGACGGAATCGTTGCCGAGGGCACGCTGTTCCCGTTCAACAGATCTCTACACAACCCTGACGGCTCGGTTAAGGAACCTCGCTACTATCAGCGCACGGCAATTAACCGCTCAGTCAGAGCGATCTTGAACGGCGACAAGCGGCTGTTGCTGACGATGGCGACAGGCACAGGCAAGACCTTCGTGGCCATGCAGATTGTCTGGAAGTTGTGGAACGTCGCATGGCGCCCGGGGCGTAACCCGCGGATCCTCTACCTGGCGGACCGCAATGTGCTCATTGACCAGCCGATCGAGCGTGAGTTCAAGCCGGCGTTTGGCGTCGACGCGGGCTCGCCGATCTGGAAGCTACGCGGCGAGGCTAAGCTTGGCCGTGAGATTTACTTCGGCCTTTACCAGCAACTCGCAGACAGCGGCGACGGCCTTGATGGCATGTTCCGGGAGTATTCTCCGGATTTCTTCGATCTCATCATAGTCGACGAGTGCCATCGAGGAAGCGCACGTACCGAGTCATCATGGCGAGCCATCCTCGAGTACTTCGCACCCGCGGCACAGTTGGGTATGACGGCGACGCCCAAGCGTGACGAGACGGTCGACACATATGACTATTTCGGTGGCTCGGTATTTGAGTATTCGCTTGCTACCGGCATTGAGGACGGATTCCTCGCTCCGTACCGGGTCCGTCGTGTCGTGCTCAACCCCGACGCCTACGGCTGGGTCCCAGACAAGGGGCAGCTAGACCTCTATGGTAAAGAGATCCCCGTAGGTCTTTATACGACAAACGACTTTGAGCGCGTCGTCTCGCTTCTGTCGCGCACCGAGGCTGCAGCAAAGCACCTAACTGAGTATCTGGGTCGCACCGACCGGTGGGCAAAGACGATCATCTTCTGCGTCAACCAGGAGCACGCCGACCAGATGAGACGTGCGCTGCACAACGCCAACGCCGATTTGGCGAGGGAACATCCGAACTACGTTGTGCGCATCGTTAGTGAAGAAGGCGATATCGGCCGGCGTCACCTTAGTGATTTCGCGGACACGGAGAAGCCGCTGCCTGTGATCGCAACTACGTCAGAGATGCTGTCGACCGGAGTCGATCTTCCCACTGTTCGCAACATCGTCCTGTTCCGCCCCGTGGGCTCGATGGCGCTGTTCAAGCAAATGATCGGTCGGGGCACTCGCCTCTTCCCTGACGAGGACAAACTCTCCTTCGACATCATCGACTACTCCGGCGCCACGGCGCTCTTCAGCGATCCGGAATTCGACGGGCCGCCTGAGCAGGTCGTGCAAGAGAAGATAGACGAGCAGGGCAACATCACCGAAGACACCGTCGTTGAGCAAGCCGAGCCGGTTTCGGATGCGCCTGAGGAGACCGAGACCGGTGATAGCCCGGTCGGCATCTCTCCGGAGGAACTCGACGAGCAACCGTCGAGGAAGTTCTACGTCGACGATGCGGAGGTGTGGGTTACCGCCGAGGCCACCTATCACCTCGATCCGGCCACGCAGCGGCTCCGTCTCGTCGAGTATCGGGACTTCGTGGCCGATACGGTGCGTTCGCTATTCCCCGATGCGGCTGATCTTCGATCCAAGTGGGCCAGCCGTGTTGGCCGGTACGATGTGCTCGACGCACTCGGCAGTCACGGCATCGACTCCGCCGACCTGGTCGAACGGACAGGGCTCGGCGAAGCAGACCCACTTGACGTGCTCGTGCATGTCGCATGGAATCAGCCACTCGCGACGCGTGTCGAGCGAGCACGGCGCGTTCGCCGCGAGCACGTCGAGTTCTTCGAGGCGTTCCAGCCCGCCGCCCGGCAGGTGCTTACGTACCTTCTCGACAAGTACGCGCAGGAGGGGATCACCGAACTCGACGATCTCGGCGTCCTTGAGGTCCCACCATTTTCGTCGCTCGGGACACCGGCCGAGATCGCTGGCCGGTTCGGCTCCGTCCGTGCGCTCCGATCGGCTGTATCGCGTCTCAGCGAGCTTGTATATGTCGCGTAAATAAGAGGAGAACTGAACGTTGGTCCGATCGAAGCCGGCAGCGAAGATGTCGCCGCAGGCTACACTCACAGCCGTCATCAAATCAGCCCGCGAGGCCATGCGAAAAGATGCCGGCCTCAACGGTGACCTTGACCGTATCCCGCAACTTGCGTGGCTGTTGTTCCTCAAGGCATTCGATGGCCTCGAAGAGAGCCGCGAGGTTACAGAGGACAGATTCCGACCCGCAATCGAGAGCCCTTTCCGATGGCGCGACTGGGCAGACGACCCCAATGGGCCGACTGGCGAGGCGCTCCTTAAATTCGTGAATGGGAAGCTTCTGCCGTACCTCCGTGGCCTGAGCGGCACCGGCGCGCACGACCCCCGTGACGTGGTCGCCGCAGTCTTCAAGGAAACCACCAACCGGATGGTATCCGGCTACCTGTTCCGGGATGTCGTCAACAAGGTCAACGAAATCAACTTCACATCGTCCGACGACATCCACACGATGGCGCACGTCTACGAGTCAATGCTGCGTGAGATGCGAGATGCCGCTGGCGACTCGGGCGAGTTCTATACGCCGCGGCCAATCATCCGCTTCATGGTCCATCAGGTCGACCCCAAGCTTGGCGAGATCGTCCTTGACCCAGCGTGCGGCACCGGCGGGTTCCTCGTCGAGGTGCTAGAGCACCTGGCTCCGCGGGTCAAGACCGCGCAGCAGCAGCGAACACTGCACAGCAACCTTCGTGGCATCGAGAAGAAGCCTCTGCCATTCCTCCTCGGGATGATGAACCTCGTTCTGCACGGTGTCGGCCACCCAAGTATCGCCCGGGGTAATGCGCTCGCCAGCCCGATCACTCAGATCGGCAAAGGGCAGCGCGTCGATATCGTCCTCACGAATCCGCCGTTTGGCGGAGCCGAAGAGGTGAGCATCCAGGCGAACTTCCCCGCCGGCAAACAGACCGCCGAAACTGCGTGGCTCTTTTTGCAACTTGTGATCCGCCAACTCAAAGATGGAGGACGGTGCGGAATCGTGGTGCCGCACAGTGTGCTGTTCGCCGACGGTGTCGGCGCACGCATCAAGGAGCAACTAGCGACGGAGTGCAACCTCCACACCGTCATCCGCCTCCCAGAGGGTGTGTTTGAGCCGTACACGGCTATCCCCTCGAACCTGTTGTTTTTTGACAAGACTGGCCCGACTAAGGACGTGTGGTTCTATGAGATCCGGCCACCGCAAGGCCGGAAAAAATACTCTAAGACCAAGCCCATGCGGTTCGAGGAGTTCGCCGACTGCCAGGCATGGTGGCCCAAGCGAGTCGAGAATGAGCGTGCATGGCGAGTGCCGATCGCCGACATTGAGGCAAACGGCTACAACCTGGACCTTCGTAACCCGAACCAGCCCGAGGACCTCACCCACCGCGCGCCGATTGACCTGTTGGCCGAGCTCGTGCAGACCGAGCGCGAGATCATCGCACTCCTCGAGCAGCTCGAGGAAGGAATCGGGGACGCACAGTGATAGTCGAGCGAGTGCGGGTTGGCGATGTGCTGCGCTTGGAGCGGCGCCCGGTCGACCCCGACCCGACCAAAGAATACGTGTCAATCGGCGTTCGCTCGTTCGGTAAGGGCATCTTTCACTACGATCCGACACTGGGGAATCAGCTCGGAAAACTGCGGTTCTTCGAGGTCGTTCCCGCGCGACTGGTCGTGAGCAACATCAAAGGCTGGGAGGGGGCTGTAGCGGTCTCGACCGATGAGGACGCTGGCTGTGTCGCGTCCAACCGCTTCTTGACCTACGTGCCATGTGACGATCGGATCGATGTCCGTTGGGCTCGCTGGTACTTCCTCAGCGACTCCGGCCTTCAGCTAATCCAGCAGTCTTCGCCCGGATCGGCCGACCGCAATCGCACGCTGGCCATAAGCCGATTCGAGGCGCTGGAGATCCCGCTCCCGTCGATCGATGAACAACAGAGGGTCGCCAATCGCCTACAAGCGCTTGAGGCTTCCGCCAGTAAACTTCGTCGACGTGTCGAACACGCATCTCTGCTGAGCACGGCACTCGCCGTTTCCGCTGTCACCCAACCGGACATCGCGGAGAGCGCAAAGGCATCGGCGGGTTGGCGACGCCTTCGACTGGCTGAGGTACTCACGAATCGCAACGAGGAGGTGCCCGTGCAGGATAGCGCTTCGTACGATATCGCCGGCGTTTACTCGTTCGGCCGCGGCATCTTTCGGCGCGGTCCCCTTGCCGGTTCCGGCACTAGTTACAGGGCTCTCCATCGACTTCGCAAAGGTCAGGTCGTGATGAGTCGTCTGAAGGCCTGGGAAGGAGCAATTGCCGTGGTACCAGCTGATCTCGATGGCTGGTATCTCTCGCCTGAATTCCCGACATTCGACATAGACATGGCACAGGTTGACGTCGACTACTTCGGCTCGCTCATCACTTCGGAGCCGTTCTGGCGCAGCCTTCGAGGTGAATCGCGAGGCATCGGCGCTCGGCGGGAGCGTGTACATGCATCACGCCTTCTCGAGCAAGTGGTTGATCTGCCGCCGATCAGCATTCAAAGATCGATAGCAAGGACTCTACGATTCCTGCATGGCGCAGAGAGCTTGCGGTCTGGTGCGCCTGGCCGCATAGACGCCCTGGTTCCAGCAGCTATCAATGAAGAATTCGCCGGTCTCAGTTGACCGGTCTTGTACGAAGTAGCAATCTAGGCCCACTCTCGGCGTATCGAGGCGGACATCGCCAAGCGGGCCGCCGAGGCTACTCGGCTGTCCCGCACGGGGATCGGGCGAGCGTGCGCTGTGTCTCTCTCTTGGCAGTAGGCGGTCGACCGTAGTGTGTGGCTATGGCATCGGATTACCTGTTGGTCATCGGAGACCGCGAGGCGCTCGGCTGGATTCTGGCTGAGCAGCGGACTGCCTTCCCGGACGCTCGTCGCCCTGAGGTCAGAAGGCTCGATGTCGGAGATCGCCTGTACATCTACACAACGCGCGGATGCTTCAAGAACCCGGGCCGCGACCGTGGCCGGATAATCGGCCGGGCGACAGTGGCAAGTATCACCCACCTATTGCCAGAGCCAATGGTCTTCTCGGGGCGCGAGTTCCCGATCGGCTGTGACCTGCAGATCAAGTCCCTCGCTCCGTTCGGCGAAGGCCTTGATCTGGCGGACCTGACAGCGGAGCTTGACGCGCTTTCGGGTGCGCCCGGCGGCCATTGGGCCTTCCGTCTCCGACGACCACTGGTTCAGTTGTCAAGCGCGGACGCATCCCTGTTGAATGAGCGACTCGGCCCAACGGTGAAGTCTCGAGCAGACGTCCTTGAGCGCTATGTGCGCTGGTACCGGGAGGCCCCAGGGAAGTCGTCTCGATGAACTCGAGGAGTGCAACGAGACTCCCGGAGAGCCGAAAGCCTCGCTAGCAATGACCGCAGCGAGATCGCGGGAACTTCCGCTCGCCTTCATGAGGCTCGAACGTTCCGGCCAGGCGTCGTACGGCGACAAGGGCTTCGCCAAGCTGATCAGTGTGCTCGGGCCAGTCCTTCGACGGCTCCGAACCGGCCGGGGGAGCAGCAACTCAAGCGCGTCGAGCGCCGTCCGCAGTCGCTCGACGCGCTCGCCTTCCGGTATAGGCGGGCTGGCCTGGGCAGGCACCTGGCGTTTGGCTGGCACGCGGCCATCGTGCCGTATTCTCTGTCAGATTGTCTCGTCAGCCCAGCCGTCCAGCGTGGATGACTACGACGGTGACCGTGGAGTCGCTCACGTCGTACAGCACGCGGTAACGGCCGACGTGGAGCCGTCGTAGATCCGGCGAGCCGTACTCGGTCGTGCCAGCCGGCCGGGGATCTTCGGTGAGGAGATCGACTGCGTCGAAAAGCTGTTCCAGGCCGGACGGGTCATCCTTGAGAAACCCCGCCGCTTGGTCAAGTGCCCGTTCGCTCCAGTTGACTTCATAGGTCACGCCTCAGTCAGCCCGAGCCGCTCGCGAACCTCCTGGTTCGGGACGGTCCGAAGCGTGCCGGCTGCCTTCTCCGCCTGGTACTGAGCGACGGCCAGATCGTCTTCGAGGTCGGCCAGTTCCTGCGCGTTGATGATCACCGCGGCCGGGAAACCATGGTCGGTGATCGTGGTCCGCTCGCGGCGAGTTGACGCCCGGCGGACCAGCGAGCCGAACTGGCCGCGGGCCTCAGTGATCGGCAATGTGTCAGTCATGTACAGAACTGTACAGTGCCGGGGCGCAACGCGCCCGCCCGTCGGTAGACTCTCGCCAAGTCGCTTGCTCGTGCCAGGACTAGTGGTCGGCCATGGCTCCGAGGCAGTGTGGAACGCTCCGATGGGGCCGGCAGGGCAAGGAAGAGGAAGATGCTGACGCGGACCGAGATCAAGTCGCTGGCCCTAGTGATTCTCGATGACCAGGGCACCGCAGCGCCAGCGGAGTTCTATGACGAGACGAGCTACAATCTCCGGCTCGGAGCCGAGTACATGCTAATTACAGAGCCTGGCGAAGTTAAGGACTGCTCTAGCGGAGTCCGCCAGTTACGCCTTCCGCCTTATGGGTGCGCACTTGTTAGCACGCGCGAGCTCGTTAAGCTGCCGAATAACATATATGGACGCTGGGGCCTGAAGATCAGGCCGGCCCTGTCCGGGCTCGTATTTCAGGCCGGACCGCAGATCGAACCAGGCTCGAATACACGACTCTTCGGCCTCTTGTTCAACCTGTCGAACTCCGATCGCACTATCGCCTTCGAGCAGCCGATGTGGTCGATCGATTTTGAGCGTACGTCGCCTAGCCAAGCGCCCAATCCCACAGGGCCAGCACAGAAGGATCTCGGACAGTACACCAATAGTTTGTGGGGCGTTCCTACCGGATCGTTGCGAGATCTGTATGTTGATAATCAACGTCTTCAGAAGGCAAACAACACTCGGCGAGACGCATTCTTCGCGGTCTTGCTGGTGGCTGTCGTGTTTCTGGCGAGCATCGTTGTGCCAATAGCATCCACGCTCAACAGGGACGCGGATCTTCAGCGGCAAATAGATAAGCTATGCTCTGAGGTTAAGATTCAGAGGCCTGACGTTGACTGCTAACGATGATGTGTCGGCGGTTCCGGGAAGGACTCATGGGACAGATGTTCTCGTTTTCGGGGCTGGTCCGGCTGGAATAGCAGCGACGACGGCCTTGGTGGACGCTGGGCTCGATGTTCTGTTGGTGGACACCGGAAAGCCAATTTTATCCCGAGACCGGAATGATCCACAAGATCTGATTACCGGTGTGGGTGGCGCAGGTCCATTTTCGGATGGAAAGTTCTCGTGGTATCCGTCCGCTACGGCCCTTTGGCTTCTTGACGACACTCAGGTTCTGAGGCAAGGGTACCGTTGGCTGACAAGGAATCTCTCCGGCCTCCTAGCCGTCCCTCCGTTCCCTGAGTCTCTTACATCTAGGGCCAGCGAGCATGTCAAAGCCATGGGCCATGTTATAGAGAAAAAGTATGACTCGGCGATGCTCGACCTCGATACGCGTTTGAAACTCATTTCAGAACTCGTTGAGCCTCTCTCGTCCACGCTTCGACTAGGATGGACGGTGAACTCCATCCAAGGTGACTCTGGCGATCTGACGGCGCATATTTCGGATACCGATGGCAACCTTCATGTCATCAGTGCAAGGGCTTTAGTGGCCGCTGGCGGGCGCTTTGGTAACCTCAGTTCGAGTCTGGAGCGTGTGGCTCCACATGCGTTTCGCCGTTATGAGGTTGGAGTCCGCCTAGAAATGTTGGATGATCAATTCTTTCTCCAGCAGCATGATAATCTGGACCCAAAATTCATATGGACGGATCGTGACCCGGACATCGAATGGCGAACCTTCTGCACATGCCGCAACGGCGAGGTAATCGGCACTAGCTTCCATGGACTGATGAGTTACTCGGGTCGGTCCGATGGGCCGCCTACTGCGGTTTCGAACGTGGGACTTAACCTCCGACTCAAATCCGAGCCGAAACCTGATTCTCCGTTCCGTGCGGAGATTGACTCATTACTTGCTGGAGCCGTGGGGCCGTTCAGGACCACTCTCGATGAGTTTTTGCAGGACGGGATGAAGTGGATTGGCCCGCAAATCGACGCTCTCCTTCGCTCCGGGCTTCGTCGTCTTCCGCTCCGGGCACAAGAGAATGTTGCGGTAGTCGGTCCAACGATCGAAGGGACTGGCTACTACCCGGTCCTCGATGGTGATCTCCGTGTGCCGGGTCAAAAAATATGGTTTGCTGGAGATCACACGGGAATCTTCCGAGGCTTAACAGCCGCGTTCTTGAGCGGCTACTATGCTGGAACCAAGGCGGCAGATGACTTGACATGACGTGGACTGGTCATCCCGGGCGTCCTTCACTCACACCGGTCCAGCGCAGCAGTCGAGGACGGCCAGCAGCCTGGCAGTAGGCTGCTCTCCTGACTCAATCGAGGGGGCCAAGTGGCAACGGTATGGACCGAATGGGGGGCGCTGACCCGATTTCTGCAAAGTGCTCGCTTGGCGTTCGCGCGAGAGCGCAGTCTGTGGCATTCATTGGAACTGGCTGACCCCGATGCCGTCATGATCACCTCGATGAATGGCGCCAGTCGATACGAGGTTTCGCTAAGTCAGCATGTAAGCGCTGTGGATGACGAGGTTACATTGCATGCGTCAGTGCTCATCCACTACTACGCTCTTGCGGAGGCCGCGGCGTGCGCACACCTCAGCATCGATGCGCGGAACGCGGGCGGCATTGAGGCCTGGGGGAATCAGCTCTTAATAGCGAATGGCCGCGACTGGTCGGACGTCTTGGATGGCAGGGCCGGAGCTGTCGAACTGGCAGTTGTCAGGAATGCCTTCGCCCACGGCACACGACTGGTCAGCGACAGTGGCGCAACCCGGCTAAGCGCCGCGGGCTCGCCGCCCCGGCTGGCTTGCGATCCTGTGACGCTTACTTACCAAGAGGTTATTCTCTACAGGGATCGCCTCAAGAGCTTGCTGCGCTCCGGGGCGGTCGACCCGAAGTCGGCTCAGCCTGCCGTGAAGGAGCCAGAAATAGACTCTGGCGTCTGACGCCAGCCCACGGTCGGCGGCCCAACGTCCGACGGATTAGAAGCGGTCGGATGGACTTGGCACGCCTGAACCCAACCATCCTTGGCCGACTCCAATGCGCTCGGGGACCACCCTCGCATGGTCTCTTCACCTGGGGTTCAGTCCGTGACCGCGGCGGCCGGGGACTACGATCCTGCTCGTGCGAGCCTCAACGCCAACGGGCGAGTCGATGGACCTCGGCAATCTCCCAGAGTACTGGCGGTCCATCGCGGAGGAATTCAGGACTCTTGAGAACCTGCCGGCCCTGGGACCGAACCATGTGCTGTCTGCGCGAGCGTTCGATGAGGCGCAGGTGGCCGGCCCTCGGACCTACATGGGTGTGACGCGCTACCTCGGCGTCGCAAGGGACAATCACGAGGCGCTCCTCGCGCTCCTGGAACGGCACGGCGCAACCCCGTGGGCACCGTGGAGCCTGCTTCGTCCTGTCTTCGAGACGTCCTTCCTGGCAGCGTGGATCCTAGATCCTGCCGACGGACGCGAGAGGCGAGCACGCGGGCTCCGGTGCGAGGTCCATGACGCTTACGAGCAGCGCAAGCATCGGGCAGCGTTCAAAGCCTTTCCTGAGATCCGAGAGGCCATCGAGAAGAGCGAGCAGGCGATCGCGCAGGGATCGCTCGCGACGTATCGGGCCGAGGCGGCGGCGCTCGGCCGCACATTCGATTGGACGAAGCAGAAGGTCAACGTGGTCGACGAGCTTCCTAAGCTCAGCTTCGTGAGGAGCCAGGTTGGGGTGGCCCCATTCCTTGAGGCGACTTGGCGCCAGCTCTCCGGTTTCGAGCATGGCCTTGGCTGGGCATTGCTTAGCGGAACTGACCGGACTGTCCTGGCCCACGTTCCGGGTGGAGTGGATGTGAGGTTGGTCATCAACGACGATTCGTTTGTGAACGCCGCAAAATCGACCTACTTGCTCCTGCTGTCCGCTTGCCGGTTGTTCGTACGTCGACACGTGGAACCGATTCGGCCTTGACCCCGTTCTGACCGTATGAAAGCGCAGATGCCGACCGTCAGACAGGCTTCCACCAGGGGTGGTGCGCGTACTGGTCGCCAAGCGACAAGGTCGCGCCCGTTGGGTGTTCGGGCCACCCCTGCGTGGTGGCCGCGGTTGGCGGTCACGGTCGCCTACCGTATGGAGGTCAGCAGCGTGCCACCCTGGCTGAAGCTTGCAGGAACCTTGGCCGCGGCCGTGGTGGCGGGATCCTAGCGCCGTATGTCACCAACAGCCGGGAGCGGCGGGCCGCTCGCTCCAACCTGTTCGAAGTGATACTCCAGGTGGAGGAACGACGCTGGGGCGACAACACCAACCACAAAGACTTTCGTCACTCGGTGTTCGCGCTGCAATCGACGGCCGTCATTGGGCGAGTTCCCCGCTGGGCAGTCGACAAATATTTGCACGCAGCAACCAAGGCTAGACGCGAGAGCCGAGCGATGGGTTTCGACGAGAATGGTCCGGTGTGGGTTGGTGACGATGAACAAGAGGCCGTGGTCCGCCGGGCCCTGGACAACCTGACATACGTCATCTGGCACCCGATCTTCGGGAGACTACGACGCCATCTTCGACGCGATCACCGTTCCGTCTGATAGCAGCCGATCCGCGGTATCGGCGATGGCGAAGCATGTCGGAGCGTCAGGGCCCGCTGCGGTTTGATTCGTGCGGACGTTTGTTTCAACCTACGACCGGCGGATTAGGGCAGTGATGGCCAACGAACCGTAACGACTACCGAGTCTGTCTCGGCCTGCCAGGAGTGGTCGATGCCTGGGCCCCAAACTACGTAGTCGCCAGGCCGATTCAGGGTGGTTGTGCCCTCGGTCAGATCGAGGCGAAAGTTACCGCTGATGAGCAGGAGCAGGGTGGTCCGCTGATCGCCGGCTGTCCACTCGGGGCGCTGCTGTCCTGCGGGATGGTTGCCCCATTTGACCTCGACGTCCTTGGTTGCTCTGACGTCGTCAGCGGGTTCTATGAAGTGGCCGAGGATCCATCCGCGCTTGTCCTCGGCTTCCTCATGTACGTTCCCGCTGTGCCAGTTCGTACTGCTCATGTCAAGATCTCTCGCTCGATGGTTGGTATGTCCACTCTGTCACCGCCGATCTCGCGCAGGCGTCGAAGGCCTTGAAGCAGGGCGAAGAGTCCCTCGTTGCTCCAAGACTGATCGCGGATCAAGTCCGTTAGCAGACCGCGACTCATGCTCGAGTACTGCCGTACGCCGCTCGACTCCCAGTTCGCCTGGATGTGACCGCCGTAGCGCACCCAGAAGTCAGGATCGTCGATGACGATCAGATTTGCGAACTCAAAGTTGCCGCTGACGAGGTTCAGACCGAAGCCTGTGCACTCCATGCGCAGTCGCTCGCCATGGCCCGTGTCGAGTAGCCATCGCATGGGTTCTGACAGTCTGCTCTGATGCATGGGGTCGGCGTGCCGTTGACTACCGGTGGTGTTGTCCACGTCGTCGCGACCGAAGAGTTCCTCTTCCATTTCACGCAGCAGAGTGGCGCTCAACTGTGCATCATCCTGGTAATTGACCAGCGGTTCATGAAAGCCCTTCGGGATTACCGCGAGGCGGCCAGCAGCATTTAGGACGTTGCCCGAACGCTCCTGTATCAGCAGGAGGTAGTCCGCCTCACCGCGCCGCGAACGGCTCGCTGGCCTCGCTATTGCGCACAAGGCGAGTGCGCCGCCGGCGCAGAGTCTCCCTTGGAAGTCGAGCACAGCCGCCACGTCGGGAAGGTAGCGATCTCGCAGCGGCAGAGTCCCCGGCATCGTAGGCAGGCCGGCAGCGATTGCGTCGAGCAGCTCGCCCTCCAGCATGTCCATCGTGAGGGCGTAGTCCATGAAGGTGGTCATGCCGACGGTTCCATCGATCCGGCCGCGATCCAGGTCGATGCTCAGGAGTCGATACAACGGTGAGTCCACGACCCGCCGGCCGGAGGCCACGATCTCGACGAGATGATGCCGCACACGCTCTGCTGGTTCACTGTCCATGGGCGATCCGTCGTCGTGGGCTGTGCTGATCAGAGTGAGGCGATCTCGTTCTGGAGCTAGACCGATGCCGAGATCCAGCCAGGTCGAGCGGCACAAGATGCTTGCAACTGCTTCCGTGTCACTGCCGTAGCTGGTGCGATACATCGAATGCTCGTCGAAACCATCCTCGTAGTACGTGCTGAGGGCATCGGCGACTTCGCGTTGACTCACCCGCCCGCGGCGCCGTGCCCGGTCTTTCATCTGGACGTGGTCGAAGTTTGCGAGTTCTTCAGTTACTAGCTGCCTTGCCGTGATGTCTGGGTATCCCTGTTTCCGGTCAAGCCACTCAAGTGCGGTGGCGATGTCTCGATCGGTGTCGAGCTTGCTCGAGGCTTCGGTGCCGCCGTGCTCTACTCGCTGCGCGTCATCTGAAACGCCTGCGCGTCGTGGTCTCTCGTCGCTGAGCATTGAAAAGCGTTGCTTGGTCTGTTCCGAGGCCTGGTGCAGTGCTGTGTCGAGGATCTCTTGCATCGTCGCAGATAGCACGATTTCCGGCTTGGCTTCCCAGTTAGCGACAGTCCGGACGCTGGCGCCGAGGTGCTGTGCGAACGCCTCGATAGTCATCCGGTAGGCATGCCTGAGCGCGGAGGTCTTCTCGCCTGTCCACCTGTCCACAACGCGCACAGTGTGGCCCGCCCCCAGGTTCTCGACAGTGGGTGACTGCATGTTCGTTGCATTGCCGCTGTTCGCCGAGTGCATGTTGCCGCGAGCCTCTCCAGTATTCACTAGTTCGTATGAACACAGGGGACGTCGCGAGCCGAGTTGAGGGGCCTCACGTCGAGGCACCATCATCGGTGCGCAGGCGTTCTTCGACCAGGTCGAGTCGGTGCCTGAGCTCCTCGACGGTCTCGCGCAGTTCGGACAGATCATCGATCGGCGGACGACCATCCGCGGCGGCGACGAACACGCCGCGACCCCGTTGCGTGTACACGAGTCCTTCGTCGCGTAGCTGGTCGATGGCCTTCTGCAGAGTCATCAGAGCAACCCCCCACTCCCTGGCGAGCTCGCGTCCTGACGGCAGCTTCGTGCCGGCCGCTAACTCGCCGGACTGGATTGCAAGGCGTAATCCGGCTGCCACCTGCGCGTACGCCGGCCGGGGGTCATTGGTCTCTACCTGCATGCCCCAAAGGTAGTCGACCTAGGTAGCTAGGTCAGTTGTTCGGCGAAGTGTTGTACAACAAAGTGACCTAGGTTAACCTAGGTCAAACTAGTTAACTCTTGATAAGGAGAGCGCAATGAGTGAAGAGACAAGGCCCAGCGAGGTCGCGCGGAAGTTCCTCAGCATTGCGGCAGCCGCAGAGGTGCTCGGGCTGTCCGAGATGACCCTGTACCGGGTGATCCAGACGAACTCGTTTCCGGCAGTTCGGGTCGGCCGTCGGTTGTTCATTCCGAGCCAGGCCCTGGATGACATGGCCAACGAGGCGATCGCCAGCGGAAGAGTCGTCGACTCGGCCGAGTGGCGGCCGCCCCAGGTCGCCGGATGAGCGGCCAGTCGTCGCCGCATCACCAAAACATCAAAGACCGGCCCCGCACAGGCGCCAACCAGAACAGGGCCGGTTCTCCCATCACTCAGCAACGAGTTCGAGAGGTCTACAGCATGACTGACGGAGGGCAGGTCGGCACAGAGTGGGTGCCGCGGTTTGGGATGTTGGCGGTTCCGCGGGAGCGTGCGGAGCTGATCCGGGGGTTGTTCGAGCTGGCCGCTTTTGTGGCGGACCACCCGGAGCTGCCGGTGCCGGGCGTGCAGGCGTCGGTCTACACCGGGACCGGTGGTTGGCAGGCCGAGTGTGGGGTGGTTGACCAGGTCGCCGCCGCGCTGGGGGAATCGGCGGTGGATCGGCCGGATCGCGGGCTATATCAGGTTGAGGCGTATTTCGGCTCGGTGCGGGTCTGCAGTGTGGCGTTCACGACGCAGTCCATGGCGGAGTTTGAAGCGGTCCAGTCGTATCGCGGCAGTGTCCGGCCGATGTTGGGCGGTGGTTCGCGGTGAACCGGCGTCCGAATGCCCGCGACGGTGTGGTTGTTCCGCGGTTCACGGCGGTCATGGTGCTGCTGTTGGCGGCGGGTGTCGCAATGGTGGCGGCGGAGGGGTAGCCGCTGACGGTCGAGGTGGGATGCTGGCTGGCTGCCGGCGGGGCGGTTGGTGTTGTGACCGCCGGGCTGCTGTTCTGGCGGGTCGGCCCGGGTGGCCTGATCGCGCTTCCGTTGTGGCTGGGGTACGCCGGAGCGCTGGCCGTGCGGGTCGGAGCCCCGGCAGGTGTGGGTGGCTTGCTGATCGCGGCAGGTGTGCTGGTGGTCGTCTCCCTGCTGCTGGTGTCAGTGAACCGCTCGATCGGTTCTGGGCTCGCGCTTTCGGCGTGGCTGATCTACGCCGGGCTTTTGCTGCGAGTGATCCCCGACCGGCTCGCCGCGCACGGCTGGTGGCTCCCGATCCTTTCCGCCGGAGTCACGGCGGTTGTCGCGACTGTCGCGCGAGTGCTGTTGTCCCGGTCGAGTTCGAGGGGTCTGCTGCGCCGGTTGGGGCGCGCCGGCCGCGAGACCGACGGTCTCGCCTCGAGCTTCGATGTGTGGCGCGCAGCGTCCGCGCGGGTCCTGCGGAAGAACACCACACAGGTGCGGCCGTCGTACGCGGACAAGTCGTGGTGGCAACGCCGACGGGTCGCATTGACCGAGCTAGGCGCGAGGATCGCCCGGATCGGGCTCGTATGGCTGTGGTCGTCGATCGAGAACCACACCATCACCTTCGGTGGCCCCCGCCAGGGAAAGACCCAGCACGTCGTCAACTTCGTGCTGGACGCTCCGGGCGCGGTAATCACCACGTCCACGAAACAGGACATCCTCCGGCTGACCACGCGCCGCCGGGGCCGGAAGGGTCCGCTGTGGGTGTTCGACCCGTCCGGCCTGACCGAGGACGGTTCCACGATCGGGTTCGACCCACTCGACGGATGCACTGATGCGGCGGTCGCGATGGACCGGGCCGCCGACCTGATTGACGGTATCGGCCGGTCGAAGAGCGACGGGCAGGGCGAGCGGTGGGACGGGTTCGCCAAGCAGACGCTGCAGTCGTTGATGCACGCTGCCGCGCTGGGCGGCTACTCGATGTTCGACGTGCAGCAGTGGGTCGCTCACCCGACGGAGGAGGCCGCCCGGGACGTGCTGTACGAGCTGCGCATCGTCGGGGCGACCGCGGCCGGCATGGAGCAGGAGGCGAAGCAGTTCTTCGGCAACAACCCGAACACCCAGTCGAGCATCTCGACCTCGATCATGCCCGCGCTGAGCTGGCTGTCGGTCCCGTCAGCTGCCGCGTCGGCACTGCGGGGTGGCCCGCAGTTCGACGTGCAGCGTTTGCTGGACGAGACCGGCACCGTCTATCTGATCGGTGCCGAGGACAAGAAGACTGCCCCGCTGGTCACCGCGCTGACCGCGCACATCGCTCGCCAGGCCAGGCGGCTGGCGGCCGGGATGCCGAGGGAGCGGTTGGACCCGCCGCTGACGATGGTGCTCGACGAGGCCGCGCTGATCTGCCTGATTCCGCTCGACCAGTGGTCGGGTGACTTCGGGTCTCGCGGGATCACCATGCACATCGTGGCGCAGTCGCGCGCCCAGATGCGGCAGCGGTTCGGTGACGCCGCGACCGGTTCACTGCTGACCAACTGCAGGACCAAGGTCCTGTTTGGCGGCACGGGCGACGACGATGACCTGCGCTACTGGTCAACGCTGGCCGGGGAACGCGAAGAGCCCGCGATCACGCGGGACCGCTCGACCGGTTCGCGGTCGGTGAGCACCCGCAAGACCCCTGTTCTGACGCCGGGCCAGGTGCAGGAGCTGCGGACCGGGCAGATCCTTGTCATCAGCAACGGCATGCCACCGGCCATCACCAAAGCCCGGATGGCCTACAAGCGCTGGGACGTGCGCGCCGCGCGGTTCCACAACCGCCCCGTCATGCAGGCGACGGCCCGACTGCAGGCGGCTGTCGAGGATCGGGTCGGTGGGTGGCTGCTCGGCCAGACCGAATGGCTCCGCAGCCAGGCCACCGCCGGACTCGACCGCATCGAACGCCTGACCCGCGGTCGGCTCTCCATCCCAGCGACCCGGGGGCTCGGGTCGGCGCTGGCCTGGCTGGACTCGAACGACCCGGCGCGCGAGGTGATCGCCCGAGTTCGCTTGATCGGCGCCATGCGTCGGGCACGCGCGGCGTTGGGCGTACGGACCGATCGCGCCGCCCGCAAGGCCGATCGCCCGACTGGTGGTGCGCGATGACTTGGCCGACACAGCGCGCCCGCCGGCGCGTACAACGCAACCTGCAGAGCCAGCTGGCAAACGCGGCCTACCTCCTGCAGGCCTACCTCGACCTGACCAAGGACCGGACCGGCGATGTCACGGACGAGCTGATCTTGCTCGGCGACGAGGATCAGCCGTACCGGCTACCGCAGATGGCTCTGGACTTCATGGCCAAGGTCGCCGGGCTGATCCCCGGTGTCCGGGTCACGCTGACTGACTGGGACCGCTACGCCTACGGCACGGCCCCGAAGCTTCCCGGGACGGTTCGTGAGGTGACGTTCACCGCCGACCGGGACCAGGTCGTAGTTGTCGATCTGGACGACCAGGCCGAGGCCGACCGGTGGAACGCGCGCGACTTCGCTTGGCCGTCGCCCTGCGGCCGTGCCGTGACTGTCTTGTTCCCATGGATCAGGCCGGATGGTTCCGCTGTGGTATTCGCGCCGGGCGAGACGATCGAGATCGCGCGATGACCGGGTCGAGCGCGCAGTGGATCGAGTTGTGGGACGGCCGCCGGTGGCCGGGCCGTGTCCGCAACGGCCTGCCCGAGTTCGGGTTCGGGCAGGCACCGGCCGGACTCTCTACTCGCGGGCAGCTGCGCGAGCGCGGATTGTGCCGAGGTGGGCAGGAGCCGTTCGCCCGGCTGACGTGGAAGAAGGATCAGCGGTTCGCGTGGCTGTACGTGGATGCGCACGCGAAGCCGAAGCGGACCGCGACCGAGGCTCAGCTCGCGGCGGTCGAGAAGGCTCTCGCAGCGCGGAAGGTGTGCGCCGAGTGCGGCCCGGTGGACCACTTCGTGCGCACGACCGACCAGCTGTGCGGCAACTGCCACGCCGACGGCGTCACGCCCACCGCGGGCGGCACCAGCACCTGGCAGACCTTGCACGACTGGCAGAGCGAAGCATGGGACGCCGCCCAGCAGGACGCACGGAGCGACGAGCCGGTGGGGCGAAATGAGGCTTCGGCGGCGATCGACCGGACCGCCGAAGCCGTCGCCCGCGCGACCACACACAACGACCACGAACGTGCGGCGCAGCAGGCCGAGCGGGACGAGCAACTCGCCCGCTGGCATGCCGACGACAACGACGCGAACGACAACGTCGCGGCCGACGACTCCAGTGCCGCCGCGATCGAGTGGGAGGTAGGTGCGGCATGAGCACGTCGATTGAGGCCGGCGGCAACGAGCTGCGAGCGAAGTGGAAGTGCGAGGACTTCGCCGAGATCTGGGGTCTGGAGGCGCGGCCGGCCTACGACGCCGAGGGTCACCCCACCGGGTGGGTCGCGCGCGACCCGGCCGCGCTGGAGGACTGGTTCGCCGAGCACTACGAGGAGGACGAGCAGTGAAGCACAACGACCACCAAGACCCCGGCGTCGCCGCCCAGCAGGCTGTGGCCGGACTCGCCCGCACGGTCGAGACGGTGTCGCGCGACGTGGCCGCGTTGAAGGGCGGTATGCGCAACGCCGCCAGCGCGGGCGAGGTGGCGCGGCTCGCGACGATCGTGTCCGAGCTGGGCGACCTGATGACCCATGCCCCCGCCAAGCGCGGCGGCACCGCGGGGGAGGGCAAGGACAAGCCGGAACCGATCCGGTCGTGGCTGACGCTCGCTGAGGACGAGACCGCCGTGCAGGCGGTCCTGAGCGAGTTGCTGCCGTGGCTGCAGACGGTGTTCCTCCGCTACAGCGACGCCCGCGACGGGGTGCCGCCGTGCTGGCTGTGGCACCCGGAGATCGTCGAGGAACTGCTGTGGCTGATGGACGCCTGGACCGCCGCCTACCAGGGCCCGGAGGCCTCGAACAAGCTCGTCGGCGACTGGCATGACCGGCAACGTCCGGGTGTGACGCGCCGGGTCGCGGCCTACGCGCCGGGCTGTGACGCCCTCGCGCACCGCGACCCCGCCGACCAGGTCGCCGTCACCGTCCCGCTCGCGATCGACGCCGACCCGTTTGTCACCTGGTGGGCCACGAACCGCGACCACAACGGCCCCGCCCCGACCAAGGAGCAGGTCAAGGCGGGCCGCCGCGGCGGCCTTGCCGCCGTCTCCGACACCGCTGGAGGACACCGATGACCACGCTCTCTGTCGTCCCCGACTGGCTGCCAACCGGCACCGCGCTGACCGGCCCGATGGTCGCGGCCGGCGTGGCAGGACTCGTCTTGTTCGGCGCCCTCGCGGTTGGTGTGATCTTGCTGGTCCGCCGGACCGTCCGCGCCTTCGCGCGATCGGTGGAGCGGGGCGGCTGGACCGGTCGCCGGGTCCTGATCGTGGTGGCGATCCTCGCCGCGCTCGGTGTCGCCGGGATCGGCGGCGCCCGCTCCTTCGGCGCTGTGTCGGCGAAGTTCAACAGCCCGCTCGTGCCGTTGGTTGCCGACGGCATGATCATCGCCTGCACCGCGCTACGCCTCGCCGCCCTGACCAGGGGCTGGCGCATCCCCGGGGCTCTGCTGACGACGTACGTATTCATCGGCGGCACCGTGTGGCTGAACATCGACACCGCCACCGGAATCGCCGACGCCATCGCGCACGCACTCGCGCCGCTGGCCTACGCGGTGCTGGTCGAGATGCTCGCGCACATGCTGCGCCTGCAGATGAAGCTCGCCCAGCCGACCCGCGCCAAGCTCAGCGTCTTGACGTGGTTCACCTCGCCGGTGATCACCACCCGGGTCTGGTTGCACCTGGCAAGGACCGGCACGGATGACCCGGTCGCGGCCCGGGCCCTGGTACAGCAGGTCGTCCGGATGGCGTCGCGGCTGGAATCGATCTGCCCGAGCCGCAAAACGTGGCCGCTGGACTCCGCCCGCGCGGCCAGGACCGCCGCGTTGCAGACGATCCGCGACGGCCTGCTGTCGGCCGGCGAGCTGGCAACGTTGCTGCCGACCGCCGGGCGACTGACCCCGGGCGAGTTGCTTGCGCTGGTCGACTCGGCAGCGCTCGGCCTCACCAGCCCTACGGCGGCCGAGCCTGAAACCCGGCAGCCGCAGCCTGCCGGACTGCCGGGGTGGGTGGTTGGCTTCGCTCTCGGTGCACTGCGCGGTGCACCAGTGCAAGAGAGCGGCCGCACCGATTCGCCCGCTCCGGTGCGCTCTACCGGTGCAGTGCAGGGCTCTGCTCCGGTGCAACAGCCGCTCCGCACCGGCAGCGCTCCGGAGCAGAGCGCGCCATCGATGGACGCCACCACCAAGACCGCTCCGACCGGCGGCCGAGCACGCCGCTCCGATGACGACGACCTGGCCGAACTGCTCCGGGTATCGGCGGCCAAGCACGGCGGAGCGCCGCCCAGTCAGCGCGAGATCACCCGCGTCCTCGACTGCGGTTTCGGGGTAGCCCGTCGCCTCGCCGAGAAGCTCGGCTGGCTCGCCCCTACCGCCGACGACTCCGCCCCCCGCGCCGTCGCGGACGCCATACCCGAGGCCACCGAGATCCGAGGCCAACTCCAGCTGATCACCGAGCCCGGCGAAAACCCCACTGAGGACCAGGCCGAAGAGACCAGCACAGACCGCGAATTCGAAACCAGCAGCACGCGATGAACAACCCGATCAACACCCCAGCCACGACCCCGCAGCAAGTCACCAACGCGACCGAAGGAACCACCAACCAAGTGACGATCCAGCAGAACCCAGCAGCCAACCCGAAGACCAAGAACATCGATACACACCTATGCATCACGATCAAGTGGAGCCTCGACTCCGATTGTCATCGGTCGGCTGACGGCCCGCCGGTGGCGGCCGTGGCCGCTGTCGCGGCGGACGGGCCGGGGGCCGGTGGTGTCTCGTGCTGAGCGTCCGCAGTGGTCACAGCGCCGGCTATCTGACCGGCGCCGTGGCAGCCGGGCGGGAGAACTACTACACCGGCGCGGTCACGGCCGGTGAGCCGCCGGGCCGCTGGTCGGGCCGAGGCGCGGAGGCGCTTGGCCTGACCGGTGAGGTCGAGGGCCAGGACATGGCCGCGCTGTACGAGCGGTTCATCGACCCGCGCGCAGACGGGTTTGGTGACCCGGCGCGGTGGGACGAGGCCGAGACGCTCGGCCACACCGGCCGGGCGTACGCGACCGAGGAGCAGATCCTGGCGGCTGCACTGGCCAGGGAGCCCGGTGCGGATTCGGAGCGCCGCGAGCAGCTGCGCATCGAGGCGGGCAAGAAGGTCCGCAAGAACGTCGCCTTCTACGATGCGACGTTCTCTGTGCAGAAGTCGGTGACGGTGCTCCACACCGCCTTCGAGGCCCAGGAGGTGCAGGCCCTCGGTGCAGCCGAGGCGGCCCGCGGTGCACTGCAGCAGGCGGAACGCACCGGTGAACGCGCAGCGGTGCACCGCTACACCGAGGCGGTGCACCGGGCCGAGACCGAGGCTGCGTCGTGGGGCCGGTACCGCCAAGCGGTCGAGGATGCGATCTGGGCCGGGAACCAGGCCGCACTCGGTTATCTGTCCGACAAGGCCGGATACACCCGGATCGGGCATCACGGCGGCGCTGCCGGTCGGTGGGCCGATGCGCACGATTGGACGATCGCGTCGTTCTTCCAGCACGACTCCCGCGACCACGACCCGCAGCTGCACATCCACAACGCGATCCTCAATCGGGTCGAAGGGCCCGACGGGGACTGGCTGACCGTCGACGGGGAGGCGCTGCACCGCTATCAGCCGGCCGCGGGCGCGGTCGGTGAGCGGGTGATGGAACAGCACCTGACGAAGGCGCTCGGGGTCCGGTTCACGATGCGCCCCGACGGCAAGGCCCGGGAGGTCGTCGGGATCGACCAGCCCGTGATGGATCTGTTCTCGTCGCGTCGCAAGGCGATCACGAAGAAGACCCACCGTCTGGTTGTGGAGTTCGAGCAGCAGTTCGGGCGGCAGCCGAACAGCCTGGAACTTGTCCGGCTGCAGCAGACAGCGACGCTGGCGACCCGCAATGCGAAGTCGCATGACGGGGAGACCGTCGCCGAGCGGCTGGAGCGGTGGGATGCGCAGTTGCGGGCCGAGGTCCGCGGGGGACTCGGCAAGGTCGCAGGCGATGTGCTGGCCACGACCGGTCAACAGCAGACCGCGGCGCCGGTCAACGAGCAAAGCGTTCTCGAGCAGGCGCTGGCCGAGGTGCAGAGCAAGCAGGCCGAGTGGGAGGCCGCCGACCTGACTCGCGAGATCAACAGCGCGCTGCCTGACGATCTGGGCGACCTGACGCCGGAGCAGATCGTGGAACTCCTCGACGGGTTGACCGCGCGGGGTCTTGAGCAGGCAACGGTCCTGGCCGCCCAGCGACCGGGCGAAGTCGAGCTGCCGACCGAGCTGAGGCTGGCCGACGGGTCCTCGTCGTACCGGGCGCCCGGCGGGACCCGGTACGCGACACCGGATCACTTGAACGCCGAACGGCAGCTGGCCCGGGCCGGGTACGCCCGGGGTGCCGTGCTGATGCAGCCGCACCTGGCGGAGTCGTTCTGCCAGGAGCTGACCAAGGCCGGGCTCAGGCTCGGTGCCGACCAGGACACTGCGGTGCGGGCCATTCTCACCTCCGGCGCGAAGGTCGAGACCCTGATCGGTCCGGCCGGGACCGGCAAGTCCCGGGTCGTCGGCGCCCTCGCGAAAGCGTGGGAGGACCCCGAGCTGTGGGGCGGTGTCCGCCGCCGCATGGTCGGCCTGGCCGCGTCGCAGGTCGCGACCGAGGTGCTGGCCGCCGACGGGGTCACTGCCCGCAACATCACCCGGTGGCTGATGACTCAGCAGCACATCGCCGACGGGTCCGCGACTCGCGAGGAGCTCGCCTGGCAGCTGCGTAACGGCGACCTGGTCGTCGTGGACGAGTCCGCGATGGCCTCCACCGGTGACCTGGCTGCGATCAACCGGGTGTGCGACGCCGCCGGGGCGAAGTTGCTGCTGGTCGGCGACCACCGCCAGCTCGCCGCGGTCGGCGCGGCCGGAGGGATGGAACTGGTTGCCTCCGGCGCCCACACCCACGAGCTGACCGAGACCCGCCGCTTCCAGCAGGACTGGGAAGGTCCGGCGTCACTGCGGCTACGCGCCGGCGATGAGTCGGCACTGGCCGAGTACCACAAGCAGGGCCGCATCCTCGACGGCGGCACCATCGAGAGCGCGCAGCGTAGCGCGGTCGACGCGTACCTGGCCGACCATCTGCGCGGCAAGCGGACGCTTCTGATCACCGACACCAACGACCAGGCCGCCGAGGTGTCCGCGCAGGTCCGCGCGAGACTCGTCCAGTACGGCCAGGTCAGTGACACCGAGACCGTGTTCCTGGCGGCGCAAGGCACCTATGCGGGCCGGGACGACATCGTGCAGGCTCGCTCCAACGCCTGGCACCTGGCCGGGTACGCCGCCAACCGGCGAGCGCCGATCAACCGGGAACGGTACCGGGTGCTCGACCTCCTGCCCGGCGGTGACCTGCTCGTCACCCCGTACGACGGCGCGCCGGTCGACGCCACCGATGCCGCCCAGATGATGAGGTTGCCCGCGGCCTACGTCGCCGAGCACCTCGCCCTCGGTTACGCCGCGACCGTCCACTCCTCCCAGGGCGTGACCGTGGACGGCACCCACGCTGTCATCACCCAGAGCACGTCCCTGTATGCGCTGTACGTCGCGATGAGCCGCGGCCGGGACGCGAACACCGCGCACGTCGTCACCCAGTCCGCCGCGGCCGACGCCGCGACCGGAGAGGTGAAGGCGGCGGCGAAGCGGTCCCCGCTGGCGGTGCTAGGGACTGCGTTCGACCTGGACGAACCGCAGATCTCCGCGTTGCGGGCACAGGCCGATGCTGCCGCGGAAGCCGGTCGGTTGCGCACGCCGGCGGAACTGCTTGCTGACGGCATCGCCGTGGCCACCGCCGGCCGCGCCTCCCAGTGGCTGGACGAACTCACCAGCCAAGGTGTGCTGACCCAGCAGCAGCGGACCGCGCTGGCCACCGAGGACGGCGCGGGGACCCTCGCGACCCTGCTGCGCCGGGCCGAGGTGGCGGGCCACGATCCCCGTCAGGTCCTCACCGACGCGGTCACCGCCAAGGAACTGCACACCGCCCGACAAGTGTCCTACGTGCTGCACGCCCGGATCACCAAAGCCGTCAACCTCGACCCGGCCGGCGACACCCACACCGCGTGGCTGCCGACCCTGGAGGACCCGGCCTGGAACGCCTACCTGACCCGGCTCGCGACCGAGGCCGACGACCGCGCCACCGCGCTCGGCGAGCAGCTCGCCGACGACCCGCCGCCCTGGGCGGTCGAGGCGTTCGGCGAACCGCCGAGCACCGACGACAGCGAGGAGCGGGCCGCCTGGATCGGGCAAGCTGCGAAGGTCGCGGCGCACCGCGAGCTCGCCGGGGTCGAGTCCACTGATGCGGCGCTCGGACCGGCGCCGAAGCCCGGCCAGGTCGAGGCCTACGCGACGTGGCTGGCCGCCTGGCGGGCCCTTGGCCGACCCGCCGACGATCGCGCCGAAGCAGAGATGTCGGTCGGGCAATTGCGGGTCAGAGTCCGCGCGTATCAACGCGAACAGACCTGGGCACCGCCTGCCGTCGGCCAAGAGCTGGCCGGGACCCGGCAGCAGGCCGAAGATCAGCGCCGTACCGCCACCCTGCGTACCGCCGAAGCCGACGCGATCCACGACCCGGCGGCGGCCGCAAAGCTGAGGGAAGAAGCCGAGCAGGCGAAAGCGGTCGCCGCCGCCTTGGATGCTCGCGCTGCCGAACTGGTCGTCACCGACCAGGCCCGCGCCGAGTGGTACGCCCACACGGCCGCGACCCGCGCCGCGGCACAACGGGCCGCCGAGGAACTCGACACCCGCGGCATCGACACCAGCGATGACGGCCCGACAGCGCAGGAGTGGCTGGCCGCACACCGCGAAGACGCCCGCCTCACCGACCACGAACGCGAAATCACCGCCGAGCACGAGCTGGCCGACATTGCCCAGCAACGCGACACCGACACCGTCCACGCGGCACCGGGCAGTGAATTCGTTGCGGCCGAGCTGGTCGACGACCAGCTCGCCAGCGTCAGCGGCGCGCAGTCGGCGCGGGATGTCGACGAGATCCCCGCCGCAGAGATCGTTGCCGACGACGACACAAGCATCGACCCGGCCGATACAACCGAGGCCGACCGCGATAACTGGGCAGTGCTCGAAAGCCAGGCGCCGGCCGACCTGCGACAGATCGCAGAAACCGAGACGCCCGTGGCCGAGTCAGACACGCCACGCGTGCCGTCAGCCGACGAGACCGCCGAATCGGTTCGCCGGGCACAGCGCGCGCTGATCGAGATCCACCAGCGCCGCCAAGCCGACAAACAGCACACAGCCGACGAAGAGACCGCCAGCCGCGACGAGGAACTCACCCGCTGGCACCACGCGACCAACGACACCGAAAGCAACGACCGGATCGGGCAATCGCTCGACCTGGACGACTAACTCACGAGAAGGAGCAACGCGATGCCGGACAACACCAGCTGGTTCAGCAAGCTCACGCAGCGACACCACCGGACCCGCGACACCGACCCCAGTCAAGCCACCACGACCGATGCGTTGGCGCCATTCCGGGCCAAGCTCAACGCGCTGCGGGACCTCGCCGACACCGCGCCGGACTGGCTGCACGCCAGCACGTACGACTCGGTGTGGCGCACCATGGGCGAAGAACTCACCTACATCGCCTACGACCTGGACACCGGCCGTCTGGCCGAAACCGACCTGCCCGCCAAGCTCGCCGAGTGGAACGCGATCGGCCGCGCACACCTGGCGTACCAGCCAGACGCTGCCGACCAGGTGTTCCCGGCCGCGCAGCTGGCCGAGTACCCGCCAGGGCTGACTCTGCCGTACCAAGCCGACGCCGAGACGCAGCCGGACGAATCCGCGAGCGACACCGATCCCGAATTCCAAGAAGCCGCCCGCCTGCAGCGTGAACGCGTTGTCGAGAACGCCGTACGGCACGCCTACGACATGCAGATCGCCCTCGCCGCCGAGAACGGAGACGACAGCAAGACGTGGATCGACCTCGCCGCTATCCGCACCGAACTCGGCGCGCAGGCGCGCCTAGCGGGCAGGGATCCGGACAGCCGAGAGGACGTCGACGCTGCATTGCAGCGGATGACCCACGACCAGGACTCCGGCCCCGTTCACGTGATCCCTCAGGACCGTGAAGACCTGCTAGGTGCCGCCGAGCGTGACGCCGCTGTGCGGTTCGGTGGCGCCGACCGGCACATGATGATGATCGAGGACCATGCGGATCAGCAGATCGACGGCGACGGCTCCGACACGGCCGGAGACGAGAATGTCGAACGGCGGACGCTACCCACCGCCGATGAAGACACAAAGGACGACCATGTCTCCAGCGCCGTCGGCGACAAAGTGCAGCGGCGGCATGATGAGCGCGCCGAGTCCGCGGTCGAGGATGCCTGGCAGCGGACCGACACGGCCGACGATGACGCGCCCGAAGACGACCGCGCCGGCACGCTAGCCGCCGATAGTCCGCGCCAGCACGAAGCCCGGGACGACCTGCGGGCGCAGATCGAGAGCAGCGCTTGCACGGCGGCGATACAGCGTGCCGAGGTCACGGTTGACCGCGTCCGGGACCAAGCCGGCACCCCTGTCGACGGGGCCGACCGGGACGCCGAGCTGGCCCGTTGGCATGCCGATGACACCGCCGCTCGTGTCGAGGACGAGCAGGCCATCAAGGACACGGCGGCGGATCTGGGCAGTCCGCTGGCCGATGTCTGAACTGAGACTGGCCCGGCCTGCGGCCGGATCGATTCCCTTCTCTGGTTGAGGTCGGTGGGCGGTGCCAGACCGCCCCCTCCAAAGTCAAGGGGTTCTCGCCTGGAGGACGGCGGCGCTCGCAAGCTCGCTTGTTTCCTTGTCCACCCAGGCGACAACCCCTTGACTTTGGAGCCTCTAGCGGCCCGGCAGACGGCAGTAGCCGGCAGGCCCCAAGAACGGGCTGCCGTCACACAAAGCCCACCAGCTAGAAGGCCAAGGAGATCCATCAATGACCCTCACCAGCAAGAACCCCACAGCCACCGAGTACTGCGATATCCCCAAGCCCGGCGAGGGAGAGTTCATTCTCCAGCTCGACCCGGAGGCCAGGCGTGACGGCCTGGCCAACGTGAAGTTCCGCCTCTACTGGTTCGACCCTTGCACCCCCGCCGAAGGCGGACCGTCGGACTACACGCGGGGCCAGGTGTACAGGGCGAACCCCGATGACACGATCCGCCGCCTCTACAAGGACGGCGCCCGCTCCGTCCGCGTCATTCACGCCGCTTCCCCGCTCCAGCCTGAAGGAAGTGACCACCGATGACGCTCACCGTGACCGACCTGTTCTGCGGGGCCGGTGGCTCGAGCACCGGCGCGTCCCAGGTGCCCGGGGTGACGGTGCGGCTGGCCGCGAACCACTGGAAGCTCGCCGTGGACACCCACAACAGCAACCACCCCGACACCGACCACGACTGCGCTGACCTGTCGCAGGTGGAGCCGCGCCGATACCCGCGCACCAACGTGCTGTGGGCGTCACCGGAGTGCACGAACCACTCGCAGGCCAAGGGCAAGAAGCGCAACGTGGACGCAACCCCGGACCTGTTCGGGGACACGCTGCCGGACGAGGCGGCCGAGCGGTCCCGGGCGACGATGTGGGATGTGGTGCGGTTCGCCGAGCACCACCGTTACGACGCGATCGTGGTCGAGAACGTTGTGGACGCGGCGAAGTGGATGCTGTGGGGAGCGTGGCGGACCGCGCTGGACGCGCTCGGCTACTGCTCGCATGTCGTGTACCTGAACTCGATGCACGCCCAGGCCGCTGGCCTTCCGGCGCCGCAGTCCCGGGATCGGCTGTATGTGGTCGCGCACCTGCGCGCGAGCCGGTGCCCGGACCTGAACCGGTGGACGAGGCCGACCGCCTACTGCGAGGGCTGCGGCGAGCCGGTGCGGGCGATGCAGGCGTGGAAGCAGACCGACAAGGCGTGGGGCCGCTACCGCGCCCAGTACGTGTGGCGCTGCCCGCGCGTGACGTGCCGCAACACCGTCGTCGAGCCCGGATGGCTTCCCGCTGCCGCAGCGATCGACTGGACCCTACCTGGCCAGCGCATCGGTGACCGCGCGAAGCCACTTGCCGCCAAGACAACGCAGCGGATCGTCGCCGGTCTGGCCCGCTACGCACAGCCCGAGCTACTGATCCCGGTGGAGGGTCGCGACGGTAAGACGGCTGCGCCGCTGTCGGAGGCGATGCGGACCATGACGACCCGCAACGAGACCGCGTTGCTGGTCCCGGCCGGAGGCACGTGGAACGAGTCGGCAACGTCGGTGGCCGAGGTGATGCGGACCAGGACTACGCGCGAGTCCGAGGCGCTGGTGGTGCCACTGCGCAACAACAACACCACCAAGCGAGTAGGAGACCCGTTCGACACGTTCGCTGCCGCAGGCAACCACCACGCGCTCCTGATGCCGTACTACGGCAACGGCACCAGCCGTGCCACGAGCCATCCGCACGGCACCTTCACCACCCGCGACCGGTACGCGCTGATCATGCGCAACAACTCCTCCAAGGGCGCCGGAGCCGAGATGTGCACTCCGGCCACGGAGACGCTGCGCACGATCACCACCGCCGGGCACCAGTCGCTGCTCGAGCCGCAAACCCCGGCGGTCGAGGAGTGCATGTTCCGGATGCTGGAGCCGCACGAGATCGCCGCCGGAATGGCGTTCACCAACGGATACGTCGTGCTGGGCAACAAGCGCGAGAAGGTCCGCCAGCTCGGCAACGCGGTCACCCCGCCCGCCGCCCGCGACCTGATCGCAGCCGTCGCCGAATCCCTCGGACACGACATGAGCCCAATCACCAACTAACCACAACGGACCCCGACGCAGGGGAGGGGTTGCGGTGATCGAAGCACCGCAACCCCTCCACCGCAAAGGGTCCACCACCCGCCAGCAGTCGGCAAGGGAGGACACGGCATGGTCAGCACCGCAGTTCGGACCAGCCTCCGGCCGGACAGCACTCACAGCCTGGTCAGGGTTGGTGGCCGCGTTGCCAGCCTGCCCCCTCCAGCCGCAAGGGTCTCTCACCTGCGGGACGGCGGCGCTCGCACGCTCGCTTGTTTCCTTGTCCAGCAACCGAGAACTCCCTGGCACCCGGAGCCTCTGGCGACCCGGCAAACGGCAGTAGCCGACAGGCCCCAAGAACGGGCTGCCGTCACACAAGGCCCACCAACACGAACCAGACCTGGGGAGGGCCGTGGTGAAGGACCACGCACCCACGGCGCCTCCCCACACCAAACCCACCCGACCAAAGAGGAGACACCATGACCACCGCTGACCACACCAACCCCCAGGTCCAGGCCGAGGCCCAGTCCCGGCCCGACGACTTCGCTACTGCCGTCGCCGCGATCACCCGCGCCGTGACCGCCGCCAACAGCGGCCACCGCCCGGACGGCGCCGAGTTCATCGCGCACGTCCTGGCCACCGTCGCCGCGAACCTGGGCGGCACCCACGCACTGACCGCCGCCCGGCCCGGCTCGTGGGAAGCCGCCGGCGTGCGAGACCTCGTCCACAAGACCGTCGGTTGGGACGACGAGTACCTGATGACGTATCGCACTGCACCGGTCGAGATCGTCGTCAACGTCGAGAACGAACTCGACGACCTGGGCCTGTTCATGACCTACGAGACAAGCGCCGACCACATCGGCCAGCAACTGTTCGGCGACCGCTACGCCGCGGCGATGGTCCTGACCCACGACATGGGAGAAATCCTGATGCAACGCGCGCAGCTGACAGGTGAGGAACTCGAGCAACTGGAACCGATCGACGAGCTACTCGATGACCTCCGAGAACGCGACCACGCCGACTACCAGCACCGGTTCACCAACACCATCGAGGCCGAGGTCGCGCGGATCCGCACCGCCGACCCCACCAGCCTTCCAGCCAACGTGGAGATCGCGGTCCGACTCATCAACCACACCGGCAACCCCGACGAACTGACCGACCTGTGGGGATCCGGACTCGACGCACAGCTGTACCGGCACGCCCGCGACACCACCCTTCTCCCGGGCAGCAACGCCACCCCCAACTGGACCAGCGGCCAGCGGTTCGCCCAGCAACTGCTCGCGGCCGGGCACTGGCCGCACCTACGCATCCCCGAACTCGCCCACTACGGCCACCCCGACAGCACCACCGAGAAGGAGAGCTGACCACGATGCCGAACCAAAACCAGCCGCCCACCAGCCTGATTCCAAACGGGACCATCGTCACCACTTACGACGACCTCGACCGGCTCGTGTCCTGGGCACCTGCCGGGAACCTGCCCGTCGTCCTCGACAGCACCCACGCCCCATGGCTGCTGTTCATCAACGAGGACGGCGACGGGTACGCCGGATCCATCGCCTGTCCCGACGACGGCATCCCGGACCGCTGCGACATCGAAGACCTACCCGACCGCGGCCCCCTGCGCGTCGTGTTCAACGGCGACCACTACAACGCCGAGTGGCCCACCAGCACCGACACGACGGAGGAGCGGGCATGACGATCAAGGTCCGGCTGTCCGGAGAGCCCGACGACATCAGCGACCTGGTCGAGCACCTGCGCACCGAGTTCGAGGTGGCCGGCGCAGACCGGGCCTACCCCAACCGCGGATCGTTCGGCGTCCGCGTCTACCTCGAACTGCGGCCTTCAGCGCAACAGCGCACGCGGCGCGGCAGCAGCGAACGGGTCAGGCCCGAACAGCCGGGCCGCAAGGAAGTCGGACCGTGAACACCGCGCGACGCTGTGACGGGAAGACGGTCAGGGGAAGCAAGCACCGGATGCTCAGCCGGGCCGCGCACTGGCACGCCGACCAAGGCCTGTTCGTGTTCCCGCTCGTGCCAGGCCGCAAGACCCCCGCGATTGAAGACTGGGAGCACCAGGCAACCATCGACCACCTGAAAATCGCACAGACATGGCGGCAAGCGCCGTACAACATCGGTATCGCCACCGGCCCGTCCAGGCTGCTGGTGGTGGATCTCGACCAACCCAAACACCCCAACGACATTCCACCCGAACCCTGGCACAGCCGCGGAGCAGTCACCGGCGCCGACGTTCTCGACCTGGTCGCCGCCGACGCCGGACACCCCGCGCCCACCGTGACCTACACGGTCACCACCCCGTCCGGCGGGCAGCACCACTACTTCCGGCAACCCGATGGGCATCAACTCGGCAACAGTGCCGGCCGACTCGGCTGGAAAATCGACACCCGCGGACACGGCGGCTACGTCGTCGCAGCCGGATCAACCACCACAGCCGGCCACTACAGCACCACCCGACTGCTAACACCGCAGGCCCTGCCCGACTGGATCACCACCCGACTCCACCGCACCATCGACACGGAGACGCAGCAGACACTCAACCGTGACCTGAAAGATGCCAGTGCGTACGCGCTCGCGGCGCTGACCGGGGAACTCGACAAAGTCCTTGCCGCTGCGACTGGGCACCGCAACCACGCTCTCAACAACGCCGCCTTTGCACTCGGTCAGCTCGTCGGCGCCCAACTACTCGACCAGGCCACCATCCGCGACGAACTGATCTCCGCCGCAGGCCGCATCGGTCTGGGCCGCGTGGAAGCCGAACGCACCATCAACTCAGGACTCACCGCAGGCACCCGGCAGCCCCGCCAACGACCGGCCTAACCACGAAGACCGGCCAGGCCACATGACGGGCCTCAGGAGGGTATACGCGGCTCTCCTGAGGCCCTTCACAGATCTCGCCGCGGACGGTCAGCTGGCTTGTGCCTGGGCAACCTCGATGGGCGGTACCCCGGACCGCCGCCACGTCCAGGCGAGCGTCGCCGCAACACCCTCGACATAGCCCGGCCGGCCGGGCCACTCCCACCGCCCGACCAGCCGCTCGGCCGCGAGGGTCTCTTCCTCGATCAGCTCCTCGATCGCGAACTCGCTCTTGCGGGTAATCGGCGATCGAGCCGACTCGCCGTGGCGTCCGTCAACGGGAGCGTCATACCGGTAGCTTCCATTCGCGATCCAGCGGCAGGTCCACTGAACCCCTGCCAGGTACCCGTCCTCGCGGCCGTCAGCCTTCAGCGCGTCGGCCCGCTGCTCGGCCGTCAACCACAAGCGGGCGAACTCAGTCACCTTTACACCCCGCAGGTGTTCCCGCCGGATGCGGTCGAAGTCGCTGCCCCTGAGCTCCATATCACAAGACGATCCCACGGTCCGCCGACAGTTTCCAGCAATCACCCGCGACCAGGTCCCGCCTTCCAGGGCGGTTGATGGCTGCTTTCAGGCGTTCGGCTGAGATGCTTCTCCAGCGCTAGCAGACGGGCGGTATCGAGCGGTTGCGCGGCGTCAAGTCCAGGACGTTCAGGCCGCCAGGCCGAACGAGCCCGCTCGAACCCCCGGCCTGCGAAGACCTCCGCCAGCGGTACGCCGAACCCTAGATCGGCCGCAGCCCGGTCGGCGTACTGCTCGGCCTTCCGTGACAGCCAGGGGACGACCAGTGGTGCGGCCCACGGCGACAGCATCAGCACCGTGTACAAACCGAACCCGGTGAAGTACCCGGCCAGGAACACTCCGACGGTGAAGAAGCCGAGCGTGAGTTTGGTCGGAAGACTCAGGAGCTTGTGCTTGACGCCGCCTGCGATCACTCGTCCCATCAGCCGGGCTGGCAGGGGACAGCCAGTACAGGGTCAGCGACACGCGGCGCGGTAGCGCGAGGCGGTGGGCCAATTCGTGTGCGAGCACGGCTTCCAGGTTCCGAGGGGGGAGCGTGTAGACGCTCCAGTTCGACACCGCGACCGTACTGCCGGCGACGACCGGCGCGGTCGCCTCCGGACCCTCGTACACCCACACCCGGTAGCGGTCCGGATCGACCCCGGCAGCCGTGCACACCGCGAACCAGGCCGGGCCAAGACGCTGCGACTCGAACCCTGAGGGTGGCCGCAACCGATGGATCTTCGTGGCCAGCAGCGTCTCTATCTGTGGAATGAAGATCGCGGAAGCCGACACCAGCCAGAGCGTCAGCACCACGTGGTACACGGTTTCGCTGGGGATGCCGACGAACTGAATCGATAGCCAGCTCCTTCTCTGCACTAGTCAAGCCAGGCGAGGTCAGTGATGTCCGGCGAACTGGCAGGTGACCGCAGACAGGGTGTCGGGATGACATGGCGACTCTGCGAGGTCGCGGGGCGAGCGGTGGCGTGGCCGATCACACGCGCCAATAATGCCTGTCTTCGTTGGATCAATTTTCCCTCGTACGACCGGTGGCCTTCGGCCGCAGCCGTGGGAATGCGTCTATCCGCGGTTCCGTTCCGCCTGGGCGGGCGGCGGAAAGGAACCGCGGACCGAAGGCCACTCAGACGGCGGACCGGCCTCCGTCGGCAGGCAGTGTGGCGCCGTGGACGAAGGAGGCAGCGTCGGTGCAAAGGAACGCAACGACGTCGGCGATTTCCTTGGGCGCGGCCACCCGACGCGCGGGGGCGACTGCGGCCGCTTGGTCGAGGCTGTCGCCCATGAAGTCCGTGCCCGGAGTGCGGGTCGGGCCTGGCGACACGGTGTTGACGCGAACACCGCTAGGGCCGAACTCGGCTGCCCACGCCTTGGTCAGCAGCGCGACGGCAGCCTTGCTCGAACCGTAGAGGGCAGCGCCGGCCTGGCCGAACCCTGAGACCGTGGTGGTGACGTTGACGATTGCTCCATCTCCACGCTCGGCCATCGTGGGCGCGATCTCGGCGACGAGGAAGTACGGCACCTTGACGTTGACCGAGTACATCTGGTCGAAGGCTTCTTCGGTCGTGGATTGCGTCGTCCCGAACGACCCGATGCCAAGGTTGTTGACGAGAATGTCGATCCGGCCGTCACCCGCCTCGAGCGCCCTGCCGGCGAACTCTCGTGCGGAGGTGGCGTCGGTCAGGTCGGCAGGCAGGAATTGGCCGGCTCCGCCCGCGGCGAGCACCTCTTCCAGCAGCTCCTTGCCGCGAGTCTGGTCGCGGCCGGTGATCAGAACCTGAGCGCCCAGTGCGGCCAGGGCCAGGGCCGTAGCCCGACCGATGCCGCTAGTCGCGCCGGTGATCACTGCGTTCTTACCGCTGAGCTGCATAACAATTGCTCCTCTTCGTGAATTTTCATATTCGGATTGTTCTCGTGCCTACGGTCGCTTGCTCAATACGAGCGGCGACGCTGTCAGGGATGTCGGCTTATGCGCCGCCGTCGATGTCGTAGTTGGCGCCGGTGATCCACTGCGCCCGGTCGGACACGAGGAAGGTGATGAGTTCGGCGAGGTCGCGCGGGTCACCGCGGCGGCCGAGCGGGATCGTGGAGGTCAACTGGTCGATGGTGGCGCCCATCGCGTCGACCATTTCCTGGAGGACCTTGGTGCCGCCGGTGGTGTCCACCGACCCCGGTGTGACGGTGTTGACCCGGATCCCGGCTGGGGCGAGTTGACCGGCCAGGCCCTTGCTGTAGCTGACGAGGGCGGCCTTGGCGGCACCATAGTGCAGGCCGGCGGCCGGCGGATTCCGGTACGAGTTGGTCGCGACGTTGACGATCGCGCCGCGCTCGGACCGCTGGAGGGCAGGCAGGGCGGCGTTGGTGACCCGCACGGCTGACAAGAAGTTGATCGCCAGCGAGTCTTCCCACTCCTCGTCGGGGATGGCCCGCGAGCCACCCACGTGCACCTGAATGGCGCCCGCGTTGTTGACCAGGATGTCGAGGCCGCCGAGCGCTTCGAGGGCATGGCCGACGATTTGCTGCGCACCTGCGACCGTCCGGACGTCCCCAGAGACGAACGTCGACGCACTCGGCGTCTCATCGGACTTCGTGCGACCTGCTGTGACCACCTCCGCGCCACCGTCGATCAGCCGCTGAGCGGTGGCCGCGCCGATGCCGCGCGAGCCACCGGTGACCAGGACACGCCGACCGGCGAACTCGTCCTTGAGGGGTGCCAGTGGGATGAACATTTCCCATCATTCCTTCCGCAGATTCGTAGATGTATCGCCATCGAAATGCCTGGCGCTCTTAGTGGCTTGCAGCTCGGTGACTACTCCGACTTCGTCTCAGGGGCCCCGCATGGTCTCCGTCGTCGAGAAGGTGACAGGCGAGGGAGAACTGGCGAGTGGGATCGGCCGCCGGCACGCGGCCTAGGCCGCGGCCTTCACCGACAGCGTGTTCGCCAATTCCGCGCCTTGCGCGATGGCGGCCGCGCGGGAGGCGTTCGCAGCGTCAACGAAGTCCTCCATGCCGGGGAACAGGTGGGCGGTGGTGAGTTCAGGCACGATGAAGTGCACGTCCAGGCCCAGTGCTTCACCGAGCGCCTTGGACAGGTAGGGGATGACGAAGTCCCAGCCCTCTCGTGGCGCTCCGGGGCCGTACGCACTGCCTCTGCTGGCGACGACGACGGCGGGTTTTCCGGCTGCGGTCGGTTCGGCGGCACCGAATGTCCGGCCGGGGATGAGGACGTGGTCCAGCCACGTCTTCAAGGTGGGGGCGATGGTCCAGTTGTACATCGGTGCGCCGATAAGGACGACGTCCGCACGTTCTAGCTCTGCCGCCAGCTCTTCACGGAGAGCGAAACCGGCTTTCTGCTCTGGAGTGCGGGCATCGGCAGATGGCACGAACGCTGACAGCGCTGTGGGGAAGTCGGGGTAGGGAACGGTGCCGATGGCCAGGTCCCGGTGGATGACCGTACCGCTGGGGTTCTGCGCGGTCCACGCCCGGAGGAAGGAGCCCGTCACCTCGCGGGAGACAGAGACGCCTTCAGGCGACACCGACGATTCGATGTGAAGAAGAGTAGGCATGGGAAGTCCCTTGAAAGTAAGGAGGTTTGGTAGGTATGAGGGCGTCCGAGTCGCAGTTGCCGGCGTTTGCAATTCGCCTGCGGAGTGCGCACCGCCAGGTCAGAAACGGACGCCAGGTCCACAGGGGCGGGCAATCGCCAGCCAGCCGATTTGATGTTCCTGTCACCGGGCGCAAATTGGGCCCGCGTCACAAGACGGCTACGAGCCGCCGTCCACGTCGAAGTTGGCGCCGGTGATCCATTGCGCCCGGTCGGACACGAGGAAGGCGATCGCTTCGGCCAGGTCGCGCGGGTCGCCGATCCGGCCAAGCGGGATGGAGGAAGCGAACTGCTCCGGGGTGATCCCCATGCCGCCTGCCAGGTCGTCGAAGATCTCGGTACCACCCGGTGTGGCTACCGGTCCCGGCGTGACGGTGTTGACGCGGATGCCGTTCGGGGCGAGATGGCCTGCCAGGCCCTTGCTGTAACTAGCCAGGGCAGCCTTGGCGGCTGCGTAGTGCAGCAGCGGCGCGGGCGGGTTGGTGATGGTGTCGGTCAGGACGTTGACGATCGCGGCGCGCCCGGACTGCTGGAGGGCGGGAAGCGCGGCGTTGGTGACCCGCACGGCTGACAAGAAGTTGATCGCCAGCGAGTCTTCCCACTCCTCGTCGGGAATCGCTGCGGTGCCGCCGATATGGACGCGGGAGGCGCCTGCGTTGTTGACCAGGATGTCGAGGCCGCCGAGGGCTTCGAGGGCATGGCCGACGACGTCTTGGGCCCCCGCGGCGGTTCGAATGTCGCCGCTGATGAATGTCGAGGCGCCGGGTGTGTGGTCGGTTTTCGCGCGCGCCGCGGTGACCACCGCTGCGCCACCATCGATCAGACGCTGCGCGGTGGCTGCGCCAATGCCGCGGGATCCGCCGGTGATGAGTACGCGCTTACCGGCGAACTCGTCGTTGAGAACTGTCAAGGGAGTGAACATGTCAGCTACAAGCCTCGGTGGCCGTGCGGCCTTCCGGGCTTGCTAACGCGGCTGGTTATGACGTTATAGGCGCAGCTTCGGATGCCTCGAGCTGCGCATTCACAGGACGGCGGAAGGGTTTGGGAGGTCAGCCGAGGGTCCGGTAGCCGAGGGCCGCCACGAGGTGCCCGAGATCCCGACGAGTCGCGTCGGCCGGCCAGACCGCCCACGTACGCCGCACGAGGGGGTATCCGATCAGCGGTGACCAGCGCACATAGTCCGGCAGCGTGTGGGGCCACTCAGGCGGCACCAGCGCGAACGCTCGCCCCGTGCTCACTCCGGCGAACTTCACCTGCGGGAGACCTGTACGCCCGTAGGCGCCGCCGGTCACCAGGAGGTCGACGCCGTGACTGCGCAGCACCGCGGCGATCTCGTCGTACCAGGCTGGGCTGGTCTCCCTGGGGAAGCCGACCCACTCAAGACCCGCGAGTGCGTCGAGCCGCATCCCTTCCTCGTCAGCTAGCTCTGCTGTCTTGTCTGCTGTCAGGATCACGCCAAGGCGCTCTTCCACCACGAGCATCGCGTCAAGTTGCTCCCCCATCGGCCGCTCGCGCATCAGGCCTAGGTCCAGCTCGCCGGCCAGCAGCGCCTCGTGCTGCTCGGCCGTCGCCATGTGGCGAGGGCGCACCGTCGTATCCGGGTAGTGCCGTGCGAGGTCGGCGAAGGCCGGCACCAGCACGTCGTCGGGCAGTTCGAGCGGGATACCGAGCCGCAAAACTCTCTCCGGCGCGACTGTATTGCCGACGACCAGGCCGACGGCCTTGTCGTACTGGGCCAGCAATGAGCGGGCCTCGGTCAGTAGGGCCATTCCCGCGTCAGTGGCGCTCACGCCGCTCTTGCCTCGCACCAGCAGCACTACGCCCAACTCACGCTCTAGCGCGTTGACCGTCTGGGACACCGCAGGCTGACTGATGTGCAGTCTCCTGGCGGCCGCGGACAGCCCCCCTTCCTCGACCACCGCGATGAAGGTACGCATCTCCCTCAGGTCCATGCCCTCATCGCACCACACTTTGAATAACTCTCTCGTACGGATCCGCTCCGGCGCGCGACTGCCGCCTATTTCACCGGCCGGAGCCAGTCGCCCTATCTCGAGCACGATCGGTGGCATCACCCAGCGCGAGATCCCGCAGATACCGACTTACCGGCTCGACCTCACGGCCGGCCGAAATGATGCATTCTATTGGAGGGCCTCGGGTGAGGCCACGACCGCAGGACCCGTCACGCGCCGCGAATTAGTTGGCTCCGGGGACACCGCGCGCGCCGAAGGCCAAGGGCTCCGGTGCGGCGGTCGACGATCAGCGCGGTGCCCTCGCTGTCCCACGAATGGATGTCCTCCCTGCCCTCGTAGTTCCGGGCCTTGGCCTCACGCTCGTAGATCGTCGCCCAGCCGGTGCTGTTGTAGTCAGACATCCGGTCATTGTGCCTGGGACTGAACGCTGGCCGCCGGAACTGCCGGCATGCCGAGGTTGACCGATCGCCGGGTCTGGGTGCGTTTGCTGCGGAGGAAGGTGAGTGTGAGGTCGAGGCCTTCGATCTCGCCTTTCCAGCCGTTGGCAAGAGCATGTGTGCGGCGCTCAACCAGGTCGGCTTCGAGTTCGTCCAGGCGCGGGAGCATCTTCGGGCTGAGGGTGAGCATGGGGCAGCGGATGCAGGCGTGCTCATGGACGCAGGGGGTGCCGTAGTCGCGGGTGCAGATGCCGAGAGCAACTTTCCGCAATTCGAAGTGGCCAAGGAACTCCTCCCATTCTTCCGGGGTGAGGCTGCGGTACTCCTCGCCGGGGCGCTCGGCTCTGCGGCGGGCGATGAAGGCGCGGTGGTGGGTGATGACGTCGTCGGAGTAGATCGCCTCTGCATAGACCTGCGTCGAGGCCAGGCTCGCATGTCCCAGCAACGCCTGCGCCTGGTCCAACGTGCCGCCCGCATCCAACACGTTGCTCGCGAAAGCATGGCGCAGCATGTGCGGATGCACCGGCCGCTCCAGTATCGCTCGGCGAGACAGCGCCGCTAGCAGCTCAGTCACCGCTCCTGGCCGCATCGGTGCACCCAGTGGCTCCCGGAGCAGGTCGTCGAGCTCACCAACGCGCACCTCAGTCGACGCCTTGGCCGGGGAGACCAAGCTGCACTACCGGATGGGCTGAGAGTGTCGTTGACCTCACCGGTGATCGCGGCACCGCCAGCTCTGGGCCGCCTACTGGCGCAGCTTCCAGCTGCACCCGCGAATCCGCGTTCCCGGCCGCTGATCGAGACTGCCGAAGTTCCACGTGAGTGGTTGTTCCCGGGCCGGGCCGCTCTCGGTCACGTCAATTCGTCAGTAATCGCAAAACGACTCAAAGAACACGGCATCATGGTCCGGCCTTCACGTAACGCTGCGCTCATCGCTCTCGCTGCCGACCTGCCGGCCTCAGTCGTGAGCACCCTGTTCAACATGAGCATCACCGCGGCCGTGCGGTGGTCGAAGCGGGCCGGCCAAGACTGGAACGCCTACATCGCAGCCGAGGCAAATGCTCGCGTCAAAGTTCCCTAACAAGCCGAACTCACCACCCTGAATCGACGTCGAGCATTGAGCACTCTGCACGGATCACAGATACCGCCGTCCCCCAGCCCGGCGGCCCGATCTGCGCCCCGTTGAACATGCAGCGCCGCCTCAGCCTGGCAGCGAACTGACCCCGTGACGCGTTCTAGGAACGAGGATCGGCCGGGGCGTAGTAGCTGGCCTGCCCGTAGCTTCCAGCGCAAAAACAACGATTAGCCAGGTCTGCTGGGTGTCGGGGAGTTGATGGGTGGTGTCCGTTAGGGAATCGATCACTGGATCACACATCGCGAGAAGGCGGGGGGAAACGATCGATCTCTACGACCGGTACGCCGTTAAACGAACTCGCCCGCGATATCCGCGACATGCTGCTGGGCAAGGCGCCGTATAGCTCTACCGGTCGTGAACCCGTGGACCACACCAGTCGATGACCGTGCGAGCGTAATCGGCGGGGACTTCGAACGGCGGCGCGTGACCCACGCGGTGGAGGACCACCAGGTTCCAGTCGGGCCGCTGCGCCGTCCAGTCATCGATCGACGCGCGGGGAGTGAGGCGATCCTCATCGCCCCAGACAAGGAGAGTCGGCGACGCGACCCGGCGCATCGCGTCGAGCACGGGTCGCCGCCGGACGAACATCAGCGACATCAGCGAGGCATACACCGTGACCGCGCTTCCCAAACGCGTCGGCTCGACCGCCGACATCTCGTCTCGCATGAGACCGGCGATTTCCGGCGACATTCTCGTCAGGTCACCGCCCGTATTCCATTTTTTGCCCGCAATCGACGCGGGATCTTCCAGTTGCCGCAGGTTCCAAGCGAGGATGCGCCGCCCCGAAACGCGGAGCAGCACACGGGCGACCGGTGCGACGATGGCCAACCCCGCCCTGCCGAGGGTTTGCCATATGCGCGCCTCGCCGTCGCTCAGCGGGGGAGGAAGTGCCGGCACCACCAACACGAGCCCGGCGGGCCGTTCGGGTGCCTGGTCGGCGAACAGCAACGCAATCATCCCGCCCGCCGACCAGCCGTGAACCACGACCCGATCTAGCTCGAGTGCGTCAGCGAAATCGCGCAGGAACAGCGCGTTGGTTTCGATACTCGCCGCGCGCCGGTTCGACAGCGCGGTGTGGCCGGCGATCGTGCCGGGCAGGTCTACCGCGATAGCGTGCGCGTGTGGTCGCAGTTCCGCGAGTACGTCGAGCCAGTTCGAGGCGCTGTTGGCCGGGTTGGGAACGAGCAGGTGAACCGGCACTTCCGACGTCCGCGTCTGATCAGTTACCAGGTAGTGCACCTTCGTGCCGTGCACATCGACTGTCTCGCTGCGAATTCCGGACCAGCGAGCGGCACGCTCACCCCAGTCGGTGTACTGCACTACCCCAGGCTACCGCCCGTCGACAGGGGCTTGCGCGAGCTCACCGCCAGCGCCTAGTTCCCCTCGTTTGCCGCTGGTGACACCTTTCTTACCGGCACCCCAACAAGCCGAACTCGCCACCCTGAATCGGCATCGAGCATTGAGCATTCTGCACGGATCAGATACCGCCGTCCCCCAGCCGTACGCCCCGACCTGCGTCCAGAAGACCTCCCGCCAGTTCCGCATCAGGGTGCGGACGGATAAGTCATTCACTTCACCGTGATGATGATCCTGCCGCGCGTGCGCTCTGCGAAAGCGGCGGGCGCGGCAGCCAAGTCGCGGATGGCCGTGACAAGCGGTGTGAGCCTCCCATCGCGCAGGCGAGCAGCCAACTGAGCCGACTGTTCGCGATGGGGCTCGACAACGAAGAAGATTGCCCTGCCGTTGCGAGGGTGGACGGTTGGCGGATCGGCGACGGTGACGAGGGTGCCGCCGGGACGCAACAGCGCGGTGGAGCGGTCGCGGATCTCGCCGCCGATCACGTCGAACACCACGTCGACCTCGCCGGCGTCATCGAGGCGGTCGCTGTCCAGGTCGAGGAATTCGTGGGTGCCCATGGTGCTGGCCAGTTCCCGGTCGGCAGCCCGGCCGGTGCTGATGATGTGGGCTCCGGTCTCGCGGGCCAGTTGTAGGGCGATCGAGCCGACGGATCCGCCGACGCCGTGGATGAGGACGGTTTGGCCTGCTTGGAGGTGAGCGTGGTCGAACAGCGCTTGCCAGGCCGTCAGCCCGGGCATCACCACAGCGGCCGCGGCGGTGTGGTCGACGTCGGCGGGGAGCGGGGCGAGGTTGCGGGCCTCGACAGCGGCGTACTCGGCGAGCGAACCGTTGCGAGACCAGTCGGTCAGCCCGAAGACTCGCTGGCCGATCGTGAGGCCGGTGGTGCCGTAGCCGAGCTCGACGACTACACCGGACAGTTCGTGGCCGAGGACGCTTGGCGTGCGGTCGCGGCCGGCGCGGTCGGTCCAGGTGCTGGGCCATTCTGGTTCGCCTCGGAGAAAGCCGGCGGCGTGGACCTGGACGATGACGTCGTTCTCGGCAGCACGGGGGGAGGGCAGCTCGGTCAGGGACAGTCCGTAGCCGTCGGCCTCGCGATCCCGGACAGTGATGGCACGCATGAAGATCCTTTGCAGTGGTCGTTGTGATGGTTCGACTCGACCGTAGGCAGCCGCGGCCCGCGATCGCTGGGCCATTCGGAGGCGGTTTCGATGGGCCACTCGGGAGGGAGATTGGCCATGATCGTGGGCGGACTGGGGCCAGTGGCGCGTGCCCTGCCGCGCGGCCACACAGCGACTGGCACGACCCGCCAAACGCACCGGCAGCGACGAATAACGCAGGTTCTGATAAGACCTACTCCGCGTGGTTATCGGCTTCCGCCTACATTCTCACCAGGACGCGGAGTGGGAGAGCGATGGTTGACAGCTTCTGGAGCAGCCCAACGGGTCGCCAGATCGCCTGGCGCTTGCGTGGAATGCGGACGCGCTACATGCGCATTGACGGTGAGCCCGAACAGAAGAGCGGCCGCGGTAGTCGCAACCGCTCAGCCAAGGCCCAGCGTGACCTGATGGACCATTTGTGTGCAGTTAATCAGCATCCGCTGACTGGGCCGGTGGCGGTCGACATCGCGTTCTGGGCCAGTCGATCGCAGCCGCCCGGTCTGCACAACTTGGCCAAGCATCTCCTCGACGTCCTCGGCGCAGTGCAGCCCGCGGCCGCTGCTCCTCGCCGGCACGTGCTCTATAAGGACGATCGGCAAGTCAAGCTCCTTCACGTACGGCTCTGGAGAACCACAGGCGCTTCGGTCAGCTCCGGCCATACAACGATCTGCGCGCGACCGCTACGAGATGTCGCCGCAGACCTGAGGCTCGTAAGCACAATGGAGGACGAGTCGTCGACATCGCTGGCCGACGACTCCGAGCTCTCGTGGCCTCCAGTCCCTCGGCTCACCTTCGACCTCCGAGCTGCCACGTCAGGCAAGGCTGGAGACGGTTGGCTCGAGATCGATCGGTGGCTCGCCACTGTTGAGCTCGCGCGACAACAGGAGCAGTTGCTTGTCAGCACAGGTGCACTCCTGACGCGCGTGCTCATTGGATCACCACACTGGATTGCCGGGGTGAGCTCACCCTCACGCCCTCACGCGGGCAACCCAGCATTCACCGACATCTACAAAGCGCTCGACCAGATAGCGGCGGACGACCGAGACATCCTGCTCTCGGGCCCGCTCACGCTACCCCTGCCGGGCCTGCCGAGTGCCAGCGGCGAAGGGCGCAGGTTCAAGGCGGCTGTCCGCGAGGACGTGGAACTCATGGTTGCCCGGGTCCCAATACTCTCCTCGCTGTGCGTGCCGCTGAAGGTAGTCCTGCTAGTGGTTCCTCCACCGCAGGGCAAGGATCTGGACAATCTGGCTCTCGCTGTGCTCCCGGCGCTACAGGACGCCCTCAACGCACCGGACATCACTGCCTACGAGGTCATCGAACTGAAGAGGACCGCCGACGATCCACCGTCCGGCCTTGTGCGGATTGCGCTGGGCAGCGGCAGCCGGGACGCGAGCACCTGGCAACGAGCGACGGACTATGTGGCCGAGCGCATCGAGCTGGCCTGAGCAACCCCGCGCTACATGGAGTTGCCGGGTCGGCCGTGTGCGAGACCAACGAATACTGCACAGTTTGATAACGCCTACTCCCAACGGTTCGCGTTGGCCTGACCCCGAACGACGTCGACCGCTTGGACAGATAGCTGTTTCGTCGTACTTGTGGATAACCGCCACGCCGCCACGTCGCTCTGGGGCAAGCTATTGCTGTCGCCAGCCGCGACCCGCGCCACTGCCGACGGAGCGCATGCCCGCACAGCGTCGAGTCATGAATCCCACGACAGAAGGCAGGTCCCGGCTGGCGACCCGACGCATGCTGCGGCTACCGCCCGGTCCAGACCCAGATGTCCGAACCTGGCCGCTCAGGGCGGTAGCCGAGTGCCCAGCCCTGCACGTCGTTCGGCGACCGATGCATCCGCTCGGCGGCACAGCGGCGTTCTTCCCAGTCGTCCAGGTAGAAGACCTGGCCGTTGCCGGGTCCTCCGGACAGCCGGATCGTCTGCTGGTTCCGAGCCATCAGCCTCGCCGCCGATCACCGTCACGTTGCTCTGATGATCACCGGGGCTGCCGACAGAAACCCATCAGGCCGTGGACATGTTCACGGTTAGCCGGTGGGTGTTTGTGGATGCGGAGTTCGGCGCTGCGGAGCCAGCTGGTCGTGCCGTCGGCGTGGCGGACGCGGCCGATCCACTCGCCGTCGCGTTTGTTGAACACCCACGCGTCCAGCAGGCCACCCGGCTCCCACGTGGCCCGGTCGACCGGCTGCGGCGCGTCGAGTCGCCGCACGGTTTCCGCAGGGCGTGGGCCGTGGGCGTCGTATTGCAGCTCCAGATCGGCCGCGAGCTGGTGTGCGGCGGCTTCGGGCAGCCCGCGGCCCCTCCAGCCGTTGCTGGCTCCGTCCCACACACCGAACTGGCCGGCTTCGGTGTCTGGGCGCACCTTGAATCGTCCGAACATGATCCCAGGATGCCATCAATCGAAAGTATGTTCTACTGGAGTCTGGGTGGCCGGACAGGGCCATTCACGCGGGGAACGGGAGGTGGTGACGGTGGGCTACAACAACCCGCCGATCCCGTGGTCTGAACTGGAACGGACACTATCGGACCGTTCCCGACCGGACGGGCACGGCGGCCGCCCGGTCGAGGCTGACGGCGGCGACAGCCCGGCCTGGTCCCAGCACCGGGCGCCGTACGCGCCGCCGCAGGTCGAGAAGGCGCAGCGCCCGGCCGGTCCGGTGACGCCGTACGCGGAGCTGCACGCGCACTCGAACTTCAGTTTCCTCGACGGCGCCTCGTCGTCGGAGGAGCTGGTCGAGGAAGCCGTCCGGCACGGCCTGCACGCGGTTGGCCTGACAGACCATGACGGGTTCTACGGTGTCGCGCGGCTGGCCGAGACCGCCGCCGCCTACGAGATGGCGACCGTGTTCGGCGCCGAACTCTCGATGGGACTGACCTCGCCGCAGAACGGGGTCGCCGACCCCGAAGGCTCCCACCTGCTGGTGCTCGCCGAGGGACAGGAGGGCTATCACCGGCTGTCCGGCGCGATCACCGAAGCGCACCTGGCCGGCGCCGAGAAGGGCCGCCCGGTCTACGACCTCGAAGACCTGGCCGCCTGCGGCCGCGACCACTGGCTGATCCTGACCGGCTGCCGCAAAGGCCTCGTCCGTCAAGCGTTGTGCGGTTCGCAGCGTGGCGACAGCCTGGCCGCGGCCAGGGAGCTGGACCGGTTGACGGCGCTGTTCGGCAAGGACCGGGTCGTGGTCGAGCTGATCGACCACGGCTATCCCGCCGACTCGACCATCAACCACGCCCTGGCCGACCTCGCTAGAGACGCCGGCCTGCCGATCGTGGCCACTGGCAACGTCCATTACGCGGCGCCGCGGCGCCACAAACTCGCTTCCGCCCTCGCCGCCGTGCGGGCCCGTCGGTCGCTGGACGAGATGGACGGCTGGCTCCCGGCCGGCCCGACAGCGTTCCTGCACTCGGGCGAGGAGATGGCTCAGAAGTTCCGGAACTTTCCCGGCGCGGTCGCTCGGTCGGTGGAGCTGGCGGACCAGTTGGCGTTCAACCTCCGCAAGGCCAAACCCAAGTTGCCGAAACAGGAGGTCCCGGCCGGGCACACGCCCATGTCGTGGCTGCGGCAGTTGGTGATGGAAGGTGCCGCCGAGCGGTACGGCACCCGCGAAGAGCGCCCCGACGCCTACGAGCGGCTCGAGAAGGAACTCGCGGTGATCGAGGCGCGTGACTTCCCGGGCTATTTCCTGATCGTGCACGACATCGTCGCCTTCGCCCGCTCCCAGGGGATCCTCTGTCAGGGGCGCGGGTCGGCGGCGAACTCCGCCGTCGTCTACACCCTCGGCGTGACCGCGGTCGACGCGATCCTGTACGAGCTGCCGTTCGAACGGTTCCTCGCCTCGACCCGGGAGGAGGAGCCGGACATCGACGTCGACTTCGACTCCGACCGGCGCGAGGAAGTCATCCAATGGGTCTACACCAAGTACGGGCGCCGGAACGCAGCTCAGGTGGCCAACGTGATCACCTACCGGCCACGCTCCGCGGTCCGCGACATGGCCAAAGCGCTCGGCTACTCGGTCGGGCAACAGGACGCCTGGTCCAAGCAGGTCGACTCCTGGGGCGGCCAGGTCAGCTCCGGCGATCACGACATTCCCGCGCCGGTGGTGGCGATGGCCGAGGATCTGCTGAAGTTCCCGCGCCACTTGGGGATTCATTCCGGTGGGATGGTGTTGACGGAGCGGCCGGTGGGGGAGGTGGTGCCGATCGAGCACGCCCGGATGGAGAACCGGACCGTGCTGCAGTGGGACAAGGACGACTGCGCCTACATGGGCCTGGTGAAGTTCGACCTGCTCGGGCTCGGGATGCTCGCCGCGTTGCAATACACGATCGACACCGTCGCCGAGAAGCTCGGCGAACGGTGGGAGCTGCACACCATCCCCAAGGAAGAACCCGGCGTCTACGACCAGCTCTGCCACGCCGACTCTGTCGGCGTCTTCCAGGTCGAGTCCCGCGCCCAGATGGCTACCCTGCCGAGGTTGCGTCCGCGCCGGTTCTACGACCTGGTGATCGAAATCGCGCTGATCCGCCCAGGTCCGATCCAAGGCGACGCAGTGCATCCGTTCATCCGCAGGAAGAACGGCGAAGAACCCGTCACCTACCCCCACCCCGCCCTCGAACCGGTCCTCGAGCGGACCAAGGGGGTGCCGCTGTTCCAGGAACAGCTGATGCAGATGGCGATGGCGATCGGCGGCATCAACGGCGACGAAGCCGACCTGCTCCGCCGGGCGATGGGCTCCAAACGCGGCATCGAGAAAATCTCCAGCCTGAAGCAGCAGCTGTACGACGGGATGGCCGGCCACGGCATCACCGGTGATCAGGCCGACGACATCTACGCCCGGATCGAAGCGTTCGCCAACTTCGGGTTCGCCGAATCCCACTCGATCAGCTTCGCCCTGCTCGTCTACTCCTCCACCTGGTTCCGGCTCCACTACCCAGCCGCCTTCCTCGCCGCACTCCTCCGCGCCCAGCCGATGGGGTTCTACTCACCCCAATCGCTGGTCGCCGACGCCCGCCGGCACGGCGTCCAGGTCCGCCGCCCAGACCTGGAACTGTCCGGCGTCTACGCCGAACTTGAGGACCTGGCCGACGAGGATCTGAAGGCGGCTCCGTCAGGTAGCCCGGCTTGTCTGGAGGATCCGCAGCCGCTGGTGGGGGAGTTCGACGAGCACGCCAAGTTCGACAGCGCCACCCACCGGCGTGACGGACGGTTCGCGGTCCGGCTCGGGTTGGCCGAGGTGAAGAAGATCGGCGCCAAGGTCGCCGAACAGATCGTCACCGAACGCACCGAGCACGGCCCGTACGCCAGCATGGCCGACCTGGTCCGCCGCACCGGACTGACCGCGCCGCAGGTCGAGGCACTCGCCACGGCCGGCGCGTTCGACTGCTTCGGGCTTACCCGCAGGCAAGCGATCTGGGAAGCGGGACGGGCTGCCGAAGAACGACCCGGCCAGCTCGCCGGCGTCACCGCCGCCGGGCCGCCGCCGATGCTGCCCGGCATGACCGACGTCGAGATCGTCATGGCCGACCTGTGGGCCACTAGCATCACCACCGGCAAACATCCCATCGAAGAAGTCCGCCCGCAACTCGCCGCCGCCGGGATCCTGTCCGCCGAGCAACTACGCCAGGCCGAGGACGGAACCCGCGTCCGCGCCGCCGGGCAGGTCACCCACCGGCAACGCCCAGCGACCGCTGGGGTCACCTTCATGAACCTCGAAGACGAGACCGGGATGATCAACGTCGTCATCTCCGTCGGATGCTGGAACCGCTACGCCCGCATCGCCCGCGACTCCAACGCCCTCATCATCCGCGGCCGAGTCGAACGCGCCAAAGGCGTCGTCAACCTCGTCGCCGACCGCCTCGAACGGCTGTCGCTCGCATCGAAGACCTACTCACGCGACTTCCGATAGCCCAGCAATTTCCCTGAGGAACACAGTCAGGCGGGGCTCGGGAGGGGCAAGGCAACCAAGCCTCGAATTTGGCACGCCGCAACGTGGACTCTTTCGAATGGTCGGACCAGGGCCAGGCGGAGACCAGCTGCCGCCGGTCGCAACTCATAGCAATTGCCGTACCGGGTGCCCTGAGATGTTTCAAGCAAGCGGTGAAAGGCCGAATGATTCGGAAGGCTGCGGCGGATGACGGTACTGTAAGCGGTACGTTCGGATCACCATGGACGATCAGCCGTCAGCCGCTCGAAGACTCGGCCAGGTACCTCCTCATGCTGTCGCTGGCGTTCTCTGACTGATCACCGTCCAGGCCACGAGTGCGCAGACTCTCAGCGTCGGTCAGGTCGCCGAGCCGCACGTAGAGCCCGATCAGGAACTGGCTGGCGGTTTCGCAACCGGCATCGACAAGTCGGCGCACGCCGACCAGGTCTCGACGTTCAGCTAAGTGCCTTGCAAGAACCTCAGCAGCCCCGTCGTCACCTGCTTGGGCCCGGCCGCTCAGGGTATCGAAGTCCCCGCGTCCGGCCAGCACTTCCGCCAATTTTGAGGCGGCGAAGTAGCTGTCGGAGTCCGCTCGGGCTGTCAGCTCCGCAAGATTCCCACGGGCAGCCAGAGTGCTTGCCAGTCTGTTGGCGGCCGTGACGTCACCGGCATCAGCCCGCTCAGTTAGCGCCTGCAGATCTCCAGCCGCAGCTAGCACATCGGCGAGCCGGGAGGCTGCGCTGTCATCACCGCCATCCGCCCTCGACGTCAACGTGGCCAGGTCCCCTTGCGCTACCAGCGCGTTGGCCAACGAGTGGGCTGCGCTGTGATCACCGCCATCCGCCCTCGACGTCAACGCGGCGAGATCTCCGCGCGCCACCAGCATGGTGCCCAACCTGTAGGCGGCAATGTCATCACCGCCATCCGCCCTCGACGTCAACGTGGCCAGGTCCCCTTGCGCTACCAGTGCGTCAGCCAATGTGAACGCGGCGTCGGTATCACCGGCGTCGGCGCGCGTCGCCAGCGCGTCCAGATCCCCACGCGCCACAAGTGCGTCAGCCAATGTGAACGCGGCGTCGGTATCACCGGCATCGGCGCGCGTCGCCAGCGCGCCCAGATCCCCACGCGCCACCAGCATGTCAGCCAGCGCATCCGCCGCCTCCTGATCGCCAGCGTCCGCTCGCGCAACGAGTCCCGCCAGATCCCCCTTGGCCACGAGTACGTTGACCAAGCCGGGTTTACCTTCAACCCACCTCTCGGCGGTCAGTGTCTCCGCCATCGCGTCCGCGGCGCTCTCGTCGCCGGCATCCGCACGCGCGGCCAAACCGTCCAGATCCCCACGCGCGATAAGCATGTGGGCCATTGCGTCCGCGGCGCTCTCGTCACCGGCATCCGCACGCGCGGCCAAGCCGTCCAAGTCTGCGCGCGCTACGTGGACCTGGGTTAGCGCCCTTGCGGCAGTCTCATCACCGGCGGTTGCGCGCGTCGCCAGCGTGTCCAGATCCCCGCGCGCCACTAGCATGTGGGCCATTGCGTCCGCGGCCTTCTCGTTGCCGGCATCCGCACGCGCGATCAAACCGTCCAGATCCCCACGCGCCGCCAGCACGTTGGCAAGCTGTCTGGCCGCCCACTCGTTGCCGGCATCCGCACGCGCGATCAAACCGTCCAGATCCCCACGCGCCACCAGCATGTCGGTCATTGCGTCCGCGGCCTTCTCGTCGCCGGCATCCGCACGCGCGATCAAACCGTCCAGATCCCCACGCGCCACCAGCACGATGGCAAGCTGTCTGGCCGCCCACTCGTTGCCGGCATCCGCACGCGCGACCAACTCCTCCAGATCCCCACGCGCCACCAGCAACTCCGCAAATTCCTTGGCGGAATGCTCGTCGCCAGCATCTGCCCGCGCGACCAACTCCTCCAGATCCCCTCGCGCCACCAGCAACTGCGCGAGGTCCGAGGCGGCATCATCGTCGCCAACATCTGCCCGCGCGACCAAACCGTCCCGATCGCCACGCGCCGCCAGCGCGGCGGCGAGCGCTCCGCCGGCATAATCGTCACCTGCATCCGCCCGCGCTGTCAGCGCTGTTAGATCCCCACGCCGGAGATGCAGGGATGCGAGTCTGAACGCTGCGTTCGTGTCGCCGGAGTCAGCACGGGTAGTCAGCTGGTCGACGTTCCCGCGCTCGATCAGAGACTCCGCAAGCCGCCTGGCCGCTTCATTTCCCTCGGCGGCAGCGACCAGGCATTGCTGAACTGTGGCATCTAGTTCTCGACGCACCGCCAGCAGCAGCGCGAGATCATCGGCCGCGTCCTCGTGCCCATGTAAGGCTGCACGAAAGTATAGGGCGATTGCATGGGTGTAAAGCATCCGATCTTCTGCTCTGATTCCGAGCCGGTATGCATCAGATGGTTCTAGCTCACCAACCACAAGCGCACGCCAGAACGCGGGAGCGACCGCCTCGGTGCGGCGCTCGCTGATCGCGTGCTGGAGCAGGTAGTCCGCGACCGTATACCGACGTGTCCGTGTCTCATTGTCCGGCACCTTCACGAGAGGTGCCGTTGCAAGGCTCTTAAGACTCATGCCCTCCAAGTCTGACTCAAACCAGCCCGCGTCGGTCGGAGTTTGGTCAAGGTACGCGAGGGTGAGTGCGAAAAGGAGGGATTCTGTTAAGGAATCTTGCATACCTAGTCGCCGTGCATCGATGGCTGCGAATAGGATGGCGCGCTGCTGCGGGGTAGCACGTTCATAGCGTCGAATAAGTTCCGGTGCACCTGCCAAGACTTGCGTGATTCCAAAGTCCTGTACCGCCACCGCATCGGCTAGGCGGGGATCAGTGGACGCGAGTAGTGCGGTCTTCCTCCGCTCATCGGTTGAGAAGGACCGGAGCGTGATCTCCTGCACACGGTCACTGCTCAAGATGTCAGCGGCGCCTGGAAAGTGAAACAGGGGGCCGCTCGCTCTGGGATCGGACCGCATATCGACGCTTCGCAGGTCCGCCCAGTGCTCTGGCCACAAAGTTCCTAGAATGACCACAGGCGTCGGCGCATCGAGCAGTCGACGGATAGCGCCCGGGGTAACCGCCGTAGAGCCTTCTGTCAGGTAAGGTCCGGGGAGGTAGCGCTGCAATTCGTCAAGCCAAACCACAAGCTTCGGCAGCCGGAATGTCGAGTCAGCGACAGCGTTTACGAGGTCGCCTTCACCGAGGTCTGGCACCAAAACGTGCCAGTCTGGTAGAAGAGCTTGCACCGCTTGGTAGAGCAGCCGTGTCTTGCCAACAGATGAGTCTCCAACGATCACGAGAAACCCACCGGTCTCGCTCGCTGACCGAAGCCACCGATAGACCTCCGGCTCCCGTTCTCGTTCAACCCAAGCTGGCAGGTAGTCTGAACGGCGATACTTTCCTGAAACGTTCGCTGGAGGTGCAGAACGGCCATGTTGTTGCCTTGTCTCGGTGCCGCGGTCGACAGTCGGCTCGAGCAGGCCCGGCGGCAACGCAATCGCGGGATGAACACGCAATGCGGCTGGATCGACATCCCCCAGTCGTCGGAGGTCTTGCCGACCGAGATGGTCGCGCAAGCGGCGAATCGCATTGCGTTCGTCGGTCGCCTCCTCTTCCCGACGTTTCGCCCAAGGCTCGATTACGGTAAAGCCAACTACGGCAAGAACGGCAAGTACTGCAACCGAAAGCCATGCCGGCAGCCATGAAAGCCAGCGAGGTGATTGACTCATCTTGAGGACGGCTGTGAATGCCGCCACCAACGCCAAAGCAAGGATCGGACCTATCACACGCCGCGGGCGCACCCGGAAGCTCACCACCATCAGAGCATGATGTCATTAACGGAAAGCGAGTTCGACGCCGCAGCGCGCTCAGCGAGCACATCCACAACCGGACGGTTGCATGCCACCGCCGCACCTACAACGCAGGACGTGCGGATGCCTGTCCAGCCACCGACCACCGAGCATGATCGCGGTTCAGGATTGGGAGTCGTTGGCGCGAGGACGCTCATCGGACCGGACCGGACCGGACCCGGCAGTCAGCGAGTCGGACGCCCCGGTCCCTGGAAGAGTCGCCGCAGCCACGCCGCGCGCGGCTGCCGGGCTGGCGGCGTGACCTCAAGGATCTCGCCATCGAAGTACTCACGGACCGTCACGTGGTACCCGTGTGCAGTCAGCGTTTCAGCGTGCTGCCGCATCTTCGGCGGCCACACGCGGAAGGGATCGATGATGAAACCCCCAACAGTATGTGGGCCTCCACGTTTCCCGACGTGGATCTCGAAGCCGCCTTCGTAGTGTTCATCTTCGAGGCTGGGGTCGTACTCGCGACCGCCGTGCTGCTGGAGCAGGTTGCGGATTCGGTCCGCTTCTCGTTGAGCGTCCCGCCGTTCACGCTGCTGGTTAGCCGTGTCGTTCACGGCGGTCACAGTAGCTGAGTCGGCGAGACCCTGCGCTTCGATCACATCGATCGCCAGCGCGTCCGGTGACAAGCGACCTGTGGGAGGAAGCTGTGCTGGCATCCTTGCCGAGTGGAAGAGCTACCAGGGGCCGGCCGGGCTGGCGAACTTCTGAAGACCAGAGCGCTGCGGGACTTCGGCCCCTGGCAGCAGAGCGACAAGGAGATCCCGGCTGTCAGCGGCCGGAGACTGGCGCTGCCGCCTGATCAGGTGCCGGTGCCGCTGCTGCTGAAGTACGCCCTCGAACTGATTGGTCTGGAGGCCTACGGGCCGGCTGAGAAAGTCGCGTGGTGGATCGAGTTCGCCTACAAGGGCGACCTCTGCCAGCTGTCCCACGAGAAATTCGGCGTACGCCTGGCGCTGTGGAGCCACGCACCAGAGGAGGTCGCCAACCGGACCCTGAACCAAATCGCAGGCAAACTCCGATCCGCCACCCGAACCGTAGAACATCTCATCGCCGACGCCGCACCGGAGATCCTTGGCCACGGCGCGGCCACCGTGGTCAACCAGCACCACTCACTCCAGCGCGCCTACCAATACTTCCGCGACCGGGCCCTCTCTCCGGATGTTATCGAGAGTGAACAGACCACCTGGGATCTTGAGGGCGGAGGCACCGGCACCTCGTTCATCGACGGCCCTGGCCGGATGCGGATGAACGCCTTCCACGACCTGGTCGCCGCACTGACCGCCTACCTCAGCCTGCTGGAACACGACCTCGTCCTAGCCCTCGCTTTCACCGACTTCGATCCTGAGGAGGACAACCTCACCAAGATCATCGGCGATCGCTGGAGCGAGAAGTTCGCCCGCGTGCTGGGAAACCAGGGTGAGGCTGCGCAGCTGCGGCAGCGTCTGGCCGAGGTGGTGGAACGGTGGCGAAACCCGTACTCCCACGGAGGGAACGACAAGCGACACGGAGCGTCGATCTATCTCCACGCGGCTGGCATCGGCGCTGTTCCCGTCGGCTTGACCAAGATCCGCGACAGCCCGCTTTTCACCTTTGTGCCGGCCGACGAAACGGACGTGGACAGCGTCTTCGCCCTTCTCGATGAGATCGACACGTGGATCGACGCCAAGCTCACCGATGCCTTGCAGTGGATCCGCGAAGGCCTCGCCGTCCCCTTCAGCGAGGCCTTCCGCGAGGAAGCCGCGGCCGCACGCACAGCTGGCGTATTCGCGGAGTTCGTGCGGTACCACTCCTACCGCCAGGACATGATCGACAACATGGACTTCTGACCCGCGGGCGCCGGCCAGTTACGCTCCCCGCATGCAGCAGCCCTACGAGCTCTCCCGCCAGCAGTTGCGGCGATGCGAGATCGCCGAGTGGATCTTCACCGCCGCCGAGAGCCGTCCGTACGTCGACGTCGGACTGGTCGGCCTATTCGACCAGTACGACGCAGCCCAGCAGCAGATCTTGGCCGACGAACTGGACGACCTCGAACGCTGCGGATGGATCGGCAACCTGGTAACTCCGCTGAGCTTCGGCGCGTACTCGTGCCACCTGACTGGCGAGGGTGCCGATGCGGTCGAGGACCTGCAACAGCGCCGTGGCGATGTCGCCCAGCGACGCAAACACGTCCGCGACATCGCACTGCGCGACCTCTTCGACCAGAAGCACGGCGCAGCCCGCCCGGCGCGGACCTTCTACGGAGAACAGGTCACCCAGGACGAACGCGATGGGGCCCACTCCTGGCTGTTCGATCGCGGTTACGTCAGGGGACAGAAGACCGCTGGCGACATTCTCTACACCGTGTTCATCACCGCCAAGGGGGAGGACTGCGTCGAGGAGGGCCGGTCGGTCAACGACGGCAACGTCGTAAGCCGGTCGACAGCGTCCACGACGATCACCACGATCACCGGCAACAACAACACGGTCGCGCACACCGGGGCCGGCGACGTCACCCAGACTGTGACTGCCACCACCATCACAGCGGCCGAGCGGGAGGAGGTCCTCCAGTTGTTAACGACCTACGAGCAGGTGAGATCCCTGCTGAACATCGGCCCGGCCGAGACCGAGGCAGCAGATGCGGCCGTGGTCGAACTGAAAGAGCTGGCCGCGAAACCCGGCGTATTTAAGGGGCAGTTGCTCCCAGCCCTCAAGAGCCTGGCTAAGGGAGTGGGAACCAGCGCGTCCGCGGGTGTCGGTGATCTGGTGGTCAAAGCCATTCACCGCCTGATCGGCTTGCTGCAGTAGGTCCGGCCGGGTTTGCTCTTCGGCCCCTCGGGAGCTAAGCGCGACGGCAATCCGGCTCCCGGCCTGCACGGATGCGGAAATCGCCCCAGAGGCGGGAGTTCTTGCATTAGATGCAACCCCCGACGAATAACTGGTGATAACCAGGCTTATCACCGGAACCGGCCCGTCGGCGGCCCGAATCTACGCCTAACGAGCCCGGCAGGCCACGCGGTGCGATTTAGTCGTTGTCACCGGGACGAACGGGGCTGCCGCCGGACCGCGGCGGGGTGCTGTCTAGCCGACTATGTGGCGTGGAGCCATTCGTGGAGCGAACTGGAGTCAACCGGGGATGACAGAGTGCTCTAGACGGCCATGTTCGCGAACTTCTGGAGGCTGAAGGCGAGCCGTGTGACAGGTGCCAGGGCTCTCATAATCCCTGGGTCGCGGGTTCGAGTCCCGCCCGCCCCACCAAAGAAGCCGCAGGTCAGAGCCGCTCTCGCACCGAGCGGCCGCACGGCGGTCCGCGCGGTGTACCGCGCCGAGCGCGCCGGCGAGCCAGAACCTGGGAAGGTCGTTTGAGATACCGAAATCCGTCGGTCTCAGCGATCCTGTGGGGAAGGGTTGTGACCAGGACCGGCGTTCGACAAGGCATTGCCGCCGGAGGAGAGGAATGATGACGGACCCCGCAGACCGGATCGACCTCGCCAATCTCCCCGCGCCCGAGGACGGCATTGTGGTGACGATGTTCATCACTGTCCGCAAGGTCGCGCGGTCCCGGGACTTCTACTCACGTGTGCTCGGCGGCACCGTCGTCCTGGACGAGAACCCGTGCATGGTCAAGCTGTCCAATTCGTGGATCATCATGAACCCCGGCGGGCCGCCCACCCCCGACAAGCCAGGTATCTCGGTGGTCGACTATCAGCCCGGCGACACGACCTCGATCTTCCTCAACCTGCGAGTCGCAGACATCCAGGCCCGCTATGAGGAGTGGAAGGCCAAGGGCGCAGAGTTCGTGACGCCACCGATCGACCGCGGAGCAGAGATCCGCTGCTACCTGCGGGACCCGGACGGATACCTCATTGAGGTCGGCCAGTCCACCGGACTGCTGCACGGCAAGCTCGCCGCAAAGCGCGCGGAGGACCTCCCGGGCTGACTGTCTTCCCCTGATGGTCGCCGGCGGCGTCGATCCGGGTCACCCGCGCCGGGATCTTTACCCGTACGGCGGTGAGCCGGCGGGCCACTGACCCGTTGCCCATCCGACCCCAGCGGCCGTCGCCGCAGGCGAACACGGTGCCGGCCTTGGTGAGGGCGATCGTGAACCCGACGCCTTCGGCCAGCTTGACCGTGTCGGCGGGGAGTGCCACCGCGATCGGCGTCTTCGCACGGGCGACCGTGCCGTCACCGAGTGCCCCCTGGTTGTTGTACCCCCAGACGAATCCCGGCGTCATCCGCCCCCGGTCCGCGGTCAGCGGATCGGCGTGCGCCGCCGGCAGGTGGAGGCTCACCATCGCGGCCGCCGACAGGGCGACGGCGGCAGCGCGCCGGGCAGGCGAGGCGTGGGGCTGCGATGCGTTCGCCGGCACGGGGGCCGGGTGGTGCGTGCTCGCGGTGTACACGACATCTAGCCTCAGACGCCGACCGGCGGCGGTACCTGTCCAGAACGGACAGTTCCGCTCGCCTCGCGCGCCGCGAGCTGTGCCGCCGCGGCGGATCCGGACAGCAGCGAGCCGATGGCGATGCCGATGACAAGGTGGATGACGGCCTCGGCGACGGACGCCGCGGTCAGGCCGGCCAGCAGCGGCAGGAAGACGGCGGCGGCGGTGACCAGCCCGACGATCCAGCCGAAGTATGCCAGCGGCTGCGGGGTCGCGATCATGAGCAGCTGGACCAGGCCGGTGGCGAGTAACGCGGCCAGCGCCGCGCCGACGCACAGCGCCACGGCAGTGGTGTCGCCGAGGGCTCCGGCGCTGCGCGGGGCGTACGCCGCGATGTCGAACATCACCCGGACCACGATGACGCCGACCAGTCCGATGAGGCCGGCCACGAGCGCGGTGGCGAGCCCGCCCGACCACAGCCGGGCGGCATCCACGGTCGGTCGTGCCGTCGGGCTCGAGTCGCCCGCAGAGACGCGAGTGTCCGAGGAGTTGTCGTAGTAGCTGTTCATGTCCCTTTCCTCCGTCGAGCGGCGCACCCGGCGGGTACAGATCTGAGCCGCTCGGTGCGAGCGTGCGCCGGTGTGCTCCAACGGCGGTGGAATCGCGTCGCGCGGTCGTTGAAGCGCTCTTACAGCGCCGTTGGCGCAGCGCCGTACACCGTGAACGGCAACAGCTCGACACCAACGAACGCACTAGGAGCCCTGTCATGCGAAAGATCACCACCACCCTCGCCGTCGCCGCCGGCGCCGTTCTCACCTTGAGTACTGCCGGCATCGCCTTGGCGGCGCCGGCGGCCCCGACCGCAGCCTCGCCGGCGGCCGTCTTCGTTTCCTCTGGGTCGGCAAAGCCGGGCACGACCGTCCACGTCTCGGGCACGTGCGCCCTGCCGGCTTCCGGCGCCATGCCCACCGTCTCGTCGGTGGTCTCGCCCGCCTTCACCGGCCCGGAACGGTTCTCCAAGACCGATCCCGACGCCTTCGACGGCACCGCGACGATCGACCCCGCCACGGGCCCCGGGACCTACACCGTCACGCTCACCTGCAGCAACAGCACGGCAACCACCGCGCTCCGAGTGCTTGGCTCGGATCGTCCGGCCCACGGCTCGGGTCACGCCGCAGCGGTTCCCGTGGCACCGGCCCTGCCGGCCGCCGGCGACAACTCCCCGGTCGTCAACTCCCCGGTCGTTCAGGCACAAGACCATCCTTCCGATGAGCCGTGGCTCGGCATCGGGGTGGGCGTGCTCGCCATCGCCGCGGCCGGCGCCGCCGGCTTCGTCGTCGCGCGCAGCCGCAACCGGACCCGGGTCTGACCGCGTTGACGACGAGGAGCATGACGATGACCACGATCTCTTCCGTCGCCGCGCCGAGCGCGCGCGGCACCCTCGATGCGATCCGTCCGGTCGGCCGGCTGCGCCGGCACGCTTGGCTGCTGGTGCTCGTCACGGGCGCCGCGCTGTTCGCCGCCGTGGAACGCACCATGGTCGGCACCCACAACCCGAACTACGTCCCGACAGCGATCCTGCTGGGCGCCGGAGTGGTTCCCGCGGCGTTTCTGACCTTCGTCAACGGCCGCCGGATGCCGTACACGGTCCCGCTGCGACTGGTCGTCGGCACTGCCTTCTTCGGCGGCGTCCTCGGCACCGTCGTGGCCGGCTGGCTGGAGTACGACACCGTCCGTCACCTCGGCGCGATGCCCATGCTGGGCGTCGGGCTCATCGAGGAGGCCAGCAAGCTGATCGCGCCGCTGGCACTCCTGCCGTTGGTGCGCAACCGCACCCGGGCCGACGGCCTGCTGCTCGGGGTCGCCTGCGGAGCCGGCTTCGCCGCGCTCGAGACCATGGGGTACGCCTTCGTCACCCTGGTCGGCACCGGCGGCAAGGTGAGCGCGGCGGTCGACGTCCTCGTACTGCGAGGGGCGCTGAGCCCCGCGTGCCACATGGCCTGGACCGGCATCGCGGCCGCGGCGCTGTACGCGGCAGCCGCGTCGGGATGGAAGGCCCGAAAGATCGTGCAGTTCGTGCTGGCCTTCACGGCCGCCGTCGTGCTGCATGCGCTGTGGGACGGCATCGGCTGGTCGCCCGTCCACGCGGTACTCGCGATCTCCAGCCTCTGCCTGCTGTGGTTCACCGCCCACCGGGCTGTCCGCATCCCATCGAACGGAGAACAAGCATGACTGGCATCGAATTCATCGCCATCCTCGCCCTCGTCGGCTACGCGCTCTATCGGCAGACACGAGTCAACGAGGTCACCGGCCGCGGCCGGTTCAAGCTCGCGGTGATCTACACCGCGGCCGGCGTTCTGACTGGCGTGCACATCGCACACAACCCGACGGCGTACGGCCTGCTCGCCATCGGCCTGGCCGCCAGTCTCGCCGTCGGTGTGCTGCGCGGTCACCACACGCGGATGTGGCAGACCGACGAGCGCGTCTTCACCCAGGGGACGCCCGCGACCGTCGGCCTGTTCCTCGGTCTGGTGGCGTTCAAGTTCGCGCTCGGCACGTTCGCCTATCTGACCCATACCCCTTACGAGAGCGGCATCGGCAGCGTCCTGGTCATGGTCGGCGTCATGCTTGCCGTCCAGACAGAGGTGATCTCGCGCCGCGCTCGGGCACTGCGTACCGCCAGGGAGACCTCGGCCGAACCGCGGGCGGCGATCTGACCCCGGTGCCAGGGCGGCGGCGGCTTCACCGTCGCACCTGGCTCGCACCCTGCCGCCACCGTTACTGTCGGTGGATGAAGTTGCACGACCTCGGTCACCTGTCGATCGAGATCGACGGCCGGATGCTGAAGCCGAGCGGCCGTCGACCGACGACGCTCCTTGCGCTGCTCGCGGTCCACGCCAACCGCCGGGTGCCGGTCGACACGATGATCGGGGCGCTGTGGGGCGAGCAGGTCACCGACGGTCGGGGATCGACGCTCGAGTCGCACGTCTGGCGACTGCGGCGGGTTCTGGAGCCGGGTCGCGGGCGAGGCACGGCGCCGGCCGTGCTCGTGAACGACGCCGGCGGGTACCGGCTGCTGGTCGATCCCGCCGACATCGACTCGGCGGTTTTCGAGCGGCTGGCCGACGAAGGCCGCGAGGCGCTCGCCACCGATCGTCCGGACCGGGCGCTGCAGCGCTTCGACGCCGCACTCGAATTGTGGCGGGGCTCGCCCTTCACCCCGTGCGGCGACCAGCCGTGGGCGGAGGCGTACGTCGCCAGGCTCGAGGAGTTGCACGCTCAGGTCCGGGAACGGCGCGTGGACGCGTTGCTGGCGATCGGGCGCACCGAGCAGGCTCTCGTCGACCTGCAACAGCTGATCCACGACGCGCCCTTCCGCGAGCACCTGCACGGTCAGCGGATGCTCGCTCTGGCCAGGCGCGGCCGGACCGAGGAGGCGTTGGACGCGTACCGGGTCGCGCGCGAAACCTTGATCAGCGAGCTGGGCATCGAGCCCGGTGCCGAGCTGCGTGAGCTGCAGCAGCGGATCCTGGACGGCGACCCGACGCTGCTGCCCGCGACAACGGCCATCCCGGCGGAGCCGGCCAAGGTGGTGCCGGCCGCGCCCCGCACCGAACAGCGGCTCCCTCGACGCATGACGCCGATGATCGGCCGCGCCACCGACGTGCACCGGCTCAGCGACCTGATCGACGACAGCCACCTGGTGGCTGTCGTCGGCGCCGCCGGATGCGGCAAGACCCGGCTCGCGATCGAGCTGGCTCACCTCCTCGGGTCGCGCTTTCCCGACGGCGTCTGGTTCGTCGACCTCGGACAGGTCGATGACCCCACCCTGGTGGTCGACCTGACCCTCGCCACGCTGGGCGTCGCCGTACCGGCCGCCGGGACACCGCTGCGGGCGCTGGCGTCACAGATGCGCGGCCGGCAGGCGCTGGTCGTCCTCGACAACTGTGAACATGTGCTGCAGGGCGTCCGCGAACTGGTCGAGACCCTGGTCGGTGACGAGGCCGACTGCACCGTGGTCGCGACCAGCCGGGAACCGCTCGCGCTCCCCGGCGAGTTGATCTACACCCTCGCTCCGCTCCGGCTGCCCGACTTGAATCGTCCGGATGACGAATCGCCCGCGGTGGCGATGTTCCGCAGCCGGTTCCGGCTGGCAGAGCCGACCGTCGCGCTGACCGCGGAGGACCTGCGGAGGGTTGCCGAGATCTGCGTCGGGGTCGACGGCCTTCCGCTCGCGATCGAACTCGCCGCCGCTCGCGGGCGCAGCTACTCGATCGCGGAGATCGCCGAGCAGGTGACGCTCGACCCGAGCCGGCTGGGCCGGGACGGTTCGTCCACCCGTGGCACCTTGGGTGACGAGATAGCCCGCAGCTACGGGCAGATGACCGTGCCGGAGCAGGCGTTGCACCGCGCCTTGGCGGTACTCCCGGGACCGTTCACAGCTGTGGCCGCCGCCGCGGTCGCCGATGACTCGGTGGGCGGACGGACCGTCGACCTCATCCCGATGCTCGTCAATCGGTCCCTCCTCACGTCGACGCGGTCGAACCGCGTGGGCTGGGCGTCGACCTTCCGCCAGCTGGAGACCGTACGCGCGCACGCCCGTCACCTGCTGACCGAAACCGGCGAACGGGAGGCGCTGCTCGATCGCAGGGAGGGCTGGGTGCGTTCGGTGCTCGGCACCGACTTCCGCCTGCGCCGCGGCGAGATCATGCGGTACCGCACGCTCGACGCCAACTACGCGGCCGTCCGTACGACGCTCGAACGCGAGTTCGCGGACGACGGCGAACCGAGAGCCCCCCTGCTGGCCGCGCAGCTGACCATGTTCTGGTACACCCGCGAGCGGATCGTCGAAGCGCGCCGCTGGCTTGACCTCGCGGTGCGGCGTGCCCGGGACGCGTCAGCCGCCGATCGGGCCGCGGCGCACGCAGGGCTGGCCGCGACGTTGAGTTTCCAGGGACGCACGGACCTGGCTCGTCCGCACACCGACGCGGTAGTGGCTCTGCTCGACCAGGTCCCGGTCGCCCGGCGCGCGTTCGTCGGTGATCTGCTGGCTGTGGTCGCGGCTGCGGCTATGACGACAGAGGACTTCGACTACATGCGGACCGTCTTCGCCACCGCCACCGCCGTGGCCGCGGACGTCGCCGACCTCGACCTCGACGTACTGTGCGCGGCGGTACGCGGCCTCGTCGATATCAGCAACGGCGTCGACCCTCAGGAGTGCGCCGCCGCAGCCGACGCGGCGCACCGCCGGGCCAGCGATGAGCGCCACATCTTCGCCGCCTTCCTGAGCGCGTCCGCCGGGGCCTACGCCGAACTTGCCCTGGGCCGCCCCGAGCGCGGTCTCGAGTGGTCCGACCGTGCCCTCGACCTGAGCCTCACCTACGGCAGTCTGCGCGGGGCAGGGGTGGTGGAAACCCGCGCCAATCTGCTGGCCAGTGCAGGCCGGCCGACCGAGGCGGCGACCATGTACGGCGCGGCGTCGGCTCAGGCCGTTCGCCTGGGTGGACGGTGGCCACGACGAGCACTGACCGCTCACCTGCTGCACGAGGTACAGGCCACACTCACCCCGGCGGACTTCGAGAGGGCCTACCTCGCCGGCGAGCGGCTGACCCTGACCGACCTCGGCGCCGTCGTAACACCCGAGTGACGCTCAAGCAGATCAACCAGGACCCGGCGGCGGTCAGCCGGTGTCAGGTGGTCTTCTTGAGGCCGATCTGGGTCAGGTCGAGGAGACCACCGGTGTTCGGGTCGGCGACGGCGTTGTCGATGTTGGAGCCGACGACGTACACGTTGAGGTCCTGAATAGTCGGCACCAGCGGCGCCGTCCTCATGATCTCGGTGTACAGGTTCGACAGGCTGTCCTCCAGCTTCTGTTTGTCGGCTTCCCTGGCGAGCGCGGCCATCTGGTCCCAAGCCGCGCTGCTGCGACCGTAGTTGTTCGGCGCCGCCTTGTTCGGGGCAGTCGTGTCCCGGCCCAACACCGGCGGCACGATGGTGGCCAGGGTCGGCCAGTCGTAGCACCAGCCGGCAGTGATCAGATCAGTAGCCGACGAGTCCTGCAACTGCGTCGAGAAGTAGTTGTCGCCGGGGATCGTGCGGAGCTCGACATTGACCCCGATCGACTTCCACGACGCCTGCGCGGCCTCGGCGGCCTTCACGGCCAGGCTCGTGCTGGCGGTGCCGAGCACGAGCTTCTCACCCTCGTAGCCGGCCTCGGCCAGCAACTGCTTGGCCTTGGGCTGGTCGCCCTCCGGCGGAGTTCTGAAGTGCTCCTCCGGCTTATAGCCGGGCAGGTCCGGCGGAATGATCGAGTCGACCACCGCGGCCAGCTGCTCGCCACCAAATCCGTCGCGGTAGCTGGTGCGGTCCAGACCGACATACAGCGCCTCGCGCAGCTTCTGGTTCTTCAGCAGCGGCTTCTGCTGGTTGAACGCGATGTAACGCCGGCAGCTGTCCCTGCCCTGGACCACGCGGTCCTTGACGTTCCCCCGGCTGGTCCTGGCGACGTTCGCCGGCTGCACACCGTTGAAGCTCACCGAGCTCTTGTCCGCGTCGCCGTCGCCGAACAGCCGCTGGTCGACCAACGCCTCCGCGTCACCGAACTTGAAGATGAACTTGTCCGGACGCGTGGTGCGCAGCGGGTCGGTGGCCTGGTCCCACTGGCCGTTGCGGACCAACACCAACTGCTTCTTGCGGGTGTAGGACTCGATCTTGTACGGCCCCGTGGCCACCGGGTGGTTGTCGTACCGGGTCTTGGTGTCCTTCGCCCGCGGCACCGGCGAGAAGATCTTCAGGCTCGCCGTACCCTCGAACGTGGCGACCGGCCGGTTCAGCTTGAACACGATCGTCTTGTCGTCCGGCACCTCGATCGCGGTGCAGCCCTTGCCGCCATTGTTCTCGGCCACGTACGGACCTTTGTAGCCCGCGCAGTCCAGGTACTCGTGGCCGTACGGTGCGCCTTCCTGCATGTCGGCGGAGAACGAGCGCTCCACGCCGTACTTCACATCCCCAGCCTTGACCGGAGTGCCGTCCTCGTACCTGATACCGTCCTTCAGCTTGAAGGTCCACATCTTCAGGTCGGGTGATGACTCGTAGCTCTCGGCCAGGTCGTTCTCGCGCACGATCTTCTTCGCCTTGGCGTCGTAGCGGTAGTCGGTCAGCGTCCGGGTGAGCAGCTTGCCGATCATGCCGGAGTCGACGCCGAAGTTTCGCCCTGGGTCGAGGTGCTCCACATCGTTGATGGAATAGACCGTCACCGTGCCGCCCTTCACGCCACCGGCGCCCTGAGACGTGTCACCGGAGCCGGTGCCCGCATCATCATCACACCCGGCGAGCGACGCCCCCAGTGCCATGCCGACGATTGCCATCCCCACTCGCTCAGCGCGCACCCTGCTCATCCCCCATCGGGAAACCCCGCCCCACTACGCCGTGATTGTCCCTCCGCGAGCCGATCGGCGGAAGCCGCAGGGCTCCGGCATTCGGTGCGGTGTGGTGGCCATCAGAGTCCCTTCCGCGAGCCGGTTCTCGGGGTTCGATGGAGGCGGGTAGGCGAACGCCGGGTTACTTGGAGGCCAACAGTCGTGGGCGCTCGGTCCCCTCGTTTGAGGCGCCCGATCGGGTGGCTTACTGTCGGGGGTGACCAGCTGTTCACCCCCCTCCCGGAGCTCTCGTGCCGCTTGTCGTGCGCTTGCGCCCCGCTGGTACGTGGGCCGTCTGCGGAATCGTGGTTGCGCTTGTTCTGTCCGGTTGCTCCGGCCATGACTCGGCCCGCGATGCGCTGACCGTCACCGTGTCGCGGGGTAATTGCGGTACCGGCTGGAAGACCCCGCACAGCGGCCCGCAGACCCTCCAGATCAGCAACGTCGGCACGGTGACCACCGAGGTCGACCTGATCGACCCGGGGACTGGTGGCGTGTACGCCGAGGTCGAGGCGCTCGCCCCGAACACCACCCGGCCCATGCGGCTCACCTTCGGCCAGGCCAGCTACGCGTTCCGGTGCCTGGCCGAGGACACCGACGCGGTGACCGGGCCGGCGGTCAAGGTCACCGACGGCCCTCCGCCATCGGCGCCGGCCGTCCTGCCGATCAGCAATCAGGACCTCACCGGTGCCGTGACCGCGTACCGGGGCTACGTCACCACGGGGCTCGCGACCCTCGCCGGCGACGTCGCCACGCTCGTGCGGACGCTGCGCGGCGGTGACGTGCCGGCGTCCCGCTCCGCGTGGCTGACCGCGCACCTTTCGTACGAGCGGCTGGGCGCGGCGTACGACACGTTCGGCGACTTCGCCGACCAGATCGACGGGATGCCGGACGGACTGCCCGCGGGGGTACGGGATCCCGACTTCGCCGGGTTGCGGCGGATCGAGTACGGCCTGTGGCACGGCCAGTCGCCCGCCTCGCTGGCACCGATCGGCGACCAGCTCGGCACCGCCGTTGCGGGCCTTCGCGAGGACTTCCCGAAGGAGCGGACCGACCCGAACGACCTGCCGCTGCGCGCCCACGAAATCATGGAGAACGCTTTGCAGTTCGAGCTGACCGGCCAGGCCGACCAGGGCAGCGGGACCGGGCTCGCCACGATCGGGGCGAACCTGGACGGTACCCAGGCGGTACTGAACGCGCTCGCACCGCTGATGACGAAGCGGTACTCCGGTTGGCCGCAGGTGGCGACCTGGATCGCCAACACCCGCGACCTGGTGGCCGCGGGGCATCGGCCGGACGGCGCCTGGATCGCGCCCACCGCACTGGATCCGCAGACCCACGAGCGCCTCGACGCAGCCGTCGGTCAGTTGGTCGAGGTGCTGGCGCCGATCGCCGCGATCGGCGACGTCCGGAGGACCTCGTGAGCAACCCCGAAGATGCCGGCAGCCCAACACAGCCCGCCCCCGACCTACCCCGCACCGACCTCTCCCGCACAGACCGGTCCGGCGCGGACCGCCCCGGCGAGGCACCGTCCGGTACGGGCCGGTCCGGCGCGGCACCGTCCGGGGTGGCGTCGTCCGGGGTGGCGTCGTCTGGGGTGGCGTCGTCTGGGACGGGGCGGCGGGCGTTCTTGCGCGGTGCGCTGGGGGCTGGGGTGGCGGGGGTCGCGGTTGGGGCGGGTGGTGGCGCAGGCGTTGCTCTGGCTGGGCGGGCGAACGCGGCGCCGGCGGCTGATCCGGTTGTGCCGTTTCATGGCGTTCATCAGGCCGGGATCACCACGCCTGTACAGCCGCATGCCCTCCACGTCGCGTTCGACGTGCTCGCCACGAACCGCGCGGAGCTCACCGACCTGTTCCGGACGCTGACCGAACGGGCCCGGTTCCTCACCGCCGGCGGCACCCCGCCTGATCCAGGTATCTCGGCGCCGCCGACCGACTCCGGCGTACTCGGGCCTACCGTTCCCGCGGACCGGCTGACCGTCACCGTCGGTGTCGGCGCCTCGCTGTTCGACGATCGGTACGGGCTGGCTGCCCGCAAGCCGGCCGGGTTGACCCCGATGGTGACCTTCCCTAACGACCACCTCGATCCGGCCGAGAGTCACGGTGACCTGAGCGTGCAACTGTGCGCGGACAACCGGGACACGGTGGTGCACGCGCTGCGCGATCTCGCCCGGCACACCCGGGGCGCGATGCAGGTGCGGTGGCGGTACGAGGGGTTCAACTCGCCGCCCCGGCCAGCCGGTACGCCGCGCAACCTGATGGGCTTCAAAGACGGTACGTCGAACCTGGACGTCAACGACGCGGCCCTGATGGACAAGATGGTGTGGGTCCCGCAGCAGACCGACCAGCGCTGGACGGCAGGCGGCAGCTACCAGGTCGTGCGCAGGATCCGGATGCTGGTCGAGTTCTGGGACCGCGTCTCCATCAACGAGCAGGAGAACATGTTCGGCCGGCGGCGGGACAGCGGCGCCCCGCTCGACGGCAACGCCGAGTACGACGTACCGAACTTCGCCGCCGACCCGATCGGCTCGGCCATCCCGCTGACCAGCCACATCCGCCGAGCCAATCCGCGTACCGCGCAGAGCGAGGACAGCCGGATCCTGCGCCGCCCCTACAACTACGACCGCGGCGTGGACAACGTCGGCAACCTCGACATGGGCCTGGTCTTCGTCTGCTACCAGCAGGATCTCCAGCGCCAGTTCGAGGCCGTCCAGAAGCGGCTCGCTGACGAACCCCTGGGCGACTACATCCAGCCGGTGGGCGGCGGGTACTTCCTCGCCCTGCCCGGCGTCCAGGACGCCGACGATCACCTCGGCCGCGGGTTGCTGGCGTGAAGCCGACGACCCGGTGTGCGTTGCACCAACTGATCCAGTACCGGCCGCCGGCCGGCACTAGCTACCACGGTCTGACCGGCGAACCCGTCCGGTCGCAATACCGAGTCTGATGCGCAAGGAGAAAGTTTGTGGTCCTCAAGCCCCGAACCTGGAGTAGAAGAACACGCACGGCGGTCATCACCGGCGTTTCCGGTGTCAGCACGCTGGCGTTGATCGCAGTGGCTGGGCCGGCCTGGGCCGGCGATGGGTGGTGGCACCATGCTGGCGGCGATCACCATCCTCAGCCGGTGACCGCCAGCACCCCGATCAAGCACCTGGTCGTCATCTTCGACGAGAACATCTCGTTCGACCACTACTTCGGCACCTACCCGAAGGCCGCCAACACCGACGGCACCAAGTTCCACGCCGCGTCCAACACCCCGCGGATCAACGGCCTGACGCCTTCGCTGCTCAAGGACAACCCGAACCAGTTCAACCCGAGCAGGCTGAGCCCGGCCCAGGCGCTGACCTGCGACCAGAACCACGGGTACGGCGCGGAGGAGAAGGCGTACAACGGCGGCAAGGCGGACAAGTTCGTCGAGTACACCGAGACCGACAAGTGCACCGGCCAGCCGATCCTGTTCGGCGAGTCCGGCCTCGTGATGGACTACTACGACGGCAACACGGTGACCGGGCTGTGGAACTACGCCCAGCACTACGCGATGAGCGACAACTCGTACAGCAGCGTGTTCGGCCCGTCCACCCCCGGTGCGCTCAACCTGGTCTCCGGGCAGACCCACGGGGTGTACGCGGTTGATTCGGTGACCGGCAAGAAGGTCACCGACGCGTACACGGTCGCGTCCCCGGACGCCAAGGGCATCGGTACGGTCATCAACGACCCGGACCCGGCCTTCGACGACTGCGCCGACAACAACCACACCTCGAAGAACGCGCTCGGCGTGATGACCGGCAAGAACATCGGCGACCTGCTCACCAAGCAGGGCACCTCTTGGGGCTGGTTCCAGGGCGGCTTCCGCCCGACCAGTACTGCGAACGGGTACTCGGTCTGCGGCACCACGCACCAGAACGTCGGTGGCGCCGCGGTGGTCGACTACAGCCCGCACCACAACCCGTTCGAGTACTACAAGTCGACCAGCAACCCCAAGCACCTCCCGCCGACCTCGGTCGCCAAGATCGGGCAGACCGACCAGGCCAACCACCAGTACGACCTGACCGACTTCGGCGCCGCGGTGAAGGCGGGCAACCTGCCGTCGGTGAGCTTCCTCAAGGCGGGGGAGTACCAGGACGGCCACGCCGGCTACTCCGACCCGATCGACGAGCAGCACTTCCTGGTCAACACGATCAACGAGTTGCAGAAGTCCAAGGACTGGGCGTCCACCGCGGTGGTCGTCGCGTATGACGACTCCGACGGCTGGTACGACCATGTGACGCCGCCGAAGGTCAACGGCTCCACGGACTCTGCCAACGACCAGGCGGCGCTGTGTGGCACCAAGCCGGCCGCCGGCGGGTACGCCGACCGGTGCGGTTACGGTCCGCGCCAGCCGATGCTGGTCATCAGCCCGTTCAGCAAGAGCAACTACGTCGACCACAACCGGACCGACCAGACCTCGATCCTGAAGTTCATCGAGGACAACTGGCGAACCGGCGGCATCGGCGACGCCTCGTACGACACCCGCGCCGGCTCGCTGACCGGCATGTTCGACTTCCGGCACCGCCCGAACACCCGCCCAGTGCTGCTCGACCCCACCACCGGGGCCGTCACCAGGCACTGACCCTTCGCACCACGCACCTCGGGGCCGAACGACACCGTCGTCCGGCCCCGAGGTGTTGTTCAGCCGGTCAGAGCTTGTGGCTGGTTGAGCGCGTCATGGCGGCCAGACCGATCACGGCGAGCAGTCCCAGCGTGGCCGGGATGAGGAACACCTCGGGTAGTCCGACGGTTGCGGCTCCGATGCCTCCGGCCGCTCCACCCAAGGCGGAGGCAAGAGCCGTGGAGCTGAGGAAGATGGCGGAGGCGGTGGCGACGGCCGTCGGGAGAAGGCGTTGGGCGACGATGATCCCGAGGGCAGCGAAAATGCCCCAGACGCCGCCCATCAGGATCTGGCCCGCGAACAGCCCGGCGGCGGTACCCGTCGTTGCGAAGCAGATGTTGGCAGCGACCCCGAACCCCGCGCCGACCACCATCAGCCGCATCACGCCGACCCGGCGTGCCACGAGCACGGCCAGGGGCATCAGCACGATCTCGACCAGCGGCTGAACCCCGATGATCGCGCCACTGAGCCCGGCGGAGAAGTCCAGTTGCTCGTTCATGTAGATCGGCAGATACGCATACTTGATCGGTTCCCCGGCGTAGACGAGCACGTACAGCGCAGTGAAGGCGAGCAACGGCAACATCGCCTGCAAGCCAGGGGCGCGAGGAGCAGCTTCGGGGGTCTGCTCCGTCGACGTTGCGGTGGGCGGTGTCCGGAGAACTCCCAGCGGGACGACTTGGGCAAGGGTGCAGATCGCCGTCGCCACAAGCATCGTCCGCAGCGAGGTGTTGGCCGCCAGGAAAGATCCGGCGACCGGACCGACTACCCAGCCTCCGGTCATCGCCATCCGAACAACGGCGACAACGCCGTCGTTGCTGGGGTTCGGGTGCGTCTTCAGCTCATCGTGGACTGCAGCGAAGAGCTGGGAGGTGGCGGCGCCGGCGAAGCCGAGCACGACTGCGCTGATGAGGTAGGGCATCCACAGCTGGGTAGAGAAGGCGATGCCCGTCCAGCCCGCAAACCCGGCGACAGCGCAGATGCGGAACAGACCCAGCCGCGCGCCGGTGTGGTCGGACCTTGCACCGACCAGGTAACCGATCACAGGTGCGGTCAGGCTTGTGAGATAGAACAGTCCGGCGGCGCTGAGCGAGGCTCCCAGTTCGTTGACCAAGAACGACGCGATCTGGGGTGCGGCTGCCGAGAAGCCGAGGCCGGACAGGAACAGCGCGATGGTGGCGCCGCGGTAGAGCGGCGAGGCAAGCGTGAGCTGCAGCGCCGACGTACGCACCGCAGGCTCGTCCAGCACCGGGTCCGTGGTGTCGCCCTGCCCGGAGAGTGTCATCGTGCCGCCCTCCGCGCGTTCAGTGTCGGGTGCTCTCACGGACGACGAGCTCGACCGGGAACCGCTGTCGGTGGCCGACTGCGGGAATGCCCTCCAACAGCAGGCGGGTGGCAACTGCTGCCATTTCCTCGACGGGCAGGCGCATCGTGGTCAGGGGTGGGTTGGCACAGACGGCGGCGATGCTGTCGTCGAAACCGATGACGCTCACCTGGTCCGGCACACGTCTGCCGCTGGCGGTGATGGCCTGGACGGCTCCGGCGGCCATCAGGTCGCAGGAGACGAACATCGCGTCGATGTCCGGGTGTTGTTCGAGCAGCCGTTGCGCGGCGTGGTAGCCACCGTCTCGATGGAAGTCGCCGCCGGCGCTCATTTCGGTCAGGCCGAGGCGTTCCACCGCACGCAGGTATCCGGTCCGCCGGTCGATGGAGCAAGGGTTGAGAGCCGGCCCGTGAATGGCGGCGATCCGGCGGCAGCCGAGCTCGTGAAGGCGGTGGACCGCGGCGTACGCGCCGCCGATGTTGTCGGCTTGCATCCCGGGCACCGATGAGGCGGTGGGCACCATCGAGACGACCCGGCGGCAGCGGCGATGGAACCGGGTCGCCAAGGCCGGAGTGACGTCGGCGAGAATGGCGCCGAGGGTGGCGTTCGCGGCGATCTCTTCGATGGCGTCGGCGGCGTTCTCCCGGCCAACGGCGTGCAAGCGCAGTTGTGCGTTGACGCCTTCGAGGACCGGCATCATGCCTGCCAGGACGCGGCTGAAGTACGGATGTGCCCCGAGCCAGCCGACCCCAGGGCCGTAGCTCACCGCGATGACGTCGACGGCGCGCTGGCGTCCGGTGGCCAGTGCTCTGGCGATCTCGTTGGGCTGATAGCCCAGGTCAGCCACGGCCGCGCGGACCCGCTCGCGCAGCGGCCCGGACGCGCCGGGCTCGTTGTTGATCACACGGGATGCGGTTGCTCGGGACACCCCGGCCACGCGCGCGACATCTGCGATGGTGGGCTGGATCCTGCTCATCGGCGGCTGCACTCTCCATCACGGCGCGTTCGGGGGGCGTAGTGCCCCGAACGGTAGACCCGAGAGCGCTCTCAGGCGAAGCGCGAGTCAGCGTGGGGGGTTGATGCTGTCCATGGGCAGCCGGAGCACCTGGGCGCGGGGAATCGACACATTGCTGTCGGCAAGCTGCTTGATCTCGGCCGCGGTCAGACCTCTTCGGTAGACCCTGACCTCGTCCAGGTCGCCGGCGAACCGGCCGGTGTCGTCGACCCGCTGGCCGAGGTGGATCCCCTTGATCCCGAACTCCTTGCCCTCGGTGATCGATCCGTACGGCGCTTTCGTCTCCGCCACCTGGGAGCCGTCGATGAACAGCCGCATCTTGCCGCCGCTGCGTTGGTAGGCGACGTGGTGCCAGGCGCCGTCGTTGTACGCCTTGGACGTGGTCAGGGTGATCGGGTTCGCCCAGCCGGTGCTGATGGACGCCCGGATCAGACCGGCTGCCGGCTCCGCCCGGAGAAAGGCACTCGGGGTGGTCCCGGGACCCAGCTTGTGGGCCCAGATCAGGGTCTGGCTGCCGCTGGTGGCCGAGTACCGGAACCAGGTCGCCCAGGTGAAGTCGTGATCGGCGAGGTCCAGCTCGCGCGACAGCGGCAGCTCGACCCGATCGTCGACGCCGTCGAGAGCGAGCGCCTTCCCGAAGCGTCCGCCGGTGAGCGTGGCGCCACCGCGAACGTAGGCCGTGTCCCTCGACCTCGCGAGGTCGGGTGTGGTGGGACCAGGCACCGGCGGACCGGGCACGGCCGGCGGCTTGGTGTTCGGGGTGTCGAGATAGGCCTCGTTGAACCGCGCGAACCGGATCGACTCGTACGGCGCGAAGCCGCCGGCCTCGTACGCCAGGCCGACCAACCCATCGGCGATCTCGGTCATGTCCGAGTAGGCGGCCGGACCCCAGCTGATCACCTTTCCCTGCTGCCAGGTCTCCCAGCGCTTGGACTCGTCGAAGGAGGAACGCACCGTCATCGCCTCCCGGGCGGCCGGGTTGGCCGGTGCTGAGAACAGGATGCGGTTTCTGGCATCGCCCTGACTCTTGGCGTTCAGTCGCAGCAGAGACCCCTGGATCTCCGGGGTGGGCAGCTCGTCCTCGGCGGCGAACGGCCGGTCGAAGCTCTCTCCACCGTCACTGCTGTAGGCGTAGCCCCGATGGCCCGGGAAGTCATGCGCCGCGGCTGACGATCGGGTCGACACGTACAGCCTGCCGTCCTCGAGCTCGACCACGGTGGTCTCGCCGGCGCGGTCGATCTCCTGCTTGTCGACGGCGCCCAGGTTCCAGCTCAGTCCGCCGTCGTCGCTGTACACCAGGGCGGCACCGCGGTCGCTCTCGCTCGGCGGACTGAAGTAGGTGGCGGCTACCAGCCGCCCCGCGTGCGGGCCGTGCTCGAGTTGGATGCCGTGCACCGGGCCGGTGGCGTACCAGTACTTCCAGTCCGGCTCGGTGATCTGCGCCGAGATGTCCTTGGGCTCCGTCCAGGTCAGCCCGTTGTCCTCGCTGGTCTGCAGATACGGGGTGCGCGGAGTCCAATTGTTGCCCGGACTCCTCATCGAGAGGAGAGCGATGCGGCCGGTGACTTTGTCGACGATCGGGGTGGGGTTCCCGCGAGTCTCGCCGTCGCCCTTGATCAGCACCTGCAGTGGCAGCCAACTCTTCCCGCCGTCGGTGGACCGGGTCAGCAGCAAGTCGATGTTGCCGGCATCGGCACAATTGTTGATCCGTCCCTCGACGAACAGCAGCAACGTCCCATCAACCGCCTTCACCAGCGTCGGGATCCGGAAGCAGCTGTACCCCAACGTCCCCTGCCGCAGGATCACGTCTTCCTGGAAGAACGAGGTCGAAGCCTGATCCGCGCTGGGCTGGGCAGCTTCGGCCAAAGGCATCACCCCGACACACAGGGCGGCGACAAGGGCCGCGACACCGGCTCGCCGACGTGATCCGTTCCGTGAGAAGACCCTGATCATCCGAACTCCTCAGCGAGGCGCAGTGTGGATTCGTGCGCGACTTTGTGTGGATTGGCTCGACCCAGGGTTGGACATAGGACGTGGGATGTCAAGAGATCGGAGGCCCTCAACACCCTGACGGCGCAGGTTCTAGGGGTGTTCCTGCCAGGAGCGTTCGGCGAAGCTGAACAGGCGTTGCGGGGTCATTCGCAGCCAGGCCGTTGCCCAGTCCAGGGTGCCGCCGGCATTGCGGAGCTCGGTGACTTTCTGGACTTCTGCCGGGGCCGTCGTCAGCACCTCGGCCGGGCCTTCGGTGAGTACTGCGGCGTGGTTGTCGTGCTCGCCCTCGAGGACGGACAGCGCGAGCCACGGGTGGGCCTGGACGTTGCGGAGTCTGACCGCTCCGCCGACTGTGGGAAGCCAGAATGCCTCCGCGTAGACGGAGAACAGCGTCGGTGCGGCGTGCGCACGGCCGTCGGGCCGGGTGGAGGACGCGAGCGCATAGGTCCGGCGCCCCAGGTACTCCGCCAACTGAATTCCGGTCAGCCGTCGTTCCGGCGGGTAGGCCGTGCGCGTCGCCTGCCCAGCCTGCCCGAAGGACGCTTCCTGCAGCCGGCCGAGCCAAGTCGCCACGCTCGGATCGTCATCCACCCGTTGGATCCTAGCGGGCGCCTGCCGACGACGCGATAGTCCTGCTGGGAGGCGCCCGGAGTACCAGACGCCTCCCAGGAATCGGTTAGCCCTTGGGCTTGGAGAGCGCCCAGGCTGAGACGTTGAGGGTGTCCTCGATGCCGGTGAATCCCTCGTTCGGGTTGTAGACGTCCTCGCCGAAGTCGACGTCGACGTCGTCGGCGGTGCCGCCGATGTTGTCCGGGCCAACGCCGAACAGCAGTTGCGGGTTACCACCCTGGTCCATCAGGTTGTCGATGGTGTTGAACTGGTCGACGTGGTAGCTGCCGATCATGTGGCCGACCTCGTGCGACACCACGTTGCCGACGACCTGCGACACGAACCCGATCCGGTTGCTCTGCGGCGTCAGGTAGGTGTTGATCGACGAGGCGCCTGTCGGGTCGCTCAAGACGTCGAGGAGCACCACAGCGCTGTCCTCGTGCCCGTAGTTGCCGGGATCGATGTACTGCGCGACGCCGATCGTGGCGATGCCGGATTCGTCGATGGTGCCGCCGACGATGACGCGCGAGACGTTCTCCTGGCCGAACGGGTCGGCGTTGTCACGGCTGTTGAGGATCCGCACTGCCACGTTCGGGTTCAGGCCCTTGGCGATCAGGTCCTTCTTGAGGTTCTCGGTCACGACGTTCGTGATCTGGTTGATCAGCTGGTTCTCCGCGCTGCGCGGCAGCCCCCAGCGGGCGATGAAGGCCGAGAACGGCGACAGTTGCCGCACTCCTGGGCCACCCCAGATCGCGGTGTTCACCCGCGCACCGTCGAAGTCCAGGAAAACGGTCTGCTGCTTCTTGTCGGTTTCAGTGCCTGACCGGTACACCTCGACCGTTGCGTCGTAGTCGCCGATACCGCTCTCCACCGACAGGGCGTACCAGCCGGGCTCCTCTGCGACGTACGCGACGACCGCGTTGCCGCCTGCGGGCAGCGGCGAGGTCACCGGGTACAGCGAGGACGCGTCCTGCTCCGAGCCGTGCGCCTGGACGCCGTCGGGGCGCCAGACCCGCAGTCGGGTGGCCGCACCGGTCACGCTGCCGCCGAGGACGTCGCCCTTGCGCAGCTTGAACGCGTAGTAGTCCTTGTCGACGATCGACGAGTTGATCGCGACCTCGTAGGGACCGGTCTGCGCGCCACCTGCACCACTGCCGGAGTCGTTCGGGTCGGCCGGCAAGGGGTCGAGCGCGAAGCCGCCGATCAGCACGTAGTAGGTCCCGTCGGCCGGTACGTCGTACCCGACCCGGCTCGCGACGTTGCCCGGGAACGAGATGTCGTCGTTGAAGGCGACCAGTACGCCGGCGGAGTTGTACACGGCTGCGACGGTGTCCGTGCTGGTGCCGTCGGTGCTGCCCACGATCGAGTCGCCGGCGCGGCTGTTGAGCTTGTAGACGTCGAAATCGTTGGACCCGTCGCCCGCGGGTGCCGGCCCGTGCCGGCCGTCGCCAAGCGTGCCAGTGGTCTCTACGGCCTGCCGGCTGCCCGTCCCGATACCGGTGTCGGTTGCCAGCGGCAACGACCCGTTGTCCTCGGTGCCGACCGGGATCACGACCGCGCTCGGTGTCAGATCCGGCAGGGTGCCGAGGATCCGCAGCCGCGGGTTCTCCTTGTTCGCAGTACCGAAGCCGTTGATCCTCTCGGCCGCGGCGAGTGAGTCGTTGGTACCGCCGAGAGTGGCAGGCTCGAGTTCGTCGTGCAGCAGCGGGGACGGCAGCGCGCGTGCCGCGGCTTTGTTGTCGGCGGCTGCCTTTTGCTGAGCAGTGATCTCCGCGGCACGGAGCTTGCCCTTCGCCGCGAGCCGGCTGTGCCAGTACGCCCAGTCGACCGTGGTCGCGTCGGGTGTGTTGGCAAGCATCGGGTTCGGAGCGGCGTACGTCTTGCCGTTGACGGCGGACGTCGGAGCTTTCGTGCTCTTGGGCGCGAGTTGTACGCCGGCCTGCATCAACTGCTTCTCGCGCGGACTGGGTTGGTCGTTGAAACGGACTGCAGCAGTGCTCTGCGCCGATGCGGCGCCGAGCAGGGCGATCGATGCGACGCCCACCAGGGCGCGCCTGAACTGCGGTTTCATGAGGATCCTCCCTATGCCCTCGACCTCGGCCCGACTACGGCCTCAGGTCGCTCCCCCGAGCAATGACACCGACACTAGACGCGCTGCGACCTCATCTGAAGAGGCCAGGAATGCCTACCACTACTGAGCGGGCGAGGGCCATGGAGTGGCCACGTCGATCTCGTCGGGTTCGATGCCCAGCGCTCCCGAGCATGGCCGATGCCGACCTGCAGACCATGCGCGCCGGATCAGTTGTTTTCCCGGATTCGCAGCCCGCGTGTGGTCGAGACAGTCGAGGTGTCCAAGCGCCAAGGCTGGGGAACTGAGATGGACTCTCCGGCTCACGACGCGACCCGCGCCGGGCCCGAACCGGTGCCGACTCCGACAGGGCGCAATCACCACTGGCCGAGCTCGCGGCCTCGATCGCCGCCCAGCCGCACCTGTGGGAGGACAAGGTCGCCTACAACGACGACGAACGCGTCTTCGCCTCCCTGCACCGCGACAGCAATATCGACATCTGGCTGCTCTGCAGGACCCCGGCCAACGACACCGGCTGGCACGACCACGACATCTCCTCCGGCGCGTCTCCGTCTCGTACGCCGACGAGCTCCGCCCGCTCGACTGATGTCGAACCCTGAACCACCTGATCGAAGTACCGGCGTACGCTGGCGACTGACCGTTGAGGAGCTGCAATGACGTCGAGCCCAAGACCTGAGCACCTCACCAGCCACCATCGCGAGACCCTTCGCCGGATTTTCCAGCACCCCGTGAGCCACAACATCGAGTGGCACGATGTGGTGTCGTTGCTGGAGGCCGTGGGCACCGTGACGCGCCGCCACGACGGCAAGGTCGAGGTCACGGTCGGCTCTGAGACCGGGTTCTTCGACCTTCCCGCACACAAGGACACGGAGATCGAGGCGGTGGTCGGGCTGCGCCGCTTGCTGGCGGCCGCCGGCTACTCAGAAGGCGCCGCGCCGAGCTGATTCTGGCGTCACTTGCCTCGCCAACAGCTGCCTCGGACTGTTCCGTCCGACGGGTTTTGGTGGCCTACGCTGCTCATATCGGCGAGATTTGCCAGTTGAGCGGCAGGACATCGATTATGAGCGTCTCCAGGGGTGGTCCCGGAACGGGGCTTTTAGACCGGCGGGTCGAGCGCGGGGCAGTGGATCGGGTGCTCGACCGGGCGCGGGCGGGCAACAGTGGTGTGCTGGTCGTGCGCGGCGAGCCCGGGATCGGTAAGACGGTCGTGCTGGATTATGCGGTCAGCAGGGCGTCGGCATCGGACCTGCGGGTGGTCCGGACGTGGGGCGTCGAGTCGGAGCTGGAGCTCGCGTACTCCGCGCTGCACCAGTTGTGCGTGCCGATGCTCGGCCGCCGGATGGAACAGCTGCCGAGGCCACAGCGTGACGCGTTGGCGGTCGCGTTCGGGTTGCGGGAAGGGCCGGTGCCGGATCGTTTCCTGGTCGGCCTGGCCGTGTTGAGCCTGCTGGCCGCGACGGCGGAGGATCAGCCGCTGGCGTGCGTGGTGGATGACGCGCAGTGGCTCGACCGGGCCTCGGCGCAGTGTCTGGTGTTTGCCGCGCGGCGATTGCTGGCCGAGCCGATCGCGCTGATAATCGCCGTACGCGGGCCTGGTGGTGACCATGAACTGGCCGGCTTCCCCGGACTGACCGTGAACGGGCTCGGTAGTGCCGACGCGGGAACGCTGCTGGCGTCGGCGGTCGGCGGGCGGCTGGACGCGGAGGTGCGGGACCGGATCGTCGCGGAGACCCGCGGCAACCCGCTCGCCTTGCTGCAGCTGCCCCGCGGGCTGGGACCTGCTCAGCTGGCCGGCGGCTTCTGGCTTCCCGACTCGCGGCCCCTGACCAGCCGGATCGAGGACAGCTTTCACCGGCAGTTCGAGTCGCTGCCACTCGAGACACAGCGCTTGCTGCTGACTGCTGCGGCCGATCCGACCGGCTCCATGACCTTGTTGTGGCGCGCCAGCGAGTTGCAGGGGATCCCAGCCGACGCCGCCGCGCCTGCTCAGGCCGCAGGACTGATCGGGCTCGGCGCCCGGGTTCATTTCGCCCACCCCCTGGTCCGCTCTGCGGTCTACCAGGCGGCCTCGGCTGGTGACCGGCGGGAGGCGCATCGCGTGTTGGCCGAGGCCACCGATCCTGAGGCTGATCCTGACCGGCGGGCCTGGCATCGCTCCCACGCCGCGGTGGGGGCGGACGCGGAGGTTGCAGACGAGCTGGAACGCTCGGCGGGCCGTGCACAGGCGCGGGGTGGACTGGCGGCGGCGGCCGCATTCTTCGAGCGCGCCGCGGTGCTGACACCGGCCCTGGCGCAGCGGGGCGAACGGACCCTGGCAGCGGCTCAAGCGAAGGTCCAGGCCGGCGCGTTCGAGGCGGCGGGGCAGCTGCTGGGCATGGCCGAGGCCGCACCGCTCGACGAACTCCAGCGTGCTCGCGTCGAGCTCCTGCGTGCTCAGCTCGCATTTGCAGCAAACCGGGGCAACGATGCCCCGCAACTGCTGATGAGGGCCGCCAAACGGCTCGAGCCCATCGATGCCGGTCTTGCGTGCGAGACCTACCTGGACGCACTGAATGCCGCGCTGTTCGCCGGCCGCTTGGCAAGTCCTGGCGGAACGCCGCAGGATGTGGCAGCGGCAGCGCGTGCGGCGCCACGGCCATCGCACCCGCCACGCGCGCCGGAACTCCTTCTGGACGGCCTGGCCGCGAAGTACAGCGAAGGATACGCAGCGGGATTGCCCACACTCCGTCGCGCGCTGAGCGCCTTCGACCGGGACACGTCGGCGGAGGAGGATCTTCGTTGGCTATGGCTGGCCTGTATCGCTGCTGTCGATCTGTGGGACGACGCCCGGTGGGACACACTGTCCGGCCGGCACCTCCATCTCACCCGCGACGCCGGCGCGCTCAGCGAGCTTCCCCTCGCCTTGAGCCAACGCATCTACCTGCTCCTGTTCGCCGGTGAGCTGGCCGCCGCGGCTTCGCTCGTCGAGGAAATGCAGGTCGTCACGGAGGCAACGGGAACCCGCATGACGCCCTACGGTGATGTGTGCCTCGCCGCGCTGCGAGGCCGCGAAGGCGGGATCTCCGACCTGGCCACCGCCACCAAGGACGAAGCCATGCAACGTGGCGAGGGCATCGGGATCGGCCTCACTGATTGGGCGACCGCAGTACACGATAACGGTCTTGGCCACTACGAGAACGCGATGGCAGCAGCCGAAACGGCCTGCGCATACCTCGCTGACGTGAGCGCCTCAGTGAATTGGGGTCTGGTCGAGCTGGTCGAGGCGTCCACCCGCTGCGGGCTGCCCGAGCGCGCCACCGACGGAGTGCGGCGGCTGTCGGAGTGCACCGGGGCCACCGGCACCGATTGGGCGCTCGGGGTCGAGGCGCGTTCCCGGGCACTGGTGAGCGACGGCGAGACCGCTGATCGTCTGTACCGTGAGGCGATCGAGCGGCTCGGCCGCACCCGCATGCGTGTGGATCTGGCCCGCGCGCATCTGGTCTACGGCGAATGGCTTCGGCGCGAGAATCGCCGCGTCGACGCGCGCGAACAGCTTCGCGTCGCCCACGAGATGTTCACCGAGATGGGGATGGAAGGTTTCGCGGACCGCGCTCGCCGCGAGCTACTGGCGACCGGGGAAACCGTTCGGAAACGCGTGGTGGAAACGCTCACCGATCTCACAGCTCAGGAGGCCCAGATCGCGAAGCTGGCCCGAAGCGGACGCACCAACCAGGAGATCGGCGGCCAGTTGTTCATCAGCCCCCGCACCGTCGAGTGGCACCTGGGCAACGTCTTCGCCAAGTTGGGCATCACCTCACGCAAGGATCTCCGCTGACGCGGTCCCCAGGCTCAACCAGGGGGGTGGCCCCGGGGGCTGCCCCGGGGGCGACGCGCGCCGATCGGCGTGACGGTAGTCGCATCAGCGCACCGCACGGGTCGCTCCAGAAACGAATGAGGAACCCATGTCATGACCACGACAACGACGAAAGACGGTTCGCAGAGCTCCTCCACGGACCGGGGCGCGGGCTGTGACGGTACGTTCCCCGGACGGCACGGCGGGCACCACCGCTTGACCGCTGAGCACCTTGCGGAGCATGCCGCCCGGCTTGCTCGAAAGAATGAGGCGCTCGAGGATTTCGCGGCACTCGTCGCGCATGACGTGAAGTCTTCGCTCCTTTCCGTCCTGACGAGCGACGAACCGCGCAAGGTCCTGATGCGGGCGCTGGAGATCGTCGACTCGATCCTCGCGGCGACGCGCGCCGATCGAGCAGATGGTGACGCGGCACAGGGAGCCGACTGCGTGCGACAGGCTGCCGCCGACCTTGGAGATATTCGCGCCGAGGTCATCACATCAGTGACCGGCGAGTTCCCGATCTCGCCGGCTGCCCTTCGGATCGTGCTCCGGAACCTGTTGGCGAATGCCGTCGCGGCAGGAGCAGGGCGCATCTTTGTCTCAGCGACTGTTCGCGGGGATCGGCGGCTGCTCGTCGTCGATGACGACGGCGTCGGGCTCGAACCCACCGATCGCTACGCGACCGGTGGTCACCTGGGCCTCGCGTTGTGCCGTCGCCTGGCCGCCCGGTTCGGAGGCGTCCTGGAGGTCCAGCCGCGGGCCGGCGGTGGCGCGCGCGCCGTACTTGTCCTCGACGGAGCCGACCGATGATCCGCGTCCTGCTCGTCGACGACCACGAGCTCTTCCGTTCGTCGCTGCGCCTGCGGCTTGAGCAGGAAGACGGGATCGTTCCCGTCGGCGAAGCCGGAACAGCCGAGCAGGCGGTCATCAAGACACACAAACTGCGTCCCGACGTGGTCTTGCTCGATCTGGTCCTGCCACGGAGGTTCGGCGCCGAGGTCATTCCGGACCTGCTGAGAGTGTCCCCGGCGCCGAAGGTCCTGGTCGTTTCGTCGCACACCCAGCCGACGGCGGTACGACAGGCGATCACCGCCGGTGCGCGCGGCTACGTTCCCAAGCGAGCGTCTGACACCGAGTTGATCAAGGCGATCCGCCAGGTCGCATCCGGCGAACGCTATGTCGATCCCAAGCTGGGAGCGCAACTCGTGGTCGCGGATGGGCAGCCGGCGCTCGAACCGATCAGCGATCGCGAGCGCGAGGTCCTCTATCTCCTCGCGCTCGGTTACACGAACCAGGAGGTCAGTCAGAAGCTCTACATCTCGCGGCGAACGGTCGATTCGCACCGCGCCGCGGTCATGCGGAAGCTCAGGCTCGTCACCCGCGCCGAGCTGGTCCTGTTCGCACTCGCGAACGGCCTGATCTGTGCGTCGTGATTACCCCTTGCTGTACGACGATCCTTGGCCGTCTTGTGGTGTGCCGGAGGAGACGAAAGTGCGGGATCGGGGACGATGGTGGGTGTGGCGAGGTCAACGGCAGATGATGTGACAGCTTCCACTGCGCCTGAGCGGGTTGCGCTGCAGATGCGCGACGAGTTGCTCGACGGGCTGTACCCGGCGGGGACTCGGCTGCGGGAAGAGGAGCTTGCGGAGCGGTTCGAGGTCGGGCGGCATACGGTGCGGGCCGCCATTCGGCTGCTGGTGGAGCGTGGGCTGATCGTTCACGAGCGCAATCGGGGGGCCGTCGTACCGCCGCTGACACAGGGGCGGATCGATGAGATCTTCGGGTTCCGCAAGGTGCTCGAGGTCGGTGCGCTGCGGATGGCTCTCGCAGAGGGCGCCGATTTCGCGCCGGTGGTTGCCGCTGTGGAGGACCTTGAAACCGTGGCCGGACGGGATCCGGCGCCGTCGTGGGGGGAGCTGACGGAGGTGCACGCTCGGATCCACCGGGCGATCGTCGCAGCCGCGGGCAACTCGCACCTGCTGTCGGCGTACGGGCGCTGCGAGGACGAGGTCCGGATCCTGCTCGCGGTACTGCGTCCGGACTTTGCCGCCAACCGCCTAGCCACTTTGCACCGTCAACTGGTGGACAAGTTGCTTGTTGGCGGCGACGTCGCCGTCCAGGCGCTGACTGATGATCTGGAGCTTGCCGGCCGCTCCGCCCTGCTGGTGGCGCTCCGCCGGGCGGAGACGGTCGCGCGCGCCTTGCCACGCTGAGGCTGGTCTGCGCAGGTTCTTGACGGCGGCGAGATTGTTGCACAATGATGGCGATGTTTGTTGCTCTAACCCTCACCGTGGAGGACCGGCATGACGACACCGACCGTGAGCACCCAGGCCATCGACCAGCTCCTCGCTGCCGCCGTCGAGGCCGGTGAGATCCCCGGGGTGTCGGCCCTCGCCGTCACCAGGGATGGCGCCCGCTACAGCGCCTCGTACGGCAATCGCGCCGGCGGAGCACCGTGGACGGAGAACACCGTCGCCTGGCTCGGCTCGATGACCAAGATGATCGTCGCGATCGGGGCCTTGCAGCTGGTCGAACTGGGTCGGCTCGACCTCGATGCCGATCTCGGGACTGTGCTGCCGGCGCTGGCCGAACCGAAGGTCTTGGAGGGTTTCGACGACGACGGCCACCCGTTGGTTCGCCCGGCGAACAGTGCGATCACGCTGCGGCGACTGCTGTCGCACACGGCAGGCAACGGCTACCACTTCTGGAACGCGAACGTCCTCCGGTACCAGGAGGTGGAAGGCCTTCCCGGCATCATCGAGTGCCGCGAGGCGACTCTGACCACGCCGCTGCTGTTCGACCCGGGCGCAGCCTGGGAGTACGGCATGAACATCGACTGGGTCGGGAAGACGATCGAGGCCGTCAGCGGCCAGGACCTCGAGCAGTACCTGCGCGGCGCGCTCCTCGATCCGCTGGGGATGTCGGCCACGAGCTTCCGGCTCACCCCGGTACTGCGCGACGAGTTGGCCGCGATGAACTTCCGTACGCCCGACGGTCTTGCGCAGATCGAGTTCGAGATGACGCAGGAGCCGGAGTTCCTGATGGCCGGCGGTGCGATGTACGGCTCCCCGGCCGACTACTTGACCCTGCTGCGGATGATCCTCGGGGGTGGTGAGGTGGACGGGGTCCGGATCCTGCGCGAGGACACCCTGACCGAGGCCCTGTCCAATCAGATCGGCGACCTGACGATCGGCAAGATCACGACGGTCGATCCCGGCAGCTCGAACGACATCGAGTTCCTCCCGGGCACCACGAAGAAGTGGAGTCTGCTCGGCATGGTCAACGTCGAGGAGACGCCGGGAGGACGGTCGGCCGGCAGCCTGTTCTGGGCCGGCCTGCCGAACGCGTACTACTGGGTCGATCGGGACAAGGGCAACGCCGGAGTCCTGTTCACCCAGATCCTGCCGTTCGGTGATCACGCCGTACTCGACTTGTTCGACCGCTTCGAGAACGCAGTCCGCGCACTCTGAGCTCGGGAGTGATGTCGGGAGTGAGCTCGAATGTCTTCGACGACGCGCAGGTTGCCCCGCTGGTCGGAGCTTCGGCCGCTGCTCAACCCCCACCTTCCTGAGTCGGACCGGCTCGGCGCACGCCTGCGGCGGGCGAGTACCGTCAGCGATCTGCGGGAGCTCGCGCGCCGGCGGACGCCCCGTTCGGTGTTCGACTACGTCGACGGTGCGGCTGAGGCGGAGATCAGCCTGGAGCGTGCGCGTGACGCCTTCCGCCGCGTCGTGTTCCACCCGCGAATTCTCCGCGACGTCACGTCCGTGGACCTGAGCCGCAGCTTGCTCGGCCGGCAGGCGGCGCTCCCGCTGGTTCTTGGACCGACCGGTTTCACCCGGATGATGCATCACGAGGGCGAGCGTGCGGTGGCGCGGGCGGCCGCGCGCGCCGGCGTGCCGTACACCTTGTCCACAATGGGTACGACGTCGATCGAGGACGTTGCAGCTGCGGCCCCGGGCGGGCGGAACTGGTTCCAGCTCTATCTGTGGCGCGACCGCGGTGCGAGCAAGGAACTCGTTGCCCGCGCTCGTGACGCCGGGTACGACACGCTCGTCCTCACTGTTGATACCCCCGTGGCCGGCGCCCGGCTGCGCGATGTCCGGAACGGGATGACCATCCCGCCCACCCTCGGCATCCGGACGCTCGCCGGCATGTCCCGGTACCCGCGCTGGTGGGTGAACCTGCTCACCACGGAGCCGTTGGAGTTCGCGTCGTTGCACCACTGGAACGGGACCGTGGCGGAGCTCGTCGGGCAGATGTTCGACTCGTCGGCGGTGCTCGAAGATCTCGAGTGGTTGCGTGGTACATGGAGTGGATCCCTGGTGATCAAGGGGATTCAGCACGTGCAGGACGCGCGCGAGGTCGTTGCCTCGGGCGCCGATGCCGTGGTGGTGTCGAATCACGGTGGCCGCCAGCTCGACCGCGCCCCGACTCCGTTGGAGCTGCTGCCCGAGGTTGTCGATGCTGTCGGCGGGCGGGCCGAGGTGTACCTCGACACCGGAGTACTGACTGGGGCGGACATCGTCGCCGCTGTCGGCCTTGGTGCCACCGGTGTCTTCCTGGGACGGGCCTATCTGTACGGATTGATGGCGGGCGGTGAACGTGGCGTGGACCGGATGTTCGAGCTGCTCACCGCCGAGATGACCCGGACGCTCCAGCTCCTCGGCGTACCGAGAATCGACGAGGTTGGGCGTGAGCAGGTCACGGCTGGGCCCCCGTAGTACCCCGATGTTTGACCGAATCCGACCTCGAAGGAGCCCGACATGAACCGCGAAGATCACTTCAACCTGTGGACCGACACCCAGCACGAGCTGGGCTACACCCAGAGCATCAGAGTTGGCTCGACCGTCTACGTTTCCGGGACGGCTGCCCTGGACGAGAAGTTCCAGGTCGTGAGCCCGGGCGACCTCGGAGCTCAGATGCGGTATGTCTACGAGCGGATCGGGGAGTCGCTCAAAGACTGTGGTGTCGACTTCGGGAACGTCGTACGGGAGAACATGTACGTGACGTCGATCGACGAACTGCTGCCGCACATGGGTTATCGCAAGAGCAGGTACGGCGACGGTCCGTTCCCGACCTCCACGACCGTCGAGGTACAGAAGCTCTTTGCGCCAGGCCTGATGATCGAGATCGAGGTGACAGCCGTCGACAGCTGACCAACCTCGTCAGTCCGTTGTGGGCCGTCCCGTTCGTCGGGTGGGTAAAGACCAGCGGACGGAGCAGGAAATGCGGATCAAGACCAACGGTGTCGAGTTGTGCGTGGAGACCTTCGGGGACCTGGCGGATCCGCCGGTGTTGCTGGTCGGCATCACCACGCTGAGCTGGCCGGACGAACTGTGCGCCGCGCTGGCCGGGCGGTATGTGGTGCGCTACGACCTGCGCGACGCCGGCCAGTCGACGTTCGACGACCCGGACGCCCCCAGCTACGACCTGCGCGATCTGGTGACCGACGCGTCCGAACTGTTGGTGGCGCTTGAGTTGGGGCGTACGCACGTGGTTGGGATGGGCGTCGGCGGTTTTATCGCGCAGTTGCTCGCACTCGACCATCCCGACCAGGTCGCGTCGCTGACGCTGGTCTCTACCCGGCCGGTCGCGCCCGGTCGGGTTGATTCCGACCTACCCGACCATGCGCCGGAGATGATGAAGCAGCTGTTCGGGCGTCCGGGGCCGGACTGGACCGATCGCGACAGTGTGGTCGAGTACATGATCGGTGGCGCGCGGCTGATGTCCGGGTCGCGGGGATTCTCCGAGCAGGACGTCCGGGCGGCTGCCGGGTCGGTTTTCGACCGAGCGGCCCGGACAGAGAAGGCGCAGCGTGCGAGTCAGCTCGGGACCATGTTCGCGGCTGTCGACTGCCGGCCACGGTGGCGGGAGCGGCTCGGCGAGATCACCGCGCCGACCCTGGTGGTGCACGGGGACGAGGATCCGTTCTTCCCGCACGGGAACGGGGTGGCGCTGGCCGCGGAGATCCCGGGCGCCACGCTGCTCACACTCCCCGGCATCGGCCAGGGCGTGCCGCGCGCGACGTGGCCGGTCGTCGTGGACGCCCTCTTGCGCCACACCTCCTGACTGAACGAAGCAAAACCTGATCCAGCCTCGTGGATCTCTTTCGAGAACTGTCTGGTACGCCGTTCGGTAGTGTGCTGGCGATGAGGGAGTTTGTGGAGGTTGTGGCGGCGGCCGAGAAGTTGGTCGAGTCCGGTGAGGTTCCTGGCGCTGTGGTCGGGGTGACTGATGGCGAGCGGCAGTGGGTGCACGCGGCCGGGGTGGATCGGCCGGGTGGTGCGGCGCTGCGGTCGGACGCGGTGTTCCGGATCAGCTCGATGACCAAGCCGCTGACTGCCGCGCTCACTCTCCAGTTGGCCGCTGACAAGGTGCTTGCGCTCGACGACCCCATCGAGCGATGGCTGCCTGAGTTGGCCGAGCGGCAGGTCGTACGGCGGCTCAACGGGCCGCTCACCGACACCGTGCCGGCCGACAAAGCGCCGACGGTCGAGGATCTCTTGACGATGCGGCTCGGATTCGGGTTCGCGTTTGAGGTCGACACCTGCCCGGTGGCGGACAAGGCCGTCGGCGCGGGACTCGGCATGGGGCCGCCGAGGCCGTCCGCGATCCCGCACGACCCGGACGAGTGGGTACGCCGATTCGCCGAGCTTCCGCTGATGGAGCAACCGGGCACGCAGTGGCGCTACGAGTTCGCGTACTCCGTGCTCGGCGTACTGCTCTCCCGCGCTACTGGAACCGACCTGCCCACGCTGTTCGACGACCGCATCCTCACCCGACTCGGCATGACCGACACCGGGTTCGCCGTACCGCCGCATGCTCGCGAGCGCCTGATCCCGTGCTTCACCGATGGCACGACCCTCTTCGACGACGCGTCCGACAGCGACTGGCTCGAGCTTCCGACCTTCCCGCACGCCGGCGGCGGCCTGGTCTCCACGGCGTCCGACTACCTCACCTTCGTCGCGACGTTGCTGACCGGCGAGGCTGAAGCGATGACCATCGACCGCCTCACCCCGGAGCAGCGATCAGGTCCGTCCGCGCAGATCTTCCTCGGCGGCGAAGGCTGGGGATACGGCGTGCAGGTACGTCAGCGCGGCCCTGGCACACCCGCCCGGTACGGCTGGGGCGGCGGCCTCGGCACCCTCTGGTACTCCTACCCCGACCACGGCATCGGCGCAGTACTGATGACCCAGCACTTGCCCCCGTCACCCGCCACGATCGCAGCCCTCACCGACACTCTGGACGCGACCCTGACCTGACGAAGTTGTTAGCCCTGGCGGGATCGCACTTCGACTTCGGCCAGGGATAGTGGGTCGGTGGGGGATTCCAGTTGGACGCGGACGTAGCGGCCGCTCAGGGTGTTGAGGTCGACGATGGTCGGGCGTCCGGCCTGGCCCGGTTGGTGGAGGGCCGTTACGCCCGGTGCCGTGCGTGCCGCTTCGAGCGAGTCTCCGGTGATCGGGGTGTCGGAGACGAGCACCCAGTAGTTCGCCAGGCGCTCGGCGCAGCAGTCTGCTCGGTTCCAGATCGCGAGCTCGTCGATGGCGTAGCTCTTGCCGAGGTCCACCTGCCACCATGCCTGGTTGGACGGTTCCGCTGTGTGGGTGACGGATTCCCCGCCCCAGTTGCCGTCGGGGTTGCCGTCAACCGCTCGGCTGGCGATGCCGTCATAGGCGACACCTGACTGCGTGGCTTGCTTGCCCAGAGCAACATTTGGTGCAGGTAAGGCGGTGTTCAGCCCTTTGTCGTAGTGGTTGCCCGCGACCCGGATGTCTGAGGTCCCGGTGAACGTGAACAGCGGCGAGGTGTACGGCGGGTGCTGCGGCCCGTCCAGCCGTCGGACGGTGTTGCCGGTGAAGCGGAAGCCGCCGACGCTCTTGGTGTTGATGACGGTGACGTCACTGATCTCGAATCTGTTCTGCTCGACCGAGATGTTGTGGTGCACCGGCTTCGCCGGGTCGACCACCTTGTTGGTCGGCTCCACGAAGATGACCGGACCGCTGGGCCTGGTGAACCGGTTCCCGCGGATGGTGACGTCGGCGACGGCCCCGGACTCGTACCACGAGGAGGCGTCGGCGGAGATGTAGATGCTGGACATGGTCATCCCGTCGAACCGGTTGCCGGTGATCAGCACCGGCTTGCGGGTGGTGACCAGGACGCCGCGGGTCGGCACGTTGCGGAAGACGTTGTCGGAGATGAGGACGGACGGTGTGTAGGTGATGTTCTCCGCGACCGTGCCGCCGATCTCGACTCCGGCCGGGAGCGGCCGGTCGAAGGTGACGGTCATGGTGGTCAGCGGCTTGGTGTGGTCCATCCCGCTCGGCCCGTCCACCGCGGTGACGACGGCCGGGCCGCCGGCGAGCGGGGTCATCGTGCGCTTGTTGACGAACTCCACCTCGTTGCCGGGGTAGAACTGCGGGAAGCCTGCCGTCTCGCGGTGTTTGTAGGCGAGGGTGACCGTGTTCGGCGCCGGCTGATCGACGACCTCGAGATAGGTGCCGTGGATGTTGATCGGGTCGTCGTGCGGGCCGTCGAAGACGTTCCGGGTGATCTTGACCTCGCCCTTGATGCCGGACATCTGCACGAAGTCGGCGAACGAGGCCGTGGTCCGGCCGGACTTCGGGTCCGGTGCGAAGTTCACCTTGTCGATGGTGATGTCCTCGCTGAACTGGCCCACGATGCCGAAGGTCTGCAGGTAGTGGGCGTTCAGCGAGCGCATCGTGACGTTCTTCGACTCCCAGATGAACGCGCCCGGCTCCTCCCGCTCGATCAGCCGCATCTGGTAGACGAGCCCGGCGTCCGACGGCGGGGTCGCGGTCGTGTAGTCGATCCGGATCTTGCGCCCGCCAAGGTCGGTGACCGCGGCGACGTCGGTGAACATCGGGTTGCTGCTGCGCCAAGTCCGCTGCGCCACCGGGTCGTGGATCTGGGTGTACTGGAGGCCGTCGACGCCCGACCAGTACGGCGTACCGGTGGCCGGGCTGGTCTCGCCGAGCCAGGTGATGTGGGTACCGTCCACCCGGTACGGACTGCCGGCGGGAATCGACAGGACGCGGTACGCACGTCCGTCGGTCACGCCCGCGGCGGCGACTGTGGCGTCGATGACCTTCGGTGCGGCGTAGTCGAAGGAGAAGTTCGTGAACGTCACGTTGGTCGAGCGGATCGAGGCGAACGCCGTCTGGAGACCGTGGTAGACCAACTTCGCGCCGCGACCGTCGATGGTGACGTCGCGCATGTCCTCGACGAGCAGCCCGATCTTCTTGTCCCGGTACCGTTGGTCTGCGCCGACGGTGTTGGACACGTACAGCTCACGCGTCTCGGCCTGCTCGGGGAACAGTTGGTAGGTGCCCTTCGAGAAGACGATCTTCGTCGGCCGACCGAGGCTCTTCGCGTGCCGCAACGCCGCGGTGACCGCAGGGGCGGAGTCGGTCCGGCCGGTGGGATCGGCGCCGAAGGCAGCCACATCGACGATCACCGGCGCTGCAGCCGACGCCGCGGCTGCGGGACCCAAACCACCTCCGGCTAACACAAGCGCCATCCCAAGCATCGCGATCCGAGACATAGGCCCCTCCGAAGCATCCGGCAGTTCACACGAAACATCCTATGAATACCTAGAAATAACGACGGGTTACCCGCCCGTGACCCGGGCCGAGTCTCGAATACATCGGACCTCTGTGTCAAGAACTCAGCGACCTCGGAGTCAGTGCTTCTGGTTCGGCCGGACCAGTTCGTCGAGCCGTGAGCGGAAGAGCTTGAGGACTGGTGAGGTGTTCAGCTTGCTGTAGCCCACCGCTATCTCGATCGTCGGGGTTTCGCCGTCCAGCGGACGGCTGACCACGGACGGCGGCAACAGGTTCTTGGCGTACTCCGGCATCAGCGCCAGCCCGCGGGTTGATACGACCAGGGACATGACCATCGCCAGGTTGTCGACTCCGTGATCCAGTTTGATGTCGAGCCCCATGCGGCGGAAGTAGTCCTCGGTGACGGCATGCAGCACGGTGGCCTTGTTCGAACCACCGATGAAGATCTCACCGACGAAATCCTGCGGGCGGATCGCGTCCCGTGTGGTGAGGCGATGGTCGCTCGGCATCAGCACGATGAGCGGCTCCCGGTCCACCACGATGTATTCGAGGTCATAGCCAGGCTCCACGCGCAGGAAGGCCAGGTCCAGCCGGCCGCGGGCGAGCGCTTCCGCGAGGTCCGGCGAGTAGTCGCTGGAGACGACGACCTCGATGTTCTTCAGTTCGTCGTGCAGCACCTGCATGGCCGGAGGCAGCCAGTTCATCTCGTGCCCGGTCTGGAAGCCGATGGCCAATGTCTTCCGAGCTGGTTGCGCGGCCCGGCGTGCCGTTTCGACGGCGGCGTCGACGTGCATGAGCGCCTGGCGGGCGTGATCGATGAAGCCCTTGCCCGCGGGGGTCAGCTCGACCCCCTGAACGCTGCGCGAAAGCAGGTCGACGCCGACCTCCTTCTCCAGGTCCCGGATCTGCCGGCTCAGCGACGGCTGTGAGGTGTGCAGTCGCCGCTCGGCCGCTTCGGTGAGGCTGCCGGCCTCGGCCACGGCGACGAAGTACCGAAGATGTCGCAGCTCCATTTGCACTCCCATGCCTGTCAGGTATGCCACCAGCCAACAAAGTCTTTTTCATTCCCACCCCACGCGCCTAGCTTTGCGGACATGGCAGCCAGATGCCATATCTCTCAAGTCATACCTCACAGGAGCTGAAGACATGGAAAAGCCCGTCATTCTGATCACCGGAGGGCTCACCGGCATCGGCCGCGCGAGCGCCGTCGCCTTCGCCAGGTCGGGCGCGAAGGTGGTCGTTGCCGGTCGGCGCGACGGGGCCGGCAAGGAACTCGCCGAGGAACTGCGCTCTCTCGGCGCGGAGGCCGAGTTCATCAACGCCGATGTCCGCAACGAGGACGAAGTCCGGGAGCTGGTCGACCAGACCGTGGCTCGCTTCGGCCGTCTCGACATCGCCGTGAACAACGCCGGCACCGAAGGCCGGCCCAGTCCGATCACGGAGCAGACCGCTCAGACCTATGCCGAGACGTTCGACACGAATGTTCTCGGCGTGATCCTGAGCATGAAGCACGAAGTCCGGGTCATGCAGAAGCAGGGGAGCGGCAGCATCATCAACATCTCCTCGACCTATGGGCACGAGGGTGCCGCCGGAGCGTCGGTCTACGTCGGCAGCAAGCACGCCGTCGAGGGCATCACCAAGTCGGTGGCGTTGGAGACCGCCAACTCGGGAATCCGCGTGAACGGCGTCGCGCCCGGGCCGACGGACACCGGCATGTTGACCCGTTTCACCGGCACGCCCGAGAGCAAGGCGGCTCTGGTGACGGAGGTTCCCCTGGGGCGCCTCGCCCGCACGGAAGAGCTCGCCGACGCGATCGTCTTCATCGCTTCGGACCAGGCGTCGTACATCACCGGTCACATCCTCAACGTCGACGGCGGTCACAGTGCCAACTGATCCATCAAAGGAGTCTGCTTTGAGTAGCGCACCCACGCACAACACCGCACCGACACAGTTCGTCGAGGTCGACGGGGTCCGCTTCGCCTACCGGCGCTTCGGCAACCCGGCCGGTACTCCGATCGTGTTGCTCCAGCACTTCATGGGCAACCTCGACAACTACGATCCCGCGATCACCGACGCGCTCGCCCTCGGCCGCGAGGTGATCCTCACCGACAACGCCGGAGTCGGACTGAGCACCGGCAAAGCGCCCGAGTCCGTGGCCGAGATGGCCCGGGATGCAGCCTCGCTGATAGACGCTCTTGGTCTCGAGCAGGTCGATCTGTTCGGCTTCTCGATGGGGGGATACGTCGCTCAGCAGCTCACCGTCGATCGACCCGACCTCGTCCGGCGCTTGATTCTCGTGGGCACCGGTCCGCGCGGCGGAGACGGCATGGGCCAGCTGAATCCGGACGTCGCACCGCTGTTCGGCAAGGTCTATGACCCGCAGGATCTGATGTGGCTACCGATCTTCTTCACCCCGTCGGAGTCGAGTCAGGCCGCCGGCCGCCGGTTCCTCGAGCGCGTCCGGGCGCGAACCGAGGATCGGGACCTCCCCGTTTCGGAGGCCACGGTCAACGCGCACCTGGTGGCCGCCCGTGCATGGGGAACGGCCGAGCGGGGCAGCTTCGACTACCTCAAGGAGATCCCGCAGCCGGCGTTGGTGGTCAACGGCAGTAACGACATCGTCGTCGCAACCGTCAACTCGTACATCCTGCAGCAGAACCTGCCCAACGCGGAGCTGATCCTCTTCCCGGACTCCAACCACGGATCGCACTTCCAGTACTACGAGTCGTTCATCGAATACGTGACCAACTTCATCGATCGCTAGGCACGCGACTGATCGGTGTCCGCGGAGGACACCGGTCAGTCATGTGATGGTCAAGTGACGAGTATCAGCACCTGATCAGGAGGCCGGTCAGTGCTGCGCAGGATCGGGTTGCGCGGTCGTTGGACGGGTTCGGATCGCCCGGGGTGCTCTGGGTCCGCTCGGCCGAGGCCACCAGGGTGCCGAGGGTGAGGAGTCCGGCGTCTGCGGTGAACCGCTTGGTGGCGGTGGCGCCGGTGGCCAGGGTTGCGACATCACAGGTGAGTGTCCTGGTCCCGGGGACTCGCGTGCAGTCCGAGGATCCGGAGTACACGAGTCCTGCTGGGAAGGTGGCGGTCAGCCGGATGGTGCCGGCGGTGGCTGGGCCGTTGTTCTTCACGGTGATCGTGTAGGTGACCCGCGACACGAGGAGCCCGCGCGCCGAGGCGTTCAGCGACACCGCGAGGTCGGTTTGGTGCAGCTGGATCGAGAACACCGGTCCGTCCAGAGTCTCGAAGGAGAAGTCGTCGCCGACGAACTGGTGCTGCAGCGTGAACTGCGCCACCGCGACGTCTTCCTTGATCTTGAAGGTGAACACCACGATCCGGCTCTCGCCGGCGGGCACGTCGCCGAGCTCGCCCCGGTAGCTGCCGCCGAACACTCGGCAGGGCACGATCGTCCCGGTGCACGACACCAGGTCGGCGACGTCGCTGAGCAGCAGTTCCTTGGCGCGCAGCGATGCCTTGGCGCCGTTGATCGTGAACGCCTGGCCGTTGGAAACCGTCTGGGTGACGGTGAACGTGTCACCCGGCGCCAGCGAGGTCGCGCTGACCTCGACCGCGCTCGATGGTTCTGCCGCGCCGGCTACTTGCGCGCAGCCACCAGGCCGACACCGACCACGACCGTCATCAGCGCAGCACGCAGCAACTTCAATGAATGCATAGCAAAGCCCCCCAGCCCCTAAGAAAACTACAGAATAAATCCCCCACACCACGGACGGTGCTGGAGCTGAGTATGGTGCCCCACGCACCCGTGACAACCACCGATCGCCTACGACAAAGCGGCGGATGGCAGGCGGGCGGGTTCGGCGGCAGAGCCTCGTACTACGAGTCGGGTGGCGAGCTCGACGTGGTGGGAGTCGACCTTCTCGCCTGCCGCTAGGCGGAGTGCTGTTCGTAGGGCGACGGCTCCCATTTCCTGGAGGGGTTGCCGGACTGTTGTCAGGGGTGGGGAGGCGAGTCTTGCGACTTGGGTGTCGTCGAAGCCCACCAGGCTGAGGTCTTCGGGGACGCGGAGGCCGCGGGCCCGGGCGGCTTCCATCACTCCGAGCGCTACTTCATCACTTCCGGCGAAGATCGCGGTTGGTGGTTCCGGCAGGTCCAGCAGGGCTGCGCCGCCGAGCAGGCCATCGTCGTACAGGAAGTCGTGCAAGCGCACGTACTCCTTCGGCACCGGTGCGCCCGCGGCCTCCATTGCGCCGCGGAAGCCGTTCATCCGCGCCTGGTTGCAGCCTGCGGTGGGCGGTCCGCCGAGGTAGGCGATGCGCCGATGTCCCAGCGACAGCAGGTGTTGTGTGGCTGCCAGGCCGCCCGCGAAGTTCGTCGATCCCACGCTCGTCACGTCCGGTTGCGCGACGTTGAGTGGGTCGACGACGACCAGCGGCAGGCGCGCCCGCGACAGAGCGGCAAGGTCGGCAGCGGTCAGGTCGCTGGTGACGCCGATGGCCGCGCGTCGCCCGGTGGCGGTCAACTCACGCACCCATTTCGCGGCCCGGCCGGTGCTCGGCATCCGCGGGCGCGAGCTCACCACGACGTCCACGCCGGCTGCCTTGCCTTCCTCCAGAACGCCCTGGACGACCTCCAACGAGTAGCTCGTCATCACGCCTTGGAAGAACAGTTCGACCGTGGCCCGCTCGATCGGCTCGGGGCGCCGCCCGACGTAGTCATGCTGCCGGAGAACCTCCTGCACCCTGGCCCGGGTCGCCTCCGAGACGTCGCTCCGGCCGTTGAGCACCTTGGAGACTGTCGCGACGGAGACCCCGGCGGAGGTCGCGACAGTCGACAGCGTGACGCGGCGTCTCAACTGCGGTACCTCCTCACGCTGCTCCTCCGGGCGTGGAGGTCTCGCCGGCGATCGGCGTCAGGTCGACAGGGGTGACCATCGTACGATCGTGACCGACCTCGCGCACCGGCCCAGTGAGTTGAACCAGGCCGCGACACGGCAGGTCCGCGCTCGAGGTGCCGACCAGTACTTCGAGGTCGCCCGGCTCGACGATCCGCCGGAGGTCAGTCGACGTGTACGACGTGCGATCCGCATGCACGCGGAACGTGACATCCACCCCCGCACCTGGCTCCAGCGACACCCGCACGAAGCCGGTGAGCAACTTCAGCGGCCGGGCAACCCGTGCCAGCAGATCGTGCAGGTAGAGCTGAACAACTTCATCGCCCGGACGAGAACCGACGTTGCGAACCCGGACAACGACATTGAACTCGCCGTCGGTCGGGACCTCGGTGCCACTGAGGCGCAGGTTGTCGACCTCGAACCTGGTGTACGACCCGCCGAAACCGAAGGCGAACAACGGGGCCGCATCCAGATCGCTGATCCCAGCACTCTCCACACTGCCAAGCGCGGGCTGCAGATAGGTATTCGGCTGCCCGCCCGGGTGCCGCGGGATCTGCACCGGCAGCTTGCCGCTCGGCACGAGTCGGCCACTCAGTACGCCGGCAATCGCCGCGCCACCCTCCTCGCCAGGCATGAAGGCCTGAACCAGACCGGCAGCGCGATCCACGAAATCGCCGAGGGCGTAGGGCCTACCGGACACGACCACCACGACCACCGGAGTACCGGTGTCTAGGAGCTCGTTGAGCAACGAGCTCTGTACGCCGGGCAGCCGCAGGTCCTCGGCATCGCAGCCCTCGCCGGACGAGCCGTGTCCGAACAGTCCGGCCAGGTCCCCGACGTAGGCGACGCAGAGATCCGCGCCGCGAGCTGCCTCGACAGCCGCCTCGAATCCGGACCGGTCGTCACCCTGGACCGCGCAACCCTGCTGGTACACGAGCTCAGCGCTCCCGAGCTCCTGTTGCAGTGCCTCAAAAGCGTTCTGTACCTCGATTCCAAGCCCGCGATCCGGGTACCGCGGCAGCACGTGATTGGGGAAGGCATAGCAACCCATGAACGTCTTGGGGTCACCCGCGCATGGCCCGACCACGGCCACCCGTCGTAGTACCGGCCGGTCCTCGCCCAGCAGGGGCAAGGCGGACCCTGCGTCGAGGAGGATCACCGAGCGCTCGGCCAACTCGCGAGCGAGAGCGCGGTTCGCCGCGGAGTCGAGCTCCACCCCTCCTGACCGGACGGAGCCCTCGGGGGTCCAATCCGGGTCGAGTAGCCCGAGCTGGACCTTCTGGAGAAGGAGACGCCTGGCCGCGCGGTCGATCAGGTCCTCGGAGAGTTGACCGGACTTGACCCGCTCGATCAGACCGGCGCCGAAGCCGAGAGCGTCAGGCAGTTCCACATCGGTGCCGGCGGTCAGCGCCAGTGCGCCCGCTTCGTCGGGATCGGCCGCCACATGATGCATGGAGGCGAGGAACGGCACCGCCCAATAGTCGGACACGACAGTGCCGGTGAAGCCCCAGGCTTCGCGGAGTACCTCCGTGAACAACCACGGATCCGCCCCGGCCGGTACGCCGTCGATGTCGGAGTACGCGCTCATCACCGAGCCTGCGGAGGCCGTCGCGATCGCGGTCTCGAAGGTCGGCAAGATGACGTCGAGCAGTTCTCGTCGACCCATCGACACCGGCCCGTGGTTGCGCGCCGCCCGCGACGCGGAGTACCCGGCGAAGTGTTTGAGGGTGGCAATGACGCCGGCGCTCTGGAGTCCGCGGACGTAGGCGGAACCGAGCATCGCGACCAGGTACGGGTCTTCGCCGATGGTCTCCTCGACCCGGCCCCAGCGGTAGTCGCGGACGACGTCGAGGACGGGGGAGAGGCCCTGGTGGACCCCGACCGCGGCCATGTCCCGTCCGATCGCGGCGGCCATCCGCTCGATCAGGTCGGGGTCGAAGGTGGCTCCCCAGGCGATCGCGGCCGGGTAGACGGTCGCGCCGTACGTGGTGAAGCCGGTCAGGCATTCCTCGTGGACCAGCGCGGGGACGCCCAGCCGGGATCCCTCGAGGACGACCTGGTGCTGGCGCATCAGCTCGGCCAGGCCCTCCTCGACCGTGAGGGGAGCGCTGCCCCAGACCCGGGTGAGATGCCCGAGCCCGTGCCGGCTCGCCTCCTGCAGGGAGGTCGCCCCGGAGTTCGCGAAGACGTCCTGCAGGGGAGCCACGTTCAGGGATTCCTCGGCAGGCACCTCGGTGTCGGCCATGTCGTTGCCCACCCACCGGCTGCCCAGTTGGGCGACCTTCTCCTCCAGCGTCATCGCCTGCAGCAGGAGCTCGGCCCGCTTCTCGGCCGGCAGCGCGCTGTTCTGCCACGGACGATCCGCTGGGGTTGGGACAGTAGTCGCCACGAAAAGTCTCCCTACTCTACGACCGTCAAGCTGAGAAGTTTCGAAATGTTTCGTGACATCTTCGGTGACCCGCCGCAGTGCGGGAACTCAGCTTGCCTCTGGTTCGTTTCGCCTGCCTCTTGGGCGTATTCGTACGGCTCACTGTGTCCCAGGAAAGGCTTATCTTCAAGACCTTGACAGCAGTGTGAGCGAAATCTACGTTACGAAACATAGTAGTATTCGCTTGACAGGCTCAGACCTGACAACCCCCATGCCACGGAGTGGTCCGCGGTGTGGAGTACGGAGACAACCGTGGATCCCATCACCACCTCCCGGCGCAACTTCCTCCGCTTCACAGCCGGCGCTGCCGGGCTGGCCGCCACCCTCGCGGCCTGCGGCACGTCCGGACCGCAGAGCTCGGGCGGATCGAGCGGCGGAGCGGGCAGCGCGACGTACTGGTTCCTCACCGGCCAGCCTCAGCAGGCCATCCGGGAGGCGCAGGTCAAGAGGTTCAACGACGCGAACTCGGGCACGCAGATCAAGTCCACCGAGTTCCAGAACGACGCGTTCAAGCAGAAGATCAAGACGGCGATCGGTGCCGCACAGGGTCCCACCCTGATCTGGGGCTGGGGTGGCGGCGGGCTGAAGAGCTACGTCGATGCCGGTCAGGTCGAGGATCTGACCGACTGGATGGGGCAGAACGCCGCGCTGAAGAGTTCGATCTTCCCGTCGGCCTTCGGTGCCGCGACCGTCAACGGCAAGATCTATGCGATGCCGGTCGAGACCACGACGCCGATCGTCCTGTACTGGAACAAGAGCGTCTTCGAGAAGGTCGGGGTGCAGCCGCCGGCGTCCTGGGGCGACATCATGGACCTGGTCCCCAAGTTCAACGCGGCCGGCATCGCGCCGTTCTCGCTCGGCGGGCAGTCCCGCTGGACCAACATGATGTGGCTGGAGTTCCTCTTCGACCGGATCGGCGGCAGCGAGGTCTTCCAGAACATCTTCGACGGCAAGGCCAACGGGTGGTCCGATCCGTCGGCGATCCAGGCGCTCACCGAGATGCAGAACCTGATCAAGGCGAACGGCTTCATCAAGGGGTTCTCCTCGATCACTGCCGACTCCAACGCCGACCAGGCCCTGCTCTACACCGGCAAGGCCGCGATGATGCTGCACGGCGCCTGGACCTACGGCAGCATGAAGGCCGACGGCGGCGACTTCGTCACCGGCGGGCACCTCGGCTACATGAACTTCCCGCCGGTCGATGGTGGCAAGGGCGACCCGAGCGACACCGTCGGCAACCCTGGCCAGTACCTCTCGATCTCCTCGAAGGCGACCGATCAGGACAAGGACACCGCGAAGAAGTTCCTGTCCACCTCGACCCTCGACGACGCCTCGGTGGATGCCTGGGTGAAGTCCGGCAGCATTCCGGTGGTCACCACAGCCAAGGCGAAGCTCGCCTCGGTGACGGACAAGAACGATGCGGCCTGGCTCAACTTCGTCTACGACACGTCGGCCAACGCGAAGACCTTCGCCCAGTCCTGGGACCAGGCGCTCAGCCCGACCGCGGCGGAGACGTTGCTCGACAACATCGCGAAGCTGTTCCAGCTCTCGATCTCGCCGCAACAGTTCGCGTCCAGCATGAACGCGGTGATCGGCAAGTGACGATGGCCGCTCCGTCCCGGGCACCGGCCGTGCGGACCACGCGCGCCGGGCGGAGCGGCCCGGTCGCGTGGATGGCGCTCCCGGCGTTGGCGATGTTCGTGCTGTTCGGCGTCGTCCCGCTGGTCGGCGTACTGGTGCTCAGCTTCACTCAGTGGGACGGTCTCGGCGCCATCCGGCCGGCCGGTTTCTCCAACTGGCGCTCGGTTCTGAGCGATCCGGCGCTGCCGCACTCGGTGTTCGTGACGTTCGAGATCATGATCCTGTCGTGGGTGGTGCAGACCCCGCTCAGCCTGCTGCTCGGCGTTTTCCTCGCCGGTCGCCAGCGCTACCGCGCCTTTCTGGCCGTCCTCTACTTCATCCCGCTGCTGCTGAGCTCGGCAGCGATCGCGATCACCTACAAGGCGCTGCTCGACCCGAACTTCGGACTCGGTCCCGGCCTGCATCTGGGTTTCCTCACCCAGGACTGGCTCGGGAACAGCACGCTCGCCGTCGGGGTCGTCATCTTCATCGTCTCGTGGCAGTTCATCCCGTTCCACTCGCTGATCTACCAGGGCGGCGTCCGGCAGATCCCGACCACCATGTACGAGGCCGCGTCGATCGATGGCGCCGGGCCGATCCGGCAGTTCTTCAGCATCACCCTGCCGCAGTTGAAGTACACGATCATCACGTCCTCGACGCTGATGGTCGTCGGGTCGCTGACCTCGTTCGACCTGATCTTCGTCCTCACGGCGGGCGGTCCCGGCGACGCGACCAGAGTGCTCGCCCTCGACATGTACAAGCGTGGTTTCCAGGCGAACCTGATGGGCCCGGCGAGTGTGATCGCGGCGATGATCGTGCTGCTTGGCCTGGTGATGGCCCTGCTGCTGCGCCGGCTCGGCGGCAGTACGACGGCCAGCCAGCAGGAAGGAGCTTGACATGGCCGTGGTGACCACCGGCACTGGTACGGCGACGCGGCAGGCGCGTGGCGGGAGGTCCTTCGCGCGCCGCCTGGTCCATCTCAACTGGTTCGGCGGTACGGCGGGTTGGCTGTGGCTGGTGATCGTCCTGATCCCGCTGTACTGGATCGTCGTCACCAGCTTCAAGGCCCAGAGCGCGTACTTCACCCAGAACCCCTTCGCCCTGCCCACCGCCCCGACCTTCGACAACTACAAGCTGGTCATCGAGTCGGACTTCCCGCGCTACTTCCTGAACAGCGTGATCGTCACGGCCGGCACGATCATCCCCGCGGTGGCGATCTCGTTCATGGCGGCCTACGCCATCGTCCGCGGCGCCGGCAGCCGCTTCCTGGCCGGCATCAACGGACTGTTCCTGATGGGACTGGCCATCCCGCTGCAGGCCACCATCATCCCGGTCTACCTGCTGATCATCCGGATGCAGCTCTACGACAGCCTGCTCGCGATCATCCTGCCGTCGATCGCGTTCTCGATCCCGCTGTCGGTGCTGGTGCTGACGAACTTCATCCGGGACGTGCCCAAGGAGCTCTTCGAGTCGATGCGCGTCGACGGCGCCACCGAGTGGGGGATGCTGCGCTCGCTCGCGTATCCGTTGACCAGACCCGCGCTCGTGACGGTCAGCATCTACAACGGTCTCGCGGTCTGGAACGGCTTCCTGCTGCCGCTGATCCTGACCCAGAGCCCGGACAAGCGAACGCTTCCCCTGGCGTTGTGGACCTTCCAGGGCCAGTACTCCGTCAACGTGCCGGCCGTGCTCGCCTCGGTCGTGCTGACCACCTTGCCCATCGTCATTCTCTACGCGATCGGCCGCCGCCAACTGCTCAGCGGCCTCACCGCCGGCTTCAGCCGGTAATCAACCCGCACTAGGAAGAAGAGGACCACCATGACCGACGACGCCTTCACTCCCACCCGTGAGGACAAGTTCTCCTTCGGACTGTGGACGGTCGGCTGGCAGGGCGTCGACGTGTTCGGCGGCGCAGTACGGCCGGTGCTCGATCCGGCCGAGGCCGTGCACAAGTTGAGCGAGTTGGGTGCCTACGGCATCACTTTCCACGACAACGACGTGTTCCCGTTCGGGTCCACGATGGCCGGGCGGGACGCGATTCTGAAGCCGTTCCGGGCGGCTCTGGAGGAGACCGGGCTCAAGGTCCCGATGGTCACCACGAACCTGTTCTCCCACCCTGTCTTCCGCGATGGTGGTTTCACCAACAACGATCGCGACGTCCGCCGGTTCGCGATCCGCAAGGCGGCTGACCAGCTCGACCTGGCCGCGGAGTTGGGTGCGGAGACGTTCGTGGCGTGGGGTGGACGCGAAGGCGCGGAGTCCGGGGCGGCGAAGGACGTGCGGGCGGCGCTCGACCGGTACAAGGAAGCCTTCGACGTGCTGGGGTCGTACGCGATCGAGCAGGGGTACGACATCCGCTTCGCGATCGAGCCCAAGCCGAACGAGCCGCGCGGCGACATCCTGCTCCCGACGATCGGCCACGCGCTGGCGTTCATCAACGAACTCGAGCACTCGGAGCGGGTCGGGCTGAACCCCGAGGTCGGGCACGAGGAGATGGCCGGACTCAACTATGCGCACGGGCTCGCCCAAGCGCTGTGGCACGGCAAGCTGTTCCACGCCGATCTCAACGGGCAGAACGGGCCGCGCTTCGACCAGGATCTGCGGTTCGGCGCCGGTAATGCGCGGGGCGCGTTCTGGACGGTCGACATCCTCGAACAGGGCGGCTACGACGGTCCACGCCACTTCGACTTCAAGCCGCCGCGGACCGAGGACATGGACGGCGTCTGGGCCTCAGCCGCCGGTTGCATGCGCAATTACCTCGTACTGCGGACCAAGGCACTCGCCTTCCGCGCGGATCCCGAAGTACAGCAGGCCCTCCTCGACGCCCGCGTCGACGAACTCGCTCAACCGAGCCTTACCGCCGGCGAGACGATCGCGACCCTGCGCACCGAGGACTTCGACCCCGACGAGGCAGGCCGCCGCGGGATGGCCTTCGAACGCCTCGACCAACTCGCGCTGGACTACCTCTACGGCATCCGCGGCTGAGCTCACACTGCGTTGGCCCACCCGGCGGGATCCTCGCCGGGTGGGATGGCTATGATACCTCGCCACAGCACCAGTACTTCGAGCCACTGCCGCTCGAGCGGGCCGAGTGGCCGCACGGACTGGTACCCCTCGAGAAAGGTCTCGCGAACGCCCGCCGGAGTCGGCTGCCATTTGGTGAAGCGGGTGCTGAGGAGGACGAACGCGTTGGCGAGATCGATGACGCAGTAGTCCCGGCCGACCTCGTCGAAGTCCAGCACGGCGACGACCTCAGAGGCCTTGGTGAGGACGTTCGAGGCGCGGTAGTCGTTGTGGATCAGTTGCGGCGCCACGTCGATCGCCGGCAGCGACGTCAGGTGGTCGCGCAGTCTCTCTGACGCGGCCGGCGCCAACCCAGCGTCATGGGACTCCAACCACGTCTCTATCCGCTGGTGCAGGGACTGCTCTTGTTCGGACCCGGTGGTGCATCCGGCCAGGCGGCTGTCCTGGTGGGTAGCCAATGCGTGATGCAGAGTGGCGAGGCAGGCGCCGGCGGCTCGTACGGCGGTCTCGTCACTGGTGTCCAGCAGGTCGGCCTCGATCGCCGGTTGAACGGTCATCGACAACGGCCAGGGTCCCGAGTTCACGATCACTCTGAGCTCGCCATCGACCGAGGCGCGTGGTGGTGCCACGGGCACGCCTTGGGCGTGGAGAGCGTCGATCAACTCGGCGGTGGCGGCGAACTTGTCGAACTGTTCCTGCGCCCGGGACCACTTCACCACCAGCCCTTCTTGGTCGGTCAACACAGCCTGGTCGGTGCGCACCCAGGCGATCGCGTTGTTGTCGCTGATGATGATCCGCTCGCAGGCCACCGCCTCGATGGCCCAGACCTCGGACAGAACCTTGGTCAGCCAACTGACCGCCTCATCGAAGCTGTCGAGGCCGAACCTGTCGCGCAAGGCACCCTGTGGCTCGGTCGATTCCCACAACATCGAGAGTCCACTCGGAAACATCTTGCGGAGTCTACGACATGAGGATGACCGCGTTCGGATGACTGTGCTCGGCCCGCGGAGGAGCCCGTGCAGTCGTGCTGGGTCAGTAGCCGGCGCCGAGTTGTCCGGCGAGGCGCTGGTGCCGTTCGGCGCTGGAGGCGTTCAACCCGACGATCTCCGCTCTCTTGCCGTGGCGCTCGTACTTGGTGGTGATCGCGTCCAGCGTCGCTACCGTCGACGCGTCCCAGATATGTGACTGACTCAGGTCGATCAGCACCCGCGCGGGGTCGTTGACGTAGTCGAACTGGTAGACCAGGTCGTTGCTTGAGGCAAAGAAGAGCTCGCCGGTGACGGTGTACACCTTGGTGGTGTCGTCGACATCGGTGCCGCGCACCTGGGTGAAGTGGGCGACACGGCGGACGAACAGCACCATCGCCACCACCACCCCGACCACGACACCGATGGCCAGGTTGTGCGTCGCGACCACCACGAGCACGGTCGACACCATCACGGTGGTCTCGCTGCGCGGCATCCTGCGCAGAGTCCTGGGGCGGATGCTGTGCCAGTCGAAGGTACCGACCGAGACCATGATCATCACCGCCACCAGCGCGGCCATCGGGATCACTCCGACGATGTCCCCGAGGCCGACGACCAGGATCAGCAGGAACACGCCGGCCAGGAAGGTCGACAACCGCGTGCGGGCGCCGGAAACCCTCACGTTGATCATGGTCTGGCCGATCATCGCGCAGCCACCCATACCGCCGAACAGGCCGGTGATCACGTTCGAGGCGCCCTGTCCCAACGCTTCGCGGGTCTTGACCGAACGGGTGTCGGTGACGTCGTCGACCAGTTTGGCGGTCATCAACGACTCCAGCAGGCCGACGAGCGCCATCGCCACGGCGTACGGCGCGATGATGCGCAGCGTGTCGAGGTTCAGGGGCACGTCCGGCCAGAACAGCGATGGAAGGCTGTCCGGCAGTTTGCCCTCGTCGCCGACGGTAGGCACGCTCACCGACGTCAGCACCACGAAACCCGTGACCGCGACGATCGCGACCAGCGGCGCCGGGACCGCCTTGGTGAGCTTCGGCAGGAACACCATCACCGCGATGCCGGCCCCGACGAGCGGATAGACCAACCACGGCCTGTGGACAAGGTGCGGCAGTTGCGCCAGGAAGATGAGGATCGCGAGCGAGTTGACGAATCCGACCATGACCGAGCGCGGGATGAACCGCATCAGCCGGGCGATCCCCAGCACGCCGAGGATCACCTGCAGGACGCCGGCCAGCAGCACGGTCGCGATGAGGTAGTCGAAGCCGTGGTCGCGCATCATCGGCGCGATCACCAGCGCCACCGCACCGGTGGCGGCCGAGATCATCGCGGGCCGGCCGCCGAGGAACGAGATCGAGATGGCCATCGTGACCGATGCGAACAAGCCGACCCGCGGGTCCACTCCGGCGATGATCGAGAAGCTGATCGCTTCCGGGATCAGGGCGAGCGCGACCACCAGACCGGCCAGGACCTCGGTCCGCAACCGTCGCGGTGAGCGCAGAGCGGCCCGGACAGAGGTGATGTCCCCGTCAGCGGGCAGCGGTGAGGAGGAAGGTACGGACTCGGGCGTGGCTGACGAGGGCGTCAGCGAGGTCATTCGGTCTCCAGACAAGGGGACAGGCGGCGCCCTCGAGGCATGCGTACTCTGCGCGTCATTGCGCAGGGCGGAAGCACGAAGCCGGCGTCAGGAACAAGGCGGGTGAGGAGCACCAGAACGCCTCACTGTGGCGCAACTCTACCCGAACGTGAGAGTAGAGTTGCGCGTTGTCCGTTACTCTCTTCCCCACTGCGGCGCAGCAGGCACATCGCAGAATCCGGGCGGCCGGCAGGAGTGGGCAGTGGGCGAGCACATGCAGATCGGTGAGGTCGCCGAACGCACGAAGCTGAGCTTGCGCACCATCCGCCATTACGAAGAGGTCGGGCTCGTCCAGCCGTCGGCCCGGAGCAAGGGTGGTTTCCGCCTTTACACCGAATCCGACGTCGAGCGGCTGCTCCTGATCCGGCGAATGAAGCCACTCGACTTCAGCCTCGAAGAGATGGGCGACCTGCTGGGTCTGCTCGACCGCCTGCTCGCCGCCGACGACGGACCCTCCGATCGCGCCGAGTTGCTCGAGCGGTTGAAGATGTACCACGAAGCTGCCGGCCAGCGCATCACGGCTCTGCGCGACCAGCTGCGAGTCGCCGAAGACTTCGCAAGGCACCTGAATCACCTAGAGCGCCATGGTCCCGGCCGGGAACACAACAGTCCGGCTCCCCGGCCGTCTTAAGGGTTTCTGAAGACACGGCTTGAAACTTCCAGCCAGGGCACTTTCCAAAGCGCTGTGGGGGATCAAGTCATGAAGAGATTTCGCCTGCCGGTAGGCATCGCCGTCGTGGCGGCCTTGCTGGCGACCACGCTCGGCATCCCGGCATCGACAGCGGCCGGGCACTCGTCGTCCGCCGCGGCCGCCGTCGGGTATCCGTTCCCGTTGCCGGACTTCAGTCATCCGGACCGGCCGCATGCACCGTTGTTCAAGAAGCGGCAGGCGCCGATCCCGACGCTGGTGGTCTACGGACGGTTCGACGACCTGACCAACCTCAGTGAGGCCGGAACCCGCGACAAGTTCTTCCCGATCTTCAGCTTCGGCACCGTCGCGGACTACTACCTCTCCACCGGTCTCGGCGTCCTGACGCCGGTGGTGGAGACCTATGGCGAGCGGGACAACGGCATCGTGATGGTCGAGCTCGGCCAGTCCGCCCCGTGGTACGGCCAGGATGCCGGGGTGCGGCGGCGCAAGATGCTCGACCTCGCGGACGCCTACGTCGACTTCGCGCGCTACGACACCAACAACAACGGCCGGGTGGAGGATGCCGAACTCGCGGTGGTCACGTTGGTGACGTCGCCGAATCCGAAGTACTCCTGCGGCCAGACGACCGGAGTGGCGGGCGGTCGCACGCTCGACGGCAAGACGGTCGCCTTCCGGACCGCGGACGGCGGATCGCTGACCAACTCGCTGACCTTCGCGCACGAGATCGGTCATCAGAGCTTCGAGTTGTTCGACCACTACGGCTTCGGTGTCGGCGCCTGGGACCTCGCGGGACCGACCTGCACAGGGGCCACGGAGACCTGGCAGGAACCGAACGCCTTCCACAAGCTGCATCTCGGAGGGATCCAGCCCACGGTCATCACCAAGGACCGCTACGTCACCCTGCTGCCGGACACGGTCGCGCCGTACCAGTCGTACCTGCTGTACGACCCGGAACGTGGCACGGACGACTACTTCATGCTCGAGGCACGCGAGCCGAAGGCCGGCACCTACGACCAGAACGTTCCCGACAAGGGTTTGGTGGTCTGGCGGGTCGACGAGCGGAACGTCGTACCGAAGTCGGAGAACGTTCGCGGCGTGGAGCTGGTCCGGCCGGACGGGGTCCGCACGATGGGCTGCATCGACGAGGACGTCGACGGCAAGGTCGACGAGGATCCGGTGAACGGCCGGGACGACGACGGCGACGGGAAGATCGATGAGGACCACGGCCCGGACCAGGACGGAGACGGCAAGGTCGACGAGGATCCGGTGAACGGCGCGGACGACGACGGCGACGGCAAGGTCGACGAGGATCCCGAGGCTGAGGACGGCGACTGCTACGGGGGTAGGGACACCGACGCGTGGGATCCGGCCGATCCGCGCACCAGGCAGCGGGAGATGACAGCACCTTGGGCGGACGGCACAGGCGCGAAGGTCGCGCTGCGGGCGATCGGCCAGAACTTCGCCGACCAGAGGCAAACGTACGTCGACGTGCGGGGTCCTGGCATCCTCGTCGACGCTGCGGATGCTCAAGGCCTGCAGCCACGGCCGGGCCTGGTCGCCGGCGGCACGGCCGACTTCTCGTTCGCCGTGATGAACACCGGCGAGGCCACCGACACGTTCGACTTCACCGTGCTGGTTCCGGCCGGCTGGACAGCGACGACGCAGCGGATGACGCTGGCGGCTGGGCAGCGTGCCACCGCGACCATCAAGCTGACCGTCGGCACGGACGAGGCTGCGAACGGTCTGCGCACCCTGTACGCCCGTGGCAAGAGCATCACGGATTCCTCGGTCGTGACAGACCAGGGTTTCCTGGCAGACACCTTCCGGCCGGCCTCGGTCACCTACACCGGCGACAGAACGGTCGACCAGTCCGACAAGGTGAAGTTCTCGGCTGTCGTCAAGGACGGGTTGAACGGAGCGCCACTTCCGGGGCGGCGGGTCCGCTTCTTCTATGACGACAGGTCCTTCGTCTCGGCGGTGAGCGGAGACGACGGAGTCGCCTCGATCAGCTGGGTGCCGTCCCTGCCGCCAGGTGAGTACCCGCTGCGCCTCAGCGTGAGCGGTCAGGACGGCTACACCAGCGCCACCGGTATGGCGCCGTTCACGGTCGAACCGGAGAACGCCACGATCGCCATCACCAGTCCGACCCTCTACGCCGACAACGCCATCCCACCGATGACCATCAAGGTGACGGAGGAGGCGGACGAGAACCCGGCCGATCTCAGCCAAGCCGGCGTCAAGGTGCAACTGCGGTCCGCCGTCAGCGGCGAAGTCCGGACCTACACCGGGACCGCAGGGACGGACGGCGTCGCCACGCTGCCGATCGACGCGCCGGCCGGCGTCTGGACCGCGACGGTCGAGTTGACCGGCGACTACTTCACCGGGCCTCCGATCGAGGCGGAACTGGTGGTGTACGACCCGGACGGTGAGGCAACCGGAGCCGCAGTAGGACCGGACACCACCGGAACCACGGCAGTCCTGACAGTCTCAAGCCGCTACTTCCGCGGCTCACCCACGGGCGCAGTCACTCTGGTCGCCGGCACCCGGGTCTTCACCGGTACTACGGTGCGCTGGCTGGCCGCCGCCGGGAAGTCGGCCGTCCTCGAAGTCACCGGGCGACTCGACAACCGACCGGCGACCCTGCGAGCCACGCTCCTGGACGACGGCAACGGCATCGGCGTCCATGACCGCTTCTCGGTCAAGGTCACCAGCGCGACCGAGACCTACACGACCGGTGTGGTCACCACGAAGGCGGGCAACTTCATCATCCGCACGAGGTAACGGCCTTCCGACCGGAGGAGGCGGGAGGGCGACGACCACCGCGCCGCGTGCCCCGACTCGGGGCACGCAGCCGGCGGGAGGTCCGGCTCTTAACTGGGGCGGGTCAGAGCGAGTGCAGTTTGGCGAACGGAGCGACGACCCGGAGCAGTTTCCCGCCTCCGAAGTCGACCACAACCGCTGTGCCGCCATCTACCGAACTGATCCGGCCCAGTCCTTCTTTGTCGTGGGAGACACGCTCGCCGACCTCGAAGACCTTGATCGGGTCGGGCACGCGTGGCTTGAAGGGACTGGTGGCCAGGTGACGACGCGTCGTCGCGCGAGAGGACTCCATCAGACCTCAAGTATGCGTCTTTCTCGCCGCACAAACGAGCGGAGCGGCGTCGCCGGCTCACAGAACGCCGATAAATCTTCGCCAAATCTTCCCGCGACAGCCCTCCGTGCCGGGCTCGGACCGGCTGTCAGCAGTAGTCGATCTGGTCGGAGATCTGGTCGTCGCGGAAGCGCAGGATGGCGCAGACCTCGAGAAGGAACCACTCGCCGGCGGGTGGGAGGTCGGGGATCAGGCCGGCGCTGGTACCGGCGTACCGGTAGATCACTGCCGCCTCGTCGTCGGCGACGATGGTACGGATGAGGGTGATGGTGCGGTCCGGCACGGCCGCGATGAAACCGTCGAGCGTCTTGCGGTGCTCGTCGAGGCCCTGGCCGGTCACCGCGAACCGCGGCAGCCGATAGCTGAAGTCTTCGGTCAGTAACGCCAGGTGACGCTCGAGGTCCCTGGAGTTGAAGGAATCCACCCACTCATCCAGCAGCGCTACCCGGGCGCTGGTGAGGTCCGATGTCGATGTCATCCCAGCAGACTCACAGGCTCGCGCACATCCGGTATACATCCTTCCGTCCGCTGTGCGGCCGATCCGTCCACGGCGACGGCAAGACACCAGTCGGCGTGGCGGCGGCGTACCGGTGATTCTTCGGCTGCCTCCAGCAGTTTCTCGTGGGCGAAGTCGCGGATGGTTTCCAGCAGCCGGAAGCGATGCCCGTCAGCGGTGATCAGGCAGCGGTCGACGAGGTCGGTGAGCAGGGCGGGCACATCGGCGGCGTCGAGGTGCTCGTCCGCGGCGATCTGTTCCGCGGCCTCGAGCGTGCAGCCGCCGGCGAAGACCGAGAGCCGCCGGAGCAGACACCGGCTTGGTGGGTCCAGGAGGGAGTGACTCCACTCCAGCGCGTTACGAAGGCTGCTGTGCCGGGCTCCTGAATCGCGGTTCCCGCCGGTGAGGAGCTTGAGCCGCTGCCCGATCCGCTCGCTGAGTTGCTCGACAGTCAGGACGCGGGTGAGTCCGGCGGCCAGTTCGATCGCCAAAGGGGAGCGGTCGACCGCCTCGCAGATCGTGTCGACCTGCTCGTCCGGGCAGGTTCCGGTCAGGCCGCAGAACAGTCGGCTGGCATCCTCGCTCGGCAACGGGCAGAGGTGATGCAGTACTTCGCAGTCGATCCGGACCGGGCGTTGTGAGGTGACGAGTACTGAGATCCCCTGCGCGTGGCGGAACAACCCGGTGAGAAATGCGGCGACCGGATCGACCAGGTGCTCGGCGTTGTCGATCACCAGCAGGGCGCCCGAGAGTGCCTCCGCACACCGGGGGAGCGGATCGACGTACACGCCATCGACTCCTGCGGCTGCGGTGAGAGCCGCGATCACGGCAGCCGGTGTGTCCAGGGGTGCGAGATCGACCCAGGCGACCGGTCGTCCGGAGGCCGACGTGAGAGAGGCGATCTCCTGGGCGAGTCGGGTCTTGCCCACACCGGGTGCTCCGGTCAGCGTCCGGAGGCCTGGTGCCTGGAGTTCCTCGATCAGGGATGCCCGTTCCTGGTCTCGGCCGATCAGATTGCCCGGGCGCAACCGTAGTACCGGCAGGGGCTTTGCCGCGGCCGTGGAGGGCATGAGGGTGGGGTCGTGGCGCAGGAGTCGCAGTTCCAGGGCGGCGATCTCCGGGCAGGGGTCGATCGCCAGTTCGTTGGCCAGCGACTTGCGGAGCTGACTGATGCGGTCGAGAGCCTCGGCTTGACGACCACTCCGGTACAGGGCGGTCGCGGCCAGTCCAACCAACGCTTCGTGCAGTGGATGCGCGGCCAGCAATTGATCGATGTCGGCGATGCCGGCCACACCTAGTTCAAGCTCCGCCTGCAGTCGTCCGGTCTGGAGTTCCAAGCGGAGCGTGTCCAGCCGCGCCGCCTCGGCGGTGGCGAACGGCACGGTCCGGAGGCCGGCCAGGCTGGGACCACGCCACTGGGACAGGGCACGGTTTCCGGCAGCGAAGGCGGTCGGGATGTCTTCGGCCCGGACGGCTTCGTGCAGGCGGACAACGGCCCGCTCGGCGGTGACGAGATCGACCGGGTTGGCGGAGAGGGCGTACCCAGCCGGCGTACGGCGAAGGGCACCGGCATGGGTACCGAGGCTGCGGCGCAACCGATGCGCGAGCACCCGGAGCCGCTCGCGGGGGCGCTCCACACCGGCACCCCATAGGTCCTGCGCCAGGACCTCATCGAGGACGCCGCGACCGTGCGCCAGCGCCAGCCTGGCCGCCAAGGCTCGCTCCAGCAGCCGGTTGAGCTCGATCAACTCACCGTCTGCCCTGACCTCGACCGGTCCCAGCAGCCGCACTTCCAGTTCAAAATCTCCCCGTGCCCCCATGGGAGAATACTTTCGCCTCAACCGCACTCCAGCGCCAGTAATTTACGACCACCTCACACACTCCTTGCCCGAAAGGGCAGGCCTGTTCCGGGCTAACGTAGGGCGGGTGCGAGTAGCTACCTGGAACGTGAATTCGGTGAAGCAGCGGATGCCGCGGTTGTTGGGGTGGCTTGATGAGCGGCAGCCCGATGTCGTGTGTCTGCAGGAGACCAAGCTGGCCGACGACGCCTTCACGAAGTTGCTGGGTGATGAACTGGCGAGCCGCGGTTACGAGGCCGCCCTGTACGGCGAAGTGCAGTGGAACGGTGTCGCCATCCTCTCCAAGGTGGGACTCGAGGATGTGGTCACCGGGGTAGCGGGTGCGCCGGGATTCCCTGACCCGGAGGCGCGGGCGGTTGCCGCCACGTGTGGTGGGATCCGGATCCATTCGCTGTACGTGCCGAACGGGCGGGTGCCCGACTCGGATCACTACCGCTACAAGCTGGCCTGGCTCGCCGCGCTGAAAGAGGTCGTCGCCGCGGGGCCTGCGGACGACGACCTCTTTGGCGACATGAACATCGCGCCGACCGACGCGGACGTTTTCGACCCGGCCGCGTACGTCGGTTCGACGCACGTCACGGCACCGGAGCGGCAGGCGCTCGCGGACCTGATGTCGACCGGGCTGCACGACGTCGTCCGGGACCGCTGGCCGAACGAGCGGGTGTTCAGCTACTGGGACTATCGCGCCGGCATGTTCCACCAGGACCTCGGGATGCGGATCGACCTGATGCTCGCGACCGATTCCGTCGCCGCGCGGGTGAAGGCCGCCTGGATCGATCGCAAAGCCCGCAAGGGGACCGGACCGAGCGACCACGCGCCGGTGATGATGGATCTGGACGTCGCACCGGACGGCGACATCGGCCCGGTCGTACCGCCGCCGTCCGCGCCGCGCGGGGCCAAGAAGAGGACGACCAAGCTCCCTCAGAACAGGTGAGCGGCGCCGACCGTCATCAGCACCTCGGTGTGCGGGTTGGCGCCGTGGTGGTCGCCGTCGGGCTGGTCCTGGCGGGCTGCACCAGCGAACCCGAGGCGGCGACCCCCGAACCAGTCGTCTGGACGAAGGTCGACCTGCCGGCAGAACCCGTCGTACTGGCGGGGCACGGAGCGGACCTGCTCGTCGGGTTGCGGGATCGCGGTGCCAAGGTGGCGCCGCGGATCCTCGTCCTCACCGGCGAGACCCAGCGGCGAGAGCTCAAGGTGGAACCGAAGAGCGCGTATGCGTTCGAGGCGGTCTGGCAGTCGATCGCGTACGACGGGGAGCGGGTGCTCGCGATCGGCGGCGCCGCGGGTGGAGCGCACTCCAACAAGCGGTGGACAGTGTGGACCGGCACGGCGACGACGCTCACCGAGCATCCACAGGAGTTCAACACCTTCGGCGGACAGTCCGCAGGCCAGCTCTACTCCGCAGTGCTCACCCCGGCCGGCCAAGCGTTGCTGGGGTCGTGGGGTAGTTCCGTTGCGGGCCTGGATGCCGCAGTCTGGTTGCCCCAGGGCCTCAAGTGGATCAGGCAGGACTCCGCGAACACGGCCCTCCGCAGTACGGCGTCTCTGCTGGTCGGAGCGGGTTACGGGACGACAGTAGGTTCCTCGGTCGTGCAGACGGGCTCGCAAGTCCGCCTTGCGCCGAACGTCGTTCAGCAGGAAGCGGCCGTGTGGCGCTCCGCCAACCTCAACCAGGGCTGGGCCCGGGTCGCCCTTCCAGAACCGGGCAATCGCAGCCAAGGCAACAGCGTGAGTTGTACGACCAAGGTCTGCACGATCTCTGGATTCGCCGACGGCAAGCTCGCGCTCTGGCAACTCGACGGCACGCAGGGGAAACGGCTGGCCGGCGTTCCCGACCTTCCCGTCAGTGACAAGGACAAGCTCCCGCCGCCGATCGACGACAACGGCACCCTCTTCCAGCTCATTGCTAACGGCAACAACGTGAAGGTGGTCCGCGGTCACGACGGCGCCTGGACGGTGCAGGATTCGACCGGCCCGGCGGGCACCGTGAGGGACGCCAAGCTGGTCGGCCGCACGCTCTACCTGCTGGCGGGCCCCGCCGACGGACCCGCGAGCCTCTGGAAAACCGTCCTCAGCTGATCACAGGCCCCGCCCGAACGCCGCCTGGCCCGCGTGCTGCAGGTCGTCCGAGAGCACGCTGATCAGCCGCACCCCGAGCGTCACCGGCGGGTTCCACCTGTGATCCACGATCCGGTCGAGATCGGCGTCGGTCAGTCCCTTCAGGTACTGCGCGGTCCGCGCGTGCACGGCGTCGTAGTACCCGATCAGCAGCTCCGCCGGGACCTTCACCGAGGCGACGTCCTCCTCGCTGTGCCCGTACCCGGTGTCGGCCGGGTCGAACGGCAGCCCGAGCCGCTCGTGCCAGCCCTCCGCCGTGTACGTCTGCTCGTAACCGCCCGCGTCGGCCAGGTGGTCGTCCTGGATCCGGGTCAGGTGCCAGATCAGCCAGGCGATCGAGTTGCCGTGGTCGTCGGGGCGGGTGCGCAGCGCGGCCTCGCCGAGCCCCTCGACGGCCTCGTGCACGACCTCCTGGATCCGCCCGAAAGCGTCGAGCAGCAGTTCACTGGTGTTCATCAAGCTCCCCTTCGTCACGCGGACTTCCTGACCGGGGTGGTGGGGTGGGGTCAGCGTCGGCACAGCTACCCTAGCCCGCCCTTCGGACAGTCCCCGGCAACCGTCTTCCGGGCAGGTCTAGGGTGGAAAACACCCCCACTCTGAAGGAGTTGTAGTGGAATACCGCACCCTGGGCGCGAGTGGCACCGTCGTGTCCACCTACGCGCTCGGCACCATGACCTTCGGCAACGAGACCGACGAGGCCGGCGCGCACCAGCAGCTCGACCGGTACGTCGAGGTCGGCGGCACCCTGATCGACACCGCCGACGTCTACACGGCCGGCGCGTCCGAGGAGATCGTCGGCAGCTGGCTGGCGAAGAGCTCCGCCCGCGACAACGTCGTCCTGGCGACGAAGGGCCGGTTCCCGACCGGCGACGGCCAGAACGATGTCGGTACGTCGCGGCGCCACCTCCGCCGCGCGCTGGACGCCTCGCTGGCCCGGCTCGGCGTCGACCACATCGACCTGTACCAGCTGCACGCCTGGGACCCGATCACGCCGCTGCAGGAGACGCTCAGCTTCCTGGAGGACGCAGTACGGGCCGGCAAGATCTCGTACGGCGGGCTCTCGAACTTCACCGGGTGGCAGCTGCAGAAGGCGTGTGATCTGATCGACCGGCAGGGGTGGTCGCCGCTCGTCACCCTGCAGCCGCAGTACAACCTGCTGGTCCGGGAGATCGAGTGGGAGATCGTCCCGGCTGCCCTGGAGAACGGGCTCGGTCTGCTGCCGTGGTCGCCGCTAGGCGGTGGCTGGCTGACCGGCAAGTACTCGTTCGACGAGGAGCCGACCGGTGCGACCCGGCTGGGGGACAACCCGGAGCGCGGCGTCGAGGCATGGGCCCGCCGGAGCAAGAACCAGCGGGTGCGAGAGGTCGTCGATACGGTCCGCTCGATCGCGGAGGGCCGTGGTATCCCGATGGCCCAGGTCGCGCTGGCGTGGCTGGTCGACCGTCCGGCCATCACCTCGGTGATCCTCGGCGCGCGCACGCTCGACCAGCTGAACGACAACCTGGCCGCGGCGGATCTCCACCTCACCGAGGACGAGAGCACCAAGCTCGACCAGGCCAGCGACCCCGGCGCGGCCGACTACCCGTACGGCGGTCCCGGTGTCGCCCAGCGCGATCGCCCGATCAACGGCGGCCGCGGCTAGCTTTCCTCCACCGCGGTGCGGAGGGCGGCGTACGACGCGACGAGCGCGCGCCGCTCCTTCGCCAGCAGTGGGTCGTCGCGATGGCAGCCTGCTCCGACCCAGCGGTCGGACAGGTCCATCGCCTCGACCCGTTTGCGGGCAGCGGGCCGGACCGCCTCCGGATCCGCGCCGTACACGTACGAGTAGAGGTCGACCAAGGCGGCTTCGAGTTGCGCCTCGGTGACCATGTCGTCGTGCTGGTGAGCGCGATGGATCCGCCACCACTCGACCTCGAGCAGTGCGGCCCGCGCCGGGTCGAGGTCGAGGCCACCACTGCGGACGACGAGTCCGTAGAAGCGGCGCATGTACGCGCAGGCTCCGTCCGGCTGGTTCTCGGGGTACGGCGCCCAGAGCTGGTTCGCGCGCAGCACGTAGTACGCGCCCGTCAGCGTCCGGCGGGGCGTCATACCGAAGCCGGCGCTGACCATCCCGACGGACGCGACGAGAAAGCTGCGCCACTCATGGCGGTAGTAAGCAGCCCAGGCATCCGTCTCACGATTGCCCACAACCACCGGATCGAACGACCGGGGCCCCGGTCCTTGGCTACCCACGATGCCTCCCCTGCGGAGATGCTCACTGGCCAACTCCAAGGTAGCCAGGCAGAACGATTCGTAGTGTCCCGTGAGCGATGTAGCTTGACGCTGCTGTCGCCCAGGCACGCACTACGCCCCGATGCACGCACCTGAACGCCAGCATCGTTCAAGCTACATCGCTCACGGGACACTAGCTGGGGAGTGCGCCTGACCAGAGGACGCCGAGGGCCAGGCAGGCGAGGGTGACGAGGCCGAAGACGCCGACCCAGAGCAACGCCGGTACGCCGGTCAACCGTCGGAGCTGGTCCGCATCGGAGTTGCGCCCCGCACCTCCACGGCGTGAGCGCTGCAACTCCAGGACGGCCCGCGGTGCGGCAAGCAGGAGGAACCACGTCAACAGGTGCGCGAAGGCGGACTGCACGTCCGGTGAACCCCACCAGGACACCGCGAACACAATGGCGCCGAAGGCAACCACCGACCAGAGGCCGAAGAGGTTCCTGATCTGGAGAAGCAGGATCACCAGCGCGAGAAGGAGTCCCCAGAGCAGGGCAACGGCGTACCCGCGGCTGAGCACGAACGCGGCAGCGAGGCCGAACAACGCGGGCCCGGGATAGCCGGCGAGCAGCACCGCGATCATCCCGGCACCGTTGGGACGACCGCGCGAAACCGTCACACCGGAGGTATCCGAATGCAGCCGGATCCCCGAAAGCTTCCGCCCGGCGAGCAGGGCGATCAGCCCATGCGCCCCTTCGTGCGCGATCGTCACCACTTGCCGGGTATGCCGCCAGATCGGACGCCACGCAATCAGCAACAACGCGACCACACCGGTCCCGATCACGACCTCGATCGACGGATCAGGCTGCGCCGTCGTGATGTTCTGCCAGACCTCATCCATCGCCCCATCCTTACAGGCCCCTGGTCACCCCTCCGCTCCGCCCACGTCTCGAGCCGGGGAGTAGTTGCCTTAAGCAACCGTACGACGAGGCGCAAGCGGCTGCTGACTGTGGTCGCCCCGGGTCAGTCGGACAGGTGGTTGCACCCGCAGCGAGAGAGGTTGCGCCGGTGCATGAGCGATGTGGTTGTGCCGGTGCATTGGCAGTGTGGTTGTGCCGGTGCATTGGCAGTGTGGTTGCGTCCGGTGCATTGGCAGTGTGGTTGCACCCGGTGCATTGGTGATGTGGTTGCGCGGTCTCCGCTGCGTGATGGTGCTAGCCGAGGTGGTGGGTGTCAAGGGCGCTTCGCGGCCCTTCCGGCTCGAAACAAGTTTCGACCCTTGACACCCACCCCCTCGGCCAGGGAAGGACGCAGCTACGCGGATCCGCGCTGACGTGTGAGCTGCATCCGGGGGATTCCGTCCGCGCGGGTGGTTCGTGCGGGATGTTCGGCGATTCCGCTGATGCCGTCGGCCCGGGTGGTGCCGGTTCCGAGGTGGCCCCCATCCAGACTTACAGAAGTCGCGGAACCCTGTCCAGTAACCGGTTTCCGGGGTGGTTTCGGTGGGTTCTGTAGGTCTGGGTGGGGGGCCGTGCTGGAGATCGTGGCGTGGTTCGGTCGGCTGCCGGTTTGTGGGGCCGATGCCGGTCTACTGGACGGCATCGGTCGAACAGCCCGCTATCGGCGGTGGGGCCGTCCGGGTGGATGCCGGGTCGTTGGGCCGATGCCGGTCTGTAGGGCGGTATCGGCCGAGCAGCCCGCTATCGGCCGGGCGGTTCACTGGCTGGTCAGCCTGGTGGTGTGTTCGTTCCGCTAGGTGGTTCGGCAGTGGGTGCCCGGACGCCCAGCACTCAGTAACCTCCCGGTCGGGTACCGGAACCTCCCGGCCGGGCGTCGGCTCAGGCGTGGAGCCGCTCCGGCGGGGGCACTGGCGGGAGGTTGCTGAGTGGTGGAGGTCCGGGCCTTCGTCCTGC